>Ga0335072_10001317_pt1 | contig 40535 bp, 39 predicted proteins | sample Lox_Sample_21_FD_206725 | JGI IMG/M metagenome (GOLD analysis project Ga0335072, IMG submission 206725) | Soil microbial communities from Loxahatchee National Wildlife Refuge, Florida, United States - Lox_Sample_2.1 | ecosystem: Environmental > Terrestrial > Soil > Wetlands | place: USA... | reverse complement strand
CGCTGGACCTGCAGGCAGCCGTCGCGGCACTGCCGGCGCGGCAGCGGGCGGCGCTGGTGCTCAGGTTCTACTGCGACCTGAGCGTGGAAGCGTCGGCCCGGGTCCTCGGTTGCAGCCCGGGCACCGTGAAGAGCCAGACGGCCAGGGCGCTGGGCACGCTGCGGCGGCGACTTGGATCCGGCCAGGCCGCCGGCGGGCTGCCCGGCAGCGAGTGTGACCGCGGCGAGCCCGGTCCCGGTCTTGACCAGGCCGCGCATGACGGCCCATCCCGCAGGGGGGTTTCGTTCAATGCTTGAAGAAGACATCAAGTCGCTCTACGACCGGATGGCCGGCATGGAGCAGCCGCCGTCGGGCATCAGCATCACCGGCGCCGGGCGAACTGGCCGGGTGCGGCTGACCCGGCGTCGCGCCGCCGCCGTCGCCACCCCGGTGCTGGCGGCGGTCGCCGTCATCGCGATCGCCCTGGCCACCTCGGTTCAAGGCGGCCTGCACGAAACGCGCCCGGCAGGCGGCACGCAGCCCGCGCCGCAGTACTTCAACCCGCTCCGCCCGTACGCGCGGTTCGGCTGGCTGCCCCCCGACAGCCCCAGCTCCCCGGCCGGCGGCGAGGTCATCAGCCAGAAGTGGATGTCGCTCGGCGACACCTCCGGCGCCTTCCTCGCGCTCTACGCCGCAGGCGCCTGCCACCTGAGCGGCCACACGCTGACCTGCCCGCCGTCGGGGAACCGGTACCCGCTCGGCCGCAGCGTCGCCCTGGCTGACGGGCAGCCCGCCTACTGGAGGGCTCCTGCGAAGGCACGGGGCCCGTTTCCCGGCAGCTCCCCCGGTCAACTTGCCTGGCGGTACGCCGCCGGCGGCTGGGCAGTTCTGGACTACCTAGCTCCTAGCCACAGGTCCGCGATCGATGACGCGGTCAACATCGCCGATCACATCCGGTTCGGCTACCAAGGCGAACCCGCCATCAGATTCCCGGTCCAGCTCACGCACGTGCCCGCGAACTGGCAGGTCAACTGCGTCGCGACAAGCCTGGCCGGTCACGTCATGTACGCGCAGTCAGACGTGGTAACCGCCGGGCCCGTGACCGGGTCCAGCTGCGGCGACAACGCCCCGGTGAACGCCCCGCACTTCGACGCCGGCCCAGGACAAAAGAACCAGTGCGCCGGCTTCATCTACGCCGGAGTTCAGTCCAAGACCGAGGCGATCAACGACCACCAGGTTCTCCTCATCACCAACAACAAGTACTGGCCCAACCACCAGCTGTGCGCCGACAACGCAGCAGGCACCTTCGTATGGATCGCCACCGGAGCACACCCCGCCCTGAACCCGGCCACCATCTTCGCCCACCACCTGCGGCTACTCGGCTCGAACCCGGCCAAATGGACAACCAAGCCCATCGGCTGAACGAGATCCGAGAAGCCAAAGAGCCCGCAGGACCGAAGTCCTGCGGGCTCTGACCTGCAACTACTTGGTAGCGGGGCAGGATTTGAACCTCCCAGCGGCTCGCTTTCTGAGCCTCGCCGGGACTTGTCCGCCGCCGCGGGTCCCGGGACAGGGAGCGCCATGCGCCTAGCCAACCTCAGTCAGCGGGAAACGCTCCAGAACCCTTCAGTCCGCCCATGGCACTCCTGGCGGTGATCGCGGCGAGCGCCGCGATGAGCTGACATGGCGATCAGTGCCGTGGCGGGCCAGGACTCGGCCGGTGGGGCGCTGCGCGGTCCTGTGTCCTTGCTGCAATGGCCAGGAGGCGGACAGCCGCCGGCGAGGGCGAGCGAAGCGCTGCCCAGATGGCCCGGATTGATCGGTTGAGCGGTAGCTCCGGGCACGCGACGGCGACCAGCTGACCGGCCTGCAGCTCACCCCGCACTGCCAGCGCTGACAGCACTGCGGGCCCGGCACCGGCCGCCGCTGCGGCCTTGATGGCGGTTGTCGAGCCAAGCTCCATCGCTGCGATCACGTGGAGACCGTGGACGTCCAGCGCCTCGGTGAGCACGTCCCGCGTGCCCGAACCTGGCTCGCGCAGGACGAGCGGCGTCGCGGCAAGCTGCCGCGCGGTTACCGGCCTGCGGCGTCGGCTCCAGGGGTGATCCCGGGCGACGACAATCACCAGCCTGTCGGCGAGCAGCTCTTTGGAGCGCAGCCGTCCTGGTGGCCGGGGACCTTCGATGAAACCGAGCTCGGCGTCTCCGCGCGCTACCCGGTCAGCGACGTGTGCGGTGTTGCCCATCTCCAGCGACACCGTGGTCTTGGGCAGTTGCGCGGCCAGCAAGCCGAGCCACCGGGGGATCAGGTACTCGGCGACTGTGAGGCTGGCGGCGACATGCAGGTGCGAATCCTGCTTTACTCGCAGCGCCGCTGCGCCGACCAGCAGCGCCCGCATGTCGCCAAGCACTGCCGCTGCCCACTCGGCGGTGGCCATCCCGGCCGGCGTGAGGCGGGCACCGGTTGCCGCACGCTCCAGCAGTTGGATCTTCAGTAGTCGCTCGAGGGCGCTGAGCCGCATGCTGGCCGCGGGCTGGCTGATCCCGTGAGCCTCCGCGGCGGCGGTTATTGAGCCCAGTTTCCCCACGCTCACGAGCAAATCCAGCGCGGTCATATCCGGATACGGCTGGGTGGGCGGCATAAGCCAACGGTATGGCTCAGGCGTCCGCTTCACCGCAAGCTGGGTGGCGGGGTCATCGCTGCCCGCATCAGAAGGTGCCGGTGAGCGCCTGCAGGCCGAGGCTGGCCACCCCGACGGTAACCCAGAGCACCGCCCCAAGAACTAGTGGCCGGTACCCCGCCCGACGGATGTGATGGACATCCGTCGACAAGCCAATCGCCGCAAGGGCCGCTGTGATCATCCACGCGGACAGGACCGATAGGCCGTGGTGCCAGGCGGGGGGGACCAGCTCGATCGTGTTGGCCGCGACTGCTGCAATGAACGCCGCGATGAACAGCGGCACGATGCGGCGTACGCTGACCCGTGGAACTGCCGACTCTCCGCCGGTGCCCTTCCCGCGCGAGCCACGGACGGCAGCCAGGCCCATGCAGATCGGGATGATGGCCAGGGTGCGAGTGAGCTTGACGATGACCCCGTACGACGCGGCAGCGTGGCCGTAGATCGTGGAAGCCGCCACGACTGACGACAAGTCGTTGATAGCGGTTCCAGCCCACAGGCCGAACGAGTGCTGAGACAGTCCCAGGACGTGCCCGAGGCTCGGGTAGAGGAGGACGGCGACGACGTTGAACGTGAATATCGTGGCGATGGCGTAACTCACGTCGGCCTCGTCGGCCTCTATGACCGCCTCGGTCGCTGCGATAGCGGACGCCCCGCAGATGGCGGTGCCTACCCCGATCAGTGTGCGCGTGTTGCCGCGCAGGCCCAGCAGCCGGCCGGCCACCCAAGCCATGCCAAGTGCAGCTGCCAGTGTGCCCAGCAGCACGGGCAGGGACCGGGCTCCAGTCGAGAGAACCTGGCCCATCGACAGGCCGAGACCCATCAGCACGATCGAGCCTTGGAGTACCTTCTTCGAAGTGAACGCGATGCCCGGCTTCAGACATGCAGGGGGCTTGCGCACCACCGCGATCGCGATACCAGTGACGATGGCGAACACCGGAGCGCCTACCACCGGTGCCACGCCGCCGAGCAGCGTCGCACCGGAGGCCACCACGGCCACGCAACTGGCTCCGGGAACCAGGGCCCGCATGACGCCGAGCTGACTTGCTGGCCGGGACGCCGCCGGGGCTCCAGTTACAGGCGGGCCGCCGGCCTCGGTTGCCACGTCATGGACTGTGGGCACTGGACGCCTCCCTTCGGCATTCAGCACCAGCACAGGCCATCACCCGCGGAACCGCAATCTCGCTAATCAGGTCATAACGATCGCTTATACCTGCGGCTGGCCTGATGCTCACCGCATTCGCGTCGCAGCGTCCATGGCCTCGTTGCGCTGATACCCATACCTGGGAGCGTGCGAGCGCTGGCGTCGGTTGTCCATGGCTGTGGGCCTGACTTCGGCCAAACAAGCGCGCAAGTCAGGGGCTGCTGTTGACGGCTTCGATAACCTGGCGCAGGTCGCCCCGTAGCGGGCCGGCGGCGGTGCCGATGTGGTCGCCGGCCTCGATGTGAACAGTGGGGTGTCGACGGGCTGTCTGGACGAACTCGCGGGTGGACCTGCCAGTTCTGACGCCAATCCACCGGCCGACCGCCAGGGCCGCGAACACGATCATGAGATGGGCTTCGATCGAGTGGCGGGTGAGGTGGTAGACGGACTATGCGGAGGTCCGGACTATGCCGGCGTCGTAGTGATCCCTGCCCGGGCTGGCTATGCCGGTCCCGAAGGTCGGCATAGCAAGGGAAGCGTGACTCTCCTTCTGCGAACTTCCCGGAGAGAGGCTGTTCTGTCAGGTGCACCCGCCAGCTTGCCGTGCACATGGACGTACGACATGACTGGCTCGGGCGCAGAGGGTGTTCGGCTGAGCGATCGGCTCGGGGCGAGCACGCGTTCGCGCGATTCTCGTCGTGGAGGGCCCAGCGCCATCTTGAGCTGGCTGATCTGGACGGGGACCTGATCGATGAGTACGGGAGGCAGGAACAAGAGCGCATCGGCAGCAGGACCCCGGCGGCGTTCCAGTATCTGCCGATCGCACGACGGTACTTGGTCGCGGCTGGCGCGTTGAGCCCGGCATCGCTGGTGAGCCGCAGTCGCGGGGGTGTTCCCCGGCTGCTCGCCGGTCCGCTGGCAGGTGTGTCCCCGAGCTGATGCGCTGGCTGCGGGTAGCGGCGCTAGCAGCGGCGCTGATCAGCAACGCTGGGGACGGCCCTTCCTGGCCAGTCTGGTCGTTGCGGACGGGGTGATCGACTGGGCCCGCGTCGGCTGCGACGAGGTGAACAGAGATGTCGCAGCACGCGGGCGGAGCTACTCGCTGTCCTCGCGAAAGGCACCTGGTGACCGCGATCAAGTCGCTGCTGCGGTGGGCGTTCGCGACGGCCCGCATCGCCCGCCCGATCTCGGGCGGTGTGCTGCGTGAGCCGGCAGGGGATCTCTGGGCTCGTCGCGCGGCTGGCCGCCCGCGCTGCCCTGGGCATCATCCACGCCAACCGGCTGCGTCACACCGTGGCCACCCAGGTCCTGACGGCCGGCAGATCGCTGGCCGAGGCCCGTGAACTGCTCGGTCACTCCCACACCGACGTCACAATCAATTGCGCCGGGGCAGACCGGGCCCCATTGCGGGCGCTGACAATGCCGTGGGGACGGAGCCGAGTCCTGAACCGGCACCCGGACGGCGGATGAACCGCCGACGGCAGTTCACCACGAACGCCGCTGGCCTTGCTTGGCTCGCTCCCGCCCCCGGTCGGGTACCGGGATCGCCTGGACAAGCACGGCCGTGTACGGGTGAGCGGCCCTGGAGTAGATGTCCGAGCTGCTGCCGATCTCCATCAGCTCTCCCAGGTACGTGACGCCGATCCGGTCGGCATGTCCCGGATCACCGACAGGTCGTGGAAGATGATGACGTAGGTCAGGCCAAGGGTGTCCTGCAACTCACGCATCAGGTTCAGAACCTGTGGCTGAAGGGACATGTCCAGGGTGGATACCGGCTCGTCCGCGACGATCAGCCGCGGGCTGAGCGCCAGTGCCATGGCCAATCCGACCGGCGGCATCACTGGTCGAGTCGCACGATGTTCACGGAGCTGCCTGCGCGGGCTGGCGTCTTGCCGGCAGGCGCGACGATCAGGGCGTTCGCCTGGGCGAGTGCAGTCAGCTGATGGCACGACTGGGTCAGCGGGGTGACCGTGCAGCTCGCAGGATCATGACCGGCCGGCCGCGTCGGGCGTACCGCAGAGCCAAGTCAAGGTATTCGCTCATCGGTGATCACCACTCGGCGACGACCACCGAGCACTTGCGACAGCACCGGCCCGTCAAAATGGAAGTCCCCGGCTCTTGTGCGCACCTGGTCTTGTGTGATCAGCAGCGCATTGTGCCTGGCGAGTGGGTGCGGCTCTCCAATGCTGAGCCCAAGGAGTGGCGGAGTTACCGCGCGAAGTTCGATCCTGCAGCCATGAGCGCCCGCCCCGGCTACTCGTCGGATCAAGCTCGCGTGGACGCGGAATCGCTCCCGATATGGCCTGATCGGCTCGATCCCGTCGGCTGCGAATGGAGCCACCTCATTCGGCGGGCTCCTAGTTCCGCCTAGTAAGAGTTGAAGGACGCGGCACGGATGGCGCTGGATAAGCGGATCGCTGCTGAGGCCCTGATGATGGCTCCCAACTTGGCTCCCCACGAGCGATCAGACCATCGCCGCTACCGTTCCTGCAGCCGTACCTCGAGGCTGTCGCGCAGTGCATCGCCGATGAAGTTGAAGCCGACCACTGTGAGAACGATCGCGACGCCGGCGGGGTAGATCAGCCACCAGTACCCGTCATAGACGTAGTTGAGGCCGTCGGTAAGCATCCCGCCCCAGTTCGCAGCTGGTGGCGGCGGGCCGAGGCCGAGGAAGCCCAGCGTGGCGAGCAGCAGAATCGCGTTGGCAACTTCGAAGGTCGTCTGAACTATAACAGTGCCGATGACGTTCGCCACGATATGCCTGGTTACGATGCGCCTCTGGGAAGCCCCGACGAGTCGTGCGGCCTGCACGTACTCGCGGGTGGTTAGCAGGAGGGCGTCCCCGCGCACCAGCCGTGCCGTGATCAGCCACGAGACCAAGCCGATCACTAGAATCAGTACCGGCACGCTGGGGGTGATGATACTGGCGAGCAGCAGGACCAACAGCAGCGGCGGGATTGCGAGCAACGCATCAACCATGCGCATCATGATCGCGTCGATCCAACCGCCGAAGTAGCCGGAGACCGCGCCCCAAGCGGTTCCCAACAAGCTCGCTAGTGCGGCAGCGGCGAGGCCGACCTCCAACGAGGACTGTCCTGCCACCATCAGCCGACCGAGTATGTCGTAACCCAACTCGTCGGTACCGAGCGGGTGCTCGCTGCTGGGCGGTTTGGTGACCTGGTAAGGGTTCGTCGTGACCTGGTTAGTGTGGTAGAGCAATGGGCCAATGAAACAGAACAGAACGATCAGCACGACGATGCCAAGACCCACCAGCGCCAGCCGGTTTTGCGCGAAGACGCGGACCATCATCCGGGCGACTCCGCCGTCACCCGCCTCGTCTGGGGCCGTCGACGAGCCGTCCTCGTCTTGCGTTAGCAGCCTGATCGACACGATTTGTCCTCCTCACCTGGCATTCGGCCACGTCACCTTCGCCGGCGTGAGCGCAACCTGATGCGCGGGTCGGCGAATCCGTAGGCGAGATCAGCTAGCAGGTTCCCGATCACGGTGGCGACGCCGACCACGACCGTGAACCCCATCAGGAGCGGGTAGTCGTGCGTTGTCGCTCCCTTCCAGAACAGCAGGCCCATGCCCGGGTAATTGAACAGCGACTCGACGACGATCCCCCCGGACAGAACCGATGGCAGGCTCAGGCCGAACAAGGTGATGATCGGCGTGAGCGAGTTGCGCAGCACGTGGTGACGGATGATCGTCGCCTCCGGGACGCCCTTCGCGCGAGCAGTGCGCACGTAGTCCTGGACGAGGTTCTCGATCGCCGACGATCGCACGAAGCGGCTGAAGAGCGCGAGCATGACTATGGCAAGCGTCATGACTGGTAGCGCAAGTGCGAGCGGTTGCTGCAGGACGGCCCCGACGGTCGCCCCCTGTGGCCCCTCGGCCGGGAAGATCCGGAGGGACACTGACAGACCTAGGATCAGCAGGAGTCCCAACCAGAACGTCGGCATCGAGTAGCCGATGAACGCCAGGCCGGTGAGCAGGTAGTCGACGAGTCGGTTCCTCTGCACAGCCTGCAGCATGCCAATGGGAATCGCCAGCACAACTGCCACGATCACAGCGAGCCCGACCAGCAGTGCCGATTTAGGCAACGCCTGCCCAAGAAGCGAACTGACCGACTCGTTGTAGGCGAAAGAGTAGCCGAGGTTGCCACGCAGCAGCTGACCGAGATAGGTGAGGTACTGCGACCAGATCGGCTTGTCGTACCCATTCTCCACGATGAACGTGTGGATCTGTGCCGGTGTCGCGCGTTCGCCAAGCAGCGCCGCGGCAGGACCGCCCGGAAGCAGGTGTATGATCACGAAAACTATGAGCGTCACGGCGATGACGACTACCACGGATTGCGACAGCCGCCGTGCGACGAAGGAGATCATTCTTCGGTCGCCTCCTGCAACGGGAAGTGACACGCAGCACGGTGTCCCTGTGCGTCAATCTTGCGAAGCGGCGGTTCCCGCTGTCCGCAAATCTCCTGCGCGCGGTCGCACCGAGTGCGAAAACGGCAACCTGACGGTGGATCGACCGGGGACGGCAGTTCGCCTCTGATCGTGATCCGGGTGGATCGCGGGCCGGGCGACGGTTCCGGCACTGGCAGCGCGGCGAGCAGGCTTGCCGTGTAAGGGTGTGCGGTCTGTTCGTAGATCCTTGACGCCGGTCCGATCTCGACCAGCTTGCCCAGGTACATGACGCCTATGCGGTCGGCCAGATAGCGAACGACGGATAGATCATGCGAGATGACGACGTAAGTCAGCGAGCGCTCGCGCTTCAGCCGCATCATCAGGTTGAGCACCTGCGCCTGCACCGACACGTCCAGTGCCGACACCGGCTCATCGGCGACGAGCAACTCTGGTTCGAGCGCAAGCGCGCGGGCCAGCCCGATCCGCTGCCGCTGCCCGCCGGAAAACTCGTGCGGGTATAGGCCGACCACGTTCCCCGGCAACCCGACATTCGTAAGCAGATCACGCACCACGGCCACTTGCTGTGCGCGTGTGCCGCGCCGCTGAGCGATCAACGGCTCGCGCAGCACCGACATGATCCGCATCCGCGGATTCATCGAGTTGTACGGATCCTGGAACACCAGTTGCGGCTGGTTCCGCCATCGGCGACCGCGTCTGGACGCCTGGATCGCCTCACCGTTCATGGTGATGCTGCCAGCGTCGAGTTCTTCGAGGCCGACGATGAGGCGCGCGAGCGTGGTTTTACCACAGCCCGACTCACCGACCAAGCCGAGCGTCTCACCGCGCAACACCTGCAGCGTCACGTCCGAGACCGCCTTGACGGACCGGCGACCGCGCAACCGGAAGCCACCGGTGAGCGGGAATTCCTTGACTGCGTGATCGATCATCACCAGGACATCAGCGGATGAATCGTCAGGCTTTTCTTCCGATGTGACTACGCCAGCAGCAGGCGTCTGAACGCGTTCCTCGCTGATCGGGAAGAAGCATGCATAGGCGTGCGAGGGCGAACCGTTCGTAAGCACCGGGTCGTTTTCCCGGCAGTGATCTGTCGCGCGGGAACAGCGCGCCGCGAACCGGCACCCGCGGGGCAAGCTGGCGAGGTCTGGCGGTGCGCCCGGGATACCATCCAGCTTCTGCGCGCGGCCGAGGTCTACGTTAGGTACGGACCTGAGCAGGGCTTCGGTGTATGGATGTCTCGGCCGGTGGAACAGGTCCTCCGTCGGCGCCGACTCAACGATCCGCCCCGCGTACATAACCAGCACCGTGTCGGCGCGCTCCGCGATCACCCCCATGTCATGGGTGATCAGCAGCAGGCCCATGTTCAGCTGGTGCTTGAGCGAGTCCAGAAGATCGAGGATCTGCGCCTGTGTCGTCATGTCCAACGCCGTTGTTGGTTCGTCCGCGATGACTACCTTGGGCTCGCAGGCCAATGCGAGGGCGATCGAGACCCGCTGACGCAATCCTCCGGACAACTCGTGCGGAAACGCGCGCAACCGTTCGTGCGCGCTGGGAACTCCTACCATCTGGAGCATCTTGGTGGCGCGGGCGCGTGCTTCCGCCGCGGACGCGCCGAGATGGATCCGGACCGGTTCGGCGATCTGCTCGCCGATCGTGAGTGTCGGGTTGAGCGAGGTCGCGGAATCCTGGAAGATCATCGAGATGTCGTTGCCGCGAACATGGCGCATCTGCTTGTCCGGCAGGGTCCTGAAATCGCGACCGGCGACGGAGATCGTATCGGCGGCACACCGCCCGCCGCGGGGCAATAGCCGCATGATCGAGAGTGCGGTCATTGACTTCCCGCATCCGGATTCGCCGACGAGGCCAACCGTCTGCCCGGCGGCGACGCTGAACGACACTCCATCTACTGCGTGCACCGTCGCTCGCCGGGTGCGGATTTCGGTCCGCAACCCGGTGACCTCCAGGACATTCGTTACCGCCTGGCGTTCTCCGTGGTCCGCAGCTCGCGCTGCTTGGTGGCCGGGCAACTCAGAGAACTTTCGCCAGGAAAGGCAGCACCGCCGGTGCCCACAGAAATGGCGCGTGCGTCCAGATCTGATGTGCTTCCATCTCGTTCGCTCCGATGGCAGGCAGGATCACACGATCGTGGTCCCGTCCGGCCTGGTGGCACACTTCGGCCAACGCCTCGGAAGGGGTCAGGTCGAAATCGTTGGCCGCCTGCAGGAACAGGACCGGGCAGGGACCGGTCTCGACATGGTGCTTCAGCAGCGGTTGGATCGCCGGTACCGGACTCCACGACATCGCGGCAGCAGCGAAGGATACGCACGCGGCCACCGCCGGGTCCAGCGCGGCAGCCAGCAGCGACGTGATGCCGCCGTAGGACGATCCGAGCACTGCAACCCGGGTTGCGTCTACCCCCGGAACTGAGCGCACGTAGGTCAGCGCGGTGACGATGTCTGCGGTCTCGGCCAGCAGCCGCGCGCACACCTGTTCACCGTGCTGCGGGCTAGACCGCGGCGCGGTCACGGCATCGGTCAGTGACGGGCCGGCCGATCCGGCGTATCCGCGGCGGAACGGCACCAGCACCCTGTACCCAGCGTCGGTTAGCAGCCGGCATACCCCCGGCTTGGTGTCCTGGTCATCGTTGCTGCCATGGTTGACAACGATCGCCGGCCCAGGCCGGTCGCCCTCCGGCCGGTAGAAGTGGGTAACCATGTCCCCGCACTCGCCGGCGAGAATCATCCGCTCGCCCGGATGCCCGGTCATCGTCGGCCCGATACAGCGGCGGGCGCGGTGACCGACAAGCCGGTGCCGGCGCGCATATACACGAAACGTCCACCCATCATCGTCGCGTCCACTTCCAGGTCCTTGACCCGCTCGTCGTCGACACCGAGCAGGTCATCGGCCAGTACGACGAGATCGGCGTACTTCCCTACTTCGATCGAGCCGACGCGATCCTCCATCCCCAGCAGAGACGCGCCGTTGTTGGTGAGCACCCGAAGCGCCTGTTCGCGGGTGATCCGCTGATCGGGTCCCAAGCACTCGCCCGTCACGCCGTCCGTGCGTGTGGTCATCAACCAAAGTGCAAACATCGGGCTCTTCGGGGTGGTGTCGCTCTCGTTCGCCACTGCCACCCCTGCGTCGAGGAAGCTGCGGAACGGCACCGATCTTCCGGCGACCTCGCGTCCGTAGCCAGCGACGTATGTGGCGCCGTGGTTCCAGATGAAGTTCGCGCACGTCGCGACGGCAACACCGAGGTCGCGCAGCCGTGCCATCTGCCGCTTCTGCGTGAACTGGCTGTGGATCATAAGCCAACGCCGATCATGGATGCCCCACCGCGCGTCGGCGTCGCCGTACACATCGAGCACCCAGTCGACCATCGGTTCACCGCCGGCTTTCGTCGAGAGCCGGAATCCCCGCCGCGCCGCCTCTTCGGCGATTGCTGCGAAGGTGCTCCTCGACATCCTTCGCACGCCCTCACGGATCTCGTCGTGGGGTCCGGGCCAAGACTCCGCTTTGGGCTGCACCGAGTCCAACGCACCGCCCGGGCCGTCGAGGGTGACTCCGACCCCAGCAAATCTCAGCAGGTCGTCTCCGGCACCTTGATGGGACGCGTAAGAGAGCTGATCCAGTTGTGCGATCACCTCCTCGATTGGGCCACCCGTAGCGAGGTTGGGGACGAGTTGCGTGCGCACTGTTAGCTCTCCGCGGGACCAGAGGTCGAGGTAGGCGCGGGTGCATTCGCCAACCGGAGAGGAGACGCCGTGACCCTCGTGGATGGCCGTGATACCGAGAGAATTGAACTCGTTCACCGCGTCGCGCAGATACTCGACACGGTCGCCATGCGAAGGCACGGCTAGATGCCGTGCCAGCCCGGCCGTCGTTGGCTGGGCGAGCAGCATGTCATGGTCATATAGCACCCCGGTCGGCTCACCTGTCGAGGCGTCGATGTCGATGCGACCGCCGGGAGAGGGGATCCAGTCCGTAGTCCGGCTGTCCAGAACCCGCTCCAGCCGCTGTGGCTGTGGCGTGTTGCGGGTGACCCCTCCCAACGCGAGGGCAGCACTGTTCGCGATCGACGGCGCGGAGTACGTCCCGATGATCCACACCGGGTTGTCTGGTGCTGCGAGGTCGAGGTCATGGCGGTTTGGGTATCTGCCCTCGGCCAGGTTGTGCGGCGCCTTGTCCTCCGGGTCGGCTAGCTGGCGGAGCACGATCCACTCTCCAGGTCGATGCATCGACGCGAGAGCCGACACCGTCGCCTGGATGTCCTTTATAGATCGGCAATCCCGCAGCGATGGATAGTTGCGCCACCAGCTATCCATGTGGGCATGCGCGTCGATCATGCCGGGGATCACCGTGCGTCCGGCCAGATCGACGACCTGCGACCCCGCCGATACGGCCGAGCGGACTGCGTCTTCCGACCCGACGGCGACGATGCGACCGTCGCGCACTGCAACCCCGGCCGCGATCGAGAAACTCGCGTCGACTGTCAGCACCTTGCCACCGATGAAGACGATCTCGGTTGGGCGTGGTTCGGTGGTAGGACTCATGGCTATCACCCGATCCGCCGATAAGCGATCCGATCGAAGTGTGAGAGCGCGGCAGCCTGCAATTCGCGTATCGCGACGAATTCGGTGCTCGCGGCGAGCGTGTCGAGGTCGGCGGCCCATGCGTCGAGACTCGCGAAGGGCTGCTGCCAGACAAGCCATGGCGCGCTGTCCGGTCCGCTGACCCGCTGCAAGGTCGTACCAGCGGGCAGGCCGAGGTCGATACGGCAGGCGTTGGCGAGTTGCCGCAACTCCCTTACGCGTACGTGCTGGTGCTCCACGGCGAAGTAGTGGTTCTGGACCACGATCTCCGCGGGCGGGATCCCATTGATCGTGTCCATTTACTTGCTCCCGGTGAAATACCACTGCTCGGGTGTGATGTTCTCCGTTGGGTTTTGCGGCGTCACGCCCTGCAGCGTCGACTTAATCAGCGAGACTTGCAATGGCGGCGTCGGTTCCCAGATAGCTGCGGCTTGCTTGATGAGGTAGTTCTGGTACGTCGTGAGTTTCTCGGTTGGGCTGCCCGACCCCGCCAGCTCCGTCGCCTTGATATTGGCGTCGTTCTGCGTATTGGAATAGTTGCTGCGGTTCGACCCGGCACCGGTGGCGAACAGGAGTTCGCCGGTCGGGTAGTAGTCCGGCTCATAGCCCCAGCCACCTCCCCAATTGATCATGTCCCAATTGCAGTTAGCCGCTCCGGCCGTGCACTTGCCATGCGAGCCGACGACGCTCCCGAACGGCTCACTTGAGAGTTGGATGTCTATGCCCGCCTTTGCGGCGTTCGACTTGTAGATGCTCATCGACTGCTGAATATCCGCTTCTCCCGACACGTAGATCAGGTCGAGCTTCAATGGAGTGCCGACGGAGATTCCAGCGCCGCACTGCCCGGCGCCTACGCCGGCCTTGCTGCAGACAGCCACTCCGTTCTGGAGCACCCAACCATGGCTGGTCAGCAGCGATTTAGCTGTGTTTGTGGAGAACGGGTATGGGTTGGTTTTGGCGTAACTGGAAATGAATGGATTCGGGATGCTGTTGGGAACCGGCCCGAAGCTGGGCTTGGCGCGCCCGTCATATACAGCCTTGATGACTCCCTGCTCATCCATCACGTGCTCGAGCGCTTGGCGCACATACAGCTGGCGGAAGATCGGCCCGGTCTTGGGATTGTTGTAGTTCGGGTCGAACCAGCGCACGTCCCAGCCCGGCCAGTCGACGACGCGGTACCCCTGCGAGGCGAACCGGCTCTGCTGGGGCAACGAGCTGAAGGGCAGGTAACCCAGGTCTACCGAACCGGACGCAACCGCGTTCAACTCCGCCTCATCGCTGGTGAAGCCAAGTTCGGTGAACCTACTAAGCGTTGGCTTGACCGGGCCGCTGTATCCCTTGTTCGGGACGAACGACAAGGTGCCCGTCGAGGCAGAGAACTGGGACAGTTTCCACGGCCCGTCGACGACCTGCCAGAGCGGGTTCGACGTGTACGTGCCGAGATCGCGCGACTGGCCGGCGAGGTAGTTGTATACGGCTATTGCCCCATGAACGGTCAAATCGGCCTTGCCGATCGGGCCGCTGTCCGACGTCTTGTCCCAGACATGCGTGGGCAACGGCGTGATCTGAGATAGCTCGTTGTAGAGCAGCCACCGCTCGTCATAGGCCTTGTTGAAGTGCATGACGATCGTCGAGGCGTTCGGAGTCTGGAAGCTCGTCACGTTGTCTGGATACGCTCCGGGGACGGAACCGCCGTAGTTGTCCTGGTTCGCCATGACCAGCCGTTGCCAGAAGGCGACATCGCGGGACGTCACCGGCTTGCCGTCGGACCACTCGTACTTGTTCAGGCGGATTGTGACCGTTCGCCCGCCGTCGGAGAACGTCGGTGGCTGGGCGAGGGAGAGCTTATAGTTGATCGTGGGTGAGCTGCCGGTGCCGAACCAGTACAGCGGACGCCAGAGCAGGTACTGGAGCATCTGTATGTCCGCAGTTGTGGTGTGGCTGGAGTCGTCGACTGGGAAAATGTAGTCCGGCGAATTGGACGGCGGCATAGCCATCGTCGCATCGCCGCCGGAGAGCCGCTGGCCTGGCGAGGGGTTGTTCGTCTGACCGTCACCCCCGCCAGTGCACGCCGCCACCAGCAGCCCGGTTGAAACACAGACCGCCACTACCCAGGTGCCGCTGCCGCGGGCCAGCATATTCATTGCTTCTCCTCATCTCGAGTACCGGTATGCCACTGACTGGGCAGCATGCTGTTGAACAGACCGGGTGCCCACCGCTGCTGGCTGTCGACGAGCTCGGTCAAGAGCTGGTCCCGTATCCGCTCCACGTGCAGCTCCATGAGCCGGCCGACCCCCGCCTCGTCGCGGGTGGCCAGCGCTTCGACGATTTGCTCGTGCGCCGCAAACGACTCCAAGTGATGGGTCGGCACCGCCGAGTCGTGCAGCGCAGTGAGACTGTTGCGGCTCACGATGACCTGCTGTTGCGCGAGCCACACCTGGCTGGCTATCAGCGGGCTTTGCGCCAGCCTCATCAGCGCACGGTGGAACTCGAGGTCGAGCTGGTACGGCTGACGTTTACCTGCCCGCCACTCCGACCGCGATCGAGCGCACATTTCCTTGAGCTGGTCGATCTCGGTCTCCTCGGCCCGCGACGCCGCCAGCCGCGCGCCCGCTGTCTCCAACGCGATGCGAAGCTCGAAGAGGGCGATGATGTAACGACGGTCGGGTAGCAACACGTAGGCGCCACGATTCGGCACCGAGACCAACAGGCCTTCGCTCACCAGGCATCGGATCGCCTCGCGCACCGGCCCGCGGCTCACACCAATCTCTGCCGCGATTTCGACCTCGTTCAGTCGCGTGCCGGGAGCGATCCGACCGGACAGGACGACATCGCGCAGCAGGTCAAGCACGTGCGAGGTGAGGCTACGCGGCAGCGCCAGCGGCTCCGCCATATGAACTCCTTGTCAACTGTCGACGCCAACTGTCAACAGAACTGTTGACGCCAACAGTTAACACTTAGAAACAAGCTTGTCAATGCACCGGTAGTTGCACAGCAGCCACCGGCACGTGTCGGGCATACCGGAAAGACCAGGTGAGGTCACACGACAGGTTGAGGTCACGAACTCTTCCAGGGTTCTTGCGCGGGTCCGCGACGGCAGCGCTGACGTTGGGTTCGTCGAGGGGGCACGAGACACGGCCGGGCGGAATGTCCGGCGTCGTGGTCCGCAGCGACCGTCTGGTGGTCGTCGGCCCCAAGCATCCATAGGCAAGCCGCACCTCCGCCGTGGGCGGTGCTGAACTCGCTGCGGCCGATCTCATCGTGCGAGAGCACGGCTCTGGCACGATGAGATCCTGGACGAGGCGCTGAGTGCATGGGCGGTGCCCATCCTTGGCTGGAGATGGGCTCGACGGCGTCGATTTTCGCCGTGGCACGGCGCGGAGAGGCGCCCGCCGTGATCAGCGCGCTGGCCGTGGCACAGGATGTGGTGACCCGGTGTCTGGTGCGGGTGCCAACTGACGGAGTCGACCTGTGGTGGGCGCTGCTTGACCGTATGGCCCGCTGACCGGCCGCTCGCTCCGCTGGCCCGGCGGCTGCTTAACCTCGCCCCTCATAAGCGTTCCTTATGCGTTCATAGGCAGTGGCGGGCTACCGGCGCGAGCCCAGCCCGGCTTAGCGTATGACTGTGCCCGTGCCGAATGAGCAACTGCAACGCCGGGTGAAGGTGCTCGACTAGGTCGCCTGCATTGGCTGCCATGCGTGCACGACGACGTACAAGAGCAGGAACGAGGTCCCGCTCGGGGTAACGAGGATCTGCGTGAAGTCGGTCGGGTGGCCAGGGGAATTTCATCCCAGGCTCGCACAGAGCCGGTTATGTGTGGAATTCCAAATAATGGGTTGCACGGGAGGAGAGATAGGCCATCGAAGATGCAGTCCAGGCCGTGGGAAGCGCCGCCGTTCAGCGCGGTAACGGGCGGTGTATGTGATCCATACCTTGATGAAGCTGGCGCCGTTTAGTTGGCCCTCAGTGACCACGCTGCAGCTATCAGGGCGTTTATACGGATGCTGGATCTTGCGGGTCGAAACGGCTTTTGCCTTCTACGAACCGCTTCGCTCGCCGACCCCGGTTCCCTTGCTGCAGAGTTCGCTCCAGGTGACGGAAACGCTCTGGCCTCGGTGCGACGACCGGACGTGCACCTCGATGGTGACTGGGCGTGAGGCGTTCCCGCTCGCTCGAGCCACACAGGTCGCGTGCTTGCCACGCGCGGTACAGGTCTCGGCGTGATGCACCTTGGCGGCTCCGACCGAGATTGTGCGACCGGTAATTCTGGAAGTGCCTGGAGAACAGGATGTCGGCTTCGCCTGCGCACTGCCTGAGCAGCGTCTTGCGTGCGTATGACCTTGGCATCGTCACGCTTGCCGCGCTCGTCCTGGTGTCCCCGGGTTTGCCGACAGCGGCGGCTCTCCCAGCGGCTCGTCCGCAGAGTAGATGGCCCTGTGCCCGTTGAACTGAGCGAGGTAGTAAGTCCGTCCGTCGTGCTGGAGGTCCAGCGGCGGCGGACCGCTGACGCTTGTCTGGAAGGACCAGTCGTCTGCAGGAGCCTCGACATGATGGCCGCGCCAGTACTCGGCTTGTGCCAACGGCCTCTGCTCGGCTAGCCCAGACTCGTACTTGAAGGTCCCGCCAGGGGGCCGTGATGGCCTGAATCAGAGCAGAGCTGTAAATGCCCTGAACCCGGAAATCGGCAAGCTGACGGCGGGCGATCACCAGCCGGACATAGCCGCGCCCACGGGTGCCGCGATGATGTCCTATCACGATTTACGTTGGCGCCGCCGTCGCCCCACATCACCGGCAGAACCCAGACCTTGGCTCCCGGCGGAAATGTCGCAGGCCGCGCTGTAACTCGAGCCCGCCCTCACCGTGCGCGGTCCACTGCGTGACCTTGCGACCACGCAGAACCCTAGCGGACCGTGATCGTCGTGGTCATCCACTCGTTAGATCATCGGTTCGCGCAAGGCTCTCAGCAAGAGGAAGTGGCGATGTCTATCGCCAAGTCGAGGTCCGCAGCACGTTCGGACGACAGCGAGATGCCTGGCTTCTGACCTGCTGGACGGTGTCGCGGGCCGCGGCCCGATAACGCCATGGCTCCAGCATGGACGCCGTTACCGCCGTCCCGGCGCGTCCCGGCATCCGGCTCAGCCTGCTTCACCCATTCGCGGACCGAGGTCTCGGTCAGGTCGAAGTCGCTGGCGACGTGGCCGACCGACCAGTCGCCGCGCTGGCACAACTCGACGATCTCGGCCTTGAACTCCGGGGTGAACGAGCGGCGCTGCCGGGGCTTCTTCCCCATGCTCTCCATGGTCGGACATCCTTCCGGTCCCAAACCCCCGATGATGGATGTCCGTCAAAGCGGGTCAGGCTCAGTGCCTCCCGCGGGTCCGTAGGACTGGGAAAGACGGTTGCCTGACGCTCGCTCCCGGATCCAGCTCACATCCAGGCCCGGTGGCTGCGCCCAGGATCTACCAGATGCGAGTCGCTAACTACTCCATAACCAACAATGTCGCCGTCCCCTGTTTAGCGCAGGGGGTTCCTAGGCTCAAGCGCCCAGGAAGGCTGACAGGTGATCATGCCGACCGACCTCCGTCGGCATGCCCGACGGCGGACCGACGCCTATGACGCGGCCAGGTCCCGGCGCGTTGCGAGGCGGTCGAAAGCAGCCGACAGTCGTTCATCCAGTGTGCATGCTTCCGGGTGCGCGTCTTGATAGGCGATAATCTCCCTTGCTCCCGTCGAGAACGTGACCGAGGGCGCGAAGCCCGGCACAAGTCGTGTCAACTTGGTGGCGTCGAAGACCATCGAGTGACGAAAATCTTCGCGGAGCACAGCGCTCCATTCCGGCAACTCCTGTGCTATGTCCTCGCTGGACCGGTGGATGAGTTGCGGTGACGAGATGCCTGCCGCTGCTGCCATGGCGAGATGGATCTGATCCCATGTCAAGGCTTCGCTGCTGACAAGGTTCACGCTCTCCCCTATCGCGTGAGGGTTGCCGAAGAGCGGCACCAACACCCTCGCGAAGTCGCGGGCGTGCATCAGAGTCCAGACAGAAGCCCCGTCTCCGTGGACGATCACAGGGCTGCCCTGGCGCATCCGGTGGATCGCGGTCCATCCAGCCAGGAACGGTGGCCGCGACTCAGAGTAGGTCTGGTAGGGGCGCGCGATCGTTGCGGGAAACCCGGTCTCCCGGAAAGCAGCCTCCAGGAGCAGCTCGCACTCGAGCTTGAGACGGGCGTAAGGGAAGTTCCGCTGGCCGCGGGGAGAGGACTCGGTCACCGGAAGAAGCGGAACGGGCCTGGCAAACACCGAGCACGTGCTGATGAACAGATACTGCCCGACAATGCCGGTCAGCGCGGCGATGTGCCCGGCGACCTGGTCCGGGGCGTATCCCACGAAGTTCACGACGACCCCGATACTGCGCCGGGTCACCACTTCCCGCAGTGAGTCCGGCCGGTCAGCGTCGACAGAAGCCCAGCGCGCGTCCGCAGGCAAGCCAACGGGTTCGCTTCGCGAGCCAACCGTCACGCCGAACCCGCATGCGACAGCCCGCTCGGCGGCTGCGCGACCGAGCGGTCCGGTGCCGCCGAGCAGCAGCACCGACGCGCTCACCGACGCCTCCGCGTCCAGCGGCTAAGCTGATCGTGACGGGCCCTCAACCGCTCACTCCGCTTCCTCCAGGTCAGGGACCATCACTGCCTTGACGAAAGTCGGCTCGCGGGCTGCCATCCGCTCGAAGGCGCGATCGATTCCGTTCAGGCGGACCCGATGAGTGATGAGCGGGACCAGCGACACCCGGCGGTCGCGCACGAGGTCGATGGCCGCCGCCATCGCGGCCATAGTCCGCCTGCGGTCCGGTGACGAACCACCGACGATCGTCATCCCGGCAGCCCACCAGCCCGCATCAAGGCGCGGACCTGCTTCGTGGTAGCCCAGCACTGCGAGCGTTCCTTGCGGCCGGACCAGCCGACCCGCCGCCGCAAGCCCTCTGTCGCTCCCGGTCACCTCGAATACCAGGTCGAAGGTCCCGGCCAGACCCTCCTGGTCCTGCGGACCGAACACGGTCGCGCCCAGCCTTTCGGCCCGGCCCCGCGACGCGGCGCGCGTATCCACCCCGGCGAGCCGGGACGGCATGCGAACCGCAGCAAGCTGCACCGTGATCAGGCCCATGAAGCCAAGTCCAACCACGGCGACGCTCCGCCCGTCCAGAACGACCTCGGCCCTCATCATGACCTCCTCGACGACCGCGAGCGGCTCACCCAGCGCCGCGGACCACGGCTGCAGCGCCGGCAACGCCTCGCGCGACCGCAGCACCGCCCGCTGGGCCAGGCCCGGCGAGCCGAGCCCGGTGACGACGTCGCCTGGCCGCCATACGCTGTCCGGCTCGCCGACCCGGGCTACCCGCCCGACGATCTCGTGGCCAAGCCGCAGCGGCTCGGGTCCTGCGGGACCGCGACTCCACACGCCGAGGTCAGAGGCGCACACCCCGCAGGCCAGGACATCGACCAGGATCTCTCCGGGACCGGGGACCGGATCGGGCACCTCGAGGACTTCCGACCGCCGCGGCGCGACGACAGCGCTGGCTAGCGTGACTCCTCCTGCTCGTGAATCGCCGCAGGCTTCCGGCCGGAGCAGAAGCCGCCATCGACCATGTACCGGTAGCCGTCGGCCAGCGCGGCCCAGGGATCACCGGCGAGGCGCTCCAGCTCGACGTTCAGCCAGCCGGCGCGCGCGGCAGCGGCCAGGGCTGCTGGCATGTCGAGCGCACCCTCGCCGATTGGGACCATCGTGTCGCCCTCGTAGCTCACGGCGGGCCCGTCCTTGACGTGCACGAGCTCCAGCCGGTCGCCCAGCGCCCTCATCACCGCGGCGGGGTCGGCGCCTCCCATCTGCGCCCAGTACATATCGAACTCGACGACAACGGAGGGGTCGAGGTTCTCGAGCAGCAGCTCGTAGGCGGATCGGCCGTCGAACCGATTACTGAACTCGGCGAAGTGATTGTGATAGGCGATGCGCATGCCATACCCGGCGGCATTCACGCTGGCCTCGTTGACCCGCTGAAGGCCTAGAAGGACTGAGGCCGGCGTGCCGAACTCCTCCTTCTCCATGCTCCACACCAGCGTCCGCGCCCCTAGCTCAGCGCTCTGGTCGAGAATGCGGCGGAAATCGGGCCCTGCCGGAAACGGGACGTGAGCGCTGGTTAGCTGGAGTCCCGCGTTGTCGAGCGCCCGCCGGATCCGTGCGGGCGGTATGCCTTCCAGCCCGTAGGTCTCGACGCCTAGATAACCGATCTCGGCGATCCGCTGTGTCGCCCTTTCGATGTCCGCGCGCGCATCTGACAGGACGCTGAAGATCATCGCGCCGGCCTGCGGGGTCATCGACGTGCCGCCCAGCTCATCGACTGGGTGAGTAGCTGCTTGAACATTGGTTCCTCCCAGGAGCGGGCATCGTGGCCGAGCGCGAGGTAGACGACCCTGCCCGCTCCGTGTGTTTTCACGTACATGACAGGTGCCAAGGAGCCGTCGGCTCGGTGACGTTCGGCGATGACCTCATGACCGGAGCCTGTGAACTCGATCTCGTAGTGCTCGTCCCAGAGACGGAAGCTCCGGCTGACCCCGTTGGCTGCAGGGTGCTCGCGGGTGACGCTGATCTCCTGGTAGCTCTCGTGCGGCCCAGGTCCGTGCGAGAGGTAGCGATTCCCGAGCAGGCTGGTCCACACTGAGTAGTCGCTGGCCCCCGGCCCGGGGACGACGTTCGAGCAGTGGAGCGCGACGAGCCCGGCGCCGGACTCGACAAGGCGGGTAAGGGCGATCTGCTCGTCGGGCGAGAAGGCAGCTCCGGAGGAGTAAATGACGAAGATGTCGTTGTCGAGGGTGAATGGCTTTCCATCGATGAATCGCTGGAGCCCGACGGCGCGGCGTGTACGGAACCCGGCGGCCAGCCCGGTGGCCTGGAAGCTCAGGCTTCCCGCGATCAAGTCGTGGTGGATGTCGTCTCCGCCGACGATCACGAGTGCTGTGGGGAATGCGCTCATTTAATCCGCCTCCTGCGCGTCGTCCGGTGGCGGCCGACGGCCGGCATCGCCACCGGACGATGCGTCGTCACTTCACGGGCTTGAGTTGCAGGGCCACCACCGGGTTGACGTCCGCGGCCCAGTAGGGATCGCTGGCGCTCGGCCAGCCGGTGACCTTTGCGGTGCTGTAGTCCCCGTACTTCTGGTAGTACGAGCAGACGATCCACGGCACGTTGTTCACCCAGAATCTCTCGATGTCATAGAGCGCCTGCTTGCGTGCGGCGTCAGAAGTCGCGGCCAGATAGTTGTTGAAGTACGACTGCAGGACAGGGCTCTCCGTTCGCTGGATGTCTTCCTTCGTCGGAATCGCCTGGCCGACTGGCCGCGCGTACATGGGATTCGACCATGCGTTGTACAGGTTGTACGCCACGGTCTGGGTGGCGATCGGGTAGCCGAAGGTTGCCTGGAACTCGCCCTTCCCGGTGAGGCCATCGATCGCGTCGACGGCGACGCCCTGGACCGCGACCTTGATCCCGAGCGGCGCGAGCTGGGCCTGCACGACCTGTGCGGCTGCCACCTGCTCGGTGAACGCCTGGGGGATCGTGATCGTGAAGGCCAGCGGCCTGCCGTTCTTTTCGAGCTGCCCGTTCGATCCTTTGGTGTAGCCATCCTGGTGCAAGAGCGCGAGTGCCTTCGTGATGCTGTGCTGGTATACCGCGTTCTTGAGATCCGGGGCGATGTCGTCCTTGAAGACCGGCATTGGCAGGCCGATCGCGCTGGTCGCCGGCCCGCGCTCAGCGACGGCGGCGATCTGCTTCCGGCTGATCGCCAGGCTGACCGCCTTGCGCACCTGCAAGTCGTTGAACGGGAAGCTCGCGTTATTGGTGATCAACCCGTCGGACCCGACCACCGGCCAGAAGATGTGTAGATCCGGGTTCTTGGACAGGAGCGTCTGCTTGACGTTCGCTACGAACGCGCTGGCCCAGTCGGCTTGCCCCTCGACGAGCGCTTCGGTGACGGCGTTGTTATCGCGGACAGTGCTGAAGCGCAGTCCGCCGATCTGCGGTTTCCCTGGCTGCCAGTAGTGCGGATTTTTCTTCAGCAGGAAACTCTGGTTCGAGAAACTGGCGAGCTCGAATGGGCCTGTTCCGACCGGGTTCGGGTCGGTGAACTTCGTCAGGTTTCCCTTGTCGGCGTAGATATGCTTCGGGACGATCTCAAGCTGAACCAGGTCGTCGAACGTCTGGGTCGACTGCTGCGTGAAGGTGAAGTTGACCCCGTACGGACCATCTGCCTTGACCGTCCCGAACGAGAGGCCCCGGAGGTCCAGCGCCGGGTTCTGCTTGATCGCGTTGTAGGAGAACACGACGTCCGCGCTGGTGAAGGGCTTTCCGTCGGTCCATTTCACGCCGTGCCTGAGATTGAAGTGCAGCGCCTTTCCATCCGCGGACCACTGCCAGCTTGTCGCCAGCCACGGCTTATCGTCGTCGGCCTTGATCTGGGAGACCTCGGCGAGAGACTCGTATATCAGCCCCTGGATCTCGCTGGTACCTCCCTGGCCGAAGGCATCGACTGGCAAGTACGGGTTGAAAACCCGCTGGATCGCTGAGCCCGCGCTGATGACGTTCACGATCACGCCGGAGGCGGAGGACGCCGACGAGGAGGCGCTGCATGCGGCGAGACCCGCCAGGAGTACCGCTGAGGCGGTCGCTGCGGCAGCAGGTCTGAGCCATCTTGGTGGTTTCATGTGCCGTCTGTCCTTTCACTGGGGACTGAGATGTGCCTGGCCTGGTCACCGCACCGGGGGGTGGTAGGGAAGACGGACTTCCTTCCTCTTTCGGTCGGACTCGGCTGAGTTGTCGTAGAGCCAGCACCTCGTGCTGTGCCCGGCTGCCAGCTCGATTTCGGGCGGGGATGTCTGGCATTTGGGCATGGCGAAGGGGCAGCGCGCAGCGAACCGGCAGCCCGGTGGCGGGTCTATGAGAGTGGGCGGGGAACCCGTGTCCGGGACTCCGGAGCCGTGGCGCGGGTCGGCGGGGTCGGGGGCTGAGGCGATGAGCAGCTGGGTGTAAGGATGCGCGGCGCGCTGGGTCACATCCTCGCTCGAGCCGCGCTCGATGATCTCGCCGGCATACATGACCAGCGCGTTGTGAGCGAAGTAACGGGCTGACGCGATGTCGTGGGTGATGTACAGCAGGGCCAGGTGCCGCGTTGTCGTCAGGTGCTTGAGCAGGTTGAGTACCCCGAGGCGTATCGAGACGTCGAGCATTGACACGGGCTCGTCCGCTAGCAGGACCTTCGGGTCGGCGGCGAGGGGCCGGGCGATGGCTGCACGCTGGCGCTGGCCACCGGACAGCTCATGGGGGAACTTCTTGAGGAATTGTTCCCCGGGTGCCAGGGCGACTTCGGCAAGCAGGTCGACCGAGCGCCGCTCGACCTGTGCGGCGCTCAGCCCGGAATGGTGGATCCGGGTGGCCCGTGCCAGCGTGTAGCCGACGGTGTGAACGGGATTAAAGGAGGAGAACGGGTCCTGAAGGACCAGCTGCACGTTCTTGACGTAACGACGCCGGGCCCCAGGGCCCCTGAGCCGCACCGGCTGACCGTTCAGCAGTAGCTCGCCCGAGCTCGGGGCAAGGAGGTGGGCGAGGAGCCGGGCCAGGGTCGACTTCCCCGAGCCGGATTCCCCGACTAGCGCGGTGATCTGGCCCGGGTACAAGGAGATCGACACTCCGTCGACCGCGTGCAGGCGCCCTCGCCGCCGTCCGGCCCCGGTGCGACGGACCGTGAAGTGCTTCGAGACAGCGCGGGCTTCGAGCACGGGCGCGACAGCCTGCGCCGCATTGGCAGTATCTGGCGTCGGCTGGCTCATCTGCCGGTCCTGTCGCCGTCGGTGGCCATGTCGCTGGCGTAGAGCAGGCATGCGACCATGGCCCGTGGATCCGAGCCGGAGGCGTGTTGCAGTATCGGCTTTGTTGATGAGCATGCGTCGAACGCGTTCGGGCATCTCGCGCTGAACGCGCATCCGGCGGGAATCGCGCTGAGGTCCGGCGGTGAGCCCGGAATCCCGGTCAGAATCCGCTTCGGCCCTGTGACGCTGGGGAAAGAGGCCAGCAGGCCGCGGCTGTAGGGATGCAGTGGCCGCTCGTAGAAGTCACGGGCGGGAGCTATCTCGGCGAGCTTGCCCGCGTACATCACCGCGATATCGTCTGACAGCTCAATGAGCAGCGAGAGGTCGTGGGTGATGAAGACGACCGCGAACCCGAGCCTGTCTTTAAGTTCGAGCACCTTCCGCACGATCTGCCGCTGGATGACGACGTCCAGGGCGGTTGTGGGCTCGTCCATGATGATGACTTCGGGATCGAGCGCGAGGGCCATCGCGATCATGATCCGCTGCCGCATGCCGCCGGAGAGCTCGTGCGGGTAGGCGTTCTTGCGCTCGGCCTGTATGCCGACGAGGGTGAGCAGGTCAGCGATGCGCTGGTCGAGCTGGCGGGGACTGAGGTCATTGCGGTGGGCGTCGAGAACGTCCCTGATCTGATCCCCCACGGTCAGCAGCGGGTTGAGGGCGTTCATGGCTGACTGGAAAACCATGGCCATTTCCTGCCAGCGGAACGCCCGGAGATGATTGCCGCCAAGGGACAGCAGGTCGATCTGTTTTCCGTCACGACCGGTGTAGGTGACCGAGCCGGAGGTGATCTGGGCAGGAGGCCGGTGCAGGCGGGTCATCGCGTAGGCGAGGGTCGACTTTCCCGAGCCCGACTCCCCCGCAATCCCCAGGACCTCGCCTCGCCGGAGCGTCAGCGTGACATTGCTGACGGCGCGCACCGCTGCCGCCCCCGACCCGTAGGTAACGCTGAGGTCCGATACTTCCAGGACAATGTCGCCTCTGCGGCCATGCGGCGGCGACCGATCCGGGTCTCGTTGCCTGACGCGGCCCAGTGCGGCCGTCGTCCGCCGGGCCCCCCTGGGCGCCAGGCCGGAGCGCCGGGTCGCGACGCCGGCGGTCCGCAGGCGCGGATTGATGAACTCGTCGATCCCGAAGTTCATGAGGGCCAGGGATGTGCCGATGACCGCTATGGCGAGCCCGGGCGGTACGAACCACCACCAGGCACCGGCGAGCAGCGCGGAGCCGTTCTGCGCCCAGTACAAGATCACGCCCCAGGACCACTGGCTGACGTCGGATAGCCCGAGAAAGGCCAGGCTCGCCTGGAGGAGGATCGCACCCACGACGGTGGCCAGGAACTGTGACGCGATCACCGCGATCTGGTTGGGCAGGATCTCGGCGAACAAGATCCGGGGAGTGCTCTCGCCAATCGCGCGTGCTGCCTCGACGAAATCCCGGCGGCGCAGCGACAGGGTCTGTGCTCTCAGCATCCGGGCGCCCCATGGCCAGCTCGTAAGCGCGATCACGAGGATGATCCCGAGCGAGCCGGTGCGGGGCAGGTAGGCCGCGACGATGACCACGAGCGGCAGCGCGGGCAGGACGAGGAAGACGTTGGAAAGGAGGGAGAGCCCGTCATCCCAGTAGCCCCCGAGGTAACCGGCCGTGATACCGATGACAAGCGCGATGATTCCTGCGATGACCGCTGCCGCGAGACCGACGAACATTGAAGTCCGGGTCCCGTAGATCATCTGGGCGAAGATGTCCTGGCCCGACTGGGTCGTCCCGAACCAGTGCGCAGCCGAGGGAGGCTGTAGCGTCTGGTTGCTCACCGCCAGCGGGCTCTGGCCAACGAGGTAGGGACCCACGACAGCCACGAGGACGAAGAGCAGGAAGACTGCAAGGCCGATGACGATCTTGGGCGAGCGGAGCCCGGCGCCCCAGGCTAGGCGGCTCGAGGACTGCTCGGCAGGCGCGCTGTCGCGCGGCTCGGCGATCGTGGTGGCGGCTATGCCGGTCATCAGCCCTCCGCTCGGGTTCGAGGATCGAGCAGGACGTAAAGGGAGTCGGCCAGCAGGTTGGCGGCCAGCACCGTCAGGGTGATGATCAGGAAGACCGCCTGCATGACCGGGTAGTCGTCCGCGTTCACGGCCTGGAACAGGACATAGCCGATGCCCGGATAGTTGAAGACGATCTCCATGACGATCGATCCGCCGACGATCGTGCCGAGCGAGATCGCGAAGCCGGCGATGGACGGGAGGATCGCGTTACGTGCGGCGTACGTAACGAAGATCCGGCGCGGCGAGAGCCCTTTTGCCTCGGCGACGAGGATGTAGTCCTCAGCGAGCGTGGTGATCATCATGTTCCTGGTGCTGAGCACCCAGTAGCCGAGGGACGCGATGACGAGCGTCAGTGCGGGCAGGATGCCGTGGTCAAGCACGCTGCCGATGAACGGCCAGGACAGCCCCGCGGGCAAGCCGTTCGTATACGCCCCGGAGATCGGGAACCAGTGCAGGACGATGGCGAACAGGTAGACCATGACGAGGCCGAACCAGAAGTACGGGATCGACGAGATGAAGGTAGTGACTGGCAGCAGGCCCTCGAGCCATCTGCCGCGGCGCCATCCGGCCAGGAGCCCCATGAGCGATCCGGCGGCGAAGGCGAGGATCGTGCATACGCCGACCAGGCCGATGGTCCATCCGATGGCCTGCCCCACGATCTCGCTCGCGGGGATCGGGTAATTCCCGATCGAGACGCCGAAGTTGCCGGTGAACATGTTGTGCCAGTACTCGAGGTACTGGCTCCAGAGGCTGCTGCTTGTCTCACCGAACAGGCGGCGCAGGGCGTAGACCGCATTGGGGCTCAGGGATCCCTGGAAGCGCGTGAGCATCGCCTGCACCGGGTTGCCTGGCATGAACCGAGGCAGCACGAAGTTGATCGTCAGCGCCGCCCACGCGGTCAACAGGTAGAACGCGACGCGGCGAAGGAATGCCCTCATCGCGTCGCTCCGTTCACCGTCATGCGAGCGTCCTTCCTCGCCAGAAGCAGCCCCGCGCCGGTCGCTCCGGCGTTGGCCGCTTCGGGTACCAGGCGAAGGCGCTCCCTTACCCGCAGGAGACCAAGAAACGGTGAGACGGAACTCCATCCGTCAAAGACCTGCCCGACCCTGTCCAGCAGGGGCACGCCGAAGTGCGAGAGCCCTCCGCCGATGGCAACGACGTCAACTCCGACTGCCAGGATGAGCATGCGCACTGCATGAGCGACGCCAAGGGTGAACTCGTGCCAGATCCGGTTCGCGCAGGGATCGCCGCTGCCGACCGCATCGAGGAGGGTCGGCGTCGATATGCCGAGGGCGAAGCATTCGTTCTCCAGCCGCGTCGAGGAGACGATGGTCTCCAGGCACCCCCTCATCCCGCAGACGCACACGATGCCGTTGGAGTCGATCGGGATGTGCCCGATCTCGCCCGAGATCCCCTGCCTTCCTCGCCAGACGCGGCCGCCGAAGACGTATCCGGCCGCGAGCCCGGTCCCCAGGTTGAGATATGCGACCGAGTCGACCGTCTGTGTTTCGTTCCGCTTGAGCCAGTGGGCGAAGCCGAGCGCTGCCGAGTTCACGTCGTTGTCAATCGCGACCTGTGTCTTGAACCGGTCAGCAACGATCGGCCCGATCCGCAACTGGTCCAGGCGCAGGTTGATGGCGTGGTACACCGTTCCCGTGAGCACGTCGACAGCGCCGGGGACGCCGATGCCTATGCCGCTGAGGGCACCCTTGTTGCGGGTGCTCTGCTGAAGCCGGCTTACGACGTCGAAAACCGTTGAGACAACGCCCTCGTGCCCCACCATCGTCGAGCGTGTGAAGTCGTCGACTACGTGCTGGCGATGGTCTAGCAGGACGCCCGAGGTCGTCGTCCCGCCGATGTCTACACCGATGCGCACGGGACACCGCCCTCCGAAGCTTCGACGGCCGCGTCAGTGCACCGCTCGCCCGCTCGCCAGACGCGGGTGACCCGCCAGTCCTGGTCGAACGTGACGAGATCGGCGATCATGCCGGCCTTCAAGGTGCCCAGACGATCGTCGATTCCGAGTAGCTCGGCGGGTGTCCTGGTCACCGCGGCGACGGCAGCGGCCGGCTCGACCTTCAGTTCCTGGATTGCTCGACGGACGGCGCGGTCGAGCGTAAGGGTGGATCCGGCCAGAATCCCGCCGTCGAGGAGTACGGCGTCCTCGGTCACGAGATGCTGACCACGAGAACTGTCCTGAATGGTTCCCGCCGGCAAGCCGACGTACGGGGAGCAGTCCGAGACGAGGGCGATCCGGCTCGGGGCGCACTCGAACAGGAAGGCAGCGGTCCGGTCATCGAGGTGCTTTCCATCGAGGATCAACTCCAGGATTGCGTGCTGATGGTCGATCGCGGCGAGGACCGGACCCGGTTCCCTGGCCCTGATCGGCGGCATCGCGTTGAATGCATGAGTGAGGCCGACGGCTCCGACATCGAGTGCGAGCCGGGCCTCGTCGTAGGAGCAGCCCGAGTGCCCGATCATGACCGTTGCACCTGATGAGGCGAGCAGGTCAAGTGCGCTCAGCCCTCCCGGGAGCTCCGGAGCGATCGTGATCGACGTGGGCAAGCCGTTGATCGCGTCGCTGAGGTCTGTGACCAGGCCTGGCTCGGGCATCCGGATCGCCGCCCGGTCGAGCGCGCCCGCGTGGTCGTAGTTGATGAACGGACCCTCGAGGTGGACGCCGATGATGCCAGCCAGGCCGCCAAGGCGGTGGCGGGCGGAGATCAGCGCTGCGGCTGGATCTAGGTCGCACGTCACGGAAGCCATCAGTCGCGTGGTGCCGTGGATCGCGTGGTGGTGCACCGCGCGCGGCGCGTCCGACGCGTCAGCATGCGCGAAGTCCACGCCAAGCGCGCCGTGACAGTGCGCGTCGATCAGTCCCGGAGCTAGCCAGTCGCCGCAGCCGGAGAGCATCGGAAGCTGGCGCAACGCCCACGGGATGTCGCCCGACCCGGTCTCCACGATCCGATCGCCGCCGATCGCCAGCCATCCCCCTGCCCGCACGCCACGGTGATCCACGAGGCAGACATCGGTGATCACGAGTTCCGGTGGTTCTAGCGACCACGAGGTCATCGCTCGTCACCCGGGTTCGGGCCGACTGCTGAGGCGCGCATCCGTCTCCTTGGAAAGTGGTTTCCCGAATCGTACTTTGTTTCCCAGAACCTTGCAATAGAGCTTTCCGATCTTGAAAAACCCCAGTTCTACGACCCACTTGGTGATTCAAGATCGGAAAACATCGGCCGACTCTGCTGCGCGCGCCAGCGCCGGAACGAGGGTCGGGCCTCGCTCTGGTGGTCTGCACACGCCAGCAGCGCCGGCTTATCCCATGCAGCTGGACAGCGGTCGCGATACAAGTCCGCGTGGTCAGTCATCCAGGACTATGACCATGCGCGGGGGACATCACCGACGGGCGGGCAGTGCCGGAAGTGGCGCGACCCTCACGCCCTTCGACGGGTCGACTCGCGCAAGACGGCCTCACCGGTGAAAGGCTGGCGGTGCGACTGCCGGCCGTCGATGGCCAGATCCACCGCAGCGCGGCCGACTGATCCGAGGTCAATGCGGACGGAGGTAAGCGAGGCCCGGACGTCCCCAGGGCAGGAGGCGTCGCCGAAGCCCGCCAGTCCGACATGATCGGGAACTGTGATCCCCTGACCGACGAGTCGGCTCCAGGCGCCATCTGCCATCGCGTCGCTCACCGCGAAGATGCAGTCAACCAGCGGCCGGCCATCCACCACTAGCTGCTGCACCCCGGCCGCGCCGCCATCGCGCGTATACGCGGAGGTCACCGCCCGGATCCTCGCCGCAGGTCCGGCCGCCTCCCGAACCCCCTCAATGAATCCCTCCGCACGGTCGGCTCCTGGCCGGAAGTCGCCAGGACCAGCGAGCACCCCGAATCGCTGATGGCCTAGCTCCGCGAGTCGCCGCCCTAGCACCGCGGCGGCGGTGCGATCGTCGATCGACACCGCCGGGAGCCCGAGATCGGGGCCGTCGACTATCACAACGCTTCCCCCGCCGGAGTGGAAGCGCTCAAGATCCCTCCTGAATCGCCCCGCCTCGGCTGCGGTGCCCACGATGACCAGGGCCTGCGGTCGCATCGCGCGTACGACGGCCAGTGACTCGATCCGGCGCGCCGGCCGTCCCCCGGTCGGGATCACAAGCAGGCTGTAGTCGCGCGACTCGGCCGCGTGCATCATTCCCGTCAGGATTCGGGCGACAGATGGATCCTCGATGTTGTCGGCCAGAATGACGAGCGCCCGGCTACGGGTCTGCGCGCCGGGCTCCGGGGAGGCGTCGGCTACAAAATTGAGCTCCGCCGCCGCAGCCATGACTCGGGCCCGGTATTCGTCGCTGACCCGCCGCTCTCCGCTCCCGTTGAGGACTCTGGAGGCGGTCGCCAACGATACACCGGCAGCATCGGCGATTTCCTGCAACGTCGGCACGTGAAGCGACCCGTTCCACTACCACCCATCGGCGACGGGATGTCCGCTCTTCCTCGGATAACCCCGTTCCCGACCTTACACGCCATGCGAAACCGCTCGGCAAAGTGCCGCGGGGCGCCGATGGACCCACGCGGTCGGGACTATGCTCACGGAGCGTGACCATCTTCGCAACTAACCCGGAATACTTGCCGAGCGCGGCCCCCAAGGAGACGCTTCAAGGGCGGACCGCTCTCGTCACCGGAGCCGGGCGAGGCTTGGGCCGCTTCATCGCTCTTTCGCTTGCCGAGCATGGTAGCGACCTCATTCTGACGTCCGCCAAGCACGAAACACTCCTGGAGTCCGCCCGCTTGGCCCGCGCCTTCGGTGTGAGCGTCGAGACACACGCAGTTGATCTCGCCCATGAGGGCGAACGCGCCTCGCTCATCGCCCGCGTTCATGACAAGGCCGACATTCTGGTCAACAACGCTGCCGCGCCGCCGGGGACCGCCAGTTGCACAGGCGATATCCTGGCGGAGGTGAACCTGGCGGCTCCTGTCCAGCTCACCGAGGCTTGCCTGCCCGTAATGATCGCTCGCGGTTGGGGAAGAATCGCCAGCATCTCCTGCTCCATTGTCGATCAGGTTCGCTTCCGGCCAATCTTCGAACCGTTCGTCACGGCGAAGGAAGAGCTCGAGGAATATACCCTCGGGGTGTCATCGCGGATCGACGGGTCGGGAGTGACAGCGAACGTGTTTCGCCCCTGGTACGTGGACACGGCAACTCAGGCACTCTTCCGCCAGGAGTCGACAGGATCCGCTGAGAGCAGGAGCTACTTTCGCTCGCTATACGACAATGGACAGCTCATTCCGCCAGCGACCGCGGCAAAACAGATCATCGACCGACTAGGCGGGCTGTCGAATGGAGTGACCTGGAACTCTGCGCCAGACACCTAACCTCGGGCCCGCAAGGGCGGGAAGTCATGGCTGGCCGACGACCCCGACGAGATGACCGACGACGAGGCAGACCAGCCAGCCGCTTAGCTGCGACGCGGCATCTGCGAGCTAAGGCTCGCTAACAGTAAGGCAGACCGCAGACAGGTAGCCCGGTAGCCGCACAGGTTGCCCGGCTACTCCTGCCTCCCCTTAGTGATCTTCCCGTCGTTCCCCGGACACCGGGGGTGTGGGGTCACCCGCCGGGCGTGGCGTCCTGGTGGTGGCGGCGCTCGTATTCAGCGGGGCTCAGCATTCCGAGGCTGGAATGCCTTCAGTAAGGATTGAACCGGCATTCAATCCACTCAAAGATGGCATTACCAAGCTGTTGCCTGGTATCCCATTTCCTGGTGCCGAGCAATCTCCAGCTGCATGGTATGCCACAGCGATTCCATCATCGCATTGTCGTCGAACGCCGGCCTGGCGCATGAGCCGCGCGACGCGCTTGCGGTTCACCTCGACGCCCAGGCCCAGCGGCAGCTCGGCCGTGACCCGCGGCGATCCGTAGCTCCCGCGCGACCCGGCGTGGATGCGCTCGATCAGCTTCAACAGCTCCCGGTCCCTGACCTCCCGCGCTGATTCCGGTCGTCCTTTCCATTTGTAATAGCCCGACCGTGACACGCCGAGCAGACGGCAGGCCACCGCGGCGTCAATCCCGTCCGCGGCAAGCTCATGGACCAGCCGGAATGCTATTTAGGGAGGACGTTCTCCCGGGCGAAATACGCGGCCGCCCGCCGCAGGATCTCATTCTCCTGCTCTAGCAGCCTGTTCCGCTTGCGCAGCTCCGCGAGCTCTTTCTTCTCGGGGCTGGCAAGCCGCTGGCCGCTGTCATTCTCGTCGGCATCAGCCTGGGCCATCCAGTTCCGCAGGCACGACTCGCTGATCCCCAGATCCCTGGCGATCTTGGCGATCGGTGTGGTGCCTCACGGGCAAGAGCGACCGCATGCTGACGGAACTCCGGAGGGTGTGGTGCGGGCATGACGGACATCCTTCCCGGTGGCCGCAGGCCACCTCAGGTCAGGTGTCCAGAAGACGGGGGGAAGCTCAACGCTTATGAACAAGTGGTCGCGTCCGGCCGCACGGTCAAACGACGGGTCGGGTGGCCGGGAGGAGTCTCACCTCCCGGCTCCCACAGAATCCGTACGTGAACCTCTCGATTCATACGGCTCTTGTCACCCTGGTCACATCCAGGCCGAGGGGACCCATTTCCAGTGCGCGAACATGCGGGGATACCTTGCGGTGATCTCACGCAGCTTGCGGTGGGCTTTGTGAGTTCCCTGGAGCCGCTTGTATTTCTTGCGGATCCATCGCACCAGGTAGGCGTTGATGCGCGCCAGGAGCGGAGACAGCGCTGACCGCCCGAAGCGGCCGTAGTACTGCATCCAGCCCGCCACGATCGGGTTGATCGTCTTAGCGAGCCCGGCGAAGGTGTAGGTGATCTTGCGGTGAAGCCGCCAGCTGCGGACTTCTCCGCTGATCTTCTTCAGGGCCTCCTTGCTGATCGCGGGCAGGAACCGGACATACATGCTGCCGTCCTTGCGCCGCGCCGCGCGTGGCCGGAACGTGAACCCCAGGAACGTGAACGAGATCTGCTCGTAACCGAGCCGCCGTAACGTGTCCTTGCAGTACACGATCTTGGTCTTCTCGGGGTGCAACTGCAGCCCGACCTGAGCCATCCTGTCCTGCAGCGCCCCCAGCACCTCACGTGCCTGGCGCTGGGTGACGCAGTGCACGACTGCGTCATCGGCGTAACGCTCGAACTGGACTGCCGGGTACTCCCGGGCCAGCCACGCGTCGAACGCATAGTGCATGAACAGGTTCGCCAGCACGGGCGAAACCGGCGACCCCTGCGGAGTGCCCCGGTCCCGCTGCTGCAAGGTCCCGTCGGGTAGCTGCAATGGAGCGGCAAGCCACCGCCTCACATACAGCACCACCCACGGGGCGTCGGTGTGAGCCTGCACAGCCTTGACGATCAGATCCCAGGGGACGCTGTCGAAGAACCTGGCGACATCAAGATCGATGACCCAGTCCCTTTTCCAGCATCTATCCCGGCACCGCTCGGCCGCCTGCAGAGCCGACCGGCCCGGCCGGTACCCGTAGGAGTCGTCATGGAACACCGGTTCCACTCGCACCCCGAGGTGCCTGGCCACGACCGTCTGGGCGACCCTGTCAGCGACGGTCGCGATGCCCAGCATCCTGGTGCCGCCACCGTGCTGTTTCGGTATCTCCACCGCCCGCACCGGAGGAGGGAAGTACGTCCCCGACGACATCCGATTCCAGATCCTGAACAGGTTGTTCTTCAGATCGGCCTCGAAGCCGGCGATGGACTGGCCGTCCACCCCTGGTGCGCCCTGATTCGCCTTCACCTGCCGGAAGGCCTCCCAGACCTCCCACTTCGAAATATCAAACGACTTGCCCTGCGACTTCAGCTTGCCCATGCAGTTCCTCCCAGACCAATGGCCCGGTTGACCGGACGAACAACAGCCGCGGATGACCCTGCCCCTTGGCTCCACCCCCATTACAGAGGCTTCCCAGCTACTACGAGCAGGTCCGCCAGCGCGCCTGGCGACGGTACTCAGTCCCTCACGGTTTCGGCCGCTTGGGAGGCTCCCTCTCGCCACCCGCCAGGGCAGCAGTGTCCAGCCGCGCCTTATCCCGTTCCACGCAGACGCCGCAGACCAGGCTCACGTCGCCTCTACGCCGGACACCGCCTGGCCAGTCAGCGGGCCACCCGCCAGGCTCATCCCGGGACTGTTTGCATGCCCCGGTTTCGATGTCATCTGATTGATTTTCGACGCTTCGGCAGCGATCGTCTTCCTGATCCCCACCTGACGCCTCGCGGGCGCCTTTTCCTCATCGCTCACCACGACGGTCTTCAGCCAACGCAGCATGAGGCGGTTTGAAGCCTCCCCCCGCAGGGCGGCTCCGGAGGGCCAAAATCCTCCATCGTCCACGCAGCACCACATCAAGAGACTCTGCCTACATCAAGCCCCTCTCCGTGTTCGGGACACACTCAAACGATCAAGAGCCGGGTCGCCACCAGTTGGCGATCCGGCTCTGACCTGCTGAAACCTGGTAGCGGGGGCGGGATTTGAACCCGCGACCTCTGGGTTATGAGCCCCCCTTGTTCATTCATTTGGTCCTGGCCACCGGTCGAGCGACGTCATATAATCCCAGGTAGAACGGCTAAATGAGTGACGGCTGCTGCCGTCGACTGACACGAGGTGACGCAGCGTCCACGGTCAAGTGACGGTCAAACGATCTTGGAGGTCCGTGTCGTGGGTTACTGCCGCAAGCGGACGAGTCGCGACGGCCAGGCACGTTACACGGCCTACTACTGGGATCTGAAGGGCCGCGAGCGCTCGGCTGGCACGTTCCCGACCAGGAGGGGCGCCGATAAGGCATGGCAGCGGGCGGAGGCAAGGCTTGCCGAGGGCCGGATCGGCGATCCGGCGCGAGGCCGGATGACGTTCCGGCATTACGTCGAGGAGATCTGGCTGCCGAGCCACGAAGTGGAGCTGAGCACACGTCAGAGCTACACCTACTCGATCTACAAGCACATCATGCCGGAGTTCGGACCGAGGCGAATGGTGGAGATCTTGCCGGAGCACGTTCGCTCGTGGGTGGCCAGGCTGAAGGACGAAGGCATGACGCCGAAAACCATCCGCAACAACAAGGCAATGCTCAGCGCCATATTCTCCACGGCGCTCAACGACCAAGTGACGTTCTTGCATCCGTGCAAGGGCGTGAAAACGCCGACCGTACCGGTGAAGCCGCGCACGATCATCACGCCGGAGCAGTTCGACGTGCTCTATGACGCGCTACCCGATGCCGAGGCTCGGCTGCTGGTCGAGACGGCAATCGAGAGCGGACTGCGCTGGGGCGAGCTGGCAGAACTGCGAGCCGGCGACCTGGACTGCGTAACCAGGATCCTTACGGTCAGCCGCGCGGTGGTCGAGGTACACCCGAGATTCCATCCCGAGCGCGGGAGGTTCCTGGTCAAGGAGTACCCGAAGGACGGGGAGTACCGCCGACTCAAGCTCAGCGAGCAGATAACGACCAAGGTCGGCGCGCACGTGCGCCTCCAGGGGCTGGGCCGACTTGATCTGCTCTTCGCTGTCCGGCGGCCAGCGCCGACCGAAGCTGATCGGCTCCCAGCAACTGATCCTGCGGATCTCGGACTGACAGCGCCGAACGAGCACGGCAAGCGGTACCGGCACGGCACGCTGAGCGGCTACGCGGCAGGCAGATGCCGGTGCCAGCTGTGTCGGCATGCCTACGCGAGCTACCGCGCCAGGCGCCGCGCGGGCGGCCACGACAGCCCACGTGCGGCCAGAACACGCGATACCGATGGGCATATACCCCGCGACTGGTTCCGGCGCCAGATTTGGCAGCCGGCCGTAAAGGGCGCCGGACTGGACATTCATGTGCGCATGCACGACATGCGGCACGCACATGCCTCGTGGCTGCTCGCGGGCGGCGCCGACCTGCAAGTCGTCAAAGAACGACTCGGTCACGCCTCGATTGCGACGACAGAAAAGTATCTGCACACTCTGCCTGGCGCCGACGAGACGGCGCTGGCCGCACTGTCCAAGATCCGCGGCCGCGCGGCCAGTGGCCCGCTCCAACGCCGGCTGAGGGACACTGGAAACGTGAGCGCGATGGGATACGCGGCAGTACGGCCCTACACGGTTCCGGACACCCTAGATGAGCTAACCGGGCCCACCAGTGGGGTCGTGGAATTGCCCGGTCACCTGGACTGGGGGCCGCGCCGGGAGTACGACCTGGACGACTTCAGCGACTCGCGCCTCCTGTACATGCGGGTCATCAGGGAGAGCACGCGCGTGGAGGATCTGCGCAGGTTCCTCAACGCCCAGGTCCTGACCAGACTGTGGCCCCAACTCGTCTTGCCTGCGCGCGTACGCGCGCTGTGGCAGGACAGATTCCCAAGCCTCGGCCGCGCGGCGTAAGTGGACGCCTTCCACGAGCGCCTCGCGCACGTCGCGCTGCGTGCTGCATCGGACCTCGGGTTCGCGCTCGCCGGCGGCTACGCCGTTCAGGCGCATGGCTTCCTCACCCGCCCGAGCGAGGACGTGGACCTGTTCACCTCCGCGGAGCGCACAGACTTCCGAGATGGGGTCGCGACAATCAAGTCCGCGTACGAGAAGAACGGCTTCACGGTCCGCACCGACGTCTGCAGCGATCATTTCGCCAGGCTGTGGGTGACCGACGCGCACTCCGGTGAGTCAGGCAAGGTCGAACTCGCCGCGGACATCCGTGGCAAGGCGCCGGTCACCACGAGCATCGGACCGGTCGTGCACGTGGACGATGTCGCGGGCGGCAAGATGGAAGCGCTCTTCACCCGCGCCGAGGCACGGGACTTCATCGATATTGACGCCATGGCCATCAGCGGCAGATTCACTCGGACCAAGCTCCAGGAACTCGCCGCCAGCAGAGACGCCGGCTTCGATCTCCGAGTTCTCGCCGACATGCTCTCAGTCATCGACATCTATCCGGACGCCGAGTTCTCGGCTTACGGCTTGGGAGCCGAGCAGATCCAGCAGATGCGGGAGCGGTTCGCTGATTGGCGGTCCGAACTGCTCCAGCAGCCAGGTCCGAAAGGCGCGTAAGGTGCAACTCAGTCGGTTGGCTAGGTCACAATATGTGACCGTAGTACGCGCCATCGCGAACCCGAACCGCCGTTCGGTGTCGCTGACGGCCCCTCGCTGCTCATCAGGCGGGCACTCCGATCAGGTCCATCTGCGCGCTGATGTCGTCCGGATCTGCATGAGCGGACACTGCTACGTTTAGCGCCATGGAGTGTGACGAATACCAGCGCGCCGCGATGCGCACCGCCCGCGACAAGAACGCCCCAGACGAGTTCATGCACTTGGTCTTGGGGTTGGTTGGTGAGGCGGGCGAAATCGCAGAGAAGGTCAAGAAACTGATCCGCGACAAGAACAGTGACTTGGCCCAACTCGACCGCGACGACATGGCAGCCGAACTCGGCGATGTCCTTTGGTACACAGCCGTGCTGGCGAGCTTCCTAGGCCTCTCGCTTGACGATGTCGCCCAACGAAATGTTGACAAACTGGCAGACCGGCAGCGCAGGGCTGTCCTTAGCGGTTCCGGCGACAACCGCTGACACAAGCCCGGTGTAGCCGCGATGAGATGGCAGGCGCCCGCCGAACTGGATGTTCTGTGAGTCCGAACATTGGCTGCCAAGCGCGATCCTCGGTGCGACGGAGTCGGCGATCGGCACCCAACGTCAGCTCCTTGGATATGGATCTGCTTGACTCTCCGTCACTGCAGTCGCGTCAGCTCGGCTCTCACCTCCAACTTTGCCGCACGCACATTCGTCCCCACGCAATGACTGTCGACGTGCGCACCCGCGAGGCGCGGTGTGCCCCAGACGGCGGCTGATACGGCCCGCGGAGCCGGTGACCAACCAGTCGTTTAGAAGGGCACCGCTCGCCCACGCAGGGCGTCACTGCTGGCAAGGATGGCCCTACGACCGCGCGCCGGCCTTACCGGGTTGGGCCGCCTCTTTCGGTTGTCGGCGTCAATAACTGGCACTCGAACCGGATTTCTGTATACGGGGCTAGCCACTGAATGCCGGGCAGTCAGTGCAGCCACACCTCCCCAGCGGCAGTGACGGCAACGTCGGTGACGCGGCACCAAGTTCATAACGATCTTGGCACCGGACGTGAAGAGAGCCCACAGAACTGGACTTCTCCCTGTGAGGTGACTGTTTTGACTGACCACCCTCTCCGGCCCATCGTTGCTGCGCCGGACTTCGCTTGCCCTGGCCCCTCGGCCGGACGGTCGCCCGGACCATGGCCCGGATTCCCAGAACGGCCGACGCAATGGCCGGGTGCAAATCACGCAGGATCGCTGGTCAGCGGCGGATTGCACTTGCTGGGCCGAACCGGGACTGATGACTAATGGCATCACAATCTCTCACGACGCGGCGGGCACGGGTCGGCGTGGCCGATGACCTTGTGGTACTGAAGGCCGCTGCCCGGCTCACCGATCGCGACCGCTACCTGGTCCGCGTCGTCGCCGAGCACCGGGTGATGACCACCGACCAGTTCGCCGCGCTCGCGTTCGACAACATCATCACGGCCCGACACCGGCTCGACGCGCTCGCGCGGCTCGGCGCGCTGAACCGCTTCCGGCCGCACAGACCGACCGGGTCGGCGCCATGGCACTACCTGCTTGGCCCGCTCGGCGCCGCGCTACTGGGCGCCGAAGATCGCGACGACAAGAGGTGGCTGCCACAGGTGCGCGCCGGACGGCAGGTCGCGCTGCAGCGCTCTCAGCGACTCGCCCACATGATCGGGACCAACTGGTTCTTCGTCGCACTTGCCGCCCACGGCCGCCAGGGCGCCGGGGAACTGCGGACCTGGCTGACCGAGAGCCACACCGCCGAGCTCTTCTACCAGTACCCGATCAGCCTGTCTGCGCTCGCGTCACTCCCGCAGCCGGACGGGGCTGGCGTTTGGGCCGACGGTGGCCGGGAGATCGCGTTCATGCTCGAGTACGACACCGGCAGCGAGCACCTGGCCCAACTGGCGGGCAAGCTTGACAGCTACGCCAGGCTGGCCGACGTCCTGTTGCGCTACCACCAGCAGGTGCCGCTGCTGCTGTTCTGCTTTCTTACCCCGCGCCGGGAGCAGACCGCCCGCCACGCCCTCGCCGCCTCTGCGGATTCGCTCGGATTGCGCATCGCGACCGCCGCTATCGATCCGCACGTGACCTGTCCGGCCGGTCATGTCTGGATGCCGCTGCATAGCTCAGGCCGCCAGGTCCGGCTGATCGATCTGGATGGCATTCCCTTCGAGGCCGCCCAGTCCGCCTATACGGCTGACCCGTACCGCTAGCCAACTACCCGCACCGAGTTAACCCTGGAGGACGCCATCGACACCGCCCCGCTGACCATCAGGCACCTCGTCAGCCTTCCCCCGACCATCGACCTGATGACCGCCGCGAAGATCCTCGGCATCGGCCGCACCAAGGCGTACGAACTCGCCCGCCAGGGTGACTTCCCGTGCCTGGTGATCCGCGTCGGAGATCTCTACCGCGTGTCGACTCCGGATCTGCTCCGGCTGCTCGGCCTCGGCGCAGCCAACGCCGACGTACCGCCAGTTGCCGCCTAGGGACGCGTATGAACACGTGGTCGCGTCCGGTCGCACGGTCAAACGACGGTCAAACGATCAAGAGCCGGGTCGCCGCTCCTGGGCGATCCGGCTCTGACGTGCACTTACTTGGTAGCGGGGGCGGGATTTGAACCCGCGACCTCTGGGTTATGAGCCCAGCGAGCTACCGAACTGCTCCACCCCGCGTCGCGTTCCATAACTTTATGG
>Ga0335072_10001316_pt1 | contig 40540 bp, 38 predicted proteins | sample Lox_Sample_21_FD_206725 | JGI IMG/M metagenome (GOLD analysis project Ga0335072, IMG submission 206725) | Soil microbial communities from Loxahatchee National Wildlife Refuge, Florida, United States - Lox_Sample_2.1 | ecosystem: Environmental > Terrestrial > Soil > Wetlands | place: USA... | reverse complement strand
GGGGACCATACCAGAGCCATCTACGCCCCACATAGGTAAGGGGGTGGCGCTGGTTGCCCAGGCACCATCTTTCGTGTACATATATGCACGAATCTTTCAGATAGCAGAAATGACACTCAAGTTTCTACGCAACACCCAGAAACGTTCTCGAATGTCCACGTCACCGAAGCCCGAAGACTACGGAGTAGGATGGATCTGCGCTGTGCAGACCGAATATGTGGTGGCCTGCGAATCGCTTGACGAAGAATACCCCATACTTCCCACTAGCTCGCCACACGATGATAACGTGTATACGTTGGGTCGCATAGGTCATCATAATGTGGTTATCGCTTGCCTCCCGAAAGACAAATATGGCCTCACATCAGCGACATCTGCTGCCAAGGACATGCTACGTAGTTTTCCGTCGATTCGATTTGGATTGATGGTGGGTATCGGTGGTGGCGCGCCGAGTGAGAAACATGATATCCGGCTGGGGGACGTGGTGGTTAGTTCTCCCGTAGGCCGGACGGGCGGAGTGATTCATTACGAGTTTGGGAAGACGATGCAGAATCAGAAATTCGAGCGAACGGGAGCACTAGACGCGCCGCCAACAAAATTACTCACGGCATTACATGTAGTCGAGGCGCTTCACCAACGAAAGGGACACCAGATTGCAGAGTCGGTTAGTGGGATGGTTAACCGGAATCCGCGGCTTCGAAGAAAATATCAACGCCCAAGAGCGGACACAGATCGGTTATATCATTCCGCCTTCGTTCACCCTGATCATGATCAGGTTTGTGAAGTGGTGTGCACTGGTGAAACGGCACAACTAGTCCAGCGAGATACAGCTAGCGGTACGACACGGTAGAATTTAAGGAAAGGGTAGTGGAAATTATGATCTATGAGGAGGAACGAATGGTTGCCAACGTTGATGGACCTGGTTGGATTCGCATGAATTTCAGGAATGGCTCAACAATAGCAAGTAGACTTTGTTCTGTCCGGGCATACCAGGAGCGGGCAGCTTCGCGAACTGGCCACCGATGGACAAGAGCAATTCCGGCATGAGCAAGTGACCTATGCTTCTGCTGGTCAGCAAGATATTGATGCTGCTCTGTTTGCGTCAAGCAGCCTTCTTTCTGTTCCAAAAAGCTTCGGAAGCAGACGAGTTAGCCGAGATGCAGCCGCTGCAAGTGTGTTGTCGACGAGCAGTGGGTCGCAGGTGAGTTGGTGACCGGGGTCTAGTTGTTAGCACCGTCACAATAGATGATAGTTGCACAGTACAGTACCGCTTTGAGATTTTGATTGCACTATCGCTCAAATATTGCCAGAATCTATATACTCGGGAAGTCTGAGCGTGGTTGCCGTTGCTCCTGACCTGTATCGTCACCAGCTACTTCATCATATTTGTGTACAATTCCCTTCCGTTACCAGGCTCCCTGGGCTCAGGACTTCCTTGCCTGCGTTCGTTGCTCCACTACATTGTGACTTGTCTGCCTTTCTTTTCCTTAACCACGTTTGCAGCGCCGGAAGTGGTGGGGTAGTCGTCGCTGGACAAGGTCAAATCCTGATATGCACCTTTGCCATGATACGAAGGCTTGCGATAGTGTCCGTCGCTTGTAGTGGGCAGGGCTATGTCTCTTAGCGGTTCCTCCCGCTGAGTCTGGATGTAAGGTCCTTTTGTTGGATCGGACGAGGTAGCAGGTTTTGAGGAGGAATATATATTGTCATGCCTATACATGGAGGATTCTCCGTGAAAGCCGACTTTTCGCGCTTTGTTTGCATCGATTCCGTCGAACGAGTCGCCAATGAGGCTTGAACTACCGCATCCCATGGTCGGAAAGGAAAGAGGTCCTGTTGTTAGCGTTGCTTGATTGCTGCCCAATATGCGCGATTCCGTATTGTTATGCTCAGGGCAGACCACATCTTGCGCGAGAGAGAGGGGAAGACATCGTTTATCCGCATATAGCACGGGATCTCGGCAGTTCGTTCACCACATCTCCCAGAAGTTCGTTAGTGCTTTGTAGAGTATGAGCAAGTCCAACCTGTTATTCCCTGCTTGTGTTATTGCTATGTGGAACGCTTGAGGTCACTAAAGTTATGTTGAAGACCCAGGCCTTTGGCACATCTAACCGACAGCACTTAACGCGTAACGCGTCCCACGCGATGATTATTTGTGCCTCGCAGGTACACATTTGAGCGGATAGACACAGGAGCGCTATTTCGATTGACTGGAGCGATCGACAAATCAATAATTGACTATACTAACACATCCTATGATCGTCGGATTCTCTTTGACCTAGAATACAATTAAAACAGTCTGGCCACGCTTATTGTGTTGGGAATCTTCCGCCTAGAGCTAATGTGATTCAGCTAGGGAATTACTGCTCGAAAAGCGCGATTGAGAGTACTGACTCCGTGTTCTTGACCTTCGGAAGCGATTATCCAAAGAGCACCTTCCCCAACGCTTCGGCGAAATGTTACGAGTCGAGGTTTCAGTGTATGAGGTTGTAGTACCGGTTGCGCCGGTAGCGCGCCCACATCAGTGACAACACTTGTTACAATTACCGCTATGCCTGAGCTCTCAAATGTGGCTGTGATAGTGCAGCCGGCTGAAGTACAGATACACCAGACGGTATTGGCTCCGAACCTAGACAGCTTCGGTCAACTGAAAACGTCTTACAAGTGTTCTCCGCCAACAAATCAAGCGAATATTTTCGTTACACCAGGAAGAAGTACGTCAATCCAAACCCTCCCGCGAGTGCAACCATCCGCCTCCTAATTCACATCGTGCACCTCTACAGCAACAAAGGATTGCTCGTCCCTCCTCGGCGCATAAAACATTCTGTCCACCGTTGCGATGATCTCGAACACGGGAAGGAAGATGTGGAACGCCGGCTTACTGTAACCTACACACATTGTTACTTCTGCAAGAGCCAGACATTTGATTTGTGAAAAGGGGAAACGTCAGCTGGTCCTAATGCAGCTTATCAAGGGCAGAAGACATGAGTCTCCAAGATTGTGAAGGCTCGGGTCGCCTGCACAAGACACCTCACATCAGCGTTCCGCATGCACACCCAGGGGCCTGCAGAAACGGACACGCCAGTTCCCGCAGAAGCAGGCTCGTCGCGACGACAATAACAGAAATCTTCGCCGTAGAGCTAGTACTACGGCTAGTACTACGGCTCTCGTATCTCAGCCTTACTCTTACGGCCCAGCACGAGGAGTATGACTAGCAGGACGAGGAACGGCGAGAATGTAAAGCCAATGAAAAGGCCAAGGGCCGTTTTGAAGATGACACTGTCAATGTGGAATATGTGGAGATTGGCGGTCTTGAACTCCTGGACGACCGCCACAATCACTACGCCCACCATCAGCAGCTTTACACTGAACAAGAACTGTGTCCGGGAAAGCATAAGCACAAGTTAGGGTGTGGGGCATGGTACACACATCGGAAGACAACAGAGCACCAGTACGTAAGGCAGGCGCCGCAGCCCCAGCCGGAATGCGGTCCGCGTATACGTGTGCGGGTGATACTCACCAAACAACTTGGTCGAGAAGACGCGGTTGATGCGCCACTGCCACTAAAAAGTCATCATCTCTTCCAACCATTCATCACTCCATATTGTTCACTCCCAATCTCTCCACCCCTGTCTCTGACATTTACTATCCTGCTCTCATTTCATGCAGATTGCGCGTGCCAGCAAGATCACGCCCGCCGCGACGAGCGCGTTGCTGACGATAGCCGTGTTCGGCTTCGTCGGCTCCGCTGCCTACGCGATCCGCATCACGAAAGTCACGACCCGTGCCATACAAAGGGGCGAAGTACAGCACGCTCGGCTTGAAGATGCGTCATGGGGCGCGATTGCACCGGAAGATGCTCATGTGCGTCGCCCCTAGGCTCAGATAGCACTACCAGCACGGCACAAATAAGGATGTCAATCGCTTTCGTGGGAATACCGCCAAGAACGGTGCGGGAAAGGTCGAAGGAAGTGGACAACCGGGGAGATTCCACCATACTCGGCTGGAAGGAATGGAAATCCTTGGTTGATTATTGTTGAGTGAAGAAGCGGGTAGGACGAGGTTGAACGAGGCGATGAGTTTGGGAAGGAGGAGAGTGGAGAGAGAACAAAAGATTCTGGATGTAGATAGAGTCATTTTTGCTCGCCAGATCCATCTTATCGCAACAAAAACTCTCCGGCAGTACTACTGATATTCTTGCAAAATATCTCATCGTCAAAGTCATATAAGTAGCAGTCACCAATCATAGAATAGGCTCCATCATCGCAAGGTCGCAGGACAACGGGTACAATCCTCCTGGGAAGAACACAATTGAGTCTCCCTCTTGCGCTCGCGGCGGAGCTAGCCCCAAGGAGCCCTGGTCCGTGATGAAGAGCCTTCGCCCGTAGCAGACGGCTGCCATGTCGTGTGTGTACTGGCTGATGTCATTTTTGATTCGATCTTCATTATCCTTTTCACGGTCCCATTCTCGTAGAACACCGAGTTGCCGGAAGTAGTCGGCATCAAACTCTCTCAACACATTCGCCCCGTATCGAGCGTACCATGCATCGAATTTTCGTGCATCAAGCGAGAAGCCAGGCTTGTCGTCGTCTTTGTCGTGAAACCCTGGAGAGAGATGCCTGTCATGGCCAACCAGTGTGTCAAGGAAAGCGTCAATGACGGCTCGGCGGAACCGTTTGTGCGTCAGTTGAGTAACAAGGCTTTCTCATTGACGCATGACTCGGTAAATTCTTTTCTTCCCGGGATAAAGATGGGATCCGCAATCATCTCATCGCCAAGGGCTTGAATGGCCTCGACATATTTTCCTCTCATAAACAGGTCATCTCCGTCAAATCGATGGCCAGGCAGAACCCGTCGTGAGTAGCTTGCACTAAAGAACATCGACCCAGCGGTAGCCCGGGGTAACATCCCAATTGGCTTCGAGACGCTGTAGTCAGGCACCCACGAGGGGAGGTCGTGCATATGCTTTTGAGTGCCGTACCAATGGAAGATTTCGATCTGGTGGGTATCTTCTATTATTCTTTGGGTGAACTCTCGGAAGACGTTGACAGTACTAAGGTTGTAGTCGACAGATACCAACGGGTGGTCAAACAGCCCAAGAAGGCCATAAACTTTATCTCTCGGGTCAGTGGCTAGACATAGCATGCTGTGTTTGAAGACTTGTTTCACCGTTGAGTGGCGTCCGATTTCTTTTAGGTTATGGACGCGGGTAGGACCGTCAACGCCCCGCAAAGGGTCGTAAACTCGCAATGAATATGGCGAGTACAGTAGACCACTCTTCAGTGTCCTGCCCGCACATGATGATGGCTTGTTTGCACAATGATATCTCTTGAATAGTCCAAGTACGGAAAAACCATGGTCTATGGCAGAATTTTCGAAAAGCCTTTTCAGTCTGTCCTCGAAACGATGGCATATCTAAATGCGCCTCTCCCCAGGGATCATTCCGAATTGTCCGACCAGCCTTGTAGTCGTCACGGTAAGGTTTCCAGTCCTTGACATGCTTGAAAATGAGGTGAGAGTCGTCCCCCTCTTCTCCGGCCCAGACGACGACTTGCTGCGCCATATGGTAAACGTCCCTCATCATGCTTACTTGCGTGTTCCTCTCATCGATGTCGTTCTGATTGATACGCCGCTCCCGGAGCGGCGCCACCAGGTCGCCCTCATGGCGGACCCTCGGGACCACCCAACTTCGCATTACCGCTAGTCCCCTCTCAGCCTTAAAGAAACGTGACCAACTGTCCTGTGCAGTTGGTAGGACTGACATCCGCGCCAACCCAGATTCCGCGTCCAAAACCACAAACCCATTTTCGAAAATCAAAATCCCATATATCTCATACATATTCACAGGCAAGCTGGATCTTGCAGACGTGCATCTCCCAGACGTGTATCTCCCATATGTGTACCACGGCGGCGTATACCTCGTAGATGTGCATCTTACATATACATGCGTGCACCTCGCAGGCATATAAGATATGCGCCCATAACATACACACCCATGAGGTGTATGCTCATGAGATACACGCCTATGAGGTGCACGCCTGTGAGATGCACGTTTATGAGGTACACACCCATGAGATGCACGCCTGTGAGGTACACGCCCATGAGGTACACGCTATGAGGTACACGCCCATGAGGTGTACGCCCGTGAGATGCATGCCCATGAGTTACACGCCCATGAGGTGCACGCCCGTGAGATGCACGCCCATGAGGTGTACGCCCGTGAGATGCACGCCCATGAGGTGTACGCCCGTGAGATGCACACCCATGAGGTGTACGCCTGTGAGATGCACGCCCATGAGACAGCCGCCCATCAGATGCACGCTCGTGGGATGCATGCCTGTGAGGTACGTTTTGACTTTCGAAAATAGATTTTTGGTTTTGGAGATTTTCGATGTGGCCCTAACGAGCCTATTACCCGCTGTACCTATTGCCCTCCGCATACGCCGCTGTACCCTGCCTATGACGCGGCGCATCCGTTGCGAGCCGGTCGTGGGGGAAGGAGGAGGGAGTGCGATCGGCGATCGGAAAAGGCGGCGAATTTATTTCCTACATATCGATCGTCATTTCGTCTTCTAAGCTCTCCTCCCGTCCTTCTAGTTGACTTACATCTCATAACGGTCATCATGCGCTTGCCTATTGTCGGCTTGTTGTCACTGGCTGGCCTCGTCGCCGGAAGCTCCCTCTACCAGGACGTCACGCATATTGTCGAACGACAAGCAAATGCCTCGTCGCTCAATGCAACTCTCCTCCAAATTTTTGAAGATATCGACGAGGCAAAGACTTGCAATGACTGTGAGGCATGTTATAGCCGCAGATTCCTCACATTTTTATGTTTACATCTACCAGAACATCCTGACTATCCTACAAGGTGTTGCGGCACTTGGTGTTGAGGTGATTGCTCAAGTACTCATTGAGTTCTGTATCGTCGTTGAGGTAAGGTTGATTCAGCCATGTTCTATTCATTTGAAGAGTTGGACTAAATTCGAAGCAGATGGAGTCGCCGGATGTGTGTGAAGGCCTCATGGCCATGGAAGCTCCAGCGGTTGTCTTTGCTCTCACCCAAATGGAGGTGCCGTCGCGTACTTCTGAGATCTTCTGTTTCACAGTCTTTGGACTTTGCCCTTATCCACCCGTTAACCCATTTCCTTTCAATTTCACGGAACCCAGCCCGCAGAAGCGGCATCACGAGCACTACGTTGGAGAGCCTTTGCAAGTCGTTCATATCAGCGATATTCACGTTGATCACAATTATACAGTAGGAGCAAGTTTCAACTGTACTGAAGGGCTCTGCTGTCATGCGTATGCTCCTTCGGAGGCTCCTGGTGTGACCCCCTATCCAGCTGGTCCATTTGGAAACAACAATTGCGATACTCCCGTGTCTTTGGAAGACAATATGTACAATGCAATCAAGGAGATAGTGCCTGACAGAGCCTTTACCGTTTTCAGTAGGTCTCATGCACAGATTCTCAAGCCAATGCTAACATCTCTCGCAGCTGGCGACATTCCTAGCACTGAATGGACAGCAACCCCAGAGGTGGTCGTCTTTGATATTAACGATGCATACAACCGTATGAATAGTCTTGGTGTTCTGTATGGAGCCGTTGGCAATCACGAAGCTTCACCGGTTAATGAGTTTCCGCCTCCTGCTGTCACCAAAGAAAACAACGCTACAGAGCAGTTCGTGTACGATGCCATCGCAGCAGGACTTGCACCCTCACTTGGTGCTGCGACTGCCAAGAAGTTAGATGCCAACTCCGGATCTTATTCAATTTTGCATCCCGGCAGCAAGCTTAAGATCATTTCTATCAATACCATGTTCTGGATGAAGCTGAATTTCTGGCTGTATGAGAAGACAATGGAGCTAGATCCAGCCGGAGTTCTTGAGTTTCTGGTGCAAGAGCTGGATGAGTCGGAGAAGTGCGGTCAACGCGTGTGGATTATTGGCCACATCGCTCCCGGGCTGACTGACTTCCTGTACGATTACTCTGCCTCCTTCGATGAGATCGTACAACGCTATCATGAGACCATTGCGGGTATGTTTTGGGGGCATACACACCGTGATCAGTTTGAGATCTCATACAAAAGCTACACAAACCAAACGGCGGACGGTGCCGTTGCTGTCAGCTACATCACTTCGTCATTAACTCCCACAAGCGGTTACCCTAGTTTCCGAGTTTACAGCATCGATCCTGTCACATACAATGTCCTAGACTATACCGTTTACTACGCGAACATGTCGGTGCCTTCATTCCAAACAACCGGACCTACTTGGCAGAAGCTGTACTCCTTCAAGGAAGCTTACGGCTCACTCCTGTCTCCTCCGTACATAGAGCCTTCCGCAGAGCTAACGCCGGCTTTCTTCCACAATGTCACCGTTCTCTTCCAGAATAACGACACGGTCTTTCAGGAATATATCTTTAGGAAGCAACGCGGCTTCGACTTTGTGCCATGCACTGGCACTTGCAAGACCGATGAGCTTTGCCGGCTGAGGTCTGCTCAAAGTCAATTCGCTTGTTATGGTCTTTCCGTCCTATCAATCACGAAGAGGAGCATCCAGGACGACATCCGCGGCATTGGTGATTGTCCAGTAAGTCGAGCTATACCGTATCTGAGGGCTTTCAGCAAAGATCAGGCTGCTCTAAAAGCTGCAGCAGAGAAGTATCTCAAGTGACGATAATATGCCTTTTGATCCCTCGGTTCACCCGACTAGAGCGGGTAGCCGGCCTACATGTTTGAGTTATGAATATGACGAATATGATCATGAGATGGACTAAACCAAGATGGCCCTGAGGAGGTCATAGAGCTATTCAATGTCGTTCTCGGCAGGAAGAAAGACCTAGGGAAGTGTAGAGGGAAGCTGACAATTGAGAGACACAGAGATCTAAGTTCTTTATGCACCTGTAGCATACCGCTCCTAATTCTGAGCCATCGATACCAATGAAGGGTAAAGGCTTGTCACGATGGGTGTCGAGAGGGATCACGGGGTCATAGAATGCGAGCGTATAAGGTAGGGTATGGAATGGTAACGTACTGAAAGCTATCTCTCTATCCTATGGTCCGTAAGCCTTCCTTATACCTATTGGCTCGCTACCTTCTCCGTCGTCTACGGACATCCTTCCGGTGGCTGGCAATAGCCATTCGAAGGGCTGGGAACTCTATTCGAAGCAGGAGGTTGGCTTCCAGGAAGGCTGGTATTCCTGCCACCGAGGTGGGTGCTGTGTTGAACCTTCTTGCGATCATCGAACCTTGTTGGTAGGGGTCTATGCAACAGCATAGACACGTGACGTTATGTAGCCTAATCGCACCCCGGGGCGCGATTGCAACTTTGATACCGTCTGAGTTGCTGGGTGTTACACTGATTCGGGATGTGGGGGCGGAGAATCTTGAGAAGTACCGTTCATAGGGGTGAAGCCAGTTTTGCAAGCCACTGTAAGACGCGTCACCACGCAGACAAAAGGTACAGCCGGTAACTGCAGCCGAGGTCCAAAGGGGCCCCCTTGAACCCGAACAGGCTTCTGCGGATTAGCATCAGCCCAGCGCTCCCTGTGGGCTCCCTCAAGTTTCCGAGGTGTTTCGTTGCAGTTCGATAGGAATATATGCAGATTGCATCTACCCAAAGAACTCTCAATTCATGCTCCAATCGGAGCCTGCTCAAAGCCGACCATAAATTGATTGTGATGGAGAAATCTGCGTCCTCCAGCGAGATGAGTACCTTATTCGACAAATCGCCCCAAACATATGACAGTGCTTCATACTGAGACTTTTGGGACAGATTGGCTTGAACAAGACGGCATCTGATTGGAGAATCCGTGTTCCTAGACGGCTCAAGGACAACTAGTCGTATGTAATATAACCCAGCTAGGCAGTCGTACTTGAAAGGGCGTCCTGTCTGTTCTGATGAGATCGTCTGGGGTGTTGGAGGCGTACGCTGCGGTTGCGCTATACTTTCGATTGATTGTCAGAGTCCATGTCACAGGCACGGGCACGGTCGTCCTCGTAGCATGTGTCATCGTCAGAGCCACTTTCGGATTTGGTAGCTGGCTGATTTGTCGCCGTAGGTCGTTTCTGGAGCTTCGATGTTCCATGACATACATTTTCCGTTAATTGTGTTGGCATCAGAGAAAGTTCGTTGGCATTGAAATCTTTGTCGCTTCCTCTGCCATTGCTGTGCTCAACGAGCAACTGGAAAATCTGGATGTCTTTTGTGTTTGTTCCGCCAGTACTCACAGAGCGTAGTTGCTCTCTCATAAATTCAGCAGCCGTCCTAAGTAGACCAGGACATCCAGGATTCGCTCCTTCGTCCAACAACAATCGCACTGCGCCGATGTGTAGTTCATGGCAAGCGAGCTGGAGTAAATTGACGCGGTACTCTGCATTGGTTGCAGAAGGATATTGCCAGAAAGTTGTGTTGATGTCGTCAAGATACTCGGAACCTAGGTATCGGAGCATAGCCATATGATTTCCCCTGATAACGTCGAAGGTGATGTACCCCATATCTTGTTCCACTTGAAGAGATGGCCCATACTTCTCCACAAGGAATTTCAATAAGTCAACGGATCCCTGCTTGGCGGCATAGTTCTGAAATCGTGCCGGTTCAATGCTTGCTCCACTCTCCAAAAGCAGTCGTACTGCGTCCAGATTCCGGCATAGTGGCACATTTTGGATACGTACTCCCAGCTGCAGAAGACGTTTCAGCATGTCTACATTACCCCTTTTGGCACATTCTTCCATCAATATCTTGCAGTCGTCTTCGCTGGCTCCAGCCTCAACCAGGGCTTCACAGGTATCGAAGACTTCAGCGGACTTCAGCTGTGGCATGGACATACCGTACGATTTGAATGCGGTTGCAATAGGCGTCAAAAGCTCCTCCTCACCGAAATAAGTTTGTCGGCATGGTGCAGACGGCTTCAGTCCGGTCTGTAAAAGACGAAGCATGGTATTCTTGTGACCTCCAGCTGCAGCGGCATGGAGCGGCGATCCGAAAATATAGTCGCGATCGTCACTTCTCCCAGCTCTTCCGGCGAGATCCACGCCGTGGCTCAGTAGCTTTTCCACGTAGACCAAGTTGCCCTGGAAGCATGCGATATGTAAGAATTTGACTAGGCTGGGGTCGTCGGTGCGAACATTCAGCCCCGCGTCAATGAAGAACCCGATAATGTCTCCCCATTTTCTTTGCAAAGGCTTGGTCCATATACTAGGAATAGAACTGCCCTTTTCACCTTCGAGACGAGCGTCTAAGGCGACTTGTAACAGGTTGACTTGATCTAGGTCTAAGCTAGGGATTGGAGTTGAGCGACTTTCTATGTCACAATTTGGAAGGCGAGCATGGAATGTTTGGTAGTCTGCGCCAGAGTCGATTAAGAACCGGAACGTCTTGTGATGACCATGAGTGCATGTGTAATAAAGCGGCGTGTTGTTCTCGCTGTCCAGCGTGTTGATGCTAGCGCCATATGTCATGAGGAGTTCGATCCTTTCTCTCAATGAATCCGATTCCTCGCGCCATCTGAAGTACCAGCTGCATTCCGCCGATAACGCCGCCTGGAGAATGTCCGATTCGTTCTCCAGTAGATGATGTGTAGGGTCTTTATCAAGCAGGGCCTTTACTAGGTCGTAGTTGTCGTGTTTGAGCGCGCTTCGAATTGCTTGAACATGGTATGTGGTGAATTCTGGAGACCCTTGGCCGACTGCGAAACTTTCCCTGATTATGTTCATTTCGTAGTCGAAAATCTTCCTTCGCCCGTCAGCCGAATCTCTGCTCGCCAGATCAATGAGTGTGTCTCTAGCATATTTCAAACGCTCATTTTGGGCACTGTATTCTTTCTTTGATTCATCCTGATTGTTCACGGGACCTTCTCGGGTGACCACAGCGGTGGAAGGTCCTTGAGAAGCGAGATCTGCCTTGTGCTGCATCTTATGCAAGCTCTCGGCTCAATACTCATCATAGAAGAATGCTCGCACAGCGGACTACTGAGGGAAATCACAAACAGAAAACGCCTAACTAGGGAATGGAGCGGCTGTTGATGCTGAGATATAGAGGCAGCGAGGTTGAGGAAGAGGAACCTGATGTTTGAGGAAAGAGCTCGTAAGGAACATCCTTGCCTGATTCTTTTCTAGTAACGCCCGCCTGAAAGCGGTATTCCTATACCTAAGATTATGGTAAATTGGTTTCCCCTTGTTGGTGGCGCATACGACCGGAATCACATCATCTGAGGAGATCGAAATTGCGGGGCCTTTCCTGGGTACGGCCGTACATCGCGCCCCCCTTTGCTACCTCTTTACTAGTCGTCGCACCCCATGTATCTCACGAGCGTCCACCTCATATGCGTACATCTGACGGGCGTGTATCTGATGGGCGTGTGTCTCGTAGGCGTGTACTTTACCGGGCGTGCATCTCACGGGCGTGCACCTCACGGCATGCACTTCACGGGCGTGCATCTTACGGACGTACATCTCGTGGGCATGCATCTCACGGGCGTGCATCTCACGGGCATGCATCTCACGGACATACATCTCACGAGCATGTACCTCATAGATTTGCATCTCATGGGGGTGTACCTAATGGGTATACGTCTCAGGGGCATATAATTCATGGATATGTGCCTCATGGGTATCACCTCACCAGCGTATATCTTATGGGCCTGTGTTTCGTCGTCGTGCATCTCATGGGCGCATATCTCATGGGCGAGTGTCACAGGCGTGCTTCTTATAGGCGTCTATCTCATAGGCGTGTACCTCATCACCAAATCATATGCGAAAATCTAAATTTCCAACAATGAGCTCCAAGACAAGGGCAATCTATTCTCTCTGGGCTCGCCTGTGCCAGCTGCTGGTTTGGTAGACCGTGCACTTTTCTGAGAAGTATAGATATTGCCGCTCAAGTAAATATAGCGTCGTAAAAGGCTTGCATATGTGAGGAAATCAAGAGGTAACAGAGCGTAGAGAAAACATTGTGGGCGCCAAAGCCTGCGCCAAGGCCACAGAGCGCAAGAACTAAACAGCAAATTGCTGGTCATGCACCCTTTCCCCCTGAATCTGAGGAGGCAGGTTGAAAAGGCCAAGTTCCTCAGAGAGAAGGTCACACTGAAGAGCGAAATATTTGGGCCATACCTTTCCTTCTGTAAGAAGCGCGCTCCGTTGATACCATAAAAAGTCAGGGCCGGTCCAAGTTGACATCTGGAGCTCTCATCAACGACCAACACCTACGACAATGTCAAGTCCCACAGCTGCATACCGCAGTCCATTTCGCCTGTCGCCTGTTTCACCCCTGCAGTTAGGTTTCCTCAGCTTACCCTTGGAACTGCGATACACAGTCTATGCAGAGATCTTCCCGCCGAGAACCTACCTCTATGAGAGAGGAATAGGCTTCATTATCGTTCACCATAATGAATACAGATATGCCATCCCCAAGACGCACCGGCGCCCTCAAGCTTGCTTTCTGTCGCACTACACTTGCAGTTGCTGCTTTGGTGGAGCGGTTTCCCTCCTCCGAACCTGTCAACAGATCTATATCGAAGCACAGCCCTATTTTCTTCTCAACGCCACCCTGGAACTACATGCGATACCTCACGTCAACGGATCCAGCCGTATAGAAGACAAGGTCGACCATCTGTGGTCGCTTTATCAAAAGTTTCTTCGCTCGTCCCTATCAGGTCTTATCCCCGGCGACTACCTGCGACGCCTTGATCTGAGGTTCACTGGGTGTACGGACCACGCTATATATGATGGCCTTTCCGTCGTTAACGACTGCCGATTGCGGCTTGATTATCTTCAGCTACAATTCGGCCATAGATCACCACCCAGCTATTGCCGGACGAATTTCACATCCGACTATCTCTTTATGGCCATGTCGCTGCTGCGCGATATCAAGAACGTCCAGCTCATCTGGGGCTTTATGGATCCCAGCATGGTTCGTGCTTCCGATGGACCAGAGATCTACACGCAACACTTCAGCCACAGATGCGATTTGCACTCTGTTCAAAGACGGTATTGTGGTCTTCTCAACCGTGCCTTCAGCGAGCTTACCTCTTGTCCTCGGACGACCAAGGGTCGGAAGCGATCCACTACGCTACACAAAGAAGCTAAGGCGATTTTTCACGCCAGGATGCAAGAGCTCATGGAGGAAAGCCGTCTGTATCTGGCATCCGACACATAAAGACCGTAAATGTCCACCCAGGCAGTGCGTACTGCAACCGCGGAAGTCGCCTTGCAATGAGTTTGGTGCTAGAAAGGCTAGGCTTCGGTGAGGATAGTTTTCAACGCTTTCCACAACAAATCCAGCTCCAAAGTCCATGAAACTCTCAGTTTCCGCACGATCTCCCTTCCAGCGAATCTCAAATTGCCGCGGGCATCGATGCGCTCTCTCAATGTTCATTGGTTGTTTTACTTGTCGGTTCGCTTCAACCGGTCTCGATCACTGCAGGTCTCAATCCACTTCGGAGGCTTGGATAAGCATCACAGTCATGTGTGCGCGGTACACGACACAATTTTTTTTTTTTCCAGTGAGGAGAATTGAGGAAAAGATCCGCGACTTGCAGCTACAATATCCCATCCCTATGGCTACTGCCTATTCATCACCATTGCGGGAACTGTAGGGAGGAATCTCCATCCCCAATCCCTGGCATTCTGTTATCGCTGGCTCAATATCACTGAACTGTTTCCCGTCTCCGTCGGTTATTTCGCACATGAAGGTTCCGAACAAAGTAAGTGTCGACTCTGGCCTGATATGCGGTCTCACCGAATGCGATGTGCTTGATAGCATAGGCTTCGCTCTAGAAGATGCATGGTGAATGGAGCAGGGGAAGGGGCAAAGCGCGTGTGGATCAGAGCTGGCAATGTAGCTGCCTTACATGTGACGGAGCTGTCAAAGTGTTCATTCTCTCTACTAGATACTTGTCAGATTTCCTCAGGGAAAGAAAAGATTGAATTGCTAGTTCTCTATTCTACCTGGGTAGTCTCTACCAACGCTGACTTACCCTTGGCACCAAACTCTCTGAGTTCTGTTAGGAGCCACCTCCAACAGATACCCTTAGCGAGCCTATCGACCTGTTAGCTATTCTGCTGACCTATACGGCCTGCGATACCGTTTGTATACAGGCTAGGCCTATTTACCTACAGGGCAACTTGCTATTCAACAGGCCGCAGGGTATTGGCAACTAAGGGCTAATAGCAAGCCTTGGTAAGCTTACACGAGCTGTCAACTGAGGGCCGGGGCTTATTCTCAGATTCCCCGTCGTTCATCTTCAAGCCAGCCTCTTGCTTAGCCTTAACCGGTGAGTCACTAGGCAGACCATTTACCCAGCAGTGTATTATTACGTTTGCTGAGCTATGGGGCTTGTTGGGCTAACAGGATTGTCGGAGCATCGGCCCTGACCGTTCTACAAAGCAAACACCTAGGCCGCCTTTGCAGCGTAGGGCCTTGCATACCCTTGGCCACCTTCTACTCAGGCGTCAGTATTTGCACATTCGTGAATGAATTTTTGTTTACATCGGACGCTGTGATTCGAAACTGCTGACGCGGCACATCCGTCCAGCATGCAGAGAGCTGGCTTAAGTCTTAGTCTGCTGTATGAAGTTCACAGGGCATCTCATGAACAAGTGCTCAACTACCCCAATCTCCGAATATCCCACAACCATTCTTCCTATGGTCGCTCTGATCGCTTGCTCATCCATCGCCCTTGCTTTCAATCATCCGCCGTTTCCAGAGTCGCTTACGCGATACGCAACACATTGCCAAAGCAGTGAGGCTTCTCCAAAAGCAAAAGATTAGGTAACTTCCAGAACCCGACGATCAAATTGGCGGCGTCTTTTGGAAAGGCTAATGAGGTTATCAAGCATCGTGTCAAAAAGGCTTGGGGCTCTCCAGTTGAATGGAGCGCAAAGGCAGAAGGGAGTCACGCAAAAAGGGCCAAAAAAACACGACACCGGAGGAACTCGAATCCTCAATCTTCGCCACCGGAAAGCGACGCCTTACCATTAGGCCACGGTCTAAAAGCATTGTTAGCAATGCAGTGGCAGGAAGATGGTTTACTCACGCCGTTTCTCTCGGCCAAGTTGCCCAAAAGTAATAAAGTTTTTTGCAAAATGGAATATTAACCTCACAATTGACAGCTAGGCTCTGCCTTCTCTGAATCTGCATGAGGTGGATTCCTGGAAGCGAGAATGTTGCAGACGGTTTCACCAAAGCCTTACCAGGTCTTGCATTTGCAGATCTTGTCGATACCCTGGGCTTAGCTGTGTGTCCATACGACTCGGAAGACTCAAGGAACTCGAAGATCGAGCATGAACAGGGAATCTGAGGTTTGGCCGAGGGATTGAAAGAGTGGGAGTGCTGTTTCTGAGTGCTTCTGCACACCTCCGCTCACCTCTGCTCAGGGAGCAGTGAGACTCACCTAAGGCTCATCTCAAGCTCAGGGTAAAAGGCGGCGTTGCTCACCCTCCAGGACGAAACCAGATCTCGGCCCAATGGCGCAGTCCGAAGCCAAAACAATCTACTCTGGTGTTACGTATGATGGGCAGCAGGCTATCCCCTTCAGCAACAGGGTCAACTGGTTAAGCAACGAAACTGTTGGCGGACAGGGCGGAACAACTCCACTCTAGCCAGCGGCGTCATGCCTGTGCAGCTCGCCACCACCGATTTGAAAAAGGCAAGAAGGCCATGAAAGCCTGGGCACCAGAATAAAGGTCTAACTAGTGCTGTCTCACAGTTTTCGAAACCTTTGAAGTCTGCAAAATTTGAAGCTTACCGCGGCTGGCTGAAAAGCTTACTGCTTACGGGATTCAACCAGCTCAAAGGCTGCTATTCGATGGCGCCCAAACGTAATTCCACAGTCGGTACAATCTCAATCCAAAATGGGAACAACGACACCTTGGGTAGTGGATACTACTCAACATCTCAAACCATCCCTCATTCTTCGTGTTTTCGCAGACAGAAAAAGGCCACCGCTATTATGTATTCTACCCTGCGTCGACGGGTATTTACAATTCGATAATAGACTCTCACACAACGTGCAATACGCCTCCTTGTTGGACTTGCCACACTCCCGTACTACCGGTTCTTCAACTTCAATACCCTCAAGCCCATTATGGAGGTAGAGAAGTATGCAGCTCAGCCAGAGAAGGTTGGCGTTCTTCTCAAGTTACTATCCACTTGGCGGACTCGAAAGCGCAATGAACTTGGAGTTCATTTCCATCGCGGTATGGTCTCAGAACAAGACTGTTCTCGCCCAAGTGACTAATGCCCATTGGATCACGCAGGCAATGTGGTTCGGCCCCCCTGTCGCTCTGCGGGATCCTTATTTCAGCGCAACAAATCTCCGTTCTCATCCTCCTAGGTGATGTGCCAAAAGATCCCCAATCTTCCTTGGCGTCCAAAGCGATTCAACGTTATCTACCGCAGCTTCTTCTCTCAGAGCAAGGTCCGGCTCGGCCATCTGACATGGACAGATATCGCGTAGGAGTCCCCGTAGGATCTTGGACGCTGCGGTGGAAGTCGGTATTCACCTGGCAGTGCCCGATGATGTTTGCAGGGTATTCGGTTCTTGCATATGTGGTCGGGCTGACGATTCTCGTGTCCACACCTTTGATCCGAAAAGATCCATGGGGTTCCTGCATCAAATGTGAGTCTGTCTCCTCTCAACTTCCATTCAAGGCAAACAATTCCAACTTTGCCAAAAACAACCGACCGACTCCGCCGGATTGCGATTTTCTACTTTGCTGTCTTTGCAGTTGCTTGGGGCATCTTCATCATCTGCTCACTTTGGGGCTATCGGCGCATTGATCTGGATGAGGAGGAGGAGACGGGGGATAACTACAATCCCATAGTCAGTGAGGCTTTCACTGCGTTGGCGATGCCGGAGGTTGATGAGGTGAAATGAAGTGTCGTAGAGACAAAGTGTGGAGGGTAGATTTGGTTGGGAGGAATCATCATAACAACCCCGGCAACTGGCTTCTCCGGAAGGTGAACGTGTGCGACGAGGCAGAAATATATGTACACTGGCTTATCAAGAGACGTGCACACCATAAATGATGCTTCGGGATGCTCAGCGAGGGTGCTAATGGTAAGTGACAGGTGAGCGTAGTGATAGGGGCTGAGCTCAACCTACTGATCGGGGGGAGAGAAGAGGTACAGGAAGATCTCATCCAAGGGTCCCGAATCAATGATGAAAGTTCAGGCCGTCACCTCGACTCTGCCCATCTTTGCCTCATGAATATCTGTTGGAACATTTCGCCTCGCTCTTCAATTTCCCCTTCGCAGTGTCACGTGTAAATTTCGGTGGACGGTGAAAGAGATCCCAGGCATCGCAGAGCGCAGCAAGTCCGGCTAGGCGCTTGTGACTGTGGAATTATGGATATGGGATTCCAGGCAGCAGCCGCATGGCTTACTGGGAGTTGAGGAATTAGCTGGAACCAAACGTGAACTCCCACACACAACTTCAGCTGGGCTTCAGGGAACTTGGATCTGGCTCCCCCGTTGTACCTCAGGGAGGTGGGAGGGGCTCAGGGTAGAAGTGGCTTTGCTCGTCTTCTGACTTTTTCGTGATTGAGGTTGGGATGATCCAGGTCTCTTTTGGGTTTTCGAGCTCGAGCAATTGACAGAAGGAGAGACTTGCGTATCTAGACCTCGATGTGCTTGTCGGCTAGAGCAGTGAACTGCTTGCGAATTTCGGAATTTCTGTTCAAAAAGTCTGCGGCAGTCTCATCTTGTAGTTCACGACCTTGTGGTGCTTCTACCCTTTACGGGCCTTTCTTTCCTGCCATAATGCTCTATGGGCCTGAGCTTTCTCTTTTTCACAAGCTTTCGAGGCATCCAGCGAGCAGATCGACCTAAGGAAGGTATGTGGCGTGAAGTCCTTGGCAGCAAGCAAAAAGTCACGTCGATCCCCGCAAGGTTCCACTAAAAGGTGGGGAAACTAAGCAACGCACCTGGGAAAAAAAAAAAAAAAAAAAATTTGGACCAGAGCGCCTGACTCTTCTCCAACTCTAAATACCCACGCTCGGTCGCTATCGCTTTTTAAGTTGCTATTGCTTTCTTGTCTGTACCAATTTGTTACCTGCTCTGAGCTCAAATTCTTTTGAGCTTCAAAAATGGCAAAGGGACGAGTTTGTCTGGCCTACTCAGGTATGGTAGATCCAGTCAATCCGTTCAACACTGCCTACTCGAAGCTAACACGTACTTTTCAACAGGCGGGTACGCATTATTTGACTTCAACACAGCCTCCTCCTAACGGTGCCTCTTGAACAGACTTGACACATCCTGCATCCTCCGCTGGCTTCTCGGTACGTTCCCGACCCCTGATCTTCAACCCTCTGCCCTCAATCGTCGATATCGGGTACAAGAATCGTTTGCTGACGTTGATAAGATGAGGGGTTTGAAGTAGTCGCATTTTTAGCAGCGGTTGGACAAGAGGAGAACTGGGAGGCTGTGGAGCAGAAGGCGCTGAAGATTGGTGCTCAGAAAATGGTGATTGAGGGTGAGTGAGAGCGTTTCGATTGAAACCTGAACGTTGTGCTAAACTTCTCAAGATTTGAGTAAGGAGTTTATTGAGGAGCTAGCCTTTCGGGCGGTACGAATAATGATCCATGATATCTCCACATAATGGCACAGCCTGGATCTAATGTTGCGTCGATGCAGGTCCAATGCAATGCTATTTATGAAGGCCGGTATGGTACCCAGACAGCTTTGAGTCGTTCTATCCTGACAGTCTTATCTAGTTACCTACTTGGCACGAGCTTAGCGCGTCCGGTCAGATTTGGTGGTCAATTAACGCTGTCGCTGCTAAGTTTTCTCCGTAGGTCATCGCGCGTGCGCTTATGAGATGTGCCCAGAGAGAGAACTGTAAGTGTGGAACAACCCTACTACTAAGGCGATTGCTAATCCCTATCAGGCCAGTTTGTCAGCCATGGTGCAACCGGAGTACGTCCTGTTTCATCTGCGATCATACCTTTTTGCAATTCTTACAAGGTCGTCATGGAACAGCACACCGATTTAGTTACTCACGCTTGGTCCAAGCGATTCCTCCGTTCCTTAGTTGTCTATTTCTGGTAATCCGACCGCTGATTTCTCCCTAGAAAGGAAATGACCAAGCAAGATTTGAGCTGGCATTTTACGCAATCCAGCCAAGCATTAAGATTATTGCGCCTTGGAGGGATCCCAAGTTTTTCGAGAAATTCAGTGGAAGGAACGACCTGCTGGAATATGCTGCAAAGACTGGCATTCCGGTCACAGCCACAAAGAGCAAGCCGTGGAGTATGGACGAGAATATGGTATGACACTTTTTAAGCTTCGAGAGATTGTACTCACAGCTTCTACAGGCGCATTGCAGCTACGAGGCAGGTCGGTAATCCGAACATACCCAGCATCCAGTTTGTCGTTCAGACGGATAAGTGCTGACAAGAGGTTTCATGCAGGCATCCTTGAAGACCCAGCTCATCCACCTCCCGACGACATGTGGGTCATGACCGATGACCCCAGGGAGGCCCCCAATGAGCCCACAGACATCACGATTCACTTTGAAAAGGGCATTCCTACGAAGCTTGTCACTCCACGAGGTGAACACACAGACTCTGTCGACCTCTTCAGCACCCTCAACAAGATTGGAAAGATCCACGGCATCGGCAGGATAGATATCGTCGAGAATAGGTTAATAGGCTTGAAAAGCCGCGGTTGCTACGACTCGCCTGCCATGACCATCCTCCGCCTTGCGCATTTGGACCTTGAGGGCCTGGTTCTCGACGGCCAGGTCAGGGCGCTCAGAGATCTGTTTGTGACGCCCACTTGGAGCAGCCTCCTGTACAACGGAATGTATTTTTCGTAAGTGATCCCGGAATGTCTGTAATTTTCAATCCTTATGCCCGAATATTCGGCCTATCGCCCAACCCCCATTGAAGTTATCAAGACGGACACTAACTGAATGGTAAAAAAAACCACAGACCCGAACGGGAGTTCATAGAGGTGAGTCAGTTACGGAACGCAGCATCGCCGCCTTATTTATCGCTTGCTAATCATCGCTTCAGAATTCCCTCCTGTTCTGTCAAAGCCGTGTCAACGGAGAAGTCAAGCTTCGCTGTTACAAAGGCAATGTGTATGTGCGAGGCAGATCCAGTGAGACGGAGAAGCTGTATTCGGAGAAGGAGGCATCGATGGATTCGCTGGAGGATTTCAGCCCAGTGGATATGACAGGCTTCATCGGGATCCAGTCTATAAGGTACGTTCACGTCGTTTACTCTCGAAGTCGATCTTGAAGGTATGTGATTAACCAGTGGACAGGTTGAAGAAGTACGGATTGCAGAAGGCCGAAGAGGGGCAGAAACTAAGCCGGGCCTGATGTTATATGCCAAAAAGTCCTCCGCATCGACTCCGTAGATAGAGACAAGAATCATCACCACCAGAGTTAGAAGACAGTCTTTTCAGAAGCCAATTCAGGGTACAATTCCCATAACACAATCAAGTGTCAAGCTTGCCAAGACTTGCCTGTGCAACATTCGATTGAGAACGTACGACCTAGCTATGTAGCGTAAGGGATCAAAGACGTTGCGTGAAGATCGGAAATAGATGTAAACAGTCTGAGAATGTTGTGGGCGTGGTGCTTGGCGCTTGGTACCACATTTGATCGTCTGTCGCCGACCCAACCCTTTCTTCTTTCTCCACCCTTGGTATCTTCGTTAGAATAGCTGAATCGAATCTATTCTTCACACTGCCGTAACGGAAAATTATGTACAGGCAGTCTGGTCAGAGCTAGTCTGGTCAGGGGGCTGGCTCCAACCAAACTTGGTTGGAATGGATGATCGAGTGAGGCGGAACGGTCAATAGTTCCCAGCGGGCGTACGGGGAGCTTGGGACGGTGGAGTCAGGGTCTGCCGGAGATGAAGGCGAGGTTGGCCAGGCTTGGCAGGAGTTCGCCGTACACGCTAAGTTGTACAGGCAAAGTCATCAGGATAAGGGTCGGACGCTTGGCTCTATACAACACTGGCTGTGCCATTTCAGTGATACTACCGGTGCTCTGGCGATGTACGCCAGCGATGTCTACCAATTCCATGACACTGAAGGCCTTAAAACCTTCAGCTTTCAATCAATGCTTTACAGGCCACCTACGATTAACTATCATAGCGTATTCTATTTGATTGGCCTCCTTCCCATATCTTGAGCGTGTCGGCTACTGCCTGTTTCCCGTTTAGCCTAGGCACGCCTGGCATAGATACTATTGCATGAACTTGAAGAGTTTGCCGTCGTGGGTAGTGCGCTTGGGCGCGTTAGGCTGCTATTAGAGAGGGTGGGCGGCGATGCAGAAGCAGAGAACGTCCAGATATCTCTATCGTCAGCGCCAGTCTTTGCGCAATTAGGCGAAGAGGCCATTTGCCTTAATCACTTCACTGTAAAAAGAATCGCGCAGCCTAAGTGCTAGGCTAGAGATAGCTATTCAATGTCGCCAGCAGGACTTCAGATCACATTAGTCTTGCCAACTAGAGAGCAGTCCAATGCCTGGCGCCTCATTGAAGTCGGTGGGGTCGAAAATAACACTGCAGGGGGTCTTCGGGGGTTCTTCACCTTCGGCTCCGGCGCTAGTCGCGCGCTCTCAGGGCGGCCTTACTTGGGTCCAGAGTTCACAAAATAGCAGGAGGTGGCTAAGTGACTGAGACCTCCTGAGCTTTGCTCCTCTATCTCCGTCGGGCAAAGTCCACATTGCAGCCGCCATCATGCACAATACCATCACCCGCGTGCAAAATGCCTTCGGCTTCTTCACATCCTGCGCCTTCGCTCTTGCCGCACTTATAGCAGTCCTCTCAGTAATACCTCTCCCGACGCCCACCTCCTCCCCCAGCGCATCTATCTCCGTCCGCAATGTTCAAGTCGTCAAAGGTCGACCACACTACCATTCCACGAAACGCGAAGAATATGCCAACATACGTTTCGACCTTACTGCCGACCTGTCAAGCCTCTTTACCTGGAACACAAAACAACTATTCGTCTACGTGATGGCCAGCTATCCCTCCTCAAATACTATTGGCGCAGGATCCTCAGATGCTGTCATCTGGGATATGATCATTCCTGCGCCTTCTACACCTTACTCGTTCCAAAATCTCAAAGCGCGATACTTCCCAGAAAAGAGTACCAAGGGCACCAGATCACGAAAGTCTTCTACATCCGGCAAGACGAAAGAGCTCGCAAAGCCAGGCGTGTTGACGCTCAAGAACCAGAAACCTAAATACCAGATCACAGATCCGTCCGGCATTATGAGCGAGAGGTCAAATGCGACATTAGTGGTGGGATGGAATGTCCAACCATGGGTGGGCGCCCTGATCTGGGACCAGAGCCTGTTGGGCAACAGGATAGGAGCCTGGAAAGCGGGTAAAGTGGGGAGAAGCGGAGCCTTTGACTTTCCGCCGCTGAAGAGCTCGAAGACAGAGGCTGTGAAGGCTGAGGAGGGGTCCAAAACTCCGGAAGCGGGTTCAGCGTCGCCGGCCGTATCGATTTAATGTGGCGTACAGAGGTACACTAGGCATTAATTCACCGTGCGAAGATCATAGCGAGGCGTTTTGGAAGCTTTCATGTTGACCTCAGGATGGTCGATAAAATGCAGGCTGGGATTTCCAGGCATAAAAGGGACATGCAGTCTACACTCTCTAGAGGATGAATGGTTCAATAGAGATGCCAAAATGGCCGATTCGGGGCCAAATATTTGCTCTTATCTCCACACACGAAATGTCCATGCTATTCTTGTCGATGCACTTCGTCTCTAGTCACCTCGCCCGTAAAGTTCACTTGCTACACTGCAGCCTTATCACATTCTCTGGCCCTCTGTTTCACAAATACAGTAAAGGCTTGTGTTCCATCTCGATTGATCAGACTACAACTTCCCCTGAAGGCGCTAACAGTGGCGGGTCGCTTGCAGCAGTGGTGGCTTGTCATGTTTTTTGCCGCATCTGCAAATGCGCTGATCACGTATTTGTTGCTGTTTTGTTGTAAGGGTTGGTTGATGTGTCCGCGTTGGCTTTGGCGATAGGTCCTACCTAATGAACGTATCCGCCGTAGACACAATGAAAGTGGAAATGATAGGTAGTCTTTTCTCCTGTCCGGTACGTCGCTGCCAGTGTGCTGGAGCTCTGAGAATCTCCATCACTAGCCGGGCCGTTCTGCGCACACATAAGTAGAGCAACTGCGTTTGAGAAGGCTCTGGCTGTGGAGGCAGCCAAATGGTCCGCAAATCGGTCTACGTCATAGGAGCTATTGTTGATGTGGGTCGCTGCTGTATTGTGACTGTAGATTTGCAGTCTGCGTCAAGGAGCTCTCATCGTGGTAGAACTTACCACATGATTCAGTCGGAGCGCCAATCGGGAGAGCCGTCTTAGGAGAGTAAATAGGGTCCTTCGTCCATAAGAGTCATGTAGTCAGATACCGTGGAAATTGGAGCGTAGATGTAAGAGAGTGGTCATCCTCGCCATTTCGCTTCAAGGTCGACGAGCGGTATCCTGTCACTCAGCTCAGTGTCAAGCTTATCAAATGCGAAACCTTGTTCTCCTATCAGATCCCCTTCTTCAACGATAAACGTGTGCATTCCCGTGTAGTATGCTTGACCTTCGACCTTGACGCGCACGCCTTGCTTAGCGATTCCTTCCCCAGCTGGGATTTCAACCTCTTCGATAACCGTGCCAACCATTGCTCCTCGCCCGTCAAACGCATTTGAGACCAATGAATGGTACGTCCACGACACGTCCTTCTTTCTAATTCCTTTGGCATACGCCAGTGCCGCACGAGCAGCCACACCGCCGCCAGTCGGCGAGCGATCGACCTGCTGATCGGCAAAGAAGCACAGTCCTGTTTCTGCACCCGCGGACTCCGTTGTAGTGGTACCCAGCTTATCATCGACCACCATTATCGAATACAGGAAACCCAGATCATTGTGTTCAGGATGACGGCAAAGCGCTTTCAGCTCTCTGTCCTTGTTGATTGCATCTTTCAATAGCCTTGTTGCGTTGTTCAATCTTTCCATGTTAACATTTTTCAGCCCGTCATAGAAACCCATCTCAGTAGCATTGATGATGCAGTAAAAAGCTCCGCCGTAGCTGAAATCCGCCTGCACTGACCTCCTGGCACCCTTGCTATGCAGCTCATCCCACCCGTGAGTCTCTGGAAGGAGGATCCGGACATTAACCCCTGTCGCAAAGGAGGGTACGGAGATGAATGACACAGGCCGCATAGGATCAGACTTCTTCCCATCAGCAGTTGTGGGACACTTGATCTTTACTATTCCACATGGTGTGTGGAGATTGATCGTCGTCGTTCGCGTCTCTGGGTCAAACTTCAGCTCCTCCCTTCTCGGAAAGACACTCAAGTCATACGTGTCAATCAAAAATCGGCCTAGAGCAATCGATGCATGTCCGCACATCGTCGAGAAGCCGTCATTAGTCATGAACAGCACCCCGATATGTGCTTCGCCGCTCCGGACGAGTTCTGTGTCTTGCCGTAGAACGGCGCCATACATGTCGCGGTGGCCCCGGGGCTCAAGCATCAGGCGCTTGCGGATGTCGTCGTGATCTCTTTTTGCCTGTGCACGCTGTTCGAGAAGCGTGCCGTGAAGAGACGGGAAGCCGGCATAGACTATTCGAGTTGGTTCTCCCGTTGTATGCATGTCGATGGAAGAGATCCGCCAGAGGGAAGAGTTCTCCAAAGTTTGAGTTAAGTCCATCTTATTGCACTTAGCGGGCGTCTGCTTCATAAGAAAGCGAAGTAGAACAAGTCCCGCCGAAGGAAATTCGTCGCACGCTGCTACTATGTCCTTTACACTCCGCCTCTACTCAGCGAGGTACCAGAGTGGCGGCGACAGACAGCATCAGAGCTTGTCTCATCTGGTTTCGTGACGCGTTATCGGTGGCGTTCAAATGTAGACAATTTCAATGCCCATACCCTTTTGCTCTACTTATGCTCTGCTAAGCCTGTCAAGCCTGCCTATCTATCCCATCGACGGCCAGTTTGGTCAGCATTTAATCTGGGTATGGGTTACGGGCTGTCCTGGGCGAAAGAAAAAAGTTTAGCGTCGAATCGCTTGGGGTGAGTTATAAGGGCCAAGTTAGGAGGTCATACTCAGAACTACAAGTAAATGCCGACCAAAATGGCTGTCGATCAGGTAGCAATGTCTCCACAAACTATCGAAGGAAGCTAGGCCGACGATTTGCGCTCATCGGGCGCGGCCCGTCGTATCCGCCGGCATATGAATTTTCGCAAGCTCTTCACCCATGGCAAAAGCTTCAAGGGTACGGATTTGACATTTACTACTATCTCTTCTGCCACAAAGACTCCTCATCCCCCCAGTATCATCCTAATAACCATCGACCTTGCCGTTAGCTAAGATATCATCTGAGATCTCAATCTTGACGCCCCACACGAACATGGAACAGAGGTTAAATTAGCGCGTGGAAAATACCACTTCAAATATGGTGGGAAAGGAGAATGCAAGTGGCGCTCGCCATATGCCCCGGTGGAAGCGGGCACAACAGAAAACGAAACACACAAACAAGAAGACTGCATTGCGCTTGCATTGAACACGAGAAACCCTTTCCTTTGACACCCACTAAGAGGTGCGGGTGGCTTGAATATTTCAGCGAAGGAAATTGCGGGCGGGGATGGCTTATTGGAACAAGGTCTTTTGCACCCTTTCCATTCACTTTTTCTTTCCTCTCGATTACCGTCCTTCTCCTGGCCAAATGCCCAGACCTAAAGGCGAATGTCCCCTAACTGTGACCAGCAAATGCGACAATGTTTCGACCTCATGCGCAGTATGAAGTACTTCCTGATTACTGGGGAACCCCCCGCACGGCTGAGACGGAATACAATGCCGGCAACTTCCACATGAGAACTCTACCCAAAGTGCCGTCTTCGCATACCTATTCTTTCATTTCGACGTCTGACCCTGATGCACTGAACACTGGGTGGACTTCTGGGCATGGCAAACGTCCTCGCGTATCTTCATCTAAGAGTTGGAGGATCGGGGCGAGATGGGCGGCTGCGGCCGCAATGTTGTCACTGATGATCAACCTCGGCGCAGGCATCTGGGCTGCAATGCATTGGGGCCTTGGCGAGAGTATCGCCCAAATATACCGCGGGGACTGTGCCAGAGTGGAGAAATTCAACACTTGGGTACATTTGGCAATAAACGCCTTGAGCACAGTTCTACTCAGCGGCAGCAATTACTGCATGCAATGTTTGTCGGCTCCTAGCCGGGAGGAGGTGAATGCGGCACATGCAAAAGGGAAGTGGTTGGACATCGGAATTCCAAGTGTGCACAACTTGAGGAGTATCAGCGCAAAAAAGGTCGGCCTATGGTGGTGTTTGGGTTTGTCTTCAGTTCCGCTTCATTTGATGTGAGTGTGCTTGTGAAGGATCGCCATCGGAATCTTCTAACTGACTTTCACAGGTATAACTCTGCGTTCTTTTCTTCCCTTGCCACGAATGACTATAATATTGTGTATGCGACAGAGGATTTTGTGACTGGGGCGCCATTTCAAAACACGAATGCTATTGGCGGAGAATGGCAACCGCCGGGCTACAATGTCACGCCGGTGCAAGAGCAGATCGCGAGCTATGAGAGGTTAGAGAATGCGGCCTGCATTGAGGCCTACGCCAAAGACTTCATTACAGATCGACGGACACTTGTCATCATTGCCAGCAACTCAAGCACAGAGGGTGGCTCCCTCCTGGGAAGCGACAATTATGAGCTCAGTTCACCGGATACGGGTTGGACTCCTTATAACTGGTTCGTTAGATTCTGTTTCCCAGATCTTGGCCTAATTTCTGATTCTCACTCATTCACAGGATGTGTAACGATCAGGATTATACCTACGAAACAGGTTATTATTCTTGCTTCCAAGTTATCTCGGAGGTCATCGCAAACGCGCAGAATTGGAAGCCTGATAATTTCAGTTCCCAATACTGCTTGAGCGAGACGGTGCCAGGCACTTGTGGCTTCAACATGAACCTCATCATCATTCTCGTTGTTATTATCTGCAATGTTGGGAAACTTGCTGGAATGTTGTACGTTGCATACGGCTCTCTCGAGGACCCCCTCATCACCGTAGGGGATGCTTTGAGTTCCTTCTTGGCTAGTCCAGATCATACAACCAGGGACATGTGCCTCGTCAACCGGAAAGACATTGTTAAGGCATCCTCATTCGGAGGAATGGAGAAACTGCGCGTTCCAAAGTATTGGAGACCAGTGGAGCGGCGCTGGTTTAATGCAGCGAGCAAGACACGTTGGTGGACCTGCATTCTGTTGTAAGTTCTTCTTGTACAATTTTTCAAGATCGATGAGCTTGCGGCTACCCTCTTCCATTGAGCCATCAAGCCCTAGCCATGTCTCTGCGGACTTCAGCTTGGTAGGTCAACTTCTCAAAACAGGTTGAACTAATAGCTGCACTTCAGGTTCCTGACTGCACTGGGGGTCATTGGAGGATTGCTGGCGCTGGCAATTTCGTCTCTTACCACCTCAAGCTCTATTCGAGGCCTTTGGAGCCTTGGATTTGGGCAAGTTCATGGTGAAACTCTCATCACAGGCTGGGCCCTTGAATCCCTCACCTCGGAAACACCAGCCGTTACTGCGAACGTCCTCATAGCCAACTTGCCGCAAGCACTACTCTCGTTCCTCTACTTAACTTTGAATGGTCTACTTACAAGCATGTTCCTTGCTGACGAGTGGAGCCATTTTGCCAAAAAGCGCAAACCACTTCGAGTCTCGAGTCCCACAGGTCTTCAGCGGAAAACTTATTTTCTCCAATTGCCTTACCGCATCGCAATACCCTTGCTAGTCATGTCTGGCATACTGCACTGGCTGGTTTCTCAAAGCATATTTCTAGCTGTTGTGTCCGAGTATGACGAGATCGGAGACGAAAAAAATAGGCTCGCTATCGCCACCTGCGGGTTTTCCCCCATTGCTATGATCTGTGTCATGGTGGCGGGAGGTTGCATCATTGTTTTTGCACTCACATTGGGGTTCAGGAAGTTCCCACCGGAAATGCCTATTGCTGGCAGTTGCAGCATGGCCATCTCTGCAGCTTGCCACTCGGCTCCCGGCGAGGGCATCATCGCATCTACCGAAGCATTGCAGTGGGGTGTCGTGCCTGGAATGCTCTCGGCTGAGGGGGCTGGACATTGCTGTTTTTCAAAAGACAGGGTTGGACTCCCTATACCTGGGCATATGTACGCTGGAGTAATAGGAGAGAAAATCGGGGGGGTTGAATCGTCGGAAATAAATGCGCAGCAACGGCTGCAAATTCGACATACATGATATTGGCACAGCGACAAGACTCACTCTTAATGCTGAGCGAGTCATAATCGACTAGGATACCTTTGAGCCTTATTTCCAGAAGATGAGAGGGTCTGTTGAATGCCCCTGCGGCGCCCCCGCCCCAACAGCCTCCCTTCGATCACATTCTGGGCCATAGCGCCTGCTCTTGTGCATCACTGAGAAAGTTGGGGAGTGGAGGAATCGCATTCAGCGGGGTGAGAGGTCGATGATCGGGCACGTCGTCGCAATTGGTTCTCTGGGCTTCAGAGCGAAGAAGGATAGTTGAGATGGCGCAGTACAGAGAGTTCACAAGCTTTTTCGCTCTCCTGAGCCAAGGTAGACCTTTCAATCCAACAACCCCAAGCCATCTCGCAATTCTCGTCCATGTGCATCAGAACCTATGATACAACATCTCAAACCGCTAACAGCCTTGACATGGAGGTGCGGCGCATTGAGTTTTGACTCTCACCGCCCCCACGACACAATTTGCAATGGACTTTGACGACCTAGGTCACAAAGGCATGTCAGCTAGTTGTTGAGCTGTCACGCAATCAAAGGACTATATCTGCACTGCTGGTTTTGTCTCCTCACAGCTCAACAAGGCCGGCGATCAGGGTTCTGCAGAAACATGGGCTCCCCATTGAATACATTTGCGGCCTTGCTTCCAAAATCTGACTGACGCGGAGCGTTATGGCGAAAGGACGATCGATCTTATTTCCTCTTTCACAAGTACTATGGCGATGACAACTGAGCGTCGACCTCTGAGAGGTAGCGTAATTTCTGTCCTTGCGATGTTGAAGGAGCTTTAAATGCGAGCCAGGAAGGCCGACGATTGTGCCTAGACCTACTTTAGATTTGAGCGCACACCTGGTCATCATAGCATGAGAATAGCTTTGATGTTGACTACAATACACTGAACTTTGTAATGTTCCCTGCGTAACACACATAAAACAGACCTCCGTCCATCCAGCCGCCGAACAGTAGCCCCAATTATACCCCAGATCTTGGAACAGCAATGCAATCTGTGGCTACTCAAGCATGGCCTACAACAGGGCACACCGCACCCTCAGGGGCATCCTTGATGCTCGGGTGCCGATGAACCTTGCCGGCGTGGTGCTTCAGAGTCGCGTTGGTCACAGGGCAGACATCGCTTTTGTCAGTAGGCGGGTGATTAGGAGGGAGGATGGTGGAGACAGGGCCCACGACGGGACAGATGCCCTCGTCCAAGGCCTTGTTCGTGGGGGATTTGATGGATTCTTTGAGGGCGGGGCAGGCGTCAGCGCTGAGGTTGGTGTCGGCGGAAATACCGGGATGTTTGTGGAGGGTATGGTGGTGGTCGGTGGTTGCTTTGGTGACTGGGCAGACCAAGCCTGGGGTGTTCATGTCGAAATCTGGGTGGGAGGGAGGGAGAATGGTGTTGGTTGTGCCAACGACGGGGCAGACTTGTTGTGTGGTGGCTGCCATGTTGCTGTGGTGGTGCTGGATGAGTGGTCAAGTTAATGGAGTCACAGTGACAGGCCAACGACTAAGGGAAGATTAGATACGATACTCAAAGGGCTGCCTTGGATGAAGAGGAGATGAAGCGGTTGAGGTCATTTGGAGGGGCGCAGCCTGGTGCGCGTGCGCGTGCGCGTGGTGAGGTAATCGGGGCCCATCCCCCCAATCCCCCGCATTTCTCATCCCTGGTGAAAAGACCGCCGAAGCCAGATCAGGATAAGCGCTGGCCCTCCGTCGTCCGAGGCTGCCGGGGATTCGTATACGAAGTTCTCAAAGTAGAGCGCTGTCAGCCTAACCCGCGCGTTAATCATGGACATGAGCCCAACTCGCGATGGATAACTCTTCGGACTCGCTGCTAGCAGTGGTCCATCCCCATTTGCTTGAAGCCATTCTCGTACCTCTATACTCCATTTGAATCGGGACGGAGTCTTTCTGTTCAATGTCCTTCACTCAAACGTTCTATGACAAGGTTTCCTTGGAACTGCTCAGGGCCGGAGTTCAAGAGCGCCACGCTTCAATGTTGTCAAGCCCCGAAAAGCTAGCGTTAGGGAAGATTTCTGTTGTGAATGGGCCACGTTTCGGTTGCAATTCGCAGGCCCGTACACCTCAACTGGAGAGGGTCAGCTGAACAGGATGGTTACTAGCCGAAGGATGGAATCGGTAGGACGATCCGACGATCATATTTCTTGTGTCTACAAGTATCTGCTCGTTCCTTAGGTAGCAAGATAGAATAAGCAGTGCTTCCACAACCAAGATATATGCAAACCTGTCTGCCGGGCACAACAATTCCTGCCAAGGACGCTATTAGGATCAGCTGAAGCTGATTGACACAAGTACTTCTGAAGGATTGTGCCCCCTAACATTATCCCTTGCGTAATGGGTCGTCAATCTTCAAACATGTGAATACCCCGCTTCTTGATATCCCGTCCTTTCTTTGAGCCCATTTCCCCGCCATGAAAAAGTTCCTTTTCCCGGTACATTGAGAAAGGCCTTTCCCGCTAGTGGCACGTCTTTTTCAGATCTGTGAGGACTTGTGTTTGACGAAGAGGAGACACTTTTATTCTCCTTTCCGGAAGTCGAATTTGTGGCCGGGTTTTGATTTCCCTTACCCTTGAACCAATCCATGATAGGATTTACGTAGAACGCTAGGACAAGCGTTGTAATCCAGATTGCTGCAGAGGCACCGACTACGTGCATTTGATTAGTGTTGATAAAGTAGCCTCAGAGGCAGGACAAGCTTCTCACATATTATCGGAAATATCCAACTTGAGGAGTAAATGAGATTGCCGGATTTGTGAGGAAAGGCCGTAATATCCAGGGCAAAAAGCGATGTCAGAAATGACGTGGGTAGCTTCATTTGAGACGTTCAGTCACAGCCCAGAAAAATGCTCTCGAGGAAGGAGGGACTTACAAATATGATGGTCACGACAGTGAAGACCAGGATGGTGTTACCTTGCCTTGAGGTCTCTACAGCTTGTTCGCGTCCAGACTTGGCTTCAGAGATGTTGGCTTGTTTCTGCTTTAGATCCAGAAGGATGCTGACCTAGGAATGATTTTAGGTGATGCTAGCTGTGAGAAAGCCAGGCACGTTGCTTACTGCTTTTTGGACCCTCTCTGCATCTCTGTCCATCTCCGCAATATCTTCGAGCACCTCAGTGGGTCTTCTACACTGCAGATAACCGCCCCCAAAATTTTCGCTCTCGGGGCCACGAGGCTTCTTGAATACTTGCTTCAAGACATCTCTTTGGTCTTCCAACAAGCTTTTGAGGATGTTAAGCTCGTCGCGGATGTCTTTGATCTCCACAAGGAGCTCAATATCGTCGAGAATAGAGTAATAAGGGCTCTCCTTATGCTGATCAGGATGTAGAGTCCCGGCCCCCTCTTCAATGCTGGCCTTGAATCTGCTGAAATGTTGTGCTTCTCTTTCAGACTGCGAAAGGGTTCATTAGAAAGCTTATACAGACAGCAGAGAAATCTACTCACCAACTCGTTAATCGAATTCCCAAAGATCCGAAGAGTTGCCAGAAGCTCATTGCCTTTAACCTCTACTTTGTGCTGATCGATGAACCCGGTCGCAATACTTAAGATCAATGCCTCCATCTGCTCGACCGAAGAGGGCGGACCGCGGGTTTTGTTACCTCTCTCTATAAAGCCATCCATAATGCTTTCCAGTATCAGGTCTTGTTCGTCATCCAGTCGATGAGTCGAACTACTGATAATTGTCTCTGGGCATAATCGTCAGTGGCTGGTACTCTTAGAGCGAAGGGCTTTGTAGGATATACTTTCGTCGATGATCCAGAGCCATAGCATATCTACCCTTAGCAGTTTCAATGTCTTGCATTCCTTGTCTTTCAAGTAGCGCGTGACTACCTGGTCGTAATCCCTGCGCTTGGTCTCCTCGTTCGTCAAAGACCAATAGTAATATTGGTCGAGTGTCCGTGACCCATGCACACGGCCCTTATACGCTTCCCTAAGCTTCTCATCAAGGTAGCAGGCAGTGGAAGATTCGTCGCTTTTTGTTGATCGGTTTTCGGGTGCCGCAGCCTGTCTGAGTTTCGATTCATTTCCAGGCTCGCTGCCCTTTGAAGGAGTTTCGCCTGTCGGAAGAGCTGAAAAGGTGAGATAAGGCATCTGTCGTTGCGGTCAGCTTCAGGAGGCAAGAGAGAACTGATCATGCTCACGTAGATGGCAATTTTCTCAGGGGAATAAACATCGCTTTTGCCAGATGCATTGTTCTCCCATTCTGCTGACCCTTTTTGGGGCTGCTTTTCCTTTTCCGGCTTGCTCACAGGCCGCGTGTCTGCCAATTTAGCATCTTCAGACGAATCGCTTTCGTCTTTCTCTTTTTGGGGCTTGTTTTCGTCAGGAATCAGTTGTTCAGGCTTGGTTTGTCCTGTGGCTCCTAGCCCTGACCCAGTGATCGCCTGATTCTTTGCCACCAGCGATTTCCTTTCTGGAGTGCTCTCCAGAGCCGAGGCCCCTGATGGATCAGCGTGCCGACGCGTGTTGGTAGAGTTTGTGTCTTGCTCTGGGCCTCGTTTAAGCTCCCTCTATGGTCATTTATGTTATTCTCCAAATTTTGCCGACTCTCTGGTATTACGACATACATACCATGCACGACGGTTTCATGTAAGGTGTACAATTGGCCCCTCCTCCGATTTCTGTCCAGCTGCGGCGAAGGAATTCGCTCAACGGGCGGTGATCTTTATTTGTTTTACCTGAATCGCCAAAACTCCTCTTCACTAGATCCTGCAGAAGAGCGTTAACATCTGCTTTCCAAGGTGGCCTTCCTGACATTTACCTCCATCCAATCCATCTGGCAAAGCTTTGGTCAACAAGGTCTTGCACAAATTTGGATCATTGACTAACTTACGTTGTTCGCTGCCACATGAAACCATCTAAACTGAAACTCACCTAAATTGGCATGAGATGTTTCTGGTTCTTCTCTTTTCATCCTTTTCGACGGCTCGGCCTTGGATTTTCCGGATGGCAGAGCCTCTGGGGTTTTTTGCTCCTGTTTCTCGGAGGGCGGGCTTGTCTCTATTTCAAAGATTGGTCGGCCTGGGGCTGCTGTGGCTATTTTAGGCGGATCCTTTTTTTTGGCCACAGAAGCGAGTGTTCTAAGAACGTCAAGATGGCGTATATCAGACCTTTTGATATCAGACATGATTTTTTCTGGCCCGGATCCGTATATCACATCATATGATTTGCATGGCCGATAAAGAAAGTCAACGCGTTCCTCTCGACTAAAGAAGTCCACAATAGTGGTGGCAAATTCGTCGCACACCGTTTTCCTCTCCCCTGTCGGCGTCTCAAGTGGTGGCTTTTCTTCATTGTCGTAAAAAGCAGACGGACCGAGCACGAATGGAGGATTTTGCAGCAGTTTTGAAACAAGCGAATACGCTTTTCCTTCGGACTCCATTTTCAGAGTGGCATCTTGGGTATTGGCTCCTTCAGTGCTAAACTTCCCTCGCTTCCCATCAGCGTTGGCGGCGGGGATTTTCTTGTTGCATATATCTTTAGCATCTTTCATCTCCTTGGCTTTCATATGTCCACCCCTTGCAAGTAGCCACCAAACAACTTCGCAGTGGCCATAATAAACCGACCAGTGCAACGCTGTCCATGTGTCTGCCTTGCTTATAGCCTCTGACTTGCTTATAGCCTCCGACATTGGGGCTTTTTCCGCCTTGTAATGTGTCATCAACATTTCCTCTTGCCCAGGCTTCTCAAGCCTCGCCATCCAGACAAATGCTTTTTCAGCAGCTTCAGGATTGGCCTTGAAATCGACTTTTCTCATCTCCTTCCACAGTAACTCTTCCACCTTTCGATGGTTTTTCTTCATTGCCAAGTAAAGCGCTGTTTCCCCCTTTTCTGTCTCCTCGGTAGTTGTGTAGACCCAACCGCCAGGTTCTTTCGATTTCTCCGAGTCCAGCAACGCTCCCATCACCATGTCATTCCCACTACCAGCTGCCAAATGCAGTACGCGAGAGCCGTTCTCAGACTCGGCCATGATATCTATCTTTGCTCTGAGCAGGCTCTCAACAATCTTGTCTTGTCCGTTGCCGGCTGCCTGTTGTCTATTGCTGGCTGCCACGTGCCACAGATTTGCCCCACCCCGTGTCCATGACTTGAGATCGTCTTCACCAAATTTCTCCACCAAGCGGTGATCTCCATTGAGCACTGCCCAGTGCAGGATATTCCTCTTTTCGTCTTCTACCTTGTTTTCCGTTTGTCCTATCCGTCGCATAAGAATTGGACACACGGCTTCAATCTCGTCCTGATTCGCGATTGATGTAGCTCCGATCTCAGGATTTGCTGGCAAATATGCGTCGGTACCCAGGATGAGTAACAAAATCTCCTCTGCAGAGTCCTTTGCCGCTCTATATAACGCAGTCTCTCCATCTTTTCTCTTTGAAATGACGCCAGCTTGTTTCATCCTGTCAAGTTGTTTCATCCCGTCAAGCAACACTTTCGTTGCTGTTAAATGCCCGCAAGAAACCGCTGCATATAGAGGTGATTCTCCATCTCTATTCTTGATCGTGATGTCCGCTTTATGCTCGATGAGCATTTGAACCATCTCTTCTAAGTCCCAGCCAGCAGCAATGAACAGCGCTGTCGTTTGATCGCTGGTTGTTGTTTCGTTGACATCTGCGCCAGCAGCTAGAAGCAGCTGTACGATTGAGGTATGTCCGTTTTTAGCAGCAATGTGCAGCGCGTTCCATCCGTCCACATTTTTATGAGTGATGTCTCCACCATTATGTAGAAGCAGTTGCAATACGTCCCCGCAATTGTACCAAGCCGCGATATACAAAGCCGTTTCTTCTTCGTTGGTTGTCGCGTGAATGTCTGCATCGGCAGCTAAAAGTAGCTGTACGATTGAATAATGTCCATTTCTGGCAGAGATGTGCAGTGCGGTCCATCCATCCGTGTCTTTGATTTCAAGGTTTGCCTTCCGTTTTAGAAACCATTCCACAAGAACCGCATGTCCACATCGAGCAGCTAGGTACAGCGCGGACTGCTGCTTATCTCCGTCCTCGTCTTCATCGTCGAAGGTTGTATTGATACTGAGACCTGGTCGGTGATCTAACAGCGTGCAGACTTCCTCTTGGCGCCCATTCTCAATAGCCTCTTTCAGCAATTCTCGCAATACTTCACTATCCCAATGGGTTTTGGTCTCAGGATCGCTCGCTAGCAGCTCCTTGATCTCCTTCATCTCCTTCATCTTCCTCTCATTCACGTCCTTCTGCCTCTCCTTCAACACCTTCTGCCTCTCCTTCAACCTGCGAGTGTGCTCAAACAGCCTATCCTGTAGGTCTTGGTCAACATATTGCTTGATCACAATGTATTCCGAATCAGTCTGTATACAAGTCAGCAAATGCACAAACAAAACTGGCACGAGATTTCAACTTCATCCCACTCCCACGGCAATTCATAGTAACCCAACGTCTCCGGCAACAGCCACTTCCTCTTGACTCTAATCCAGGTTGGCTCACTCAGATTGTTGTCCTTCATCTCCTTCTCCACCAACATACGAGAGTGCTCAAACAGCCTGTCCTGTAGGTCTAGGTCAATATTTTGCTTGATCAAAAGGTATTTCGAATCCCTCTGTATACAAGTCAGCAAATGCACAAACAAAACTGGCACGAGATTTCAACTTACATCCCACTCCCACGGCAAATCATAGTGATCCAACGTCTCCGGTAACAGAAACTTCCTGTTGATTTTAACCCAGGTTGGCATATTCAGATTCTTGTCCTTATCCTCCTCCTCCTCCTTCTCCTCCTTCTCCTTCTCCTTCTCCTTCTCCTTCTCCTTCTCCTTCTCCTTCTCCTCCTCTTCCTCCTCCTCCTCCTCCTCTTTCTCCTCCTCCTCCTTCTCCTCCTCCTCCTCCTCCTCCTCTTTCTCCTCTTCCTCCTTCTCCTCCTCCTCCTCCTCCTCTTTCTCCTCCTCCTCCCCCTTCTCCTCCTCCTCCTCCCCCTTCTCCTCCTCCTCCTTCTCCTCCTCCTTCTCCTCCTCCTTCTCCTCCTCCTCATTCTTCACTGGTTCGTTTTCTCGGATAGCGTCTTGAAACAGATTCTGCAATTTTGCAAGTGGCGCTTTGGCACTAGGATCGTGGGTTGCTGGTTGAGGCGCAACGTCTTTATTGGTCTCGTCGGCTTGGTCGGTCCCCTCGCCTTCGTCTTGCTCAAACCCTGCAATCCTGTCCAGGTCATCAAGGTTCTTCTCAGGCTCGTTTCTTTCTTCGTCTTTACTCATCGGTGCGCCATCTTGACCTTGCGCAGGCGCAATCTCCTGCTCATTGTTGGTATTTGGTCCAATCTTGACACTGTCTTTTATCGTTGACGGAGTTGAACCAGTACCCGCATTGGGAGTATCGACGTTATTATCGGGCCTGGGGGCATCTTGCGCAGCTTCCACATTCCGTGCAGCTTCGAAATTTGGAACAGCAGCATCTTGATGGCGAGCAGGGTCTGATTCCGCGTCTCCAGTTTCTCGCGGTGCAGCGCTATCATCCATGGACAGACAGGAAGAGTATCACTGCGCGCAGTTATATCCTCAGTTGAGCGAAGTGGTTTGAGTTGGTTCTACGCTGCATTAAGGTCGGGAAGCGAAGGCGGACAAGATGCTGGGCATAGGCTCTGTTAGGTACTTATCATAGCCCCCAACATTTACCACCACGACATGGCTGTTCAGCTTGCGATAGCTTCATGCAGGCCACCGGGCATGGACCAGTGCCCTAAAATTCCGCTGCTAGTGAACCCTTGTTTGGATGGGATGACGTGGCATTCGCTGTTTGTGGGCCTATGGTCTAACTCTAGAAGAAAGTTGTTTCGCCAAGACTGCACCTAATTATCAGCCCTCTGCGGGGCTGACTGGCTTCTGTAAAGCGCCAATGCTCCCAACCCTTCCTTGGCCAGCTGCAGCCCCGTAAAATTTGCGAGACCGCTCAGATACTAGTCTCAGCTGTTTTCACAGGTCAAGAGCAGGGGCCCACCTACAGCATGAACCGAGGTAGTTTCGTTTCCCCGGGGAGCATTTTACTCAACCAGGGTACCACGGATCAAATGACTTGCGGAAATGCGCACCCCGCAACCCTCAGCAAGATCCTGACAGCTCCGTCCGTCGACAACCTGGCAAAAACTTACGACAGCAACGGCGTTCCTTTAGGCTCTGCAGAAGCGAAAACAAGCTGTTGGACGCGGAGACAGGCGCAGCTAGAAGATGAGGAAGAGGTGGCGGTGAAGCAGGAAGATGCCGATGAGGTGATGGTGATACAGGAGGGTGTGATGTGGTAGCGAAGAAAGAGAATGACAACACCGATGACCCCGATCTAGACCTTCCTAGCATCGACGACATCATCAACGGCAGGTCATGGTCCTGATTGTCCCGGTTTTAGACAGAACAGGGTTTGGGCGTCAGTGGTGTCATTCAGATAGCTTTTCGAAGGTTAGAATGTTTTGAGATTATACGATACTACATTTTCTATGGTAGGTTTCCGATTTAGAAGCGACAGCGAGGTGAAATAGGCGGCGGCGAGGTCACGATGTGGGAAGGGAATCGAATTCTCATGCGTGTCATACAAATTGTCGCATTTCTGCAAGTGCGTTCAGCGATTCTGCCATTGGCACTTTTGCACTAATGATTTGCTGCAATACCAAGCACTTCTTCCTAAAGCTGTCAACTAGATATACAGGGCTCCATCTTTTGTGCCTGAAGTACAGCATACCGGATCATAGAGACCGATACGAAGCCTTTTCCATATCCTCATCCCCATCGATCGCTCTGGATCTACCAATTCCTCTCATCTTCCTTGCTACCTGACCTGTCAATTTGTCGTCTATGTTCTGGCTAAATAGTGCTGCGATGCAAGCAAGGCCCCCAAATGTAATACTGACCAAGTAGACTGTCTTGAAACTTGTAGCATAGGCATCCTGTAAGGCACCACCAACAGCCCCTATAACGCTAGGCGTGATTCCTGGAACCTTGGCAAACGCTGCTGGAGTTCCAATGGCGATGGCTTCGAAAAGGGCCGGAATAGCAGATTTCCTGAGGCCAGCCTCAGTTGCAGCAGGAACAACGTCTGCAGGGAGGTTGAATTTGAGCCTGTTGTTGAGTATAGTAACGTAGCTAGTGGTGGCAATTGTACTGGAGACTTGTCGCAGTGATGCGAGGAAGCCGCTTGCTAACCCGATGTCCCCCGGGCTTACAGACTAAACTTGATATTAGGATGGTACCGGGCCCCAAAAAAGCCAACGCATATACCGCCCAAGACCGTGAAAGCGATATCAAGACTCTTGTAATCCTGGTTTGCGGCGGCGAGCCTTGCGATGAAGCCTGTCATATTTGGCATATCCGATCGGCTTGAACATGAAGTCCGCCTCGACCTCACCCTGCTCCGGTTCTAGGGTGACGCCGCCCTGAGCCGCGGGAGCCGGGGTGAGCCTTTGGGTGAGACTCACCTTGGTCAAACGGGTGAACGGGGGTGAGCCAATCTTATCCGCATGTATCTATGTACCTGTGACCGCAAGCATTGCTGTTGCCATGAAAACCCCCCAAAAGTCAACTTACCGCTTTACTCTCAGCCACGTGGGTGAGCTTGGTGAGCAGCACCTAACGTGCTAGAGTGGCTCACCCGAGCGACCCTTAGGCGGTAGAAAACGGCGCGTTTGGGGGGCTGTTTCGGCACCCTTTCCACCAGAGTCCAACCTGCGCGTCTGGCCGCTTCAACATCATTTAGGCTTCTCGCGCTAAGCATCCCAAAGGCTTCGAGCCTCCCCCTCAGAACAGTTGCCTACGTTTTCGACGTCCCATTCTTCCCTCCCCCTCGTCCTTGGCCTTTGACTTAATACCAGGACATCCCCATCAAGCTAGATGCATGTATGTAGAGCCCTAATAGAGCTTAACCATTTGATTTCATTTCGTAGCAAGCGACGTACATCTACTACGACGAGCGAGTATCACAATAGGAATATTAGCGAGTTACCGGAGTCTAGAGGTTCTGTTCACTCACACTCGCTCTACCACGATCGCATCTAAACCGCGCAGCCCAAATATCGATGGGGCCAGCTGGAAATTATTCCGGGGAATTAAGTATCATCGTCAAAGGATTGAAAGAGCCTGCGGACCAAGAAACTGCGCATAGGCTCAAAATGTAGACAGATGATCGGCAAACGTGAGATATATGACGCAGAAATGGAGTGGCGCCGTACGGAAGAGGACGGGAAGCATGCAGCGATTCTTGCCGCTTGAGCACGCGAAGAAGAGTCAAATGC
>Ga0335072_10001315_pt1 | contig 40543 bp, 42 predicted proteins | sample Lox_Sample_21_FD_206725 | JGI IMG/M metagenome (GOLD analysis project Ga0335072, IMG submission 206725) | Soil microbial communities from Loxahatchee National Wildlife Refuge, Florida, United States - Lox_Sample_2.1 | ecosystem: Environmental > Terrestrial > Soil > Wetlands | place: USA... | reverse complement strand
TCAACATGTCTAAGTCGGCATATTTTCCCACACCAGTATGTTCCACATACGGCACGGCTTCATTCGCAATCCTCCAGATACTGGCCCAATTATCCTGGATATCGTTGGAAATGCGCCATGAATCGCCAAGCTGAGAAGCCCACCCTCCAACGTTCCATCCAACGCCCCATTCGCAAATGGAGAAAATGATGGATCGTTGGACCTGATTCAGAGCGTCGGCCATGGTTATGTATGGTAATGAAGTGTTAGGCATGGGTGTGTAGTTCACAACGATTCCAGTGGTCCAACAGCAGTCGTACTTTAGAGCCTCAGCACCCCATTCGGCAAAAGTTTGTGCGTCAATCAATTCATGGCCTCGACTAGCTTGTAGATGCGTTGCACCGTTTCTGAGTATCGCATTCCCCAGATACCTCCTCCAGAATACACACCAAACTTTAGGCCGAGGTTATGAAAGTACTCTCCCATAGCTGGAAACCCTGATGGAAAAAGGTTCGGATTCCAAGTGATTTGGCCGGTTGCAGTGCGGTTTACTGAGCTCCATCCGCAGTCTGCGGTGACGATGGTATAGCCTAGATCGCGAAAGCCAAGGTCAACAATGCCTCTGGCGTTCTCTAACATGATCTAAGACTTTCGTTAGAAATCAAACCATTCAAGGAAGAGGATTTTCATGAGAATAATGTAACCTACAGTCTCATTTGGATAGCATGAGTAGTAATTATACGAGTTCCATCCCATTGGTGGCGTCTTGGTGTGATAATCTAGCGCATCACAAGGGCTGAAGTACGTCGTGGCTGCTAACAGTAACCATTGTGTGAATCCAATTATGATGGGCAACTGTGAGAAATCCTGGATAGGGCAAGTTCAGGAATTGAAATTGTTATATCCATGCGAGAGAAAAGTGGCAGTTGAATGACCTCCACTTCTCATTGTCACCTCGACCATGCGGAGGTCGCCGGGATAATTAATGAAGAAGTCGGGGTATGTTCATCCTAGCCTCTATTTGCTCATGTAGTGGCAAAGAATTGCAATCCATAGAAGTGCTCTGTGGAGACAGGAGGGTTATCCGTAGCGATGGTGATGAATCCAGGAACGAACGGAGGAGGTGTAGCGGCCATGACTCTTCACCATTGGCGGAATTTGTTGGGAGACAAAACGGACGAGGAGGTGATCATGGGCATCAGACAAGATTCCTGCTCTCCCAATGAGATGAAAACGGAAGAGAGATCCTCTTTTAGAAATTTTTGGTGTAGAAGTTTGTGGAAATTCTGGTGGATTTTGTTGTTTAGGTTACACGATGGGATTGAACTTTTCGAGACATCAGCAGCCAGAAGGACAGCGGAGTCTCAAAACGTGAAAGTTGAAGAATAATGGACAAATCTTTTGATCTCGGTCGGTGTATACTGTTAAGTATAGAATGACTTAACTCGGACATCGCGTTTTGAGTGTTGAGTCTCAGAATTGTACTCCAGTACAAAGCGAGCCATCTACGACCAGATTTGTGCCGCTGGTAAAGGATGACTTCTCACTCGCAAGAAACATAACTGCGTTTGCGACTTCTTCCCTCTTTCCCATTCTTCCCATCGGATTCAGTGCCATCTGTCGCTTGAACAACTCCGGATCATCACGTTCAACGTTTCCCCATACACCATCCTTGATGTATATGTTTCCTGGTGAGACGGTGTTGGCTCTAACTCCCTTTGGTGCGAGCGAGTGAGCGAGACTTGCAACATAGTGAATGAGTGCGGCTTTCATAGCACCGTATGGGCCTGGTGTTGTGAAGTCAATATCTCTACCGCTGACAGAATTAATGACAACGATATTGCCCTGAGTCTTTAAGAGTTCAGGAAGTGCTGCTTGGATGACGGTGTAAGTGGATAGGATGTCGATTTTGTAACTGGCATCCCATTGCTCTATAGCGTCACCCTCTGCCAGTGCGGAAACGTTGGCAACGACAACATCAATCTTGGAGCTTTCTTTTGCGCATTGAGTGACCCATGCTTTTACTGCTTCCTGGTCGCCAACATCGCAAGTGCTGCCGTGCGCAGTTGTTGATGGATACTGTTTTCGCAAAAGTGTTTCGGCGGCTTGAACTTCAGATTGAGTTCGAGAACAGAAATGGACAATGCTGCCTTCATCGAGAAATCCTTCGACTATAGCTCGTCCAATGCCTTTGGTTCCGCCTAGTAGTGACTCGTTAGATATTGTTCCGCTGGAGTGAAGCTGAAAAGAGTTGGCACATATTTACTCACCTGTGACGAGTACTACCTTTCCAGTCAAGCTAAGCTGCATGGTTAGTCAAAATGTTGGCCGTCAAGGCCGAAAGATGTAAAATGTTCAACTCATAATTGGAGCGAGTGACATGCCAGTAGCCGGGAATGAAGCTCGCATGGAAATACCTTATCCAACGATAAGCGCTTGGGGTTTCATTCCCGTAACACGTGAGGCAAGTCTCGGGATGCAAATTATGTTGCGTCGATAAATGTCGGCGAAGTTTGAGAATTCTAGTTTGTGAAACATTTACACTAAGCGGACCATTTCAATGGTCGTTATGACATCTTAAGTCTATAAAGCTGCTCCCATCGGATGATCCTACATGCATTGGATGTTGAAGAGTGGTGTAAATACGGGGTCTAGCAAAGTTTCATCTTGCTATAACTCGAGCCTTTACTTTCTTGCGGCCAGTGTTCTTCTTGCTCTGACGGTAGCGTCGTAGAGGACGTCTTTGAAAGCAAATAGGAAAGCCGCAGTGAGTACACTTTGTGTGACTTTAGGTCCGATACCTATTTAAGTTAGTATACTCAATCACAAAGATATAAACAAGACATACCGCCGTAAAGTCCAGCGACTCCTTCTTCCTTTAATATCCGTCTCAAGCTCTGGGTCATACCCTCCTTTGGTCCATCTTTGCCAGCAACGTGCATCCGGCTCTTGATGGTAATGTATGGGTAGGTGATGCTGGTCGCAAGTAATTTTCCCAGAGCACCGAGGTAAAAGGAATCGGTGGGAGTAACTCTCCGCTTTCTTCCCTCTATGAAGTTCTTCATTTGCTCAAAAAGGGTGTACTGAAGGATCGGGTTGATGACGAGCACTAGAGCGGGAAGGACACCAGCAAAGAACGTCTTGAAGCCTTCCTCTCGGATGATGGCGAGAGTGGTACCAATGGTGGATGGCTTCTTGGCCTTTTCTACGCCAGGAAGTACCTCATCCGATTCTTGCTTCCGAGCCGTCATCCTGGTGTTGACGACCCAGATTGGATTTGTGATCAGTACTGTGGCGCTGCCGGCGATGGCACCCGCGAGCATTGACTCGATTGTAGTCAACTTGCGGCTGGCTCTACCGGCTTTGATTGCTGCTCGCTCGAAGAATGACTTCGACCACTCATACCAGTAATAGTAAACGAAGTTGGTGACACCGATGCCGAACAGTGCCGAATCCAGGCCGGCGTAGAGACCTTGTATGCCTTCTCTTTGAACGATGCGCCGAATCGCTTCGAGGTTGGATGTCTTGGCCTTTTTGGATTCGACTTGTGCGCGTGTGGAAAGAGTAATCAGTGGATAGGTCAAGGCCATGGACAGCAGACCTCCGCCTGCGCCTGCCAGCGCATGCGCTACATTGTCACTTTGTTGTGCTGCAACTGAAGGTTGTGATACTTTCAACTTCTGGTCAGCAGGCGACTCTGATTGCGACATGATCGACTGAGGAGGGAGTGAGGCTCTTCTTCGTCACAAGGAAATAGGACGAAACGTGAATTTGAGGATGCCGGAATCGGTAACAGTAGAGTGTGAGTGGCTATATATGCCTCGGACCAGAAACCGCGCCGGCAATCCGACGCCGCGTGCTGTATCAACACTTGTGAAAAGGGGTCCGTAGAATTATCTTCAAGATAATGGCTCGGTTGTGGTGATTTCGGGAGTCGCATTCCTTGCAGTCCCAAAACTGAGCATTGAGGAAATGCAATAGCCTCGGTATCGATACCCAGCGCTCCTCGCCAACGTACGAAAGCGGCGTCGCTTGCATCTGATCGAATCTGATAGCGAGTCCGAAGCACACGCCCTATTTGACCCCCTATTTTCGGAGTGCCGACGCTGAAGTTATTGATGGTACTGACACAGGTAAGGTATGGTTGAACGGAAGCTTCGAAATACTCAAAACACTTGCAAAAGGCTATCTACAAGCTCGCACTATTATGTAAAGAGCCACGAGCAGCTCGGTACAAGAGTACAAGAGTTGCATACCAGAAATGCAACACACTCCGGAGCGCCATGCTTGAATGCCAGAAAGTCGTTTATGGTAGGATACATGGGACAAGACAAAGCTCAACAGCACCCGGATTTCTGATCGCGTTTCCTAGCTGCAGCGACATCGTTCAATCCCAGATTGACCGTCTTCGCCGTATTCCCTGCTTGTGAGCTCTTCACACCGCTTCTTCTGTCGTTCAGATCGTATTTGCCAGCCTCGATATTCTGATATATCCGTTCTGCTACCTCCAGAAATGCTCTTTCGACGCCTTCTCCCGACTTTGCGCTCGTCTCGACGTATCGCATGACCTTGTTCTGTCTACACCATGCCTCGGCTTCTTCTCGCGTGACTTCTCTGAGATTCTTATCATCGTCGCCATCATCTTTGCTCCCATCAGCAGCACCATTTGCGCGGCTGACCGTTGATGAAGGTGCAAGGTCACTCTTGTTGCCTACGAGAACCACGACAATGTCTTCTTCGGCGATCTGACGCAGGTCGTTTAGCCATGAGGTGGCGGAGAGAAAGGTTGATCGTCTGGTGATGTCAAAGACTAGCAGCGCTCCCGATGCGCCGCGGAAGTAGCTTCTCGTAATGCTCTTGTATGTTTCTTGGCCTGCCGTGTCCCACAGAGACAGCTTCATGTACTTTTGTTTTGGATTGCCTTTGCCTCCTCCATTCGGCGCGCTTACGCTGGCGGCGGCAGATATGGGATTGTTGATGTTTAGCTGTAGGGATGCTGGAGGACCAACGGGAACTATGCGCGATCCAAATTCCACACCAATGGTAACGTCATGATGTGGAGAGAAGCGACCTTCACAGAGACGGATTGTAAGGGAAGACTTGCCACATCCGCTGTCACCGAGAGATACGATCTTTGCAATATAGTCCCATGGCTGAGCCATAAAGGACGGCGCCGGAGAGCCTCAGACTCGGAGTATTTGGTGAAAAGTGTGCCGGACCACCTTCGTAATCACAGCGACTTCGAGACAATAGGTAGTGTCTGACGTTTCAGAGCAGGTTGTTGGCGACGTATGAGCGGGTGACGAGTGGAGATGGGAGATTTGAGACAAAGAGCGTTGTCACTGTGGTCGTTTTCAACCGAGCAAAGTATGTACAAGAGGTGGGATGGTGAGGAGAGAATGGCTTCTTGGTGTAGAACTTGTCGTAGCAGGTATTAAAGCGATGAGCGCATGAAGAATGAAGATGGAGCTTTGGCCGGTCGAGTCGTGTGTTTTGGCGGGCAGTGATTGGCAGCCTGCAAGTGCCCTGAAGGCTGCGTTGATTAGGCTGTGAGGGGAGTCAATGCCATGCTAAGGCGGCGCAAGTCTATCGCAGTACATACTGCCATAGAGTACGAGTTTCTTGCATCAACGTAAAACAAGTCCGTGGCCATATTGTATTGAACAAGTTCATCTGCTTTCTGCGCAGTACAAGTTGATCGAATAGTCGTATGTATCGTAGGCAGTATAGAATAAAGCCCATTGCGTAATTGTACACCAAAGACCGTTGCAAGAGCACTGTTTCTTGACCCAATTTCCGCCTTCTCTCTCGCGTCTACGCGTGTAATTTGCCCTTCACCTTCTTATTGGGGACCTAATCTATATTACCAGCACTCATGAACACGACTACCTAATAGGCAACCTCATCATCGCCACCACATCTGCAACTTGGCTGTGACTTACCGTTGTCTTCTTCTGCCTCACCGCCCTGGCCCAGTGCACGTCCTGCACCTGCAAGCCCAAACCCGGTCAAACCTCACTGACCGCCAGCTGCCGTCACTTCGTATAACAGCATATATCCTCCCTCATAAGCCGGATAGCTGGTTGCTGTCCTTCTAATCACCACTGCGCCTTTCACTCAGCTCCAGCATATCATGTTCAGTGAATGTGAGTCAAACCCGTTCTTATCAGCTATTCATCCGAGACTCACCTCGCTGTGTCTCGGATCAAGCATCGCTCTCGTGACTGACATCTCATCCTCCACTGGCAGATGCCTCCAAGTTCCTGGCGCAGTCGCAATCGCGACTCGTTGCACAGGCAGATCCAAACGACCCAAACTCCCGCAATCCACGAAGCCTCTCAAGGTTAGGATCGAGATACCTTCAACGGCCCGGTATGGCTAGTCCCTACCAGCCAAGTGGCTCGCAACTCTCTCGCTTTCCTTTCGCTCCAAGAGCACCTCAACCTGCAGCACCGCTCTTCTACAGCGCCACCGATGAGTTTCGGGAGGAAGACGATGGCGAAGAGCGAGACCGCGAGGTTGCAGACTACTACGCTCTGCAGCGATCACGGAGGCACTTTGGTGCTAGCAATATTTCCGAGTCCGACGAGATGGATGAGACAGCGGAGAATTCTAGAGAGACTGGAGGCGAAGACAACAAAGACGAAGACGATCGGCTATACGGTCTCGGTCGAGGAATCCGAAGCTCATGGAAAGGCGAAACGCCATTGAAGCGAGGAAGACCACCAGCCGTGGAAGATTCGGTTTTGGAACAACCAGAAAGAGAACATAGCAGAGCAGACTCGGTCGCTTGCGAATCGAGCAGAAGTGGCAAAGGAAATGCCAACCTCGTTGACGTTGAACTAACTCAGTCAGAGAACAGCAGTGTGGATGCAATGGATCGAGAAGAGTTTGACGATGCTCCACCTGCATTCCAGCAGTTTCGAACCCCACCACCTCGTTCTGGAACTCAGTTTGAGCATACATGGCTGCCTCGCGAAACCGACGACGAAACCGCACGTCTACAGCCGAGACCTCCGAGTCCTGACCGCGAGAGCGTGCCTGCTGGAGTGACAGGCGACGCGGTTCAAGTACCACGTTACGATGTGTTCTGGGCCACGGCATTCTGGATAGCATTCGCATCCATGTTTGGAAGTGCATTTCTAGTCTGGCTTCACACCGATATTCCTACAGGCAAAAATCCAATCGGAGACACCATCTACACCACTCTCAGAAAGTCATACCACTTACTAGGTGTCGACACTTTGGTAGCAGTTATCGTGGCGACACTTTGGTTGGCACTACTTCGATCATTTTTGAGACCCATGACATATCTTATCATTATTGCAGTCCCGGTCATCCTTTTCGCATTCTCACTATATCCGCTCATTTCGAGTTTCAAAGGCAGATGGCACGGAGACAGTTTTCAGGACAAGATGATGCGCCTCTGGAGCTTGTTACCTTCTGCTGGTGCCTTCATGTGGATCTATCTATTCATCAAGGCTCGACACTCGGTTGAGCAGGGACTTGAGATTCTCACCTTTGGCTGCAAAGTCCTTGCAGAGAGTCCTGCTCTCATTTTGGTTGGTTTCGCTTCATTAGCTGCTAACATCGCCTGGTTTTGGATCTGGTTGATAATATTCACTCGGGTATTCCTTGAAGGACACTGGATCATGGGTTCGAAGAATCTGTTCGTACCCGACGCGACTTCCTGGTGGCTGGGTACTTTCTATTTCCTCATGCTCATGTGGACGCAATCCGTAATCTCCGGCGTACAGCGAGCAACTTCTGGTGCAACCATTAGCCAGTGGTACTTCCACCGACTGACTAATCCAGCAATCTCATCACGAACCGTTGTGGCCGCTTCGTTCGTACATGCTATAGGAACTCTCTTCGGCACCATCTGCCTCTCAACCTTTCTCTCCGTTATGATTCGTCTCCCGCTCCTTCTCCTTCCTCGGCGATTAGTTGGATGGTTCTCACTTTGCTTCTACTCCATTGTTCCATCACCAATCGCGGCGTTGACGAATCCTCTAACGCTAACTTACGCTGCCATTCACAGTCAACCTCTCGGTGCAGCCGCCCGAGGTCTGAGCAGCCTTTCGTTCGTTTCAACCACTTCGGCTACCACAACATTGACTCCAAACGCTTTCTCACATCGTTCAAATACGAGAACCGACAATCTTGTGCCGTACCGCACCGCAAAGCTCATCCTACACGGTACCCGCTACATGATGGTTCTTGCCCTAGGATATGGTGCTTGGGTAGCAACGTCGAGACTTCTTCAGATCGACGGAGAGACATACAAAGGCTCATTGTATGCCTACGTTGTTGGACTTGGCGCAGCAGCGATAGGCTGGAGCATTCTTGGAGCGACCGAAGGCATAATACTGGGAGTTGTCGATGCTGTAGTGGTATGCTGGGGAAGCGAGGTTGGTGCACTCAGAGGACAAGGACGCACTACCACCGCCAGGTACTGCAGAGAGGCTGGTGAACTGTTCGGTGAGCAGAAGAGCACATATGACGAAGTATAATAGTTGGACTTGGCACCGGCGCTCGATCGATTAGACTTTGCTGGACGCACACATACTCGGGCGCATTGGCTATACCCTTCGTTCACGTTGATTTTTGGGATAAGGAATGGACTTGCTTAGGAGCCGATCAACGTTGTCTGCATAGCAATGGCGTGTATCAACATTGGAGAATGACGCACATAGATTCGCCCATCATGTTACCTTGTTTGTTTGTTCAGTTTGATTTTTGACTTCAACGCAATACTTCTGTACCATGTATATACTCGCGTCCAGTGCTTAATTAACCCTATCAAACAATGAATAAAGATTTATCATACTAGGCACGTGTCTTCTGACGTGGGTTCACATATCTCTTGCACGAGCCGCTAAGAAATGCCACCTCGGCTTAGGATACGAATCGAGCAACGCGACAACTTCTCGACCACTAACACGAACATTTGACCGTATCCTATCAGCTGTTTTTGCTTCTTAACTTGCATGTATTATTAGACTGTAGCCTTTGCAATAATGTCTCATAATTTATTCAACTAGCAACAACCACGCCTACACCCTACTTTCAACTTCATCACCTGTCCTAGGCCTCAGCCATGTCAGCCGCACGACGTCTACCAGTTATTTCTTCTATATTGGCAGCAGGTTTTGCGATTGCTGCTGGCAGTAATTCTTCAGTAAGAGCAACTGTTGCACGCTTCACAGGTCTTTCTGCTCCAGGTGGTACATGGCGTGCCATTGCAATCATACTCGCCATCCTCAATATCAAGAACCTTCCATTAGTATGGCATGTATGTTATCTGTGTCCCACAACTTCTATGGACAAGTTAAGTCTGATCACTCTATAGTATCGCCTATTCCGCGCTCTCCTGTACCACCTCTATATCCAACCAACCGAGCTACCTCCTTCCGCACTATTCCTCCCTCTCATAACAGCCACACATACTCCCATGAACGAGACCGACTATAACTTTCACAAGTCCAATTCAACATACTTTACCGACCTTGACATTGCTCGGACACAACTAGTGACGGCGATTATGTGCAAAGGTATTCGAGGAATTGGTAAATATCCAGAGCAGAAGAATTCGGGATGGAGCTTTGCGAATACTACAAGAGCCGCTCGCGCAATCAACTTACCAACAAAGAGCTACGAAGGATCGCCATCGAAGAAAGAAAAGAGCAAGACTGCTTTCTTGCAAATAGGTGCTCTTGCTGGTAGTGGTAACACTGAGAGCGGTATCAATACGCCTCAGCGTTCATCTTCTCCGCAACGATCTGGCTCTCCGTCTGCGTCATTGACTGCACCACAGGCATCACAGAGCCTCACTGAAGCAGAATTCATGGCGGAAGCACAAAAGCCAGGAAATTTGCTGATCGCGCTTGGTGGTACGTCTTGTGCTTTCCACCGTGAGATCCCGCCGTATACGCGCTTCGAGATGTGGACGAGAGTGCTAAGCTGGGACCGTAAATGGATCTACGTCGTCTGTCACTTCGTTGAGGCCGGAGCTTTCGATCCACCACGGTACATCCTACAGCCATGGAAAGGCGTGAGATCATGGATGGTGCGAGGAGCCGGTGGTACTAACACTCTGGCTGTCATGTCCGATGCCGAGAAGAAAACGCTTTTCAGAAAGAAGATTTACGCATCCAGTATTTCCAAGTATGTTGTTAAGAAGGGTAGGCTCACCATTCCTCCTGAGTTGGTGCTAGAACGATCCGAAATGCTGCCACCACGACCTCCTGGCGTAAAGTCTGCCTTCTCGACACCGCAAACCACGGACTCTCCAAAGCAGGAAACGCCCGAATCTGGCTCAACGCTGGACGTTTTCGAAGAAAGCTTGTTCCCAGACTCAGATGGGGCCAGCGGCGAAGAATGGACATGGGAAAAGTGCGAGAAGATGAGGCTGAAAGGACTGAAACTGGCGCAGCACTTCGACGCGTTGGATGGACTACGAGAGACCTTTGACGGTGGAGAGGACGGAAGCATGGGCGTGTTCACAGATTTGATTGGTAATATCTGAAGCCTTTCGTATGGGTATACCCTAGATTTTCAGTGCTCAAGTAAATCAATTTAATTTCACTCTCAATGCACTAGAAGATTGCTTGACCGTTGACGTGAGAACTGACTCCTCCGTGGACATTTGCTGGTGTGCTGCTGAAGAAGAAGGTATATCGCTTCAGCTCTTTGGCCTTGGCCGCCAGTTTCTCCAGATCGAGCATTTCGCCCAGTGGCATTCCCCACAATGCCAGAATGAACTCGTGTAAATGGAATTCTAAGAGGTTGTCAGTATTTGCACAGATATAACATATTTCCCACTTACTTTCTTGTGTCGGCCATGCCTCAAATGCCGGCGCATCACCACCAACAGTTGCGAAATAACAGTCGTGAAGCCAGTCCAAGACCTTCTGTTCCTGAGCTACACCAGCATACTTCCCGACTTCGCTATTACCATGTCCTCTCAATGCTAGCCGTGCTCTTTCTTCCGGAGTCTTCGCGTAGTACTGTTGAACCCAGCCAGACCGAACAAACAACATGTCGCCGATCTTGATGTCACCACCTTGAGCTGCCGGCCGGATGTCTAGGCCTTGCCACTTGCCGCACTTGGCCAGCTCGTCGTATGTAATGGAGTGGGTGTCATACGGATCGTATTGGATACCATTTGCTTCAGCATATCCACGGTAGTCGAGCAACACGCCGCGACCCGCGATGCCGTGTTCCGCCCAGTGATGGATGCTACACTTCAGATTCGCTTCCGGACCAACGACGTCGGATCCCTTTGTGCCGTTGTAGAACTGTTTAGTTCCGACATGTGCGAAGTGTCTGAAGCCGTCCCATTGCGTGCCACTCTGAGTATTCATGTTGTATAGGTCATCGTAGGCGACATCCTCGAGTAGTGCTTTGATCTTGTGTTCGAACTTCTCGCGTCCAAATGCCGGTTGCTCAGGAACGTTGAGCGGCAGATTGACTGGTACGATATCTCCAGTCTTGATATCTTTGGCTGCTGCCGCTACTCGCGTTGGTGTAAGGAGGTTGAGTCGGCCGATATAGTCATCTTTACCCCAGACCCAAGCTGCTTGGTCTGGTGCGCCAGGAATCTTAGGAAGTTCATGACGAGTGGGAAATTTGTTTGAATCCGGATCCCAAGGAATTGCCATTGCCGTCTTTTGTCCAGTCAGGAAGTCTTTGATTTGGGTCAATCGGTTTAGCGTCGTAGTTTTCTGGTTGGTCATGGTGAAGGGAGTCCAGCGGAATTTATAGACAACAAAGGAAGACGACCACGGAAATCAGAGATGCAAATAGAATAAGTTATTCCCAAAGATCATAGAACAATTTTAACCGATAACTTCCATCTGATGGGAGCGCGGAGAAGCATACGGACCCCGCAGCGTCAATCGCCGCAAATCGCCTTGGAATATCCGGTAGTTATTAGTTAGTCCGAGGTCGCCTGGTAATCCAATTGCTTACACAGAATACCACGAGTAGAAGTCTTGTTCTTTGAAAGAGGCGCTATGTAGAGATGGACATCGTGAATGACTTGGTGGTGGAGGTTTTGCATAGCTTGTTTGCCACTCGATTCCTTTCCTGTTATGTACTTCGAGCTGGTGGATGTTTTTAGTTTGTAGTCCCGTACAGGCGGGTGCTGAAGCTCCTATCCTTGCTCGAGTACTCTAATCGATAAGTTCTCAGCTCGAGCTCATGCGTGTGATGATATTGGAGGCGCGGTTCGACTCACACCGATACACTCATACGAACATAACCATTCGAACACATATATGAAGACTCATACCAACATATAGCGTATCTACCTTCTCTTCAATACGCTCAAACGAATACATCTACGCAGATACACGGAGGAACAAGTATGTCACGCACATATTAGAGCTGTCCTTGCTCATATTTGCTAGACTCACACACATCTTTCCAACTACTCTATCTACACAGAACAGCTAGATTCGAATCTAAGATACGAAATCCTATATCATCTGGTAACTACGTGGCCTACCTCGCATCATGTTTAAAAAGAAACCTCAAGTGCGTTACTTTACAGCGCTTGCATCATCTACGGCGGAGGATGCTGAAGTCAATTAGATCAAGCCGCTCGCTCCTTTACGATCCTCAGACCGCCGGAAACTTGCCGACCAAATCATCACAGACCTGGGTCTGGAATTTCCAGATGAAAATGTCGAAGGCGCCGAAGAGAAAGCTGCCGCGGTAGCTGAAAAGACCTCCCTTCGAAACTCCATACTGCCTGAGAATACGCTCTCGGCACGATATATGACTACTCAAGGTCAGGATTTGAAGAAGATTTCGGGAACAGTATACGCAGGCAGCCACAATGGTGAAGAACAGCGGATATTGTGGTTCACGGTTGGAGACAAGACATATCCAACCGTATACACTCTTTGGAAGAACCCCGGCCTTGTGCCATTGTTGCATACCATTCCAAATGTCATCGAAAAGATGCAAGGTGGTGCTGATCTCATGACACCCGGTTTGGCTTTTGGTCCACCATTTCCTGCAAATGCTCGGAAAGGTGCTGTGGTAGCAGTTGCAAGCACAACAAAACCCAGCGTTCCGTCGGTGGTTGGCACATGTGAAATTGATATCAGTGGACTACAAGCAGTACAAGGCGCAAAGGGACATGCAGTTGAGAATATGCACTGGGTTGGTGACGAAGCGTGGGCCTGGAGTCCGCTGGGTAAACCTGGCGTTTCTCCACCTGATAGTATACAAGGCTGGATGAAAGAATCAGGAGACACACACGATGTTGAGCAAAAAATTGAACAATTTGCTCTCAATCCAGACGGAGAACAAACCGGTGGAGTTTCATTGCAACAACAGGACCAATCTCCCGCCCGTGAGATGGAAGGTGAAATTACGACCAAAGAAGAGGAACCCAATGACCAAGAGGTGGAGAAGGAATTTACAATCAAAGAAATCGACACTGCCTTTCGCAATGCTTTCCTATACGGTGTCCACCACTACAAGGAGAAGAATAAGGACGAAAAGAATTTCGGCCTCGAGTTCCCATTGTCACAGTCTTTTGTTATGTCCAACCTCGTTCAACCATTTCTTCCAGCTTTCACGCCAGCGCAAGCCAGTCAGCTACAAATTAAGAAGACAAGCTGGAAAAATATCAAGAAGTTTATCAGATCACTCGACAAAGATCTGATCATCAAGTCCAAAGAACGTGACGGTAATGAGGTTGTAGTCTTCGATATAGATTTCGAAGATCGTCATGTCCTCAACTTTACTCCTTACCCACTACCGAAGAAGGAGAGCACAGGAGCTGCAAGTGCCAACAAGGGAGGCAAATCAGAGAATGTTGATACTACGGGAGATCCATCCGTTGGTCAGAAGTTGAAGGTGCTGATACTTTACAAACCAAAGGAAAAGCTTTCACCACTCTTCGAGCCGTCATCCTCCGATCCTCAAGCATTCTACAGTTTAACAGATCTACGGCCTATGGTTGACAAGTACATTGAAGAGGAGGAGCTAATCAATGAGAAGAACAAGCGTCTTGTGAAACTGGATCCATTCCTCGCAAATACTGTCATTACTGACAAGAATAATGAAAACAAAGGATACCTTGAGAAAGGAGTCATTCCACGCGATACTCTGATGGAAAGAATCAGAGATAGTTGTTCATCATACCATGTCATTTTGAGATCTGGCTCTAGTGATGACGACTTCACAAGCGGCAAGCCGAAATCTGGCAATGTGCCAAAGATTCTCATCACACTCGAGACGCGCTCAGGCAACAAAACCGTAACGAAGATATCTGGTTTGGAAGCTTTCTATGTTCCACCACAGCCACTAGCCGATGAGTTGAGAAAAGTTTGCGCAGGAAGCACAAGTGTCGACCAACTTGTTGGTAGCAGTTCTAAAAATCCCGTCATGGAAGTGATGGTCCAAGGACCACAGAAAGATGCCGTTATTAAGTCACTGGAGAAGAGAGGAGTTGATAAGCGATGGATAGAAGTCGTCGATAAGACTAAGAAGAAGAAGGGTTGATTATTGCACTGCACCATAGTGGAATGTCACATAATTTCGAAGTTGATGCACTGTGATGGGATACTATAGTGCAAAGTGCATTCAATGAAAACTTTTTCGCGCCGAAGCGGACTCCGAAATACTCAATGCACAGCTCTGAAGCTCATAATGAAGTTGCAAAGTATACAATGACATCAGTAAGAAGGGGAGAAATCGTCAAAAGTTCGGATTTGGTTGGTTAAGGCCGTAAGCCACATTAAATGATAGAGGCTTTTGTCGGCCTCGGTAGCGATCACGCATCGAAAGCTTCATACGATCAAAAGTAATGAATGGACGAAAATCTTCAGCCTCATCAAAAACTCGAAATATAGCGAACTATGTCCCGTTCGCGCCTATACCTCTAGCTCAGAAAGGACTCTTCACATCAGAACGAGTCAATGCAATCATGGATTCACTAACTTCTGCTCTTCGTGGCTTTAGGGCTTCAAATGCTGCAAAACTCTTACTAATCGTTCCATCCTCGAACATCCTGCAGTGTGATCTCGGCGCATGGTTGAAGGCGTTTCGTGCATCCTCGGAATGGAGGATTAGAAAGTCGAAACACCATTACAGATCCTTATTCATGATGGATGTGGCTTTGAAATTTCTGATAGCTCAATTGCTATATATCTGCTCGAAAATGAATTCACAGTATCACTATGCAACTCATTTGAAACTCAGCATAAAGACTTCAGTCGAACTTTCTCAAAGGATAATAAAAACTTTAATCTGCCGAACTCTAGGCATTAATACCGATCCATATAAAACATCTCTCTCCATAAATGGCAACTGATAAGAAAACTGTTCTCGTTATTGGTGGTACCGGAGCTCAAGGTGTTCCAGTTGTCAAAGGTAAGAGTTTCTTCCAAACAGCGGGACATATTCTGACATTTCGGCAGCATTAACGGAGGATTCGAAGTACAATGTTCATATCCTCACACGGTCAGCAGACTCTCCATCGGCCACTGAATTGTTAGCACTTCCTGGTGTAACAATCATCGAAGGCAATGTGTACGACGATGATACTTTGTACAAAGCATTCACCGGTGTCGACTATGCCTTCGTCAATACCAACGGCTTCGCCATTGGTGAGAAGAATGAGATCTACTGGGGTATCCGCATGTTCGAGATAGCGCGCAGCTGTAACTTATCGCACTTCCAATACGCTTCTCTTGCGTATTCATCCAAGCTTGGAGGCTTCGATCCAAAGTTTCGTTCCGGACATCTTGACGGTAAAGGAAAAGTGGCCGACTTCATCAGCGCTCAATCAACAACTCCAATGAAATGGAGCGTGCTGACAAGTTGTATGTATTTGGAGACCCTGACAGAGCTTCTGGCTCCTAATCCCAGTCCCGAAGATCCGGATGTGATGGTGTTTTCCGCTCCAGTAGGAAAAGGTCAGCCACCGTTGATTCATCTTCCGGATCTTGGTCGATATGCCAGGTGGATATTTGATCATCCGGAGCGCAGTAACGGCCTGAACCTTACGATTGCTACTGAAAACGTAGGCTGGGAATATCTGGCTAAGACGTTTCAAGAAGTTACCGGGAAAAAGGCTGTCTTCAAAGATATTACTCTCGATGAACTCTTCGCCTCGAAAGCTTTCCCATTTCCAGATGGGAAAGTAGGACATAGTGTTTCACCTGGAGATCCAACACTACAGACGTATAGGCAAAACTTTTCGGGATTTTGGAATACTTGGAAAGCAGATCTCCTCAAGGTTGATTATGCTTTGTTGGACGAGATTCTACCATCAAGAGTCAAGACTTTGGGAGAATGGATGAAGTTGACAGGGTACACTGGCGAAAAGATTCCGGTGTTGAAAGATTACCAAGATCACGCAAAGAAGCGAGCACAGGGTTTCAAGGAGAGAGGAATTGAGAAATGAATGCCTTTGATTGAACGAAGGGATCTTATTGTTTTGTTCTTGATATAGCATATGATAAATGTTTGCGTAGTGAATGTAGATAACATGATGAAATGATTAATGATTTCGAAATGGTTCTAGTTATAAGACATTCAATTCGCAAACATTGCTTAAATCGTAGCAAGAAACATATGAAGAACTTATGAAACACTCCATCTGACTTGAGATATCATAGGAAAATGGGTTATCACCTTCGTCTCAGTAATATCGGGATATACTCATCTTTGCCAATCATGAGATCATACCAAATCAATCATTCACTAACTATCAGATTTAGTCAAATTCGCGTATTGCAATCTCCACACTGCCTAATAACCAACAGAAATTTGCTAGTCAAGAGGATCAAGTCACTGACCACTGACGTACATGTGTTGAACGATGGTTTCAGTCATGCGTACCACAGAAGAGGTGTCCCATTCATGAACCACTGCCACCACCAAGCAAATTCTGTCCTGCTTGCGAATTCGCAAACTTGGTCACGTTTTTGATGATTCCAAGTGCCATAACTGCGCCATTCTCAGCATTATGATGGCCATGCGAGCCATGCGAGCCAGAAGTATGGGAATGTGTTGTAGTAGACGCGCTGGTGGCGTGAACTCCAACCCCGACATGCGAACCTACGGCACCTGCTCCAGATGCTCCTCGTGCCATTGCAAATATCTTAGTTTTGAACTCTGTTTCCTTTGCCTGCGCAGCTGGATCAGGCATGGCAGGGAAGTCCGTACGTTTCAAATGAAACTGGAGACCCATCGCGGCACCTACGCGCATGACATGCGCAAAGGTGGTGTCAGGCTCAAGACGGATCTTATGTAGGAGATATTGATGCCATCCATTCCATGTTACAACCGGTTCGTTTCGAGGTCGATTGGGAGCGAGTTCGAAACCAATCGTAGCTGCGTATGTAGGAAGTACATGCTCGCTGAAATATGGAGGAACTGTAAGGCCACCAAACGTTCGGTAGCACATCATTTTATTGGCTTCAAGCATGCCAGTGCGTTGTGGCTATTAAGAATTAGTGACCATCATCCAAGTCACAGAGACAAGATCATACCGCGACCTGTTGATCCAATCCATGGAACAACGCTGCTGCCAGACTTTCAAACGCCGGCTGTGGGTATCCTGTCGGGCTTAGAAGCACTGTGTTATGCGCCGGTGGAGTTGCTGATGCTATCGGAGTAGCATGGTGAGTTGTTTGATGGATATGACCTTGCTGATGTGGTATTTGCGACTCATAGGATGGAAGCAGAGGGTCTTGAGGGTATCCCTGCGGGTAATGAGCTTGAGGTACTTGGCCTGGACCTTGGTTTAGGCTTGGCGAATTGACATGTGCGTACTGAGCGTGCGCATGTTGAGGACTGTGATGTGCTAGAGGAGATTGACCCTGAACCGGTGATGGTCCACCCAAGGAATGCCCACAGGATGAACAAAAGCGTGCAAGTTCTGGGAGAGATGATCCACAGTTGACGCAGAACATGGTTCAAGTACAGAGTGTATATGGATATGAGAAATAGTGTAGCATCAAGACGGGTATAAGGGTATCAAATTTGTAGCGACCAACGCTACGAACAATTTACGGCTGAACAGAGTGTGGACCAGCCATGTCGAACGTGACCGGAACAGCCTCAATTCATTTCCTTTGCGCCTGCTGAGCCACCACAAAGCTATGGTGGGGCTTTGCTCCTTTGATTTTGGTTGGTATTAGCGTGTAGAGTGAGAAAAGGTAGTCCATGTCATGAAAATTTGACTATTTTTGATGGAAAGATAGCTCTTCAAGTTGTTTTCCGATCTGGTGGAGTAGTTGTCTATGTCGATCTTCTTCCCTGTAGCTGTTGATCATACTTGAAAGGGAGAATTGACTATTGAGCAAGCAAAAGTCGGCAAAATCTATTCAAGGCATAAAGCGGCTTGACAAAATCAGTCGTATTCCCGGAAGCAAGGCTACAAAGCTGTTCAGCTGTCTCAGAGTACCTCCGTAGGCATCAAAGGACTCCCAAGCTTGAGATCCTATGGAATTCCTTCAAAATCTTGCACGATTTGAAGTAGATTGCTGTTTTCCACGTCCTCCGTCCAGTGATGGCTCAGATACGTTCTGAAAATCGATTCAGTTTTCGCTCTCGGGTCCGTACTCTTATCCTAGTGTTGAACTCTTACTACGTTAAAGCAGTCGCGACTACGACACTAGAGCTCTCGAATAATATCAGCATGAATGGATAATCTGAAGAAAATTGTCGGTGAATGAGCCTGAACAGCAAGGCTTTTTAGACGGTCGAATATTTTAGGAGACATTCTAGTGAGTTGTAAGTCGATGGAATGGTAACTTCGTACAACGATGGTCGTCCAGTTCATTGACTTCATCACTAGCTTCTCATTTGTGGACAGAACAAATAACTTAACTCAAGGTGAAATCGACTATACATCATCCTTTCGCCAACGCGATTAGTGTTTTATTCCTTCTTCGTCCGTTTGTACACTACCACCCGTGTTCCATCCTGGAGTACCTCATGGACCGGTGTCAGCCTGTATTTTCCAATCATTGGAGCGATCCAGAAGACAACAGCCCAATAAAGCACTGCAAACCCGAGTACAGCGACACCAACGACAGCATAAAGCCAGTAAGGCAAGCTGGTATCACCTTTACCACCTGGTGGCCTCAAGTACGGCGCAACAATCAGGAATGCCTGTGCCACCAGGAAGAATATGGCAACCGGAATCCATACTTTGAACGGTCTCTGCCAATGCTTTCCTGGTTCTCCGAATCTAAGGTAAAAAAATCCCACCACCACGAAGAAATTGATCACTGAGCTTGGATAGCCTTCTAGGTCGAGAATGAAGTTGTATGCGTCGCCAAACGGAATTGCAACGATCACAATGAAGCTAGGGATGAAATGAAGCAGTAAGCCGGCTGAAGGTGAACCAAATGGCCAAGAAGAAGCCCAGAACTTAGGAAATGGAATTACGCCCTCTTTGGCGAGCTCTTGGTTCACTCGTGCTTGAGCGAAAGTGATTGTCATAACGCTACCAAGAGCGGAAGTTGCAACGAGAACACTAACTAAACTTAGTCATTGATATTCGGCGATGATTCGTGAGAAGTTTAGCTTACCTTAATGCTCGCTGTCCTGCTAAGCCGAATACTTTTCCCATGAAATGAGCGGCCACGGTTGTGTTGCTAGCTTCGACTTCTGCTGGTGTTGCGGCTGCAAAATACGAGACATTTGCTAGAATGTATAAGATGCCACAAATTGTCAATCCTAGAGGACCAGCAATTTTAAGCGTTCGAACAGGATTTTTGACTTCATTCAAGACGTATGCAGCATTCGACCAACTGTATACAATGTCAGCATTTCTTACGTCTCCTTCAGTCTGATGAATACTCACCCAGCGTATGAATTCAGAACTTTGAATAGAGCCGTAGCATATAGGTTACCACTTGTCGCTGAATCTGCAAAGGCGTTTTGAAAGCTTGCCGTTGGGTTTGGAATACTCTTAATGCCATGACCAAGAACAACCCAGCCAGTGACAACAATGAAGAGTAAGACGAAAATCTTGATCAATCCAACCATATTCATGGCACGTACTCCAGCTCCGGGGAAGAAAGTATGTAACAGAGTAACAAAACATATTACAATGATTGCAATACCACGTTCCTCCCATTCGCTAGGTGTTCGATTTGCTGCGATGACCATATTCGAAGCGAAGACGATACAACCAGCTGCTGTGAATCCGAGAGAAATTGCTTGAAATGCGAAGACGACGGTTGCGAGTAGTTTAGGTCGCCTATATGCTGCTTCCAGGTATACTTTCTCTCCTCCAGATCGTGGGATCATACAACCTAATTCGAGCCAGATCAAAAGACCAGCGAAGGATAAGATAAAGCCTAGAAGCCATACCATCATAGCAGCACCAACTGAACCAACGGATTTGGTGATACTAGATGGAGTGGAAAAGATTCCGGTGCCAATAATACGTCCAATACTATAGAAAAATTGAATCAGTACGAATTTTGCATGCCTGAAGATCTTAGCACGACTTTGTTACATACATAAGGAACGTTGTTGAAAACACTCCGAGGTGTCTACCTAGGCCTCCTGCTACAGTCTCATCAAGACTGAGTTCACCGGCTTGTGCATCTTTCGGAATATATTCTGAGCTTGAAGTACGACTCTCTGACTCAATGATAGAGTAAACTTCCTGTGAGGCAGATGATTTAGGGTCTGGCAAGATTTCCTTCGGTTCTGAGGAAGGCAATATCTTCTCACGTAAAGCAGAGATAAATGAAGTCATTCTGGAAGAAATTGAATTTGTACCGTAACGAAATTCCTAGAACTGCTATGCTGACATGGTATGTGTATGTAGATATCAGCCTCATATATGGTGCTCAGTGAACGAGGACTTCATCAACACCATTCAGGCTTTGGATGTCGTGCTACGCGGAAAGTTCATCATCCGTAACTAAGAAATGTAAGAATGCAACACAAAATATGTCAAATTTTGTGATCTTCCGCTATCGTTTGCTATCCTTTTACAGTTCTTGTTGGACAAGTCATGGCGAGTAAGGGTTGTCAAACCGATCTGCGACCATTCCAACCTTGAAGATCATCCCGAATCGTCATGGTCTTATGCAAGATAACAGGCCGTAGCAATAGCCGCTCCGGAGAAAGGTAAAGGCCGTAAAGATAACTTTGAACGTAAGGGAGAAATTTTGAACCTACTCGTCACTTGAATGATGTGACTTGGACTGTCTGCGAACAGTGATATGCCGCGGTAACAAGTTGAATGCTTGCTTACGACCAAAACACAACATAAAGCATAGAGTACTATGCAATTCATTGCCCAAATGATGAAAATCAAGGCTAGGAGGACAGATCGAATATAAATACATGCCAAATGAGTGAAAGATCGTCTTCTATCAGAATTATCACGACCGCCGATGGTCGAATGATTTACTGTGAATTCAGAATGCCTGACATTTGTGCCTGAGGTGCAATTATCGTATGGAGGATTCAACCTCATTCGGACTCGACGTATCTACTTGAAGAAGAATTTTCGCTGTTGGACGAAATGACGAACCGCCGAGGCCATAAGTGCTAATGTTTGAGACCGTAAGTGTACGGTATAAGATGGTGAAACTTGTACTGTCCCAATCAACCAAAAGTGTAAGAAACAAAATGATGGGTTAGGTAGGTAATAGAAGTACGTTCGAAGTTGTACATCTCTATCTTGTCCAAGCCGTTTCGGATTTCTCTTTCAATTGAAAATTAAAGTCTGTAATCATTTTCCTGCCTTTGAACTTGTCTCAGTTTACTTCACTTCGGCTACGCTGAATGATATGGTGTGAAACGGGACGACGGATGGTGGCTACGCCAATGAATCGCGTAAAATAAGAAGGATATGTTCACGTCAAACAATTTTGCCATAGATTTGTCTTGTAACTTTTCGTTCCGTACCTACTTACATATAGTTTGAAAGACAGCATTCAATTCTTCTCCGAAAGCAATGGTTCGAATCCGCTGGAATCTGAGTCGATAGGTTTGTCGGTACGACGATCGAGTCTGGAATTCCAAAGAGCCCACATCACGAACTCAAAATGACAGTACAAATGATCTGACGATGTCACATTGATTGGGACTACATAAAATTCTACTCTAATGCGCATACAACTCTTTCAGCTCGACTTTCGGGCATCGAACTGTCCTGAAGCTGACTACATTCATATAACATCACTGGGAATTCCATCCGCTTCGGCCGACGACATACCTCTGATAATCCAAGCCATCAACTAGGTATTGTTTCCGTCTATTCAGCTGTTCTTCTAGCTCTTTGAGCGTCAATTGCATAGCTACCAATCCCAATGCGTTTCCCAGACCGCAATATCCTTCTCAACCAGCTGTCACTACATGAATTCGGAAGAACATGAAAGCCCATCTACTGAGATCGTATATGCATCTCATATTTGATGGAAACTACGCTCTCTAGGAAGTTGTTGATCATTGAATCTTGGAAGACTCACTACTAGGCAACAGTATTACGTTCAAAATTGATAGGTGTAGAAATACGGCATTCTACACATGTGATTGAAAGTTTCCAAGCCACAACGTATATTCAATTTTTAAGCACGGTAAGTGTTCAATGATTACTATGTATGTACCGAGGCTTATGATAACGTTGTCGAATTTTACATTTCTATGGAGTTTCACACTGTATAAGATGAGTAAATTGGATCTGTTTTGACGCATTACAATTCTTGGTTCCTCTTTGAACACCACCGCAAAGTCACGTTCTAATCTAACAAGCTTTCCAATTATGCCTCTCTGGGTTATTGCGCATACACCCACTACCTTCTCGAGTGAGGAGAAGAAGGAACTCGCTCGGGCCATCATGACCTTGTACGCCAAAGTGGGGATTCCTGCGTTCTATGTCAATGTGCAATTCTCCGAAATGGCACCTACCAACATGTATATTGGAGGAGAAACCCCAGAAAGATTTGCCGGAATAGCGATTCATCATATTGCTCGAGCATTCGACAGCGACACGAGTAAGACGAAGTTTCTTGATAAAGTGGATTCAATTCTCACTCCAAGACTCAAACCGAAGAATATGAACTGGGAATATTTTATTCAGCAGGCTCCTGGAGATACCTGGAGAATGAATGGTATTGTACCTCCTCAGCCCGGGTCGGAATTAGAGAGTGGCTTCGACGTAATAAGCCAGTTGAAGAAGGAAATTTGTGAGATGAATTCCAGCGGTGAATCGTCCTCAATGGAAAAAGACTGCTTTTTGGGTGGCACACGTTACACTTTTTCTCCGCAGAGCATGCGAGACTTACTTGCTTACTCCGTACCGCTTTTGAGTACTCTTTGCAAATCCTAGTCGCTTTCGTAGTTACACAGTAACACAAGAGATAATCCTTTCATCAAGCCAGTCTCATTACTTGAGAAGAAAATAGTATTCCTCCTCGTATGTCATAATATGAGAGCGCAGCTACCTCTTCGTGATCGCACAAGTGAAGATGCTGAAGATACTGGGTACTGAGGGTGAATATCATACGACTTTCCAGTTTAGCCGTTGCCAACTCCACATCTGTCGACGATTTCTAGGGCTGAACTACATTTCCAAGCAGAGTCTACACAGATAATTCAGAGGCTTCATATGTTCCACCACATATATTGAAACGCATTAACATCTGATTGTATTGCATTGCTTTCGCGAGCTGGGTTTTGTTTTCGTCGAGGATCCTCTAGGCTTCGGAAATTTGGGCTTGTCCAAATCCTCATAAGCGTCATTTTTTGAAACACGGAGGAGATGAACAGAAGGAATTTCTTCCCCCTACCGTAGCGGTTTAATGGCGTTATTTTCCTAGAGGAATTGAAACCTTCCAAATGACAAACTTTAGCATCAGACGATGGACCGGCGGATGAACTGATAGGTGCGAATTTCACGGTTGGCTGCAGCCAACGGAAGAGGCGAATTTGTATGTATATCTTCATCGCCGTCAATTCTCATTCCATCTGAATACATTAGCTTCAGTGTTGTTGCTCTGTCTTCGTTCCTGTCTCTCGTTCAAAGTCATTCGTTACTTTTCGTCTGTCACTCGACGTGTACACTCGTTTGCTCGAAGCAACCAAATTACAACCTTTCAACGCATAGACGTTGTTCTATCTTTGATCACCAACTGTTGAACTCTGATTTCACTTTTGCATACATTCGAATTCTCTGTCAATATGAAATCTGCCTTTGTCGCCATATTGCTGCCTAGTGCAACGATTGCAGCTTCACTACTTGCTACTACTACTGTATGATCTTTAGATGATACTTCTACTATACGGTCCTTACTGACTGTATCCTAGCGCTATTTCGATGGTCAAGAAGGTGCTTGCGGTTGTGGAACTTCATCTGGAAACTTTCCTTGGCAGGTATGTTATTCTTGTTGACTTTTCAGTTGAACTTGTATCTTACAGAAACTAGCTCGGTATCTCAACAGGAGTTTATACTGCTGCTGGATCACAAGCACTGTATGACACCGATGGTGCCTCCTGGTAAGTGCAATTCAAACTAGTGATACCTTACGCTTACATTACTGACCGTTCCAAGGTGTGGTGGTGGCTGCGGTAAATGCTACAACTTGACCTCAACCGGTTCTGCCGCCTGTAGTACATGTGGAACTGGTGAGACTGCTGGAGCTAGTATCATTGTCATGGTGACGAATCTATGTCCAAATGCTGGCAATGAACAATATTGTCCAGTTGTTGGTGGGACAAATCAGTATGGATACAGTTATCACTTCGATATCATGGCTCAAAGCGAAGTGTTTGGTGATAATCCTGTTGTTGAGTTCGAACCAGTGACCTGTCCTGGTCAAGCTACTTCAGACTGGGAGACTTGTGTCTGTTTTGGTCAGACTGCATCTGATGAGACGCCTGCAGGAATTTCAACTGATACAACGTCATCTTCCTCCGATCCTTCCGAATCGGATTCGGTTTCGACCAGCAGCTCTACGTCTACGTCCACTAAATCGACATCAACTTCTATTTCGGTTGCAGCAGTTTCCAGTGATCCACCAACTCCAACATCAACTACGGAAGTTACATCAAGTTCGACAACATTGGCTACTGTAGCAAGTTCTTCTACAACACAATCAGTTGCAACAGATCCTACAGATGTGGCACCAGTACAACCATCGTCTACAGCATCAACGGATCCTGAAAATAGTCCACATAATGATGGATTTCTTAGGTGGTTCTGGTCGCAATTGATCAAGGATATTGAACTTATTGAAAGTCAAGAGTCGTAGGACCTTCGATTGATTGAAAGTCTTGAGAAAATATCGTCCATGTTGAATACTTCTTTGTATATATTACCTTTACCTTCTTAGCGGATGAACAAGAACAGCTTCCATACAATGGTTTGATTTCTTACCGCTGTTTCTTCTAAGAAAATAGCCATAGATACCGATGTCAAGTATCAACTTATTTCAATCGGCCAGTAACATATTTCAAAGTTTCAGTCATGCTCACTAAGTTAATGCGTTACACATAAACTGATATGAATCTGACACCTTCAAGATACCGTTGATTTCGTATCGAATACCACAATAGTTTATCGAACACTTTATATCAGCTCATACTCCGTATAACCAACGTGGCAATTCTAATGTTCCATCTAGATGCTCATTATAGCACTCGGGTTATTTCCAAGTATAAAACCGGCTCGTCTCTCCTTTGATCATCCAGTTTGCCAAGCTGACAAATGAATAGTCACTAGAATAGATCGAACAAAGAGATTTTCCGCGGAGGTTACTCCGAACGAAATACATTCCCAACATCTGCTTCATGGTCCACTTATGATGTCGATGATTACCACTCGCGCGATAAGAAGTTGGCAAATGTCTGAAGCCAGATTAGTAATCTATGTAAATGCATTTTCCGGATTTGATGACCGTTGCCTCTTCTCAATATCCTCCAGTCATACATGGAGAACGGTGTCAAGCTGATATACCCGATTTGAAGTACGCTAGTTGGTAAATCAATGCTTAACAATGGTATCTGGCCTGGAATCTACCTTGTTTGGTGAAAAAGAGCGAGTAGTACATGCTGACATACCTTCCGTCGATTCCGCCATATCGATATAATCCCATATGATGCTAATATGCAGTCTATGCTGCTTAACTAACTTCTTCAACTACCGAATGACATCAAATGACATCAAATGACATCAATTTCTAGACTGGTCCTTACCGTAATCAAGCATTCCTACGAGATTTTATTTCTACAAATATAATCCGTGAAGGAAAATTGCTGCGATAACCAGAACTAAAGAACATACGAAACTTCTCAGACGTAATCTATTCAATCATCACTGTTTACCAAAACGCTACCCAATACTATGGCACAAGTATACACAACATCGAACGGTCGTCCAATAACTTGGGCCACTGCCTCTCAGACTATTGGCAAACGTGGTCCGATCCTTCTTCAAGATGTCCATCTCATTGACCTTCTGGCACATTTCGATCGTGAACGTATTCCAGAACGAGTAGTTCATGCAAAAGGAGCTGGAGCGTTTGGAGAGTTCGAAGTTACTCATGATATTACAGACATTGTAGGTTGAGAACAACTAGAAGCTCGCTAAAATCAAACTGACTTGTTGAAGACCGATGCCAATCTTTTCAGTCATATCGGACAGAAAACGAAGATAGCTATTCGTTTCTCTACCGTTGGTGGAGAGAAAGGATCCGCCGATACTGCAAGAGATCCTCGTGGATTTGCCATCAAATTCTATACAGAAGAAGGAAACTGGGATATGGTTGGAAACAATACTCCAGTATTCTTCATACGTGATGGTGTCAAATTTCCAACATTCATTCACACACAGAAACGAAACCCGCAGACAAATCTCAAGGATGCTACCGCCTTTTGGGATTTTCTTACAAGCAACCAAGAATGTATTCATGAGCTCATGCACTTGTTCAGTGATAGAGGTACACCGTATAGTTTTCGACATATGAACTCATATTCAGGTCATACCTTAAAATTCACCAAGAGAGACGGTAGTTTCAAATACGTCAAGATTCACGTACTCACAGTAAGTGTTCTCTAAACGTGAGATAAACGTATGAGCTGAAATTCGATAGAATCAGGGTAACAAGACCTTCACAAATGAAGAAGCCGAACGTATGGCATCAGTTAACCCTGACTGGAATACTCAAGATCTCTTCAAAGCCATCGAACGAGGTGAATATCCAACTTGGGACCTAAAAGTTCAAGTACTAGATCCCAAAGATGCTGAAAAGTTTCGATGGAACATCTTCGATATTACCAAGATTTGGCCACATGATGAAGTGCCTCTCCGTCCTGTTGGTCGCCTCATTTTGAACCGCAATCCACAAAATTACTTCGCTGAAATCGAACAACTTGCAGTTGCACCATCTCATTTGGTTCCAGGAATTGAACCTAGTGCGGATCCAATGCTTCAAGCTCGTTTGTTCAGCTACAATGATTCACAAAGACACAGATTGGGAGCCAATTTCAACCAACTTCCGGTTAACTCACCTCTTCACCCATATGCACCATTTCAACGTGATGGTCCTGCAACCATCAATGGTAATTATGGTAGTGATCCCAACTATCCTTCGCCATTGAAACCGAATGTATACAAACCAGTTGATATTCAAGTCAGTCATGAAGAATGGATTGGAAATGCGACGTATAACCTACAAGAGGTTACCGATGAAGATTTCGTACAGGCAACAGGTTTGTGGAAGGTACTTGGAAGAACACCAGGGCAACAAGATAATTTTGTTCATAATGTTGCCGTTCATGTTCATAACGCAGTCAAAGAAGTTAGAGAAAGAACATATGAAATGTTTTCGAAAGTCGATAAGGATCTTGGAAAGAGAATTCGAGAGGAAGCAGAAAGAAGAGTTGCTCAGAAGGAATAGTTACGCCACGACTTAGAATGGTAAGTCAAGACCGGTTTGAAATACATAGTCATTGCAGAGATAAACCTATGATCTCATTTCAAGTTGGTAAATGCATTAGTTTTCCATGAGACGGTATTAGATCTACCAAGCAAATCGACACAATAAAACTTCGAAACCTATTGCCGAGGTTTTTGTACTCTGTTCGGTCGGTGATTCTCTGTTACATAGTATTCCTTAGCTTCTTTGAGTTATATCTCCGTAAGCGACTTACATCAGATTCTCGGCGTTTCCCTTAACTAATTATATAGATGCGGAATAAAACTTCACGTAAGCTCTTTCATAGCTATGTGACTTTCATCACAATGTATCACTGCTTCCGTAGCTAGAAGAATAAAGAATGCAAAGATCCAGTTATTATAACGATCAACATGGTCAATACTGCTTAAGATTTGTAATCCATAGTCGTAATCACCACATTTCATTATCACCGTCTCCTTCTCCTATCTTGATTCTTCTTCAATAGCGTGTCACTTTGTATGATTTCATTGTCATTGGCAGTAAGTAACATTATTCCAGCCGGTGTTATTACGTCCGGCCTTCATATCAACGGATTTGACTAACATTATAAAACAGGTGGTCCATTGGGCGTAAGTTTAGCTATTCGACTTGCTTAGACTAAAGCAGCACCGAAGGTTTTGTTACTAGAAGCCGGAGAAAGTGCTACAAAGTATGATGTCTTTCCATCGGCAGACGGGATACTACCAATGCTCGATCCAAATGTCAACAGAGGGTATAAAAAAATCCCACAACAGTATGTTGGAGGTCGAGAACTAGACTACTCTCGAAGTATCCTGTTTAGGTGGAAGTTCGATTATAAATTTTCAGTTTTGGACGACGGGTGCAAAAGGTGACTATGAAGAATGGGCGGAACGTGTTGGTGACCCTTCATTCAATTGGGAGAATGCTCAACGTTTATTCAGAAAGATTGAGAATTATCATTTGGAGAATACTAAGAGCAACAAGCACTACATCAATTCTGGATTCGCGGTATATGGAGGTTCTGGAGCGGTGGATATTGAATTTACTGGACAACTCATGGACGAAGTGACACCCAGTGTTGATGAGATTGTTTCGACTGGAATCAAGAAAAATCTTGATCTCAACTTGGGAGATCTCATTGGTCTTGAAATAGCTCCAAATGTATTGAAACATGGGTATCGAGTTACTTCGAAGACTGCATATCTAGATCACGCACCATCTAATTTGACTATCATGTCGAATCATATCGTTCACCGTATTCTACTGGAAGGAAACAAAGTAATCGGTGTACTCACAAACAATGAGACATGTAAGCAAATTCAACTTGACGCTTATGTAAGTGTAAATGCTAACGTACAATAATTAGATATCGGATCAAAAGAAGTTCTTGTTTCTTGTGGAGCATTGGATACACCGAATTGTTAATGCTCTCTGGAATAGGACCCAAGAATCATTTGAAGACACATGGAATTGAATGTGTTAATGATCTTCCTATCGGTCAGAATCTACGGGATCATTTAACTGTAGCGATATATCTACAGCGGAGTGAATCCGTACTTGCTAAGGCTTGGATTCCAACTGAAGCCTACGTCATATTAGCACGACAACGATTTCTGAAAGATTGAACAGGTCCGTTTGCCTATATCAATAGCTGCATTGCTATGGGATTCATAAGAGATGATTGTATCTTCACCTCAACGAATTTGTCAATCTTCCAGCAAAGGAGAAACGACTCATGGAACGTGATACTGTTCCTCATGCCGAAATTGTAATTGCACCATTAGCTACACCATGGTTTTCCGGATCTTTTCTCTTCAGCATAAAAAACGTCACTATGAATCCGCAAAGTTCAGGAACAATAATGCTTACGTCGTCAGATCCAACAGATTCACCAATTTGTGATCCAGCCTTTCTTACGCATCCATTCGATCAGGTAACAATAGTCAGGAACATTCGCAGATTGCTTTCTTTTGTGAAAGTGTCAGGTATTGCCAAGTTAATCGACAAGTCGATTCTTGCACCCAAGAATGATTCGGATGAAGATATCATGGAATTTGTAAAGCAAACAGCCAATTCGACTTGGCATATGTGCTGTACTGCTAAAATGGGAAAATTAGATGATCCGACAGCCTGTGTGGACTTCGATTTTAGAGTAAAAGGCATGAAGAAGTTAAGAGTTGTGGATTTGAGTGTTACACCGTTTGTACCAAACTGTCATACTGTTTCTGTTGCGTATTGGTTAGGAGAGTTGGCTGCAGAGAAGATTTCGAACGAGTATAATCTGAATGAATGAACGCTTGAGCCGAGAGTAGGAATTGAATAGAAGGTTATCAAGGAGTTCTCGATCCGATACTCTCATGATCCGCTTCAAGATGCCACAATTCATCTTTGCCAACGATATGTCTTCATTTCATCCATTTCAGTTCGAATTGGTTAGGGAGTAGTCTTCTCACACAATTGCTAATAGATATTCTACCTCAGCTTTTGCCTTCCAATGTCATTCAATCATCAGAAACGAATCAATTGTACCACATACGGTTATTTGATGTGCAATGGAAGAATGTAAATTCGCACAATGACTGACACAAAATGAAGAACGAGTTGCCAACGACTTTCGATATCATGCACAGAGACAATGACCTTGCTGGAGGCATGATAGTTAAGACTAGGGAATACGGCTAGATGGAGAATTTTGGTAGGTCACAAGCCAACAGAAGGATTCGAGAGTCTAAATTTATACGATAAGATATGCAGACTTTCGGTGATATTCAGCTCAAATGATTTAATACGTATCCTTTCTCGTTGATTGTAGCCAAAGTAGTCGGCCATGAGTGAGAAGATGATCGACACCTATACGTGACATACTAGACACGCATCGCGTCTTATTCCGGTTCAGATATATCAAGTAGAGTCCCAAACTACTATGTACTCTCATAACAGCTACGGCTCTGGTCGATTAGGGAAATTTTCCTCATTCTTAGCCACATGATTGATTGCATACTCGTATCCTTGTACACCACATCCAACCTTTCAAGAAGTAAGCCATAGTAGCCGAGTATACTTAATCAACTTACAATGATAGCTTTTGCTTTGTCTGAGAAATAACTATGGCGTCGCCATTCTTCTCTAGCATGAATCTGTCCGACATGTAGTTCAATGAAGGGAATTGCGACTCCAAGTAAAGCATCTCGTATAACCACTGAGGTATGAGTCCAACCACCAGGATTAATTACAATTCCATCTGTTCCATCTGTACGAGCTGTTTGAATTCTATCGACAATGGCACCTTCACAGTTGCTAAAGAAATGAATACTGTCAGTAATCATTGCGTTTTCAAAGTGAAACCTTTGAAGTAGACTGTATCCGTACTACGCGAACAAAGAACATACGGAGTATGGTACATACTTTTGATAGAATTCTACTTCAGCATTCAATGATTTTGCCTGCTCTTTTCCTTTTCTTTCGACATCTTGGAGTGATTCTTTGCCGTATATGTGTGGCTCCCGAATTCCTAATAAATTGAGGTTTGCTCCATTGATTACTAAAACAGTTCTCTTGCCGTTCCGCATGTTTGTAAATGTGTACAAGATTCGGCAAAAGACAAGTGGAAATTGATGCTCTATACTTCAGACGTTCAAGGTTTGAAGCTGATGACATTTCCGGAACAAACTCGAACCGAAGTTTGTCTATCACCGTTGCGGGGAAATTGTGGTAGAAAATGCATAAATCAGCGGTAATAAACAATACCTGTAGAGTTCATTCAAGCACTAGATACTCTATACACATCCATTTCGTGTGCAAGACGAATATAAACTCAATAGTTTGGAATTTCCAGTGAAAACAGCATTCTTCACGACGAGAGACGACATACTACTCAAAGAATACCGACAATAACCTGATATCTCCGAAAGAAAGCTTGAAAACGAGACTATCCGATTCAAATGGCAACTGAACAATCAAATTCAGCATCTCTTCTCTCTCATAATGTCGAAACATCACAATTGAAAGTTCACAGAATCGGCATAATCATGAATGGAGTTACTGGTCGAATGGGTACGAATCAACATCTCATCCACTCAATACTCTCTATAATGAAATCTGGTGGTATCACTCTCTCAGATGACAGTATAATTATGCCCGATCCCATCCTAGTTGGACGAAATCATATAAAGCTAGCAGCTTTAGCATCAACTCATGGATTGACTCGCTACACCACCGATCTCGATGAAGCCTTGAAAGATTCATACAATGTCATCTATTTTGATGCACAGACAACAAATAGACGTGTTGAAGCTGTAAAGAAAGCAATTGAAGCAGGAAAACACATTTACATCGAAAAACCAATTGCTACAACAACGTCTGAAGCTTTACAGCTATATGAACTTGCCAAAGAGAAAGGAGTAAAACATGGCGTAGTTCAAGACAAGTTATTTCTTCCTGGTCTCTTAAAGCTTCAAAGATTGATAAAATCTGACTTCTTTGGTTCAATACTCAGTGTTCGTGGTGAATTTGGATATTGGGTATTTGATGGTATCAATGATGGTGGTATTATACCACAGAGACCAAGTTGGAATTATCGAATTGAAGAAGGTGGTGGAATTATTGCAGATATGTTATGTCATTGGAGATATGTCATTGACAATGTTTTTGGTCAAGTAACTTCGATATCTTGTCTTGGAGCTACTCATATTTCAGAACGTATTGATGAACAAGGCAAAAAATATGAAGTTACAGCAGATGATGCTGCATATGCACATTTCACAACAAAAAATGGTATTGTTGTGAGTTGGAATTCTAGTTGGACTACGAGAGTTCGCCGGGACGATCTTCTGACTATACAAGTTGATGGTACGAAGGGTTCTGCGGTTGTAGGACTCAGAGAATGTTGGGTACAACATGAAAGCGTTACACCAAGACCAATTTGGAATCCTGATAATGATAATCCTTTGGATTATAAAGAGAATTGGACCAAAGTACCCGATCAGAACGCAAGAAGTTGGGATAATGCGTTTAGAGTACAATGGGAAATGTTTCTGAGATATGTGGTTACGAATGAACCATATAAGAATGATCTATTAGAAGGAGCAAAAGGTGTACAACTAGCAGACCTAGGAATCAAAAGTTGGAAAGAAAGACGATGGATTGATATACCAGATTTGTAATTTTCATCAATTTCTCTTTAGGAATATGGATTTCAAGTTTATAAAGTTTTTGGTGTACATAAAAGATTTTTTGAGATGATAAGTCATTTAAATCTTCATATATTTTACTATTTTGGATCCTTTCCAACTCTAATACATGCTGTCTACGCCTCTAACTTTTGAACCATCGAAAGCCCCTGTCTTCTGAAAGAAGTCCATTCAAAAGGTACAGTTGTATCATAATTTGATTGATTTGAGATGTCAGTCCAGATATCAGAATAAACGAAAGTGTATGACAAGGTGTATGGAACAGGCCGGAGCAAATAAGACTAGGAATTCTGGATTATTCAGTACAGAACGTCTATGTACCAATATTAGTCGTTCAGGAAGTGGAGAGCATGTCATCAAATATCGCCTTGAGGAAAAAATAATGGGAATACTGCAGTATTTTATCGCTTTAAGTGGATTTTTCCCATTTTATTCGTAGCCATAAAGAACTTGAGTACAGGAGCTTCAGTAAGTAGATCCTGCCGGTCAATGAGAGAGGATAACGCTTCTTAGGCTCTATCGTTCCGCATACACGTTTATGCTTCTCTGGAAACGGTGTCGAGGTCCAAAAAGCTATGAAATGATGCTGGAAGTTTGGTGTACTTCAAAAGTCGATAAGATGAACAACGTGAGAAAGAATACATGAATCTATGGCTACAAGATGTGTTAGAAAGGTGTCCAAAGACCTCGTATAGATGAAAAGTAACTCGCAAGTTAATCTCAGTCTAGAAATTTGAGCGAAAATGGAGGAAGGTGATTTCAGTGGTGATATCGGAATTTGCTCATTAGGCAGACACAAAATGACTGTAAGATTATTAATACTTGTCGAATTTGGACCTTAACTCTCGTATTCTCGAACAACTGGGTAGTACAAGCTCCTGCAGAGTTTAGGGCGTGAATCGTGTTCGACTGTAGGGTTGTCGTCCAAGGAAGATATGCAACCGAGAAATCAACAATTAGGCAGCAGCTTTATCAAAGAGAATGACATCAACTAGGTCTTGAAAGTGGATACGCAAGAATCTAAGAAGAACTGTCATTACCTACCTATCGCAAGCATTTCTCAAAATAGCCTAACTTCCCGAGCCACAGTACGAGATCTCTAGTTTACTTGAAATTCGTGAAGATCACCCTATATTTACGACATACAAACCCCATCCGCGTTTTCGAGATGTGAATTATTCAATTTAGTTGCATACATCCATCGACAGCATGTCAAAAAGATCGAATATTGGAGATTTACCCTCGTACGAAGAGGCCGAAGGGAGTAGCAGAAGATCAAACTCAACGAGCGAAAATGTAACAAATTCGATCGAAAATCAATCACAGATACCTTTGGAGAAGAGTCAGAGAACTACTATGGTCAATTCACCTGAGAGATTGTCACAATTGTAAGTAGTTCTCACGATACCCGCGAACAGTTGGCTTATTGGATCTATAGGTTCAGTGCAGACAACTACTATGCCTATGGTGGACCAGATGATGAAACGATAGGTGATTCAAGTGAAGATGATCCAGATGTACCACCGGCGTACAGTAGTGGAACATATGGTCATCTCTACGTAAATTCAAAGAGTCCTGCAGGTATTGGAACTGATGCAAGAGTTTCCAACGACGGTCGTGTCAATATTCGAATTGAACAACGATCAAATCAACTTACAGATGTTGTTCTTCCAGCATTACAAGCTCAACTCGAAGTAGTTCAACAACATCAACAAGATCAGTCATTCATTCCTCATTCTCTGAGAGGAGAACCTGGAAAACTTCCACCAACAATGAATGTTGTAATTCATGTAGTTGGATCAAGAGGAGATGTTCAACCATTCATTGCACTTGGAAAACTTTTGAAAACTACGTACGGTCATCGAGTACGTTTAGCAACTCATCCAACATTCAAGAAGTCTGTAGAAGACAATGGTCTTGAATTCTTCAGTATCGGAGGTGATCCATCAGAACTTATGGCATTTATGGTCAAGAATCCTGGACTTATGATGAGTATTACATCTCTAAGACGTTCAGATATAAGTCGAAAACGTAAACAAGTTTCTGAAATGATACAAGGTTGTTGGAGATCTTGTATTGAAACTGGAGATGGATCTGGAAATAAATCTTCTACCTACGTGGTAGAAGATTGGCTTGATGATAATGGATGTCAATCAAAGAATTCAGGAAAACCATTTATAGCTGATGTTATTATTGCAAATCCACCAAGTTTTGCACATATACATTGTGCAGAAAAACTTGGAATACCATTACATATGATGTTCACGTAAGTTGAAATTCGATTGACCCGATTAATTTAATTTGTGCTTTAGCTAACAGTAGATAGTATGCCATGGTCTCCAACTCAAATATTTCCTCATCCTCTTGCAAATATTCAATCATCCAACGCAGATACGACTATAACAAACTATATGTCGTATGTTGTAGTTGATATGTTGACATGGCAAGGACTTGGAGGAGTTATCAATCGTTTTAGAGTGAATCTTCTTCAACTTGAACCTATACATTTGATGTCAGCACCTGGAATGCTTGAAAGAATGAGAATTCCATACACATATTGTTGGTAAGTTTACACTCCACCACCAATATACGTTCTAATAAGCTATAGGTCTCCTGCTTTGGTACCAAAACCTGCTGATTGGGATAGAAATATCTCGATATCTGGATTTTATTTCCTCGAATTGGCTTCAAATTACAATCCAGATCCGAATTTGATTGCTTTTCTTGAAGCAGGTCCACCACCCATATATATTGGGTTTGGATCGATTGTAATTGATGATCCAGATACAATGACAACAATCATTTACGAAGCAATCAAGAAAATAGGAGTAAGAGCTCTTGTATCAAAAGGTGGAGCAGGACTTGGATCTACCAATGTTGAGAAACCGAATAACATTTTCATACTTGGAAATGTACCTCATGATTGGTTATTTCAACGTGTGTCATGCGTCATTCATCATGGAGGTGCAGGTACAACAGCTGCAGGTATAAAAGCTGGTTTACCAACAGTAATTATACCTTTTTTCGGAGATCAACCATTTTGGGGTAAAATGGTATCAAAAGCTGGTGCTGGACCAAATCCAATTCCATACAAACAACTGACATCAGACAATTTGGCAACTGCAATCATCAAAGCTTTGAAACCGTCTTCTCTAGAAAAAGCGAAAGAACTTGCAGAAAAGATGAATGAAGAAGATGGTAATGAAACTGGAGCTCAACATTTCCATGAAATGTTGAACTTCGACAAATTACGTTGTTCATTACTATCTGAGAAAGTTGCAACATGGCGTATAAGAAGAACAGATATCAAATTGAGTGCTCTAGCAGCATATACTTTGGCTGAGAAGAAAATTCTAAGATTTTCGGAATTGAAATTGTAAGTATTCTCAATATTAACCATACAAAAGCTAAATTGAAAAAGGTATCGATCCAAAGAATATGATGTCAAACGTACAGCAATGAATCCAATACTTGGTGGTAGTACAGCAATCCTAAATACTCTAGGAAGTGTCACAAAAGGAGTCACTGATATACCATTGAATCTGGTTCAAGGTCTATTCGGATTCTATAATACCGGAGGTGATTATTACAGACAAGGTTCTTCACCTGGTATGGATATGGCAATGGGTACTGGTAAAAGTCTTACTCGTATCATTGGTTCTGCTGTAAAGAGTCCTATGGATATTACACTTGCTCTAAGCAAAGGATTTCATTATATGCCTACCTTGTATGGAGATGATGTACGACAAGTTTCACAAGTAACTGGTATGAAAAGTGGAATGATTACAGCAGGAAAGGAACTTGGATTGGGAATTTTTGATGGAGTTACCGGAATTTTCTCACAACCAGTTATTGGAGCAATGAAAGAAGGTCCATTGGGTTTCGTAAAAGGTGTTGGAAAAGGTTTTGCTGGAGTTCCTTTAAAATCAGCAGCTGGAGCAATTGCACTTCCAGCTTATACGATGAAAGGAATTCATAGTGAAGTTCTAAAGAGATTCACACAAACAACAGAAAATCAAATCAGAGCTATGAGAAAGGCACAAGGTTTTGAAGAATGGAAACAGATCGACAACAAAATGAAGCTTCGAATTGTACATTCATATCTTACACTTTTGAAAGATATGAAAAAGATACGTCGTACTTCAAAAGTATCAAAATCGGATCTTGATTCTATATTTGGAGATACAGAAAATTCAAATATAGAGTCACATAAAGGGAGCTTCAGATTGAGATTCAAAGGGAAAGGAAAGAAATTGGTAAAGATTGGAGAATCTAGGGCACAAGAAGTCGTAGAGAATCCAAAAGATCGGGAATCATTATCACCTCTTAGTGATTCAAGAGAGATCTATGAAATGCCAGTCAATGAAGAGTTGGATTCACTATCTCTGAATGATAGTACGACTATGAAACGATCTGACGACCATGATAGCGAGTTGTACGCATACCCGATAACAGAACCAACAGAAACAGAGACTACAAACTCTGAAGAACGAAATATTCGAGAGAGTAGAGAGTCGTCTATAAGTCACAATTACTCTCAAGGTCATATCTCGAAGAATGTAGCCAAAAATCGGCTTCATAACTCAGACGAACTCGAAAATGATCAGATGAGAAGAATGTTACGGGAAAGTGCAAGATTACATCGTGAAACCATTGAGAGAATGCCATCAGAAAGTGTCTCCGAAATTATGGAAGATGAAGATGCAGATTCGAAACTGGATGAAGAGTTAAGAGCTGCTATACAAGAGAGTAAGAAGACGGACGAAGAGTATGAACGAGAAAAGCGGGAGGAACAGATCGTGATGGAGTATGTCAAGAAATTGAGTCTGGCAGAAGAAGAATTTCGAAAGAGAATGAGTAATTCATAGAATCCAATCATTTGCATCTAAGCATATCCACCATGTCTATTTAGAATCAGGAGTATATAGTTCAAAAACTTGCTGTTCAGGTGCGTGTGGAAGTTCTACAGCATGTACTTTGTCTTGTTGAAAACCTGCTTCGACTTGTCTAGAGTTTGCTTCTTGTAGATGAATCTCGCCAGTTGAATTGATTTGACCTATAAGTGGAGCTGATTGTGATTTCCCATCTTCAACAGTATGAGAACTGCCTCTGCTTTTTCGTTGTCGATGATATAGAATCCCAGCATGAATTACCGATGTAAAATAAGCGCAACTATCACTATTAGTTCATCTAAATTGACACTGAAGTTCAAATAACTTACGTCGCAATAACACAGATTATGACATCAACAGCCAAACCGGCTGACTGAAAAGATCCTTCGGAAACTTCTACTATTGCGGTGATTGATATCGTTCCCATGGAAATCGCTACAATAACGCTCGACCAGAGATAGAGGATAGGTTTAAGTCGCCGCCGACAGAATAGGATAAGCTCAACAACCATGATGATCGCAGAGACTCCGAGTGCAAAGATAATGTATACTAAAGCTCCTGGATCGTCACTATCACTTTCAGCTACACTCCTGATCTTGATACACTTTGTATATACCCTTTGTTATTCGATTTCGACGATGCGATAAGACCTGCGACGGAACCGACGAAAATAAACGCTGTAAATGATTAGCAATGAATTTCAAAAAGGATGAACCACATACCCAGGAATAACGCCTTCACAATCCATATTGGTACGTATAACCGTTTACGAATAAGAACTTTATCTTCAGTCATGATGAATGAAGTTGAATCAGGGGAAATCGATGCGACTTAAACTATGAATATTAATGCTTCCGCTTAAAATTGGCTCAAACCAACTATAGATCTCGGAGAAAGGATTCAATTTACGGGCCCGAAACAGGATTAAAACATAGCCTCCTGAAACACCTTGATGCTATGTTTGGGGGCCGGATCATCCAACAATGCGGCAAAAACAGCGATCTCAGTTTCCAACATGCAGCTTCGTTGTAATTAAGCGCCCATTTTGCCTCAATTATAATCTTCAACGTCAACTAAGCCACGGTTGGACTTTCGTATGCCGTCCGTTGGAGTATCCTTACTTGGTACTAACCACATCGTGCTCTCAAAGGTCCAAAAGGAGTGGATTCATTAGAAATCTGGTCAAATCCTGCAGTCCTGGGGATACGAATTGTGGCTGGTATCGTTCCAATGCACCTGTAGGAACCATATCCCTTTTCAAAGCACCTTGCTGAAACTCAAGGGGAATGGAAATTGATCTGGACCGTGCCAAAGGATTGAGATGAAGTGGCGCCGCCACAGCCCACTTAAGGCGCCTTCCTTGCCAAATATATACGAGGTACATCGGCGTTGTCTCCCAAATTTTCAAAACGAAGAATTTGACTGAAAGCAACCGAAAAACTGTACATTCGCGTCGTGTGTACGTGTAAGAGCAGAGGAAAATGGGAATTACAGTCAGAAGACGCCGATTCGAAGACGCACAAATCCAGAGCGGTCGTTTGAATGTCCGGGATGACGAAAACAACAGCGAAAGGCAAGAGACGGCAATGGGAATGTGGCCAGAACACGCCGGTTCGCGATAGGAAGACGTACAAGTCAAAAACAGGCCAGCGCCGTTGTTTGGATATCCGGCACGACGATGCGAAGACATATACAGCAGATGGAGAGCTCTGTCTAGCACCATGCGGACACAGCTCGACGCACGAGACGCCGCCGTCAAAGATCTTTACCTCCATCCTCACCAACAGCTGAGAAAAAGCCCAACGGAAGACCGGTAGTCAAACACAAGCAGTCGGACACAGGCGGTCGAACAGCCAGCCGAACGGACGATCGAACACAGGCAGTCCGACAGTCGAACGCAAGCGGTTGAAGGTATAGAGTAGGGTTGAAGGTATAGGATAGATGTAAGGGCAGTATGGGGAACACATCCCCAGAAGGACGTTTAATTCGGTAATTTTTCTGTTTTTTATTCTGCTTTTTGTTTTTAATTTTTTTTTTTTTTTTTTTTGGTATTTTATTTCACAGTAGATTCGGGGGTATTTAATCGGGGTAAAATCGGTAAGGAACGGCTATGGAAGGTATGGAAGCTGTATGGAAGCGGCATTGAACGGTTAGGGAAGCTATGGGACCGCTATGGGACCGCTATGGAACCGCTATGGAAGCGGTATGGAACCGCCAGGGAAGCGTTATGGAACCTGGAAGCGGTATGGAAGCGGTATGGGACCGCTAGGATAACCGCTAGGAGAACCGCTAGGATAACCGCTAGAATAACCGCTAGAATAACCGCTAGGATAACCGCTAGAATAACCGCTAGAATAACCGCTAGGAGAACCGCTATGGTTAGGAGTTAGGGAAGTGATAACCGTTGGGGATTGTTAGGGTTAGGGAAGTATTGACCGTGAGGGAACCGCTATAGGGTTAGGGTTAGGGTTAGGGTTAGGGTTAGGGTTAGGGTTAGGGTTAGGGTTAGGGTTAGGGTTAGGGTTAGGGTTAGGGTTAGGGTTAGGGTTAGGGTTAGGGT
>Ga0335072_10001314_pt1 | contig 40574 bp, 38 predicted proteins | sample Lox_Sample_21_FD_206725 | JGI IMG/M metagenome (GOLD analysis project Ga0335072, IMG submission 206725) | Soil microbial communities from Loxahatchee National Wildlife Refuge, Florida, United States - Lox_Sample_2.1 | ecosystem: Environmental > Terrestrial > Soil > Wetlands | place: USA... | reverse complement strand
CAACATACCTTGTCTTCCTTCTTGCTTGGGTCAAGCTTGGTGAACTCATAGCTCTCGTAATCAGGGGCAACATCGAAGGCCGGAAGAGCCTCATTGCCGCGGACCATGAATGCGCCCTGGATGACAGAATCGTTCGAAGCGCCGTAGACGCTTGCGGCTCCGAAGATATACTTGCGAGATGCCTCGAGACGAGCGAAGAAGCCACCTTGAGCGTTGCCGAGGTTAGCCTCATTCCTCAGATCACAGATAACAAGGTTTCCAATGACTCACCAATCAGGTTAGACGACATGAAAGTGAGGGTCAACTCATCATTGTACTTGTAGTCAACACGCCACAGCGAGTAGTCCTCCGGCTGCATATTCGAGTTAGCGAACAAGAACGGATGAAGAGACTTGTTCATGTTACCTTGTAGTGTTCCCAGAACCATGGCAGAGCGACCTAGACCATTAATGTCAGAGCAGAACTCACGTACGGCGAATTGGTGTGGAGGATGCCTACCTCGCGAGTCTCTTCGTTGGAATACTTGCGCTTCCAGTCATCGAGAATGAGTGTTGGCTTTGGCAATGCCTCCAATGGGTGCTTCTGCTTCGGGGCTTCTTGCCGGGGCTCATCATCATCATCATCATCTTCGTCCTTTGGCTTCTTCTCTGCCTTCTTCTCTGCCTTTGGTGCAGCTTTGGGGGCCTCCGCCTTTGGTTTTGCCTCTTTCTTTGGGGGAGTGTACTTGACAGCTTCCTCAATCATGATAGGCTTCTCAATGATGGCTCTCCACATTGGTTGGGCAGTGACTGTCTCGTACCATCGAGTTGTGTTTGGGTTTTCCTCGCGCCACTGCTTGTCAAGGACGTATTCGAAGCCTCGTGCCATGAGTGATGCGGTGAACAGATCAGCAAGAGTGATGCGCTCGCCGACAAGGAAGGTATGGACAAGGAAGTGCTGCTCGAGGGCGTGGATGGCTTTAAGAGCGGCTTTGGCATGATCATCGACACTCTTCTTACTGTACGGGTCCCTTCCAATAATTGGCCGGAACCAACCACCAATGTGGGGAAGGATCTCTGTATTGGCGTACGACATCCAGCGGACGATGGAGGCATAGTCTTGTTTAGTCTTGCCGAGGAGCGTTGTCTTCTCGTTTTGGGAGGTGACTGCCATACAATGTCAGTTTCGTGCGTATAGACGGATAGCTTGACGTGGTTGCAGAGGCGCAATAGTGGTCAGAGTTCGAATTAGTCAACAAGAGTTTCAGACAGGGATAACTGAAAATGTATAATTTGGCTCATCTTGTATTTCTGGGATTGAGGTAGGTTGAGGCTCACAGTAAATAGAAATAGCCATAGTTTCAGTCAAGACGAAGCCATTAGAACCCACGAAGGTTGGAATACAGCCCAACGGATTGAGCTTAAGATATTCGGGGGGAACATTGGGAGGTCGAGTCTCAACCAGTTCGATGTCAAGGTTATTGGCTTTCGCAATGACAAGCAGTACAGTAGAGCGCGCATTTTCCTAGACAACGAGTTTTGGTCAGTATTTTGCGAAAAAGTTGAAGCAGGGCACGGTAGCGAAACAAGTATCGCAGACATGGGAACGTACCACAAAGCTATAGAGCTTTCCGAAAGACATCTTGAGCAGTGTCACAACACGATACAGGTACTCTGGCTGCGAAGTGGTGGGTTTGGTTGTTGAAATAATTTTCTGGGTTTTGATACTTTTTGAGGTGGCCAGAGCCATAGCTCGAGGCTCGGCAGCCAATCATTCACGACTAGCCCTGCGGTCATCACCAAAAAGCTTTGGAGAGCACTTCTACGCACTATCTTGCATTCTTCACCTTGGTAAGACTACCATTGTCGCAGTTAGCAGTGCCTTCACTGGCCACTGCAGCTATTAGTATGGCTCGGCCGCAAGCTGGCAGGCTCCTGAAAAGCCTGCCATGGACGTGTCGGAAGTGCCAATTGCATACGCAAACATCAAGATTCGTCACACCCTCAATCCAGCAGTACCGGAAGCAATTCTCGACATCCAAATCCGCTGCCGCCGGAGTCGATTTTAAGCAAATTCAAATCCAGGCAGCGCCTGAAATCAACTTCGACCAAAAGCCGCCCGAGACTGCGAAGCCAGCACGCATCGTCCCAGCATCCCCCTCCTATTTTACGGCTTCTCCACAGCTCAACGACAATGTCCTTCTACTTAGGTCCCTTGTGCAAAGGTTTCAGTCTCTACCGACCGTCTCTCCAGAACAAGCGCCTCGCGTCGCATGGCTGAAATTGAGTCAATACAGGACTAAGGTTGGCGAGCCAGTTACGGCGTCAAAGTACGCAAAGATCCTCTTGCTGCTAGGAAGATTGAACCGAATACATCCGCAATTGAGAACAAAGGAGCTTAGCGAAGTTATGGAACAGTTCAGACGACCTGGTAGTGCTCAGCTGCAGAAACCCAAAGCTCAAAAGTTGGATGCGTATGGCCGAGCCAAGGGCATTGGAAGAAGAAAGGAGTCGTCGGCCAGGGTATATCTCGTAGAAGGGACAGGGGAAGTCCTTATCAACGGAAAGAGCATAGTACAGGCGTTCCCGAGGCTGCATGATAGAGAGAGTGCTCTGTGGGCTCTCAAGGCGACGCAGCGCATGAATAAGTACAATGTTTGGGCGTTGGTCGAAGGAGGCGGTGTCACAGGGCAAGCAGAGTCGATCACTCTGGCTCTGGCGAGGGCGTTACTGGTCCATGAACCAGCCCTGAAACCGGCACTTCGAAGAGGTGAGTGAGACCATTTTTTCCCCTGGTATCCAGTGCTAATGAGGCGTGCAGCCGGAACGGTCACATCAGATGCGAGACGCGTAGAGAGAAAGAAGCCTGGCCGTCTAAAGGCCAGAAAGAAGCCAGCCTGGGTCAAACGTTGATCAGCTTGCTTTACGATGCGCGAGAGGTCTATTCTTTTTCCTACATTCTGCTAGACTTCCGATCATATACTCTTTGAGCAGCTTTGCGACATCTGTACAATGGGCTATCTCACAACTGAAGTCCATCAATCACTGCGCCAAAACTTCTAAGCTCTACAGTACACTTGGCCGCTTCAAGGTGCTTCCCTCTTGTGTGCTTCTTACTATTCTCTAGTCGTCTATGTCAACGGCGGCGAGCTTCTGACCTCAGTGCCTCTTCGACCCTGACCTTAACATCACTTCAATTCCCACGAGTCCTTTCATGATTTCTTGCTCACAGCCTTCTATTCTTCTCCTACGAACCCTGATGCAGCACTGCCCGACCCTCTAGCTGTAGCATTGATATCAACACCTTCTCAAGCAGTGATCCATGACCTTCTCGAGCCTACGATCTACCTATCTCAACCCCAATTCAGCACTTCCCTAGCTTAGGTCTTTGCAAGCCACGACGATGGTTCACAGATCAAAGGCTAGCCAGTACACGCTGCTGAAGTTGCCGAGAAAGGTAAGATATCAATTCAAAGTCCTGTGGTTCACCTGACGACCGAGCTGACTCTCCAGCTGCTGAACACCAAGCAGATAAAACACCTTATCTTATCGCCGTGTCTCTCTGTGCGGGCCTCCCCCCACGAGTTGTTATCCACGATCATCCAAGCCCTTGGTCCGGTCGGTCGCATCTACCTTGCTCTCACATCGAAGCATCTAGTTTAAGTGGCCAATTTCGCATATCTGACCATCCCTGCCGGCAAGGTTACGTCCAAGGCCGGGCTGGGCAGTGTCAAAGGCAGCGCCCAACACGTGGCAGCTCAGGAGATCTGGAACGAGCTGATCGATGAGCGCCTCGTGGGAAGCTGGGTTCCGAGGACACTGCATGTATGCTCCTCTTGCCTCACCGACGCGATCGGCGAGGCCGGATTACTGGCAGTAGAAGCTGGACTAAGTCAAGAATAGGGATGTCGTGAAGGCATCGTGGTTGAAGACGAACTGGGAGAGGCCTGAGGAGAATGGGTCATTTGCGATGTGTATGAAGATGTGGTGCGTCAAGGTTCCCACGGGCAAACGTGTGCCCCCCGAGGTGTGTCGTTCTCAAGCAGGGTCTGGCGGATGAGAAGGTTGCCTTTGTTTGGGCCCAACGGGACGTGGACAGGTCGTCAGAAGCAGAACGTTACCGGATCTCGCCGCAGAGGATGCCCTTGCTGGGCCATGTGGCTTCAGCAATCTCAGCACTCTTGGAGATTTCGCAAGACGGGAGGACAAGTATTAGCCTAACCCCACTAGAGGGCCATGTTTCGTTTGGCTGACGTGTCAGAATCGGAGTTGAATGGAAGGAATTCTCGGAAGGAAAGTCTTGCGGCAGACTAGAACATTACCGATCGAGACAAGTCGAGATGGTTTTAGCTCACAAATGATCCAGTTATGAAGCCGGAAACTAGCAGGGCAGGCGCAATTGAGTTTTACAATCCCTCCCATGTAATGGCAATCATATCTAAACGGAGACACGGGTAGCTAAATGACGATCGGGTTACTTTATTGGCTTCCAAGATCCTTCAATAAATTCCACTTGGCATGGTGCTCCTTCCGCACCACGGCTTCATTCGGGAGCATCTTGACTAAGGTAGGACTTACCAGACTACCCGTCTGAGACATTAGCCACGATGGCATGGTAGTGTGAAACTCACGGCTGGGAGTGGAGATACCCGAGGACGCACGTCCTAGTAATGTTTCCCTGCTCCTGGTGAAGCATCTGCTATCAGAAGACTCTAACCTGATGGTCAAGATTTCTGCCGAGGCACGTCGGTGGATGGCCATAGCCCATGCGCATGCACAAAGGCGCTCCTGTGTATCCGGGAGATGTTCCCGCGACTGCAGGTTTGGGACGTGGTGCCGATCCTCGGAAGAGACCTGCGTGGCATGATGACACAAACTCGGTTCCAACGATCCGGAAAGCTATTGCAGCGCCCATGGGGGCGTGCGGTTTCATGGGTGTGCGGACCTCTTACAAGCGGTAGCACCTGGATACGGGTTGTGGCAGAAAGTGATGCATCACATATCCCCAATGAGGAATCATGCAAATTGCTTCTCGACGTCAGATAAGCCCCAATATGATACATCAGACTTCAGGCTAAGATGACAAAAGGGCCGGTAAAGACAAAGCACCACTCGCGCGCTTGTTGCGATCCTGAAGAATGATAATGTAAACCGGAAATGTTTCAGGGAACCCGTGCATTCAGATTGGGGCTTCAGGACGAAATAATGCGAGAGTTGAGCGATAGCAAGAAGGGCTAGGTTGGATCACGACAGCATGATAGGAGAATTCGAATTTCGGGTCCTTGAGGGAAACGGCTTTTCCAAAGGATGAGACAGAATCCAGCGGTGCTTGCAATGCAAGAGTTATACCTATAATTACCTCGATCCTACCAAGCGTCCTGCGCTAAGTGTACCTTTTGCACCCCTTAACCAGACCATATAGGAGCACTGGGGCCAGAAAACAGCGCGAAGCATTAGCAAAAGCGTCAAGACAAACCGCCGGCGACGACAATGGTGCGGACCATGGGCGTCCGGGTGAATGGGAAAGGCGAGGCTGTCATCTTTAACGAGATGAAAGACTAGTACAGGCATAGCGTAATCTATAGAAGCCGAGCAATTTCCGCTGCTTCAATCTCGTCGCGTTTCGTTTCGTGTTCTCGCATCTATTTTGACGCAATGCTTTCCCAAGTCCTGCACGACGGGGACAAGTGTGAGATTGACAGTTGAACCGCCTCGGCAGCAAATTTGGGTCGCGGTACGGGACCCCAAAGAAAAAGCTTCCATAAGCGGAAGTGGCGCATCTGAAACACGGAAGAATGCAGAACTCCTGCTTTTGTTATTTGCCTCAGACTATGACTGGTGCGGCATAAGAGCCAGCAAAAAAGCAGGTACCTTCTCGACGGAGCACAGAGTCAGGGACGTGACTGGCCAATCTCGAGTTGCGGCAGGAGCATCAGGGCGGGTCGCGACACAGGCACACGATATCGCATGGCGGTTGAGGTGGGCGCGCACTTCTCGCGCAGCTGGCCCAGCTCCTGGCGTTTGCGTTGCCTTTTTTCCAACGCGACTTGCAGAGGTTGGCAACGGCCCTGAAACTGGCCAGCCCCGGATTGCTGCCTTTGGTTCTGGGGCCCCTCTGCCCTCTGAATCTTTGGCCACTGAAATCTAGCATCTCGGGGCAGCTTGGGGGCAGCGACCGTTCCCGCGATTCAACTATTTTAGGCTTCGTCTTAATTGCGCCACAGCTGGAATGGTAAGTTCGGAGCAGATGCAAGCCTCGCGAGGTTTAGCGGTGCTAGCGTGGACCCCCAAGGCGCTCCAAGTTTCGCTACGTCTCGAACACCGGTGGCTGAATTTTTCCAAGGCTGCCCCGAACTCCACACCAATATCCACAATAATAACGTACATCGCTCCTCAGTGACCAATCGCTTATCATTCGTTTCCGGGACGCATATCCGCCACACCTAATTCTTTAGACCCTCGCCATGTCCCCATAACCATTGATCTCCCACAGAAAGCCTCACGGTCCCGGAAGAGAAATTTGTCACTCTATTGGCGTCATTGATCTTCAATACCGCTCTTCACCTTTTTTTCTTCCTCTTCGTCTTTCCTGCCTGATTCGGTGGGCCATGCGAGGAGGTCCCTGCCCTCATCCCAAGTCCACGGATCCTCCCACCGGCTGCAAGACATAACCTTACTTACCCACCTTTTTTTTCAAGTCCTTCCAGAATTTTTTGTGGACTTTCTGGACTTTCTGGACCACCTGGCTCAAGGGCGTTCCCTCAATGTTTATACGCCATTTAGAGTCAGCGCGCTGATCAATAAACATTACTCTGACTCGCCTCACTATAACTTCCTTCGGCAGATCTTCATCCGCACACATCTTAGGCCCCGCAGTCCGCACAAATTATTCTCAAGGCAAATCTATCGCAGCCAGCGCCATCCTTAGGTTGACTTCATTGAACCGTCGTCCATACCTGTCTTGTCTATGGGCCTGCGATGATATAGATAGCGTGCCAATGCACAGTACTGAGCCAGCCAACTGGGGACCTGGCCGTGTGCATCTGATTCTGGAACGCAGGCTCCGGGGTCATAGTTGAACCAAACCCATTCCTTCTCTTTTGGCGTGTTCTGCCCTGCCGTGCGTAGGACAGAAAACGTGTGTCGCTCCTTATCGGTGTCAAGCCTATCTTGTTTATTTCTGCCTTTGTAAGACTACAGCCATTTGGTGAGAGAACGTTCCCAAGTACTGCAAAGCGTTTGTCAAATACTGACCAACCCTTTTCAAAGTCCCTGTCGTCCGACGTGATTAAGCCGAATGCTTCGTCTCCAGAATTCTTGCCTACCACAAACGATCCAAACAGCCGACTCGTTCGCCACCCGATCATCGTTTTTGCAACTCTCCTCCTTTACATTCAATACGTCGATCACATATTCACGAGGTCAGGTCTCTTCTTGTGACCTCGGGGTGGCATGGATGGCGATGACCGTCGTCGCAAGCAATATGGCCAACAAAGCTACCCGATGTCAAGCCCTACAAGCGCGAGCCCAGGCCCGCAAATATCTTATCAGCCGACAGAGCGCTTCGCGCAATCACTACAGCCGACAAGTAGAGGTGAAAGTTCTACATCCTCAATAACTCGACCGCCGAATCTCCCCAATTATGGCGCGTATGGCTATCCAGAACAACAACCATACGCCGCTCAGGCAATGCAGGGTGGTAGCCTACAGTATCAGGCAGCGTATTCGCCAGGTGCTAGTCGACAGCAGCAGCAGCAGCAGCCTCAGCAGATACCACCGCAGCAGTATCCTCCATATCAAGGAATGATGTACAATATTGGTCAAGCGGGCCCATCGCAGCTGCCGTATGATCCAGTCCCACAGTATCAACAACGTCAGGCAGCAGCTATCGAGGTATTGTCCAATCAGTTCGGCGTGGCGCAATATTACAGCATTAGTGAGCCCGCGAACTCGATTTCTGCCGGTCAGACTCCTTTCCTTGCGTCACAAAGCGAGTCTCATCGTTACGCGGCACAGACTCCGGTCAGGAGACCCTCCATGCAGCCGCCGTATGACGTTGAGATGGATTACTCGTCAATGGGTCCTCCGCAGCCTCAAGAACAACAACAGCAACTCGTGCCTCCATCTGACAATATGGACGAAGCCTACGCTGGGTATCAGCAACAGCTCAAGATGGCATTTACGGCGATAAGTGCCAGTAGACTTGCTGAGGCTGCCGAGGAGATCATGAATTTGTCTCGCTGGCTCCTCAGCAATGTGGCAAAGCTGGGTGAGTTGATACACGCATTGCATGATTGCCTACATGAATGGCTAATTTGACAGGTCTGCACCAAGACGAGCAAAACCCACAATTCGAGCCGCTACAGGTGTGGAGAGACTTCAATACGTGCTGGCTAGCGCTGGGGCAGAAGCAGAAGGACCTTACTCAGGATGCGATCCGGTACAGGATCCCAGACTCGAACCTCTTGCCTGTCATGACAATACAAGCTATGGTTGACGAGCTGATAAGACTATGCGACTCGATCGAACAACACGGTCTTGTGGACTACGACAGAGGTGTGTGGGAGGAAGAAATCACGAACGTCTTCTCGCAATGTCTCGACCTCCTTCCTCCGGATAATTCAAACCAAGCAGAGCAAGCTTATCCGTCCGCTCGGCCGGGCTGACCACCTGTTCGCTCTCAAATTTTTCCCAAAACATATCCGCCTATCCATTGTACAGTATTCCACACCCCTTTTCGGCTTCTCTCGAGTTCGCCAACCGGCACTTCGAAAATGTATTACAACCCAAAAAGCTTCGACTTCACCTTTGTTTTCTTAAACGACATTGTACGATTATAATGTTCGACTACGACGATAAAATGCATTTCAGTGTGGTCTGGGCATGATAAAAAGCATTATACATGAATAGGGTGTTATGACTGATATCAGGAGGCGCCGGGTTGGCCCTGTCTGATTTTCCCTTCAGCGCGACTTTGTGCCTGTCATACTTGCGTTTGGTATTATGATACCCTGGGGATGGCGTGTCGGGGCGGTTATTGTCATCCTGGGCAGATCTAAGTAGGCCTCTACTTGGATCGATAGAAAATCTCGTGCGATTAGGAGGGTACTTTTAGGTATCCGAGGGGGGCACGTCTTCCTTTCGTCGCGTCTGTGATGGCGAACCCGTCCCCTGTGTACGCATAGGCAAGGCGCCATGGTCAACTGTGGCAAAGATTACCGAAACTAGGAAAACCGATGATGTTTTTATTGTCTAATGTGAACATAACCATTGAGCCAATCTATTCTCAAACACTCCCACCCGCGTCGCCATTCACGTGTGCAACTGCAGTGACCTTCTCGAGTCATTTGTTTTCCTCGATTGCTCTCGTCAAAAGATCCGCATCCAAATGCGCCCCAACTTGCTTAATCTTCCGATCGTCAGTGAATTTTACAATCCAGCAATCAACCATATCGTACTTCAAGCCTACCAATCACTCAACGCGGGATCAGCTTCCGCTCTCCTGTCCTCAGTTGAAACCAAAAAAACAAGCACGCAGCTCAAAATCCCCCCCACCACAACACACAAGTCATAAGAAAAAAGGGCACGAATGCCGATAAAATCCCCTCGCCATTCCTACAGACAGCATCAGCCTTTCATCTCCACCGCCGCCGTATCCTCATCCCCTCCGCCTACAACATTGACGACGTACATCTTCAACGGCTCCGTCAGCACCTTTTCGGCCAGGTACTTTAGTGTGGCGGCCTGGAACTCGGTCTTGTTGGCGTACGCTCTGCTCAGAGCCAAAGTGGCCCATGACCTGCCAGTCGACGTCGTCAAGGACGTGGGCAAAGAAAGTCGCCGCCCGTCGAGAGGGTGGAAAACATGTCTTGGATCTCGGGCTTTGTGGGGTAGGGTGCCATGCTTGAGGGTGGATCTGAGTGACAGAAGGGAAGGGGAGAGAGAGGGAGAGTCTTTGAATAGGAGACGCTTTTTGGGGGTGAAGGCGGAAGAAGAGATGCTGATACTAGGCTCGTTAAAGGGAGTGGCTACGATATCTGACTACTGTTCTAGGTGCCGACGTGTTCATACGAGCCCGGTCACGCAATATATTTCCCAATGTTGGTGGACTCTGTCTAATGCCATGACAACCCCCGTCTCTCGTTCTGTTTGCGGGCGACCAATTACAAAAATGACATTTGGAGAATATTTCGGACATAATGTTATGTCCGCCACTACATCGCCTCTTTAGGCAAATCAGAAGTTGAGATGCTGGGAAAGCATTAGGCAAGAAAGGGGGCATGCAACTCAGATAATGTTTGGACGCAGAATGCGATTGTTGAACTGGGTCGGAGCAGGGAGGCTGATCAGGGTTCATTACACGTATCTATCATGCAACAGATTACTCAAACCGCATTTAAATCTGAATGAATTGATTGTCGGTGAAATGACCCGGAGTCAGCTTTCGAACAGTTATCTCAACTGTCCAATCACGAATGCCTACATCGTCCATCAAATCGCCCTGTATGTAGAGTTGCCCCCCTTGGCCACTACTGCTGAGCACCTTTATTCCAGAAATCCAGGCTGGCAATCACATCCTCACCAGCTTCGTCTTCATACGCGTACAAAATCTGAAGGTGCGTCAGCAAATTTCTCACTGGCAGGTTGCGGGCCATTCGCTTACCTCTCTAGTTGAGGCATGAAGCATTCGAACATTTTTGCCAGTCATCACATGAATCAGTTCGCTCGTTTCGACGTGCCGTATTTCAATGAAGGTCGGCTCAAATGCAAGGATATAAGGGTAGTTGAGTGCAAAGGCTTGCGGTGTACCCTCCCACTCAATTTTCCAGTCGGGCCTTGCTCGCCAGCCGTTCCGGTTCACAAAGAAGCTGAAGTCGGAATAGTTGAGAAGGAATTCGCCGTTCAAACGCTCAATGTGAATCGGCTTCACATTCTCCTTGCGAGTAACAAAGTCCAATGAAGTATCGGCTTGGTCAAGAAGGGCTTGGCGCTCAGTTGTCTCGAGAGAAACGACTTCGAAGCCTTTCGCACATCCAACGCACAGAGTAGATCGTAGGAAATGCACCGACGACGCTTCAGCGGGTATGTAAAATTCCTGGGGGAAAATTGTCAGTCGCTTCACAGAAATCCCAGGAAGTAAAAGCAGTAGGGTACCTTGAATGGCCTGAGCGCATCTTGCCCACTCTGGAACATCTTACTTATGCCCGGCTTCTTGTTGCCTCTCGCCAAATTGTCCATGGGCTCGTAGACCTTGATCGTCGTTGACAAGGTGGAGGTCTTTACGGAGCATACCAGATGCCTTCCGAGACCAATTCCCGCCTTGAAGAAGTTGGCGTGTCCTTGGATCTTCTTTGGTCTCGTGGCCAGCGGATTTTGATTGTTAGCGTCGAGAGCCTCAAACGTGTACGAGGTCAGAGCCTTGTTGGAAAGCACTATCAGCAACCTGTACTCCTCCAGCGCATCGATTTGCGTGACCTGATTGGCATCGAGGATGCGTTTTGGTCTGGCAGACTTATCCTTGGGCCATCGATCTGCCAGGTATATTCCGCTGTCGGTGCCATAGATGAGTTTGCGACCGCCATCGGTTGGGACAAGACAGTTGACTCGGTTGTTGACGTTGAAGAATCCTTCACTCAAAATGGTCTTGCTGTAGAAGTTGCTGTTGCGCTCCCGTAGTTGGCTTTGCTGCTCTTCGACCTTTTCTATGAACTTCTTTCGCTGGACACTCGAGAGGGCGTAGAGCTGAAGCTCGTAGGCGCCCTTTCCAAGATGCCTGAACGTGATTGGGAATACTTGCTTCTCTCCCGGGGCACTTGCCGTTGCCGACTTGCTCGACGCAATTAAGCTCGATGACGTCCGCTTTGCGATACCGAGTCTAGGGATGATTTGGTCCATTTCGACAATGACAAGGAGTTCTAGTGGAATTGGCTTTCGATAGACACGCAGCTCTTCGCGTTTGTTGACCGTCTTGACGCGAATCATGCAAACAGCATGGTCGAAAAGGTAAACTTGAACTTCTGCTGTATCCGTGGGCGACTTCTTAAAGGTCATCTTGATCAGGATCTGACGATTCTCCTCCGTCAGTTTTAGGTCGACGTAGTCACCCGCGTTGAATTTCAACTGGTTGTTCAGCTGGATAAGGTTGAAGTGATTCTCAGCCTTCCCACTTTCTGTATTGACTTTGGCCAGAAAGTCTCGGATGATTCCGATGGCAAGGGGGATGTCTTTCTTGTCGGGACTGTCATCCTTGGTGTATTTCAGTACATTTTCGAGCAGCAATGGGTAACGCGCCAGTCGCGTGGTTGGCTTCGTGAGGTAGCCATTAAGTTCCAATTTCCTAGACTCCTTCAGGCGCTCGGTCTCATCCACGAAACGAGAGAAGGCTGGATTATGTCCCTTTTCTCGCTCAAATTCGTACTTCCCATACATCTGACTGGCACCGTAGTTAATGAAAGGATCGAATTTGGGCACCCATTGCAAGAACACGTCACCAATATTGTTCACCACAGGACTCTCCTTTTGCCTTGCTGATAGGGCCTCCGCGAACTTGGAGTTGACCGCCAGGACGTCCATGACGTTGCTGAACACGGTCCGGACGAACTTCTCACGTCTATGCTCAGGAATGGGAGATGGCGCGTTGGAATTTCCCGCTCTCAGAGGCCTCATCCAGAAGTCTCGTAGGTATTCCAAATCTTTTACAAAGTCACGTTCAGTGTACATGATCTCCGAGATGACTTCTTGGCGTTTCTTCTCTTTGTCGTCAATGCTTGCAGCGACTTCTTTGGGAACACTATTGATCCACAGCTTTTGTTCTGCATCATCGTCGTCTCCATGCAAGCTGCCCTTGGATGCAGATGGTCGCAAACCAGGTTCCTGTTTTAGGTTGAGGCGTGCTTGTTGTTCAAGCCTCCTTGGGCACGCTATCGAATAGCACAGGTTATCTCGGGTGCAGGTGGGTGAGTAGCACTCCGTGAGAAGCGTAAATACACCGTTGACCTCATTTGCCGAAGCCGAAGAATCCTCTCCCATCGTCTCTCTGAACTGGTAGATCTCTCCCGGCGCATCCCGCAGTCTGTGGTCGTACGTAACATCGTGGAAGAATTTTTGGGCGTCCAGTGCGCGGCCGAGCAGGAGAGCAAGATTGCGGTCTGTAGTCTTGATAATGTAAGCTATGAGATCGACAGCTTCTAATCCTGTAAAACAATTCTTGTACTCCAAACCGTTCTTGGTCAACAGTTTCACAGCGATTCTTTCTTGAAACACGCCTGCTACCCGTGACAGGAGGGCTGGGTATACCAGAGGCGACTTGCGTTGAGTTACGGTGGCACTCGTAGAGGCGCTAGATGAATGAGAAAGACCGCCAGGTCGGCCGTTCGTGCTGTCGCTCCGCTCATTGACCAACGTCGTAGTATCAGAGACTCCGGACGCACCTGATACGCTCCGCCCGGGAATTGAGCCATCGCTTGGGCGGCGCATGTGCATGATGGCTGGACTGCTTCTTGAATCCATAGAGCTTTTTGGGAAGGTCGGATCAGCGAACGGATCCGAATTTGATTCTCGCCTTCGGCTAGGAACGATTCTTCCACTGGTCAACTGTGTATCCCGTTCTACTGAGAAGGTACCCAGCGTCATGGCACGCTCGTCCTGCCTTTCAGGTATTTGCCGACCCTGAGCGGTTGTCCGCGTGGCGTTATAGGGCTGCTGCCGGAATGCGCTCGCAGATCCCTGTTGGAAACTTTGGGGATGAGGATATAATGGTGGCCCACCTAGTCGTGCCATAGATCGTGATCGGTATTGATCGGAATAGAGTGCTGGGGGAGGAATGCGATTCGGAGGCGGTCGGTTTGAAAATTGAGGCACACCGGCGCCCGGGCTTGAGTCGATACGCTGAGGGTGTGGGTATGGCCTGCGGTCTGGAAACATGGGCGCTTGATATGGCGGATATGGACGAGGCACAATATTGCCGTTGACGTGCGATTGGCTAGGCACTATGCCGTTGGGAGCCGCGCGATCATAACTGCCGTTCATGTGTCGCACAGGAGGTGGTCCTCGTTGGGCCATCGGGCCAGGAATTTGTGAATTCATCGTTTGTGCTCTATCTTGAATCATCTGAGGTGTCTGTGAGGTCATTGTTTGAGATCGACCAGCGGGCGGCGCGCCTCCAAAGATGTTCTGAAAAGCAGCATCTCGCTGAAAGTTGGCAGGGTGGCCGTAACTGGTGCTCCTTGGCCCGTAATTGCGGCCATCTTGTGCACTCAACTCTGCCATACTCATCAAAGAGATGGGAGACACTGACGTAGCCGGTATAAAGCAGGTATGGACCGAGAGTTTTAGGGGTCGTGAGAACCAGGCTGCGGATCTGACTGCGGCAGCTCGTTCGAGAGGAAATTCGCGTTGTCTTCGTTGGGTTTGAGAGGTGGGTAGAGAATCGGAGAAGTCATTTAGGGTCCGTCATAGGCTGTGGGTGTAGACTGCGCTGTGAAAGAAAGCGTACAACCTATTGTAGGTGAAATCGTCATTCGCGTCCAACGAGGGGGTCAACAGTGCCAAAGAGAACAAAGATCGAAAACATGCTTTCGCTTCACTGAGGCAGAGCAGCTATAAGGAGAGACATGTACGAGGCAGGCCTAATGAGAGTCATTAAGGTGCGTTGTAAATAAGCAGCAAAGCACTTTGGAAGATGCCGATGGTGGGTGGTGCACCGGAGCTAATCTATTTGGAAACCGAGTTGCTGGCGTTGCGGGCTGTCGCAATTCGCTATCTTTTCGCGCTGCTGCATGGTGCATCCTGCACCTCGACTCTTAAATCCCCACGTTATCTTTCCACCCCTTTAAGAGAACCTCACATTGCCACAACGATCTCCAGAGTGCTACAAAGGACAAGAGTTTGACGGGAGGTCGAGTACATCATGGCAACCACCATGGCAGGAGACCCGACAAGCGAGTTGTCGCCCCATTTTGCTCCCTTCTTTGGCATGGTATGTATTGATGCTTCTGCTGCAATGGAGAGATGCTAATATACCGAACAGGCTGGGATTGCTTCCGCAGTATGTTTGACTGCTACGGCTTGCTATAGACCGTGCTAACACTTAGCTTGGAGATGATCTTGGGCAGCGCAGGCGCAGCATACGGCACAGCAAAGTCGGGTATTGGGATAGCGGGCGTTGGAACATTCAGGCCAGATCTCATCATGAAGGTATGGACTACCTGATGCCTCCACCCAGTTTGTTACTGACGGTGATGTGTACCCGAGCAGTCTTTGATACCTGTCGTTATGTCGGGTATCATTGCAGTCTACGCTCTCGTCATCGCAGTCCTGATCGCAGGCGATATTGGTCCTCCTCCATCACAGAACTATAGCTTGTTTACAGGCTTTATGCACCTCGCCAGTGGGCTGAGCGTTGGCGGCTCTGGATTAGCGGCTGGTTATGCTATCGGCATCGTGGGTGACCAGGGTGTAAGGTCATATATGCAGCAGTCACGGGTATTTGTAGGAATGGTCTTAATACTGATCTTTGGGGAGGTACTTGGCTTATACGGGCTGATTGTGGGGCTGATTCTAAATTCGAAGAGCTGATCTGACCAAGAAGGGAAAAGGAATGAGATGTGGGAATAAGGAAGAAAGTGCTTCGTCTGTTATATCACCAGTCCGCACGAATCCGCAGTCGCAGCCTATGAGGAACATATATAGATTAAATCAAGGCGTGCCCAACTCAGTCAACTGCCCTATGACATGAAAAGGTAGTACGCTCTCTCCCCTACCATCAGAAGGCATCTCTTTGAGTTCTTACCCCAGAATTCAATTCTCTTTCGTGACTGACAAAATAGAGGAGAGGGTATGGAGAACATTCGTTCACTACAACCTATCTAGAGACCTTGAAACCCATCTATTGACGATTGTCTGTATTGCTTCTCTCCCATGACCACCGCACCATATGAAGATAAGGATCTCCTTGGTGTCCAATGATATTTTGATTCGTCACAAAGATCAGATACTGCAGATTGAAATACGGAGATTCTCCGAAGGTACTTTGATCCCGAATCGGTTGGAATCCATTGTGCCTTCGCCCAGAACTACGGTTCATAGAATCACCATCTCTAACACCCCATTTTCTAGTCTAGCTCTGACAACGTCAGGGTTACTTCTGTTGGAAATTTGAAAGAGCGTTCAGACACTATCTAGGCCAGTGCGTGTGTCAAACCAATATTTCGGCTCCTTGTCAACCTTGCCGTCGTCTTCATACCACATTCTGCAAGAGGCCTGGTAGATCCGAATCATCCGATCGGCAAAGACTTTTTGCGGGGACAACTCCTTAGGGATTGGAAGAGCTCCGTCTGTCACTGCGCTAATGTTCCATTCTACCCTCCAGGCTCTAGAGAAGGATGACGGACATTTACCGGGTAATTTGCCACATTTCCAAAACACACCCGACCCACAGGTATTCTCGCTTTCGTGGCAAGGCGTCAATAGCGAGTTTTTTTGGTGTTGCCTTGCTAATTGGCGCACTATATCCACACTTCTAACAAGAGAAGCTAAATCCGGTTTCAGCTGGGTCTATAAATGTGCCCTAGGGCGCCTTTGACTCGTGTCGCCCTATTTGGCTTTGCCCTCACTACCGCCTTCGCCGTCAACTTGGATTCGAATGAGCACATCCAAGACGCGGTAGGCGGTGGCGAGTTCACGGTGAATTGGAATGCCGCGATAAGTCATCGACTTGTAGCCCCTAATTCACCCGAGAAATCTCCCCACATTGCCACCAATATTCTTCAAGTCCAGTAAAAATGTGTCGTGTCCAAATAAGCTCAGGTCTTCTCCAAGTTCAATATGTTCGACGGTCCTTGTGCCAGCAGCTCGAAGCGCGTCTGCGACTTCCTTTTGTTGCCATGCTGGAAACAGGATATCGCTCGCCACTCCCATGACTAGGACGGAATGATTCTTAAGGGGAGCAAGACCAACGACCAGATCTTGTGGGGGATACGACTGTCCATTAGAGGCAGCCTCGTCGAGCGGTGCAGAAGACGCCTGTTCCTCGTAATCTTTTGAGGGGAGCGTAAGGGTGCAGGAAGAGTCGTCAGCGCCAGGCGTTTTCCCACCGCAGGAAAGTTTGGCTGCGTTTTCCGCTCGGCGGTCGTCCGTCTGATGTTGGTGCTTCGCGCCAAGATCGAAAAGGTCCATTGCTTTGGAAATGTAGAGAAGTGAGTTCGGGTCGTACTCCAGGGAGAACTTTTCGCCCGCATGGTCAAGGTAGGTCTCTATCAGGAAGTCCGGGCACAGCGCAGGCGGCTTTCTTGGATCTGCGCGTTGCCGTCCGAATCTATTCTCCCACTCCGGCCCACTTCTGTAGGTGACAGTGGCAATCTCACGGGCAAGCTTCATTCCGGTATGTGGTGGAATGCCACCATAATAGAAGCCTCGGTTCCACTTAGGATCCATCATCAACGCTTGCCGTTGGGTGTGCCGCATGGCAATGCTGTAGGGATGGCTTCGCGCACAGCCGGAAATGCTCACAATCCTGCCAACTCGATCTGGGAAGTGCACTCCGACCGCAAGAGACTGCATGCCTCCCATACTAGAGCCAACACTAGCGTATAGTTTATCAATCCCCATGCTGTCAAGGAGGCGCATTTGTGCTCTAACCATATCATCCATGGTCAGTATTGGAAACCGAGTAGCGTAGCGCTCTCCGTCGGAGGGATCAATCGAGGAGGGGCCGGTAGAGCCATAGCATCCCCCCAATACGTTGGTGCAAATGATGAAGTACTTGTCTGTATCCAGCGGAGCGCCAGGGCCGATGAATTTCTCCCACCACCCCGGTTTCGGATTTACCGCTGTGCTATGTGCGTGACTAGAGGCTGAGAGACCGGTATGTAAGAGAATGGCATTGCTTTTGTCCGCGTTCAAAGTGCCCCAAGTTTCATGGGCGATCTCGAAATCCGGCAGTACACCACCCCAATCTAGCAGGATTGGAGTCTCTGATCGGAAGACCATGTGTTTTCCAGTTGTATATGAAGGTTCCGGACCTGTCGCATGTGAGCGCCGCTGTAGAGTGGCGGTTTTGGCCTCTTGAGCGTCAAGGCATGGAAAGGAAAGAGCAGGATTCGTCGAGTCAGATGGAGCGTTCCACGTATCTTCTGTCGACCGCGCTGTCGCTGCTTGGGCCTCATGAACCTGTTGCGAATGTAACGATCTTGTACATGTAGGATAAGCTGCGTTCATACATCGCCAAGGCGGGTGGACGAACTGTCGTTCGTGAGCGAGGGAACGAGGGCGTTTGTTACGAGACAGCAGCCGAGCTGCTATCTGAGCCCCTCGATTCGCAGTCATACTGCCTCGAATATTGAAGTTGGTATGTATAGCTGGAAGCCGGCGTGAGTTTGGATTGTAAAACTATCCAAGCCATCGCGAAGCCGAAACGATTGGATTCGTGTTATGGCATCATCGTCGGCCAATGAGATTGCCGAGGTTTCGTAAAGTTCAGGGGATAACTTCATCTGCGGGCTGGGTGCGGGCGGCTTGCCCCCCCCAATTCATCACCCCCACTCCCTTAGGCTTGAAAGGATTTACCTGTGAGACCAGAGATCAAACTATTCCACCACGATGATTTCCGCAGCGTAATAATGCCAACTCTCTAATAGTTTGTACAGATGATGAGAGCCTATGTCAATATCTGCGTAAGAAATCACAAGCGTGCAAAAGCCTTTCAACGCGTCAGCGATGCAATACGCGATTTTGTGTTCGTGTTTCCAGCCGGGTTGTCATGTTACTAAAAGAGGTCGGCTCTTCTGGTTAAAGCCCCGAGCAGCCTTACAAAGAGTGGAGACCAAGCCACAGCCACCATAAGAACTAGGCTATTTACTCGTAAAAGAGCTTATCCTTGCCTAATTAGCGAACGGCCCCACGGGCGATCGTTACAACATTCCGACAAAGCTTCGTCATGCCCTCTCCTTTTTGTGCGCCGCGTCACATGTTCGGGAAAGGGCCACGGCGGAACAAGCTAAAAGATCTGAGGTCCCTGGCCTATAACAAAGTTATCTTGTCTCTACGAAACTTCTCCGCGTTCCTGCAAATATTGTAGTCAGTCATTTCCGCAACAGCATAGCTGACTTACACCAGTCGCAGCCGCAATGATGCATCCCCCCTCGCAGGTCGAGCCCTAAACACACACGGCTGTCCGCTGTAATTATTTCGTGTTTCCCACCAACTCCCTCTCATACCTTCTCCGAGCAACCTGATGCTCCCCCAACCATGTGGACCTTTCGGAAAGCGTGTCTGGTGGCCGCCGCTGTTCTGGCTTTGTTTTTCATCCTCAGATCCTCTACTTCGTCATCTCCCTCGCCTAGGCCCATAGGCTCAGACACGCTCCAAACTCCACCAAGCCGACCATACCCTCCTCCATCTACACAGAAGAAACCCTCCCAAGACCACCTCTCTGGCACAAATGTCGCCAAACTTCCTCTCCGCGCGAGACTACGATACCAATTCCCATACGACCTCGAGCAGAAATTCCCAGCCTACATATGGCAGACATGGAAAGTGTCGCCTTCTTCTGGCGGCTTCAGCGAGCATCTGCGTCGGCTAGAGGCGTCGTGGACTGAGAATCATCCGGGCTTTGTTCACGAAGTTGTATCCGACCAGGCGGCGGTGCACCTGATCAGCTACCTTTACGCTTCGGTGCCGGAGATTGTAGAGGCATACAAGGCACTTCCTGTGCCTGTCTTGAAGGCCGACTTCTTCAGATATCTCATTCTGCTGGCACGAGGAGGAATCTACTCCGACATCGATACCGAGGCCCTGAAGCCCGCAAGTGATTGGCTTCCAGACGATTTCGATCGTGCCACTGTAGGACTCATCATTGGCATCGAAGCAGATCCTGATCGTCCTGACTGGCACGACTGGTACTCTCGAAGAATACAATTCTGCCAGTGGACCATTCAAGCTAAGCCGGGACATCCAGTACTTCGCGACATAGTGGCCACCATCACTGAGGATACTCTGCGCATGAAGAGAGAGCACCTCCTGGATGCCGGGGAACTGCCTAAGAGCATCGTTGAATTTACTGGTCCTGCCGTGTGGACGGATGCGATCTTCTCCTACTTCAACAACCCGGCCTTCTTCGACTTCAGCAACAGGAGTGACAATATCTCGTATTCTGACTTTTTTGGTATCACAGAACATAAGAAGATTGGAGATGTTATTGTTCTACCCATTACCAGTTTCAGCCCTGGCGTCCAGCAGATGGGCGCGCAGGATGTAAGCGACAAAATGGCGTTTGTCCGGCATGACTTTGAAGGTAAGGTAGCTCCGTCGCCTGCAACTTTCTCTGATTAACTGTTGGATAGGTTCTTGGAAACCGAAAAATGAAAGGCTGCAACGGTGGGGACACCAATGACAGCTCTTTCGATTAATGATTTCGTAAACGCATTACTGGCGATTAGGTGCGCCTGTACAAAAAAGGCATCCAGCGCACCTGAGCACATAGCAAAGGCCGATTTCTACAATTCTTCATTACTATACCAACATAGACTATTGTATGCTTGGAACGGCCTGTGGAGAAGAGACGAAATAGAATCTTGATTATCGTTGCGGTCATATACTAGACCTATTCACCTCGCACGTCATTGCGTCACTCTCATCGTAGAAACCATGGTGCGGTTACAGGTTTTCAATGTTATTGGCGGACCCTCTCGGCTGCTCTTGATGCCCCTTCCTTGGGCGGAGCATCTTGGTGCTGCGCTCGTGGTTATTATCCCGTCTGCAGGCTTACGGGTGGCGACCTATTAGCGCGAAAATTCCAGCTAAGACCCGGTTAAACTCTAGGTAAAGAATTTTGGTGCTCACAACCTTAATTCTCAAGATGACGCGCTAATAGGTCACCACCAACTGCAGATGAGATAACAATCCAGCCGCGGCCAGGTGTCTAGGCCCCTCGGGACATGACTTTTGGAATGGGTTTCTCGACAGCAGCGGACAAACTACAATATTGGTTCTTGCTTCGGTCTCAGATCTTCTGGTCCAAGCTCGCGGCCCTCTGTTTCTGACCAATTGGTTGGTCTACAACGTGCTGCGCTGGTGTAGAAATAATTCCCGAGGGCCTATTCCAATATCGGCTTACATCATTTCGGTCGCTCCTTCAGTCGCAGCTGCGCAGCCGCATCTGGTCCCACTTTGTCCCACTAGAGTCCACACGCACGAGCTTTAAAGACGATTACCCTTCGCAAGGCGGCCGCCTCCTACATTTTCCAGACCCCGAAGACCTTTTCCAGGGGAGCGCGTCATGTCAAGTTCGAAGCACGTCCTGCTCTAGCAAAGATGCATGCTAGCCTCTTCGATGTCGACCGTGACCCTCCGACCGACGTCGCAACAGCAACGAGCTGCGTCTGCGCAGAACCATCGTCACCTGCTGACTCCAACCGCTCCGAGAAGTTCGTCGAATCCTAATCCCACGAGACAAGGGTCAAGCGCTCCTTCCATACGGCAAGAAGAAAAAAACTTTGTCATCGCGAACTATGAAGTTGCGGCCGGACGTGAGGACGTACCTCCGGAACAAATTGCGCAGGATCCACAGAACAAACAACTTGGATTCTCAGCGCAACAACTCCGGGTCGAGGACTTCGAGCTTATGAAAACGCTGGGCACAGGTATGTTGGAGCCCTTGAGCGCAAGCTGAACCAGGCCCGTCACCGGGACATCATAGTTGATCAGGCTGTTTGCAGGCACTTTCGCGCGTGTCTGGCTAGTACGTCTGGCAAACCCGAGGCCTGAAGAATGTAACAAGGTATTTGCGTTGAAGGTTCTGAAGAAGGTCGATGGTATGTGCAGCATGTCGATATCCCGGAAGAGCACACGAACTGAGCAGTCTGAGTCACAGTCATCAAGTTAAAGCAAGTCGAGCATGTTCGAAACGAAAGAAATGTGCTTGCGTCGGTGGCTGGCCACCCATTCATTACGACTTTGATCACAAGCTTCTCTGATGAGACGACTTTGTATATGTTGGTTTGTTACCCCCCTTTCCCCCCCCCTCTTATCTACTAGCGAAAGCCCTTGAGCCTGTGCCTCAGTGCTACGTTCTTCAAGCTTGGTTACGCCAACTCATGAACCTCATAGCTTGATTACACCCCTGGTGGAGAAATATTCTCCTACCTCAGGCGTGCCCGTCGGTTCCCCGTCTCGACAGTCCAATTCTACGCTGCCGAAATTACCCTGATCCTTTCGTACCTCCACGATGTGCAGCATGTCGCCTACCGAGATCTCAAACCCGAAAATATTCTCCTGGATGCTGACGGGCACCTTAAACTTGTCGATTTTGGATTCGCCAAGTACCTTCCACCACCACCTGACCCACCTGAAGACCTACCTCTGCCTGAGGGTGAAGATCCGCATGGCGCTGGAGTGACGTACACCCTCTGTGGCACACCTGAATATCTTGCTCCAGAAGTCATTCGCAATTGTGGACACGGTACCGCGGTGGATTGGTGGGCCCTGGGCATCCTTGTCTACGAGATGCTGATTGGCCAGCCGCCTTTCTGGGACCAAAACCCTATGCGGATCTACGAGCAGATAGTGGCTGGCCACATACGTTTCCCATCATCATCGCACTCATTTCACATCCCAAGCTCTGCAAGGTCATTCATCCTTGCGCTCTGCAAGACGGATCCCTCCCAGAGGCTTGGTCACATCGCAGGCGGCAGTGCTCGAGTCAGGGATCATCACTTCTTCGATGGCATAGACTGGGAAGCCATATACTGGAAGAAGAGACGAGGGCCGATTATTCCAAGAGTGGAATGGGCTGGAGATGCGGGCAATTTCGACGACTATCCCGATCCAATTGAAGGAGAAGAAAGCGAAGGTGGTCGCGGAAGATATACACCCCAGTTACGAGAGCAGTGGGAAGACGCTTTCAAGGACTTCTAATGTCGCGTCTGTGCCGACCTCGCTACCGCATCGCCCACTCCAGTAGTAGAACCCGGTGCCTGATCCTCCAGCAGCTTCCCGCTGCTCCTTTCCTAATAACAAAGCGGCAGAGAAAGAGGTGGCTGGGGCACGAATTTAGAATGACTATTTAACGGACATGTATGCCTTGAAGTATGTTTCCTTTTTCAATAGGGGCGTTTTTGGTACTGGGTTCAAAGACCGGGGCTCTCGTTTGCTAATGATACCACCATGCATTATTAACTCGTTTGACTACTGTTTGCACACCGCAAGAAAATGATAGAGCTCGCTTTAGAGCGCTAAAGTCACATTTGCCCAATATCTTGACTGCTTCGCTATTTTCAAGCACTTTTCAGTGGATTTGGGGAACTTCTGCGAGACCGCTTTCTTTATCCGCGCACAACTTCCCTGAAAGTGAGCAATGACCAGTGGTTTACGGCTCCGAATTGGTGGATAGTCTTCGCGCAGGCGTGGTACGGGACCGTCTGGTACACTAATTTCCATGGATCACTCTAAGGGTCCTTTGAGTTCTTCTGCCTGAACCCCACAACTCTAAATGTGTTTCTTTCTGCATAAACATTTCTTTGCTCCTTCACACTTCCTGTGCTAGCAATCCAACAGTCCTGCCGGCAACAAATTTTCTAGATACCGCGTCGCTGAGTATTGGATATCATCCTCGTCATGGATCCGAGCCGCATCCTCAATGTTCCCCCAGATGCGGACAACGCAACTATCGCAAAAGCCTTCCGCAAGATGGCGCTCAAATGTCATCCCGACAAAGCGGGCGACAGCTCTAGGATCAAATGCTAGCATGTCGGACTAGCTTACGAGATCCTCATGGCGAAGACAGATCAAAACGGCAAAAGTTCCGCCACACACAGATACGCAGGCATGAGCGCCGAAGATGCAGCATAGATCAAAAATATCTGGACTCAGCAAGAGAAGCAACATGGCTCATTCACATTCTCGTCCAAGCGCCATTCATCATCGACCGGCAATGAGAAGACAAGATTGCTAAAAGAGTATCCCATCTGTGGCAGTCGTTGTAGCGTGCCGGAATTCATCGCTCCACAGCTAGTTGATCCTCTTGGTTTTACCTCATGGCTTACATCAACTCCAGTATCGCTTGCTCCTCCATATCAACGGCGGAAGGCAACATCATGGCGCACGTCACCTTCGTTTACGTGTTCTCCTGCCTCCAGCAGACCAAGCTCACCACAGTTCCCACCTCCATGGCAACGGTCCGTACCATCCTTCACTCCCGCCGATGACCGCCCTCGGTTTCTACTCCACTCTTGAGACGGTATTTCGAAGGAATTCCTACACACAAACTCCTGGGCCTTCAGTCCTGTGGCCACACAAGCCGCGTGAAACAGACGAGTTCACGCTCGACCGTGGTGAGATGCTTCAGATCTTACGCATCTCCGACGACGGGTGGGCAGATGGATACTGGCTAGGTGAGCGAGCAGAGGAGTGGACTTGCGGAACTGCACAATAGCCCACACTTCCTGCGTGGCACGCCCCTAGTCTCAACGTTAAGACATTCCGCCTGTGTGTGTGGCCGTGCCTTGGGCATGGAAGAAGTGTATCGAGAAAGATTTGAAACCGAGGAACGAAAAGGCGGTGATTGGCACCAGACTCGTGCCTGCCATAAAGTTGAGGGTCTAGGATTGGCTGAGAGATGCTGCACGAAATGAGACTCTGGCCAACGGTAATATTGGGGTATATGATGACTGCTGTCCCCACTATGCCTCTGCATCTTCACGTATCATCTTTTTTGCCGCTGCTGAAGGCCCTCTGGAGTGGTCTTGCATATCAGAAGATACCTGGCTCTGCGACCAAAGGTGCTCGGTTAATCCTGGCATCATGGAGTTAGATTCGAGGTGCACGCCTCGCCGGAAGATTTGACATAAGTTCGCTTGCAGGGACAACAATCGACGTGTCGATCGATATACTCGATTCGTGGAGGAAAAGGTGACAGCTTCGATCAAGCTCGGCTCTTCAACCTGCCGTTTTACCAGTATTGCGAACACAATTTGTCCAACCACATAGCATGAATACTTGTGCGTTCCTATTTCGGACGATACAGAATTATCGCGCAAGTTCTCGCTTCAATTTGCGTCGATTCAGGAGAACGTGTTTGGGTCCAATGAAACATTTGTTACGACCACAATTCATCGCTTATCTAGGGCGACCTGATTAAGTGCTGATGAATGCTTGAGCGCGTCATGCTTGCTACGCAAGATAGCCTGGCATTCACGTGAATCTACGTAGATCACTTGTTTCCCAATTATTCTCTTACAAAGCAGAAATTGCTCCGTGTATCGCACTTGTGTCATCAATCTTCCACAGAAGGTCCCTTCACCATTTCAGATTCTATCTTTACATTTGTAGAACCTCTCACCCGATCATGTCTTCCTCCACATCTCAACCCAAACCCCTCATCGTTGTCCTCGGCGCAATAGGCTCTCAAGGTGGCTCCGTCGGGCGGGCCTTCCTCTCCGCCTCTCCCTCATAGCGCGTCCATGGCCCGATACGCAAACCCTCCTCCATCGCCTTTAAGGCCCTCTCTGTTAAGGGTGTAGAAATGGTCGCTGTAGATTTCGATGACCACGCCACCCTCTCGGCGGCTTTCACTGATGCGAACCGCCACCTTTGCCGTAACCGACTTCTGGACCACGTTCATAGCGCTTGCGCTAGACCCTAAGCGGCAGGAAAAGACCTCGGGGACGACCAGTCGATCAACGCGTGGGTGTACAAGCATGAGCTTGCGAAAGCAAAGGGCATTAGGAATGCGACGGCAAAGGTCAAGGGTTTGGAGAGCTTTGTTAGGTCGGCGTTGGCAGCAGCGGGGGAGCTTGGCTAAAAGGAAGTACAGTGATCCCAACAGTCCACCCGGGCTTGTGTGGCGCACACTTAGGCCAGATGTAGCGGAGAGTAAGCTGTTGATGATATAGATCGAGGACAGGCGGCTCATTAATGAAATTGCGCTCTCGCGACAATCCCTCTTCTATAGCCAAAAGTTGTGACTTCAAACGCGATGGATATCGGTCCGGACCTCCTCGGTGACGACTTCAGCAGTATTATGATCACTGAGATGCTTCTCGTTCATGATTTAGTGTCAGATGGGCTTCCTACCTCTAGTAAGGGGCCTGCTGAATAGCATATACGCTATATTGGAGGGACAAGATAGCCGGCACTGTCCCTATCACTGAGAGGTTCGATCCTATTGCCTGGCGGAGTCAGCCAGATATAGAAGCCTTCCTTACCCTGTAACGCTGGGCCGAGACCAACCCCGGACCATTCATCCACGCACTCGTGACTTCTGTCCTAATTGGCAAAATCACTATTAGCTTATCATAAAATAATCTCTCTTAGTAACTTAGTAAGGACCTAGGAAATAGTCAACGGCGTCAAGTAGTCCATCAGGAGGACAACTTTCGAAGAAGACGCAGCTATCCGTATGGAGCGTGCCGAGATGTTTGCGTTCGTCAATGAGGATGGATATGATGGCGGGGATCCAGAGATTGTACGAGCTGGGGATGTAAGTAGATCCTTTTTGTCTTCCATTTGGCAAAATATAACTGCTTTGGCAGCCTTGTGGAGGCGACTTCGCTAATTGGCTCCAAACCGCAGCTGGGACTTGATATTCCGCTGCCGAGTATAGAGAACTGGATCAAAGAGCAAGATTGATCGGCCGTCCTGAGCGGATAGGCATATAAAGTGGCCTTCGCAGAGTTAGGGATGGCCTTTCCATGCTCTTGAAATTGTATTTCATGCTCCGTTGGGGGTACTAGGGGAAGAACAAAATAGCTTCCGTCATGGCCCTGAGGAGTTAGATACTTGAAGAGTAAGGATTGTTGCCGGTGCGCTGCCCCTCGCACCACCCCCGATTAGGCATCGCTACGGTGGGGTATTAGCCGGCTTGCGCAACTATAAAGCCGCTTCCCCCTCTCCCTCTCTCAACTGTTGTACTACCGGCACTCTCAGCGTCTCATTCATTTTGTCGCCGTGCAATCTTACCCTCGCATCTTTTTTTGCCCCAAGGCCCTGCTCTAACCGCTTGTTGCGCCGCCTCAGCCCCGTGCGCTGTGCACCAATCACTTGTTCTCAGAAACCTCATTTACGACCTTGGTTCGCCTTCGATCATACCTCGACCCACACCGTTGTAGTGGCCTCCTGTACTCATTCGCTCCCTCCTCGATTACACCTTCCTCGTCGGTGGCCTGGCCCCTAGGATGACGTCAATGATATGCCTGGTCATCTTCTGCGCCGGCCGCTGCTGGTGCGTTGGCCCTGAAGTCGGCATTTGTGCCACCTTCCTCGCGGCCTCCTGAAGCAATCTACCAACTAACCACGCTGCTCCTGCGGCCACATCATCGAACAAGCCGCGTCAGCATGGTTAAGTGATTTGCCCATGGCTCCGACCACTGCCACCATTCTAGTCGATTTCTGCCACAAGGCGTTGGAGATCTGGATCGGCTGAGACAACAGCGTGACACAGCCAATGGGTAAAATTACCACGCCGGCTGTAGGACTCGCGAGAAGGAACAGGCGGAAGTCAGTGACGACCACGCTTAGATCCATCTGATAAGAGAGTGCCACGTCAGCCGTCATCGCTCTGTGCTTAAACGAGAGCTGCCTAGGGATCCTGGTAAGTCGTAGTGGATGCCGACAAAGTCGGCGAGAGACATTTCTCAGCTAAGAGTGCGACAGAGGCTAATGGGAGAAATTGCCTCATAACAGCAGTCTCACGGTCTGGCTATGCCCGAGTATTTTGTAGCCTCGAATCTTCGCGTTCGGCCTGGCTAATGCCGGCGAGGAGGTTTCGGGTGCCCAGCGCACACTGGTGGCGCCCAACTGGTTGGGTCAGATGCGCAAGCACCAACAGCTGCGGCCGGCAATACGGCCACGTGGAGTTAGAGATAGCTGCACGGGCGTGTCTGCCACACTTCAATGGCGGAACGAAATTTACCCACATGACCTAGCAGCGTGGAGAGCCTCCCTAGTCTCTATGTGGCACAGCACTGCATTGCCAGGGTCCCGCCTTTACACTGCCCGTCACCCCCGAGCGCAAGCGTCAACTTTCTAAGCGCCACACACTAGTTGATTCAGACATCGGTCTGATGAGCTAATGGGTAAACGCCGTTGAAGGATTTGCTGTATTAGAATTCCGCGGGCTCCTAGCTAATGCACACTGGCAATCGGGTTTGATGGACATGTACATCTGGGTACGATAGAACAATAAGCAGTGCTCCCACAACCTATGTATGTAACTTACCTGTCTGCTGCGCACAACACTAGGAATGCCCAGAGCGTAGCTGAATTAAGACTTAGGTATTGCGCCCTGGTGAAATGTCCGGATAGAAGGAAAAACAAAATCCGGAGGCGCAAAAAGCAATAAAACGAGCAGCCAAGGAGGGCCAGAATGGACGCTAGTTCGCCGAGTGCGAGTAAAGTGGCGCAATGTGTTGAGATTCTAGGCCACAACAATGTCTCCCACTCCACCTAGTGAATTATCATGAGAGGGGCGCGTGAGGGGCCTCGCCAAAAGCGGATCTCATTTAGGGGCCAAATGACACCCCCCTCGCTTATGGGCGCCACCTGGTTAGAGCGCCTACAAGTTGGACGTAGCACACCCACCACACTGTGCCTTCCTTCAGCCTTAGCAAGTTTATGTGCTATACGCACACTGCCCATCACGTTCGATTGCAAGCGTGCATTAGGTAGGGATCAGCGGGACTTTAATACAGCGAATCGTTCAACGGCGTTTACTCATCGACTCATCAGAGCAGTACCTGAATCAGTTAGTATGTGGCGTTTAGAAAGTTGACGCTTGTAATCAGTGGTGATTGGCAGTACATTGTCCATCGCGCAAGAATGCATTACCTAGGAACCAGTGGATTTAATTCAGCGAATCGTTCAATAGCGTTTTCTCATCGACTCATCAGATCAGTACAGTGCTCCCAACACGCCCGGCCCGGCAGGCCTGCGCTAAGGGTACAGTACCTTCCTAATTAGGAATGCGGACATCAAGGGAGCTGAGACGGGATGAATTCGTCTATAGAATAGACAACTATTGTACATTTCGCCTTCTTCGGTGGCGCAGAACCAGCCCATTTGTCCCACCACGCTTTCAAGCATTCCGGAGCCTGGATAAAGGTCGCCACCGAGGGCGTTCCGATCAGGCGTAATGAGTCATTTTACATTGCTGAATACTCGCTCGTATTCGCAAGAGGTTGCATTCTAGCCCGTGTTGCCAGATTTGGGATACCTTTGAGCCCGCATGTCGGTTGGCTGCTTGGTCGACTTCCAGGTATCTCTTTCCATTAGTTGTCCGGATTGGTAACTTGGGAGTATTGTCAGAGTCATCGCGGGCTATTTCGCTAGTAATTCGAGTACCGGAACCTATCGCAGTGCTCAGATCGTTCTCTTCATCGACCTAATCCATCGAATCGAATAGCGCCGCCATTTTGGTCGGGGAACGCGACTTTTTGCGGCGCAGGCAAAGTTGGGGGAAGAGTTATATTAAGGAGAAGGCGGTCCCGATCTATACCACTTATGGTAACATCTACACTACGTTTGGCCTGGGTGTACGCCACACAGGCCACCCCAGGCAGGCCGGCCAGGCCAGGCTTTCGGCCGGCATGTTGAGATCACTGGATCAGTATCTGAATCAGCTAGTACGTGACATTTAGTTGACGCTGCAATCGCACACCCTCCCACCTCGTCCGATTGTTAGCCGTATGCTACCTAGAGCCCGGTGAAAAGTCTGATACAGCGAATTACTCAGCGGCTATTGCTTGTTGGACTCCATAGTCAATACCTGAATCAGCTAGTATGTGGCTTTTTGGGGAAAATTCTGCAAGCAATTGAACACTATGGGCGTTGCAAGGCGGACCCTGACAATGCAATGCAATGCTGTGCCACAGCAGGCATCAAGTAGGCCCCAGTAGGCTCTCGTAGGCACTGCAAGTAGCAGCTGAAATGCGCCTTGTTCGCAACACCCGGAAGCTCTATAAGTACAGACATTTGACACTTTCATGATTCTCGTCAACCTGCTAATTCTAGCCCCTGGGTTTTGTGCCCTATTTAATTCCGTTTACTGTCTTTACGAAGCCCACATTTCCTGTGCCCTCTCAACATCTTTTTGCCAAAATGGGCGACTGCGATGTTCCTGGAAATGAAGCGTTCTACGGGATAGGTATTCGCATTGGCTTTTACCTTCAATACCTCGTCTTCATCTGGGCTGGCACTTGGTTATTTTTCAAGCACAACCTGGCTGAGAGGGCTGGTGCTGCACTTGCCCTCTGGCTCTTCAAATTTGGAACAGTGGTGGCGTTGCTCGCAGACGTTATTGGTGCCAAGACGCTGAAGCCCGTTGAAGTATACGTGATACTTCTACTCCTCCTCCGAATTCCCATCCTACGTCTAGTCGCTCTATTCTTCGACATAGCCTTCTCCGTACCACAGCCGAGAATGTCGAAAGACGATGTCTCAGACAGCTTGGCCTCGCTTGCATTACTCACAATTGATGTGGGCCTTTCATTGTGGTTCTGGACGACGGGTGTCTACACCGGGGAATCGAGCACAGATTGTCCGCAAGTAGGATTTCTATTCGCAAAAGTTGACCTTACAGCTCCGTGGTTCGCTAAGGTCAATATCGTTTGCCTGGTCATATTCTACCTTGAAGCCCTCTGTCTTGGGGTCATCAGAGTAATAGATAGCCGAAGGAAGAAAAAACAGTCTAAGTAGGCAAATCTTCCCCATGTTTCATTAAGCAAATAGCTAACCACCTCGTGTTCGACATAGACGCGACGACCGCACTGGCCACTCCGGTGCTAAATGCTATATCAGCAGCATGTACTACACCTTCGAGTCCTTCGTGGCTATCGCTGGTATAGAGTGTACAATCCGCTGGAACAACATCGCCGACGTGAACAATCTAAAATCCACTGCTCAAATCGTCCCTTTCGTTATTGGTGTAGGCGTTATGGTTCGCGCATTGAGGCCTTTCCGCCGGATATGGGAATCGATTGGAGCATACAAACCAGACAAGACTGTCCCAGAACGGCAAGAATGTCACAATCTTCCACATTACAACCGCCAAAGTTGGAATAGGCCGGCGCAACAGGTTCCACAGAGGGTGGAACATGTTGCTGAGGAGTGGATTTTGAAACGTGCCTTTAGGAAATGCTTTGAATTTTTGCGTTAGGAAGCCAGCCTAGATCAAGTCAATAGATGTGTCATTAAACTAGGACAACAAATCTAATGAAGCGTTGAGATTGCACCCTGATTCCACCCCTTGGGTTTGCCGCACCCCCTAGAGAGTGCGGCAGAGTCTAATGCGGAAGGCTAACGAGCCTTTCGGGGCAATCATCTTGCGTAGATGACTACTGTCATCGTGGTCCTAATCTGGTCTTTTGCACGACGTTCTGTAGCTTCCGCCACACCTTTCAATAAGAAGGAAGAAAGAAGAAGAAGGGCCATTAGGTACAAAAGACAACCTGTGTGCGCCCAGTCTGTGCCAAGGCCGCACCGCCAAGCCACGTACCAAGACAGACAACGAAGCCCAGAGAATCTGTAACATCTTTGTGTTTTGGCTAAGTAAGCTCTTTAAGGTGCTCTGCCTTAACTTTGTGCATTGCAATGTTCCAATAAGTGTTAGGTATGCGGTATAGTGATTGGCCTTGTTGTGACATAGTTTCTGCGACACCAGCGGCAACAGACTTTTTCCAAATCCTCCCTTTCTTGAAGTCGCCATCCCCTTTGCGCTATACGACACTCGCTGCACCCTTCTGGCGGTGCCACCAGTGTTATAGCCCTTGTTAATCGTCACAAATAGGCCTCATTTTGTTTGCTACTCTCCGATTCGTACAGGCTCAGCTATGCAGAGGTAGCTGAGGGTTCAGCTGGGCAGGTCCCAGGCGCCTCAGTGGCCTCAGGCGGTAAGACGGCCTCAGGCAGCGAGGTGGGCCCGGTGTACATATATAGACATCCACTTCTTCTCAGGTAGACAAAGGACAAGTTCATCCATCTCGACCAGATTCTAATCGCAGGCTCGGCCTGCGATTGATAAACACCGGAAAAAGTCCGACAAGAGTCTTTAAGGTGGCACCCAACCGAACGGGTTGGGAGCAGCCGCTCAAGGGAGGGGAGGAAGGGACGCGTTTAGGGGGTTATAGCGACAGCAACTCCTGTGAAGGTGAGTGCGAAGGTCAACAGAGGGAGTGCGCCAATATAGAGCCGAGAAACGAGCTGGAAATGGGAATAGAAGCGTGCAGGTGGAGGGTGGGCTCAGATAATTGAGAGAAGGTTGTGTGAGGAGATTGTGTGAGATGATTGTATGAGAAGATTGTGTGAGAATGTGTAGCCGATTAACATTCTACGGTAGGGAAGAGGTAAGCAGGAAGTGCGAAGGCCGTCCGTATTTGTAGTTGAAGTGGCCCACACAATGTGTTGCACAAGCATCCGTCCTCGAAAGACCCAGCGCGTGAGTCGTGGGAAGCCATTTTGGGCTTGCAATATTTTGAGCCTGCAAAGGTGGTGGAAGAGAGGGTAGGTGGAGGGAGCAATGGCGTTCGACTGCACGAGCGAAGAAAAGACTTATGGTCATGGTCTGCGAGGTGCAGGGGCGTCAAACCGGGCGTTAAAGGGCGCCCAAAACGATGGCCATTGTCCCGGAAATGAGCGTTGTGCTGTAAAAATAGCTTCTCAGCATTCACAAGCTAATCAGAAATATCATGACTAGACACCATTAGTTTCCTGTCGTACTTGTTCTGGGTCAAACGCATCGCCTCCATTCTTGAGATTTTTCTATTCCGGGGTGACTCGGGGCAACCAGAGCGCAATAGGGACCACCCCACAACCAATACAAAAACCCGCACCCTGCAACCTGGGTCCCGACAAATCGACTGCCGTTTGGAGGCCCTCATGAGGTGCACGCCTGTGAGGTACTGTTAGCCAGAATAGGTATAGAATAGCTCTTCGCCCTGGGAACTCTCTTGCGAATACGCTCCATTTCAGTTGCTACTCGCAGATGCCTGCTAGGGCCTACTGATGCCTGCTGTGATCTCAGTAAGTATATGGGTACCTGCTTCTAGTGTGTCATCTGCCTGCTTCTGCCTGGATAGGTACTGTGTACATAAATCGTCCGCTATACCTAGGGGCAATGAACTAAGCAATTCAGCATTTCCTCCGTTTGACGGGTATGCAGCTATGAAGTACACACCCATGAGATGCATGCCTGTGAGGTATACGCCCATGAGGAACACGTCCATGAGGTATACGCCTATGAGATGTACGGCTATTAGGTACACGCCTGTGAGATGCACGTTTATGAGGTACACACCCATAGATGCAGGCCTGTGAGGTATACGCCTTTGAGGCACACGCCCGTGAGGTACACGCCCATGAGGTGCACCCCCGTGAGATACACGTCTATCATGAGGTGCACGCTTGTGAGGTACATCCCCATGAGGCACACGTCCATGAGGTGCACGCCGGTGAGATGCACGCCGGTGAGGTACGCACCCATGAGATGCACGCTTGTGAGGTACACACCCATGAGATGCACGCCTGTGAGGTACTGTACAAACCTATGAGATACACGCCTATGAGGTACACGCCCATGAGTTGTACGCCCATGAGGCACAACGCCTACGAGGTGCACACCCGTGAGGTACGCGCTCATGCGGTACACGCCTATGAGGTGCACGCCCATGAGGTACGCCTCATGAGGTACACGCCATAAGGTACACGCCCATATGGTACATGCCATAAGGCACACGCCCATGTACACGCCCATGAGGTACACGCCCATGAGGTGCACACCCGTGAGATGTACGCCCATAAGACACATGCCTACGAGATGCACGCCTATGAGACACATGCATGAAATGCACGCCTATGAGGTGCATGCCCATGAAGTATATCTCCATGAGATGCACGCCCGTAATCCCCTGGAACCGGTAGAGTTACCGGCATGGACAGCGTCCATAAGGATAGAACAGAAGCGCTCTAAACGCTCCAGGAAGCCTTAGCACCCTCCATACTGACAGCTAATATGAGATCACTATGCAGTAGATGTGCCGAGAGTTAGCGACAGCTAGATTTATTCCCATAGTCTCCCACAGGCTTTTCAGATAGGAGAATCAGGTAACATTTGCCCTCCCAAGTATAGTGTGAACGCGTCCCCGCATGCTCAATAGCTGAAGTTGGCTGTGGGGCGCAAAATGGCTGTCGAATGTGGCTGCCCCGAGTCACTCCGTTTCTATTGAGCACCAGCTTGAGGCCCAGTTGGTTGGTTGCCCCGGGGGGGGGGGGCCTATCCGGGCCTTGTAGAATGGTTGTGCAGGGTCTCAAGAGGGCTTGTTAATTTCCAGAGAGCATTCATTTAGGCCTAGAGTGTGTCTTATTCTGGCCCGAAAAAGTCCATTTCTGGTTCTTTACACCTAAGTGGTTAACGAGAGAGGATGATTTTAGCATTGATATAAGCAGCCCCCAGTCCTGAAAGGCCCAGATTCAGCTTTAAAGGGCACCCATGCTAAGCCTAGAGGAGGCCTGTTCGGACACTAGGGGATGTCAGGTTCTAGTTCCAGGAAAGAGCCTGCTCTAGCACCTTAACCCCTCCGTAGTAAAGCGGGCACGCTCCGGGGCGAATGGGCACCCATAAGACCTGAACAGGCACTCCCTAGGACTTGAATAGGCACCCCCTAGGGACCTGTATGGGCACCACTATGCCTTTAATGAGTGAGCTCTGGAGATGGAATGGACACAGGACCCGTTCTAGCTCTTGAGCCCGTGAGCACGACCTTGCCTGGCAACTACCGGCACCTACAGCACTCCCAGGTCTTCCCTTTCTCTCGTTGCCATGCTTTCCCAATTGAACGACCAAACATTTAGTATCCTTTTATCCCTTCCACAATATATGTCTCGCTGGCATGCATCTCTCGAGTGTGCTTCTTATTTCTGTGTACCTCACAGGCTTGTATTTCACAGGGCGTTCATCTCAGAGGTGTACATCTCATGGGCGTGTCTCTTTCGTGGGCATGCTGTTACGGCCTTGCTAGGCTCGCCTAGTCCTGGGTCTAGGGCTAAGGGGTTGTGAGACTACTCAGTCCGTGTTGAAGAAATAGGGAGCACGTGACATTATGGTAGCAAAGTGTAACTGAATGTAGGGTGTGTAATCGTATTGAGTTGACCATGGGGATTTGACTGAGGGTTCTATGATGCGCCTGTACCTATGAGGTCTTGCCGTACTCCCGGACGATGGGGAGGGCATGGCCGGTCACGTGATGGTGATTTGCTCCCGCGCCAAGGGGCGTACTTGTCCCTCAGGGGATTAGTCACCACCTGTGACCGCCTGATTCTGCCGAGCCTATAACACATGCATCTAGAAGGCCAGCATCTCACAGGTGCATCTTATACGGGCGTATATTTCACAGGACGAGAATCTTAGTTGCATGTATCTCATGGGCGTCGCTCTCTCGCGAGCATACAGCAGCCGAGTTTGTGTCCCCCGATACATCCCCACCAGACCCGTTTCGTCACCAGACCGGTTCCACCACCAAAATCGTTTCGCCAACAGAATCGTCCCCCTCTGGCACGAGCTTTGCCCTCACGCAAGCTTGGCTCCTGTGCGTCTTTGATTCCGCCACGAGCTTGGTCCTCATGCAAGTCTGGTCCTCCTACGAACCTGCCCTCCTACTAGCCTGGTCCTCGTGCAAGCCTAATCCTCGTTCGAGCCTGGTCCTTCTGCGAGCCTGGTCCTCCTACAAGCCCGGTCCTTCTGCGAGCCTGGTCCTCCTACAAGCCCGGTCCTGCTGCGAGCCTAGTCCTCCTACGGGCCTGGTCCTCCTACGAGCCTAGTCCTCCTGCGAGCCTAATCCTCCTGCGAGCCTGATCCCCCTACAAGCCTGATCCTCCTACAAGCCTGATCCTCCTATGAGCCTGATTCTCCTACAAGTGTTACGCCTCCAGGGGTATACGAGCGAGCAAACAGCTACAATGGACAAATAAGGTAGAATAGGGTACGTATGCGCTATGGAAGTGTTACGGCAACGTGAAGATGATTCCATTCAGCTGCCCTAACGAGGATACCAAGGGCGAAGAAAGAAGAGAGGGCTGGATGTCGAAAAGAACGACTCAAGCGCCAAGCGCCACCTGTCTTAAGAAGCTAGTCGCAGGCGTCTCGCACATCGACTTCAAGCTGAAGATCCCCTAGATCCTCCAACTGCACAGGGACAGAGATATCCCTTGGGAGCGGTAGGCTTGGCAAGTCTTGGAAAGCCCCTAATAGATATCCTCCTTTGAGAAGTTAGCAACAAAAGACGGGCGTGTTTGGGGGCAACTTCACTCACTGACGAGAGTCTTTCGGGTGCGCGGACGAGGTACTTGTTGTGGCGCATCTGCCATAGTTGTGAGCCTGAGCTGTTTAAGCTTGATGGGAGTCATCATTGCACCGACCTCGATTTTGTAGCCATTGCTGCCATATTTCCTGGTGAGTACAGATGCGAGCTTGCTTCCGCTGACAGCGCGACATGGGATGACTTGTATTTGGCTGTCAGCTTGGTTGCCGATTCTGCTGTTCATATTTGTTCGTCCGGATTCAATTGTGCCGTTGGCCACGCTCGATTGACTAAAAGCATCCATGACAATTAGAGATAACCTTCCTGCTTAACGCTAGTGCGATCCGTTCCTCACTTTGTGGACATTTTTGGACGTTTCAATACGTTGAGGCAACGACTAAATAGCAACTTTACTGCAATGTGAAGATTGAAGATAGCAACGAACAGGGCGAACAACGCAAGGCTTTACAGAGGAGGTTGAATTTATGACCTACTACGGAATTCCTCGGGGTGAATGCCAATGCGCGCACAGCCACGAATGACAAAGACTTAGTTGTGATGGGGCGCGGCATGAGCTAGGCCTAATGCGGCATTCATGCTACGTGCCGGCGATGATAGGTTGTGGAACGTAGCGACGAGGGACACACGCAGGCGGGGAGACACAGACAATTTTCATAGATTCTAATTCGTGGATTTTCCAGTCGTGCGGCCAAGTCCCATAGCCCATTTCTCGTCTCCCTAGTGTACAGCATCCTCTACTTGGCCGCCTACCCGTGAGTAGGGGCTCTCGACACGTGCCTGGGACACGCTCACTCACTCCTCCCCTCGACATTACCAACCGCATTTTCTTCATTAAGCTATGCAGTCTACGGCTATGATGTTATCTGACTTTATGTACGGGATCTATAGATCTGTAGACCGATAGCTATGAAGACCTGACATTGTTTTTCCAGTGGGTTGCCTATCAGCCTAGCAGCTTTGTACTGTCTTTGTCTGTCTTGGTCATTAGTTTTGGTCGCAGAGAGTGTACATAAATTAGGCTGCTCAATCCTTCTCTTTTGGTGTTTGGACTCAGTTTAGCCGTCGAGCACGGTAAAGGTATGAGTCCTGCTCTTCTTCAATCTCCATACTCTGGCGCGCGCACGCTGGTCTCCGTATAACAGGCCGCATATGCTGGGGAAGAGGGAGAGAGGTGGTCGTACAGTCGGGTGGTCTTCGTGCTCTGGGGCGGGTACATTTGGGGTGGTTGCTGGGGGAGGTCGCTGGGGGAGGTCGCTGGGGGAGGTCGTTATGTGCTGCAGTGCGCAGTGTCAGTTATTTGTGTGTAAGTACGCGTTTCGCCTGGGGCTCGCAGGCCTCACGCGCGCTGTCGGATGGCTGGGCTTCGGCTTTGGTAGCCGTTTATAGGGACTATGATGTCCAATTGGGTGCGCTTCGACTGAGGCTCGCAGGCTTCATGCATGGTCGGATTGTTGACTCCCGTTTTAATCACCGAGCACCACAAGGGTCAGGAGTCAGCTCTCTGCTGTGCGTTTGGATTCATCACAGCTTCTCTCATGGATACCACTCATGAGGTACTGACATGGAGCACCGCGTGATGGTGCGAATCTATCGCTCCCCGGGTTCGGACGATATTAGGGAAAGTAGGATGGCTGACAAAACGCTCAATCCCAAAGTTCGTTTATGATTTGCTTATGTAGGAAGCGAAGGGTGTCATAATTGAGTAGATGCTGTGGATTACATAGATTTTTGTACCTCTGCACATAAATTTCTACTGATTGGTACTTTCTACGTATATATCTTGGCAACTTCTTGGCATTCGTTTGCCTTGTGGTTGTTCGTGCGTTGCCTTCTGACATTCTAAGTAGCAGCCTTATCGAGATGAGGCGGAATTCAAAATTGCATGAGGCAGAATTGCCCAACGATGCACTGCCTCATTTGCCAGTAGCCAAATGGTTTACGTGTCAGGCAATTTGGGTGTCCCCCCAGCCCCGTTCTCTCGCTTATTTCATCTCGCATTCCCCACTGACCAGAACTGGGCATAGTCCATTGACAAGCTCCCGACTTCTTTGCCCACAGGAACAGTAAGTGGATAATCTCTTGTCTCTGCCCTAAGGAAAACCGATGGCGCCCGGAGAAAGCCAAGAGTCTTCCCCTGGTGTTGGCAAAAAAAGGACGTTGCAGGAGAAGCTATACTGTTGCCTGACAATCACTCAGAACTGCAGCTTCATTCTTTGGAAAGCACTATCTTGAACGGCCCAACATCCGCTCCCCAAAGACGGCCCGAATCGACCACTGCCGAACCTTTGTAGAGTTCAGCGCCCGGCATGGCCGGTCGAAGTTCGGTCAGTGATCGAAGAGATTCCAGCTGAAGCCCTCACTAACATTTTAGCCCCAATTATCTGAGCACCCTAATCTGGAGATCGACCATACGAACGGAGAGACGACAGTTGTAAGTTCCACTCGGCAATTTCTTTCTTCAAGTATTTTGTTGGACCTAGACTCACAATGTCATTTAGCCACAAATCCTCTTATCTACGCCAGCACAGGATGCGATTCGTGGCAACTTTCTGCCAGAAAATGGCACCCTCTTGAAGCTGAAACAAGCGGATGACAGTGTCGAGTCTGACGATCTTGGTGAAACCGAACGGTTGATTCGAAAGAACGAGAACAAAACAGATTCCGATGTTCTAAATTTGGCGGAGTCCTCATCTGATGTAGCGGGTGCTGGGGCCTGGTCGGATATAGCAAACAGCAACGACCAAGGGCATCTCGCGACTTTATTACGACGTGCATTAAAACGACATCCTCACGAGGAGAAGGGATTTTTCCTTCCAATTAACACATTGGAGGACATTATCAGAGGGGACAGAGTTCTCCAATGGCTGAAGGCCAACAAACGGCTTCAAGGCTTGACCCTAGATGAGCTGATCAAAGTCACGAAGCAAATCTGCGAGGATCAATCAATTCCTTCTGGATCTCAAAAGGCGAAGTACAGGTCTTTCCGGAAGGTGTTCACTATATTAGTTCTTCTTGAAAAAGAGGAGGCCATCCAAGACTTCATTAAGGAGGACATATCTGACCAAGACCTACCTCTTCGAGTCCTGTGGGAAGACGGCAGACCTGTTGCCCGACGGAAAACCAAGGACGCTGTGTTGAACAGTTTCAAAAATGGTTGGAGTGATCCACTTTTTGACTTGTTTGACAGTTATCAATGGTGGATAACTGCGCCTTACTTCTACCAGAAGGGAAAGGAAAGGCAGCGGAAACCTCGTTTCTTTGAATTTCATGACAGGGTCGTCTTACCATTCTTAGAAGACAAGGAGCGGGAGACAGAAGATGGCCTAGGTGGTTTCAGCAACGTATGGCAGGTGAAGATACACGATGCCCACCATGATTTCTGCACAGGACCGGTATTTGTGGTTTTCCCATACGATCTATTGTTTCTAACAGCTTGCAGAATCATCATTCAAAGTTTGCCCAGAAACGCCTTCATTCAAAAAAGAAGGAAGACTGGTGGGCTGAATTCCAATTCTTGAGACGAGTTAGCAGCAGAAATCATCCGCACCTGATCAAGCTGCTATCTTCGTTCAAGTATAGGGGCACATATCGCTTTCTTTTCCCTTGGGCCGACGCGAATCTTCGAGATTTCTGGATGCAACATCCGAATCCCCACATCGATCAAAGGCTTATGCTCTGGGTTGCCGAACAATGCCAGGGAATTGCATCTGGACTGTATGAAATCCACAACTACCACGCCAGCAACGACCTGCTCCACCCCGACGAGCGAGCCCTGTACAAACGCTACGGGATGCACAACGATCTGAAACCAGAAAACATTCTCTGGTTCAGCATGGAACCGAATGATTACGGCCATGGACTCGTCCAGATCGCGGATTTCGGGCTGAGCAGCTTCCATGGGACGACAAGCCGATCAAATTTCCGCGTACGGGCAGCCTCGGCTTCGTATCGAGCGCCTGAACTTGACACCTTACCTGGCACAATTTCGAGAGCTTTCGACATATGGACTTTGGGTTGCCTCTATCTAGAGTTCATTACCTGGTTCTTGGCTGGCTGGGGAAAAGTCGACCAGTTCTCGGAAACCCGGCTCCAAGATGATCTCAAAGGGATTACGTCGGATACCTTCTTTGCGATACATCACAGCTGCCAGGCAGAAGAGCCAGTTGCGCTCGTCAAGCCCGAGGTCGAAAACGTATGTGGGGTTTCCATCGTAATTCCCTTGAATTTGCTTTGCCCCCGCTCTTTTAGAATCTCATTTGGATGTCTAATTCTCCTCGGCCGTGTCGCTAACTCTGAA
>Ga0335072_10001313_pt1 | contig 40592 bp, 44 predicted proteins | sample Lox_Sample_21_FD_206725 | JGI IMG/M metagenome (GOLD analysis project Ga0335072, IMG submission 206725) | Soil microbial communities from Loxahatchee National Wildlife Refuge, Florida, United States - Lox_Sample_2.1 | ecosystem: Environmental > Terrestrial > Soil > Wetlands | place: USA... | reverse complement strand
CGGAGACCAGCTGGTGCGGTCAAAACTAGGTAGTTTTCAACTAGCAATAACACGGCCTCAGACGAATCTTCACTGGCACGCGTAATGCCCGTGCACTTGGATGAAGAAGAAAGAAGAGAAAGTTCGAAGGGGGAAGCGAAGAATTTATAGCCCGACGCCAAGCACGGACCATGTTATTGCTGAGTCATTCAGTCAACAGCGCACTGTGCACAGTGCAGGCTTCAAAGGCTGCAGGTGGCTGGGTGCGCTTCAAAGGCTGTGCCTCAGATGAGAAAAGAACGAGAAATGATAATGAATCGATCATTGCAACGTGATTATCTTCATAAGTTTGGAACAGGCTGGTGTCTCGCTATGGAAAAGGACACCGTACACTCCCATTTAAAGTGGGAATTTGCTCTCAATAGCACGATAACTGGTAATTAAACCATTCAGAGTACGAGAATCTCTGCTTCCGCCTCAGGCAGTAATAAAGCCAAGTGGTAAGGGCGGCAGACTCTTGCGTTTTGCAAAATTGTTCGATACTGAGCACAGATTGCGGCCAATACGATAGACGCGCGAAGTCATTCATTTGTCAACCACCAGACCACAGTGAGCCCCCAGAACGTCGCTGTACTTGTACTTCCATACCTCTACGTCGACGAGCACGGCTTCCACGCTGAGAACATAGTCTGGCGCGGATATTTCAATGACAGTACAACTAGTGTTTATCTGCATGTGGCTATCGGAACTGCCTTTGGTGTCTCTGCGTACCTAGACGGCGATTCCATCCTACCGTTCTTGGAGACGTGAACTTGATACAGTCACCAGTGAAATCAGCTTCAGCTCTTATCACCTATAAACACTTCGTAGATTTTAAGCTAAACCACGTTGCCGAGTCTGGCTGCTCTACGGCTTGACACGGCCCGGCCCTCCTGTTCCTGTGCTAACCGAAGCTCTTCTCCCAGGTGCCGAGATCGTCATCCATTTTATTTCTTCTTCTGAAAACCCTCCTATCTTCAGGAAGTTGCAATGGTTTCCCCAGGTTTCCCTGCGCTTTCACTCACACTGGTCCAGAGTCAGCCGTTTACCGTTCGCAGTCAAATTCTCTACCTTGAATTACGATTTGAGGATGAAGACGCATACCTACACCATCTCACTCTGGATGCACTCGAGAAGCCCGGCAATAGCTGCACTATGTGCGCGCCTGCGAAGTAATAAGCTCGCCCACGTTGGATCAAGAACTCACCACCAAGAGAGCTAGAGAAACGACTATCGCCTCAGTCTTGTCGTAATGGAACGTCATCGGTTTGTTTGTCACCCACCCAAGAACGACCATTAAGGGAGCAAAATACAGTGTAATCTGGAGAGTACGTCCGAGAGTGATGCCGACGGCCAGGTAGGACTTAAGTCTCATCGTCAGGGCATATTCATCGGCACTACCCGTAATCGGAATGATAGTTAAGCCTCTGAATGCCCGACTTATATGAGACATCTTAACTATCCCATCGATATTGTTGACAAGGTAGTCAGGGCATACCGTCAGACCAACCGCAGCGATAATAACAAAGTTAACCGTCCAAGAGCCAAGTTCCTCGGGTTCAATATCCCTTTACTTCGCCGACAAAAAGAACGGCGTAGCTCACAACGTGAAAGTAAGAGAAATTTCCCCTCCGGTTTAAGTGGCACTCGCTTCGAGTACAGTCGCCCTCGCTCAATCACACACCGCTTTTATGGAGTACGCAGTATGGAGTACTGAAATAAAAGACCGCGCCCAAGGAACATACCATCTGGACTCTCGACTGTGAGATACACTATCGGAAGCAATCCTTTAATTCCTATGGACAGATGTGAAGGAAAACGGAGCGAAGTGATCAGTTGGCCTCGCTTTGAGTATAGAGGATTGAAACAGCAAGGCTGTATTCAAAAGGCTCAAATACTAGAATAGAAAAGCTCGGTGTTCGGAGGAATAGCACGCGGAAGTACGGGCACGACCTTGAGGGGCGGGTACCCAACTAAACCAAAGGGACTGACAGCCCTAATTAATGGACACTAGTAGGGTTTCGTGTACATTGCCATCAACAACCTCATTCAGCCTTCGGGAGAATTAAGAGCCCAAAGTACAATATCCCATTACTGCACAATATCAGCGCCGACGAGACGAGTTTGGTGATCTGTGAGACTCTAGTTGTCTAGGTATCTATTGAGGGGCTCACTTCGCCTTTAAATGTCGCGGACCCGATGGTAGAAGATGTTCACTTCTTCGAATATAAAAGTTACCTCATCGTTCTCCACTTTCTTATGGCCGATCATTCTCTAAAGAGGAAGGAAAACTCTCAACTTTTTCTTCTGCTTAGAATCGGACTCAATTTGGTGTCTCTGAAGCCACACTAACACCTTCATAATGGAAAAGACGATTGAAACACCGGAGCGGATAGAAACAACATGGGAGGGGGATACAAGCATATGTGAACGTCAGTGAAGTTACATAACATCCAAGGTACAGCTTCTAACCTAGTTCAGCGGAATCGAAGTACGCAAAGTACATACCTGGCGGCTATTCTCCATCTCGATGTATGAAAATCTCCGGAAAACCGATGCTTTATGTCATTCTTGCTTTGTCTGGAACTGCAATCATGTTCTTTGGCTACGATGCGAGCGTAATGAGCCAAGTGAACACTAATCCCGACTACTTATCCAAGATGGGTACCAACAACGGCACGGATAGAGACTCTGCGGCTATTGGAGGTATCGTTAGCGTGTGGTTCGGAGGGTTTGCCATCGGTTAGTAATGATCCGTTTTCACAGTCCGATGTTAACGTCTTTTGCACAGGTGCTCTAATGGTTGGAGCATACGCTGATCAACTTGGTCGACTGAAAACCATGCAAGTAGGATGTCTATGGGCTCTCATAGGCGCCGTATTACAAGCTTCTACTCAGAACATCACGTGGATGTGCTTTGCTCGCGTCATTGGTGGTATTGGGTGTGGTCACCTTAATACTGTGGTGCCAATATGGACTTCTGAGCTTGCGGATGCTAGCATGCGAGGCGCATTTATTGCTGTGGAGTTCACGCTTGCTCTCCTTGGGTCTACAGTGTTTGTATTCACTTCCCCTTGGCGACTGTCCTAACGTAAATTCTAGGGCATATTGGATGGAGTATGGCTGCGACAAACATTTAAGTTCTGTAGCTGCGTGGCGGTTTCCTGTCGCATTCCAAGCCGTATTCCTCATTGCCATGTTCATCGCGGCTCCATTTTATCCCGAGTCTCCTCGTCATCTAGCAAAACATGGACGGTTCGATGAAGCTCGAGATATTATCACACGCTGCCGCATTAATCCCGACCCTTTGACTATCGAGCTAGAGATGCGTGGAATTCAGTACGCATTGCGGATGGAGACGCAAAGCAGTCACACATATTACAGCATGCTCTTCACCAAAGACAATCTCCACACCCGCAGACGCATTATACTAGGTTCTGGAGTGCAAATCATGCAGAAGCTTACGGGGATCGACTTCATTGCAACATATGCACCGGAGATGTTTGCTCTTGCTGGCTACACTAGCAATAAAGCAGCACTACTTGCCGGAGGCAACTTCTTTGGATACACAGCTAGTCTGGCTGCTGCCATATACCTTGCTGATCGCGTTGGTCGACGCAAGCTCATGCTAAGTGGATCGCTCTCAATGGGCATCGTTCTAATCGTCGGCGGTGTCCTCGCCCATGAGGTTCTAGCAAACGGAAAAGATCCTTCGAAGGCCAGCTCGCTTGGTGGAGGTGTAGCCGCGATATTGTACATTTATACCTTCTTATACGGTAGCTGCTGGCTTACCACTTGCTGGGTTTATCCAACAGAAGTATTCCCGCTGTCTTCACGAGCCAAAGGAACGGCACTCGCCACCGTTGCTTTCTCACTAGCGGGAGGCACTATTAACGAGATTGTGCCTTATTTGATAACAGCGGTGGGATTTTGGGTTTTCATTCTCTTTGCATTGCTAAATTTTGCAATACTAGTTCCGATATACCTGTTCTACATCGGTACATTATTCTCTTCTACACAACAGTATTTCCACAGGGCTAATGAGAGCATAGAAACTGCAAATCGTACTCTCGAGGATTTTGACTTGCTCTTTTCGTCAAAGAGCATTCTCCTTTGGAGAGCCGAAGAAGAATACGCTGTGGCTAAAGCAGAGCAAAATATGGAAAAGGCTTAGACTTTACAGACCGATAATTGAAAGGTAAAAGGGTAGCAGCACAGGATCAGCTGTGGAGAAGGGTGGAAGTCATGACAGATGAAGGATATCCGAAATCACGAACGGTAAAGAGTTCACGCCATGTTAGTGTTGCTATTCCTTTTGTTGGATATGATCGTTTTGAGGCGTATTGCGCGCGAGAGCAACGTCGAATGAACATAGCCGCTTGTAATTTCGTCTAGACTCAAGTTATCTGAACCGGTTGGTGATTGTCATTTTGACCAACTGTTGTAACAGCTCGTTTCAGTGCAGGTTGACTCGCGTGTGTCGTTCACGCGGGTTTTACTTGAGTCTCGAGTCAAGTCCAAGGCGCAAGCCGATCTCGCTAGTGACTGTAGTTGTCAATCTCACGCTTTACTTACAAATGCAGCACTCAGCGCAGCAGGTACAAACGTTCTTCTCGTGATTCCGGATGACACAAGTCATGACTAGACAAGCGGAGCTACCAACGTCCGCGGCATCTTGAACTCTACATTCCTCGGTACGGCCTCGTCTTTCTCAAACAACTTTCTCGACCTTGTTCGTGATGTCGACTATGAAGGTAGACTTTTTGGCGAGCGCCTCGGTTGGTATCTACGGTACAGAGATTTGATGACTCGGTGAGGGCCTCGGGATCTCCCGAGGATATATTCAATGTAGCGATAAACCAAATTTGCCTCGATCATGTCTCTGGATGTACCCACGGGTCTTGACGTATCACCTCTGCTTCGTCTTGTCTGCGACGACGAACACCATCCAAGCATTGTTGTATGTCAACGTTATCCGTATGCGAGGTTCACGCCGTATGTGCACAACCAAGTCACTTTCCTCCGCCGCCAGGCATCTTGGATTACAGTGGGGACAATACTACTTGTACGCACTGTATGTTCGCAAACGGAAGCCGGTGTCAGAGCTAGAATTTGGTGTTCAAGTAAACTCTGTGACGGAGATATCGCTGAATGTTCTATTTAGCAGAAGTCACCTGCGGCCTGGATGCGATCTAGAGCGGCTGCAATATGCTTCAATCAAGAATATCATGCAATCTATTCTGTAGTTAACAATAGTTGACAGTAGTGACGCTTTGATGCGACAAGTTTCTTCCTCTTCTTCTCATTCTACAGCTTACTCTTCACATCTTCACCCTCCAAGCCGACCTTCGCAAACTGATAATAAAAGTTCAAGCAGTCCTTGTTAGCCAATGTGTCTGAAGGCTTCAGGATATGGCCGCTAACGATCCGTTTGACCGGTAACTCTACCTTCTTGAGATTGATCGTGGTTGGGATTTCTGGTGTTTCAAAGACATACTTGGGCACATGTCTTTTGCTTAGTTCCCTCGCAATCACCTGTTTAACATCCTCCACCAGCGCTTTGGTGAACTTCTGGCCTGGTGCCATCAACAGGAAGAGCATTACACTCTCATCGTGATCTTGTGGTCGACGCTGACCTACACATAGGCTATCTTGAACCTGTGGGAAGAAGGTCTCGATGACGCTGTAGATTTCGGCTGAGCCGAAGCGAACGCCTGAAGGATTTAGAACGCCATCTGCGCGACCTAGGAAGAAGATTTGCTTTGTGATGGGATGGACCATGATGAAGTCGCCGTGTGTCCAAACATTGTCAAAACGCGCGAAATAAGCATTGAAGTATTTCTGGGCGCCGTCAGAACCCCAGAAGAAGACTGGCATATTCGGAAATGCTTTGTTTCTATGTTTCGTTAGCTCCGACCTTGAGAACTTCGATTGAAAGACGTACGCAACTAGCTCGCCTGGAATACCGTCCTCGACCTGTTTTCCCTTGACACCCACACCTCCTTCAATCAGCTGATCGTACACGACAACCGGCGTTCCAAGACTTGGTCCTTGACAACCACCAACGTACAACGGCGTCAATGGATTCTCCATACCGAAGCAAGCCGCAAGATCCGTACCACCCGACATGTTTGCCAATAGGACGTGGGAAGGAAAGCCGGTGTCGTAGAACCATTCGAACAGCTGATCTTTCAACACCATGCCGGTGCTGGTTACAGCGCGTAGTGAGCTTAGATCTGCTATCTCGCGAGGACTCAGATCATTTTTCTGATATTCATGCATCCATCGTGGTGAGATACCTAGATCCGTGACCTTCTGTTCACTAACCAAGCGTACGAATGCCTTGAGATCTGGTTGGAATGGTGACCCATCGTACAAAATAGTTCGGGCTCCTGACAGCAATGAGAGGACTGTCGATAGGTACATAATCCAGCCGGTTGTGGTGTACTGCAACGTAACGGTGTCTGGACCATAATCGCGGTGTAACTTTTGCTCCTTCAGCGCGCTTGTCAGCAATCCACCCACCGAATGCACAATACACTTCGGGATACCGGTAGTGCCACTCGAATAGACGACTAGGAAGGGATCTCTGTACTCGACGCGCTCGAAAGTTAGATCTTTCTTTCCATTGGCAGCTTCCAAGAACTTAGCCAGAGTTATCGTACTCGGAACGTCGCTCATATCTTCCGGTCGGTTTTGCCAACGAGGTTGCGATACTACGCCCTTGAATTCCTTTACATCCTTCATTCCGTTTACAATGTCTCTAACTTTGGGTCTCAGATCCACAGTCTTTCCATTATACACAGCCCAGTCGTCGATAAACACCCAAACAGGCTTAATCTGAGTTAGTCGATCGAGCACGCCTTTCGTTCCCATATCGGTACTGGAACTGCTGAATATGCCACCGATGGCAGTGACAGCTAAGAACACGCACAGCGTATCCAAACTGTTGCTCGCAACAACAGCGACCCGATCACCGCGCCGAACACCCCTCGCCTTCATCGCATTCTCGAATAGGCCAACCCTAGCTCTCAACTTTCCCCACGAGACGTGCCGGATCTCAGAGCCGCCCTCGCGCACCTCCGTGGCCGCAATCTTCCCATCCTCCTTACCACCAGCAGCCGTCCTACTCCCGGGCCCGTCCGCGCCAGCAAAGAACAGCACATTCTCGGCGAAGTTGAGGCGGACGCCCTCGAACCAGCGCGGCACAGAGTCCATGCGGGCAGCGAGGTCGACGACGCGCGCGTACGCGCCCTCGTGGATCAGCGCAATCTCCTCCCACACCAGCTGCCAGAAGTCGAGGCGCGTGGCGTCGTCGTGCACCCCCACCGACCACGAGTGCAGGTCCGTGAAGCTCCGCAGCGACAGCCCGTGCCGCGCGTTTGCTCGCCGCATGAACGCGCTCATCGGGTGCGCTGACGGGTTGGGGTGCGTCCAGAGTTTGCGTGGGAGCGTGGTCGTCGACGGCATTGACATGGTGGGTGGATTTGCAGGAATTAACACTGGAAGAGTGGTAGAAAGAGATGACAAATTAAAATGATGTACAGGATGGAAAAGATGTATGAATTGAGTCTAAATTCGGATCGTACGCGCAATAGAATCTGGTCGATGGCGATATCGATGACGATATCGGGACTAATATGACGGATGAAAGATGTACGTTAAGGGTGTTCGGAGGAATCTATGGCGTCAATTCAAAAGTCTTCGGAAGAAAAAGAAAATAATATGCAAAATTCAAGACCGATATCTCACAGACGGACCGAGGCCATTGTTGAACTCTAACTCTTTCAATGTCCGTGGATACCCGTTAGGTGGGGTCGACAGCTATAAGCTCACCATAGCTTCTCCGGTGTCCGGAGCTTAGCTGCACACCTCCGAAAATTAGGCAAATCGATAGGGTAAAGACTCGGAACTCGGAAATTCGGATCGCATTTGGTATCTTTGAGCCTTTGAGACAGCTCTTGACTTCCTCTTACATGAAGCATACCCCTGATTTCAGTCGAGACGCCTTAGCAATGCTCAGCTCGTACAGTAGAAACATCAAACTAAATGGAACTAAGCAGGTTTGCCTCTGTTCGCTTCTCCACCCTTAACGGTACCCGCCTCTGGTTGCTGACTGGAAGCGGTCTTGATTTCTGGGAAAGCAAACATCTTGCTCTTCCCACCCTTGAGACCTTTCCATTTGAAGTGATCGTTTTGGTTTGTCCACACCAGTGGTCCTACCCAAGGCTGTGTATTCCACCTGAGATCTAACTTTGCACCATCGACGTTGGCAATCATACCGGTTGGATCAGTAATCTGATATTTCGGTCGCTGATTGCTCAACTTGATAATGCCTGGCTGCTTAGAGCCTTTGTAGAATGGAGTATCGTCCTTTTGTGTCTTCTTGACTTTGCCACTCTTAGCCTTCTCTTCGGGTTTCGGACCTGGGTGTATCCACTGGTTCTGATGCCATGGTGCTTCCTTCGCTGGCAAGATGGCATCCCAAATGATTGCCTCTGTTGGAGGTGCGGAGGAATTCTTCTGATCGGGCCAGGATGCGACGAGATAGAGGAATACTTGTTTTGTGTTCCACCCAAATAGGCTGCTTAGGTCGGTGGTAAGGTCAAAGCGGATGTTGGCATACTCTTCGCGCTTGAGTGAGTGGTAGTAAGGTCGTCCCTTTGCTCTAGTCGATATGTTAGCTAAAAGCTATTCCACGACATTGATAAATTGATGGTCCATCGTACACTTGCACATTCCGTAATTCGAGGCTTGCGGTGGGTGACTGAGGGTGTAGGAACATAGTCAGCGCAACGAAGGCGCAAACCCAGAAGGCGACCGTAGTAGCAAATCCAAATAGATTTTGGACGCGCACGAGAGCCGAATGCATATTTGCGGCTGAAGAAGTGGAGCCAGTGAGAGTAGTGTTACGCTGCAGCGATGAGAGAACACTCGGAGAGGTTTGGAATCTCCACCACCGTGAGCCTAGCTTGGATGAAGTCGGGTCGGAAAGTGACAAAGGTGACACTTCGCGGGTGGAAAGCAGAGTCGGAAACGATCTTAGTCCATTGGAGCTGTTGAGACAATCTAATCAAAAAGGCGTGCTTTGTCAGTGGGCATGAGAAGCATGAGGATTAGCAATTGATGTATGTGGTAAAACTTCCCCCCGCGAAAAGGCCATGGTGTTGGATTGGCCATGCACGCGTCAGATTGGCTTTCAGCCACTGCGGCCACGGCTCGGATCACTACTTGTAACGACACTCGATCATTTATTCATATCGACGATGGCCATGTGTTTGACGACTAATCATGGTTCATAATTCCTACCAGAACCGAGAATCATTCGTTTTAGGCCGTATCTGATCACGAACATGTCGTATGAACCGTTCGTTCTCGTATGAGACACCGATGCAGTCAACCAACGTCAGCAGACCAAAGCCATTATAATAAAAGCAAGCCCAAGGAGCATTTGTGTATCATTGCCACGTCGGTAACTTTTTGGCTTGCAGCTTTCCCTCCACTAAATCGACCTGACGAATGGAGTAATTAATGGTCTTGCTAGATCGCCTTAGACTTGCTTACTCACTTCCTCATTTCGCAAAACTACCTCCAACCTTTCAATTGCAAGACCATAGCTGTTCGGAGAAGCATTTGCAGAGAAACGCTCCAAACATATTGAGCTTTCGATGATCTACCATCAGTGTGCTTTGTCATCTTAGGGAACCATATAAATCCAGGCAGATGACTGCCCAGCGCCGGGTGCGATATCTCTCAGCGAACACTTTCCATCTTCAAACCCACAAGCTTAGTACCACTTCACGACATTCAAACAGGCCGAAGGCGAAGCGCTGGCTTCCACAAGGGACGAATACAGATCCCAGATCCTGCACCTTCTACGCGCACGTGGTGCCCGAATGACGATGAAAAATCTTATCGTTTACTATGATCCGGACCTCACGACAGCCATCCAGGACGACGCGCCGATCCCGGACACAGGACCACGCGAGATCCTGATCCGTGTGGTGGCAGCCGGCATGAATCCGAAGGACTGGAAGCACCCGCTGCCGGCGTACTTCAACAGCCGGGTGAACCAGGGCGACGACGTAGCGGGCTTCGTGGAGGGCTTCGGCCACGCCGTCAAGGGCTTTAAGTTCGGCGAGCGCGTCGCCGGCTTCCACCGCATGGGCGCGCCGGCCGGCGCCTACGCTGAGTATTGCGTATGCGCCGAGTGGACCGTCTTCCACATCCCCGACTCGCTCAGCTTCGAGGAGGCTGCCACGATGCCGCTGGCCACCTTCACCGCCGCCGTCGGCCTCTACCGCAACCTGCGCCTGCCGATGCCGTTCTCGCGGGCGGACGCGGCCGCGGGCGCCGCCGACGCCAGCGCGCTGGTGATCAACGGCGCGAGCGGCGCGGTGGGCAGCTTTGCGACGAAGCTGGCGAAGCTGTCGCCCGCCATCCGGCCCATTATCGCGGTGGCGGGCGCCAACGCGGCCTCCGCGAAGGACGCCGGCGCGGATGTGGTGCTCGACTACCGCTCGCCCGCCGTGCGCAGCGACATCGAGAAGGCGCTGGGTGGCCGGCCGCTGCGCTACGCCCTCGATGCGGCGAACTCGCCTACCAGCTTAAACTACATCCTGCCGAACTTGGACGTCCACTCTGGCCGCTACACGTGCACGACGTCGGTGGGCGCCGGCATCAGCGTCAAGAGCACCGAGAAGGGCGAGCAGCAGATCATTCTCGAGCAGTGGGGAGGCTGGTGGCAGCAGATTTGGGTGGGATCCATTCACGACGACGAGCCGGCTGGCGGGATCATGTTCGCGGCTGTGGTCAGTAAGATCTTGGAAATGGTGCTGGCCGAGGGTAGGTTCAGCGGTCATCCGTATGAAGTGGTAGAGGGAGGATTGAACGGCGTTTTGGATGCATTGAAAAGGCTTCGCGATAAGAAAAACGGCAACAAGAAGTATGTTGTGCGCATTGCTGATACTCCTGGGATAAGCTAGGCTTTCATTGAAACACTTTGGCTTCGTTGTAAGCAATTCGGTGTTCGGCGTGACATCGAAAAATTCATAATATCATATCGACATCGCAGCTCCTACTCTTTCTCAATCTTTCTGCTCATTCGACTCCCTCAAAGCTCCATGAAATCCGGCACGCGCTGGATGATAAGTTCAATTTCTTGATCTCTAACGGCATACTCCCAATGGCCCTTCTCCGCGCCCATGGGTAGTCTGAAGCCATACACATTGGTCCACGACCACGGTTGCAACTCCGGCTTGCGCGGATGAATACGCCATGTGATCCAGCATGCGGCGGCACCTGAACTGATACCTTCTACTCGTAGTCCGACCATCTCAATGTCGAGACCGAGTCCCGATTTGTCGAAGCGCTCTAGGTGAGCCTCGATACCCTTAACGCCGTCCTCTCCGCGAGGAATGGTGACCACGTAGCCTTCCGTGAAGGAAGTAAACTTCGGTCCGTAGTGGTCATGCAGTGCTTGCGCCACCAGTGGAATTGAGAGGTCCTTGGAGGCGAGCTTCATGACGTCGGCATAGGATTTCGAATGTGCTTCGGCGGCTTTGTAGATGGCTGATGAGGAATCGAACTTGGGCGCATCCTGAGTGGGTTTGTGGTGTGGATGCAGACGGTCTATGAACGATTCATGCGACATGTTGTTCTTGCTTGATGGTTATTTGTAGAGTAGCTTGAATGCCAGCGGAAAGATATTCGGGACTTGATATCACAAGCGGTAGATGCTTATACTATCGTAATGCGTGCTAATCAATGCCAAGCTCTTCCAGACTCTGCAATCGGAGATAAGTAGAGACAGCCAAAAAGCAAATTGGAAGGCTGAAATGAAGATGAAGGCCAGTGGAGAATTTAAAAATCGGATAAAGCCCTAGGTATATCAAAAGACTGCCATCGGTTTACAGTTCTGTCGGAGCCAAGAGGCCGGCTGATCTGCAGCGGGCTGACATGGCTAAGGTACCGTAGTGTGTGAAACAAGAGCAGTTCGAGGCCCATGAAGTTTGGCGCCAGACTAGATGACAGGACAGCATTGCGGCGTTGGGACAATGATTTCAATGATGTGGCAAAGCCTTGGAACTTGGCTACATGCAAATGCAGTTGGAAACGAGCAACTTGGTAGCAGGAGAAAGGCGAATTCGGCTGTTGAAATGCACATGAATGCCGACAAAGATGTGCATTTCGCATTAACCAACGAAATGTCATTAATTTCTAGATAATGCTTGCATCCCGCCTGCCGAATCCTGATGAAAATGCTATAGGCTATCGTCTGATGGTCTTCAGGCGTCCAGCAGGGTGTATCGACTCAAGGATGCTGCGTTGCGCGCGGTTGTACTCTATTTCGAGGAATATGCTTCCTCCAGCATACTTTACGCTGCGAACCATCACGGTCCGTTTCTTCTCTGAAATGTGATTAGCCGTCTTTGTACATGGAAGCCGTTGTAGGAGCGGAGACCGTTTTTTCGGGGCCATGGTGGGAGACGGGCTAGGCTGCATGCATCTCGTACCAGCAATATCGAATCACTTCACGATGCCCAGCGCGACCATGCAAAGCCCCAAGCCCGTATTACTCCCTAATGAAATCAACCCCTTGACAGGAAACCTCGCCACCCAATATTAGATGCACACAACCCCTTCATTACACGCGATGAAGACCACGAAGGCCTCTCCAACAACTTTCACTATCGCTTAGCCATCGAGCTGCGCAGGCTGTCCAAAGCCAATGGCCAGACTGTCTGGCCAGTTGGAGCGTCCCTCCCGATCACCACCTTCCACTCCCTTCAGCCTGAAGGGTTCATGGAACTATGTCACAAACCACTCCGGATCCTCTCGGAAGTCCCTCATCGCCATAGCCGTCCTTGCGCTTTTTACCTTCCTGCTCGGTTCGTGGCAGCTTTACGATCCAGCCTGGAGATTCCACACGGGAAAGAGTGAGTCGCATTCGGCGCCTGGAGGGTTACTGCCCAAATACTGGACTGCAAATGTTGGGAATTCCCACCTGGAAGGTATCACAGACTTCAAGAGGCCGTCCAACCTATCCGTCGTCGGATTGATCTTCTACGGTAGACCTGCGACCGTGTCCATCCTCGACTGCTACCTCAAGGTAAGTTCTCGGTTCTCAGTTGCGGACTCGCAAGTCAGCGCTAATGGATCTTACGCAGAGGAACCTCAAAACGAATGGCGGCCTACTGGATGAAGTAATTTTCATCGCGCGAACAGATATATATGAAGATCTTGTCTGGCTTGACACACTGGTCGCATCCACACCCTACTATCGACGGCATAACTTAACAGATTTTGGTGACGGTGATTTCCGAAGTGCTTGGAAAGTTGTACGAAATGACACAGTGTACATTAAAATTGATGACGATATTGTAAGGTTCCGAAGTCTGTCTTGACTTACCCTGGTGCTGACAAGAGTTTAGGTCTTCTTTGAGGATACCACCATTCCTACCATTGTCGACACACTACTTACACATCCTGAATATTTCACTATTTCTGCAAACATAATTAACCAGCCGTCTCTTGCCTGGGTGCACTATTCGCAGCGTGCAGTTCTACCCTTTCTACCAGAACTTGATCCAGCATCCGATTTCAGCTACTACAACTTTCAAACGAAAAACGTTACCACTATTGCTCTATTAAAGGACAAACCTGATCTGAGCGACTTCGGCTCATACGATCCTATGCCACCGTCTTCATGGCAGCCATCTAAGCTTCCGTCATGGGATGGACCCCCAGACTGGCACCTGAACCTCGACGAATTCAACGCGCCCTTCAAAGGCCACCGGTGGCTGCCACTCGACACCAGCACGTCGGGCCGCACGCTCGACGACACACCGATCCACCACTCGACGTTCGACCCGTTCGGGCCGGCGCTCCGCCACTGGGCAATCGGCGCGCAGCAGCACTACTCGTTCCTAGCCCGCCTCGAAGCCAACGCGCTGTGGCCCTACAAGTTCCCCGTGTGGGACTACCGCTACATGCGGCTTGGCATCCAGTTCATCGCCATCACCGGCGCCGACGTCTGGGCCTCCATGCCCATGCACCCCGACGACGAGCACTGGCTCAGCGAGTCCGAGCCTGAGCGCACGCGCCGCCACGCCGTGGTTGATGGACGTGGTATTGCGGCGCATTTTAGCTTTGGCCCGCAGAGGGACGGCATGCTGACTACCGATCTGCTGGCGAGGTATAAGGCATTTGCTGAGGAGAATATTTGTATGCCGTAATGCGTCTTGGGAAATTGTTGAGCTGCTTTAACGGTTCGGTCTATGCATGGCGATGGCGCTGGTTTGGTATTTCAAAAGGTTTCTGGTGTTATACCCCCAACGAGGATTGGACATGTTGACTCGTGATTCAGGCGAGTGCTTGTTTGTGTAGTAGCACTCACTGATGTGATCGACCCAAATACTTTGGTTGATATTTGCGCATTCGCAATTGATACAAAGTCATAGTTCTCCAGATAGTCCGCTGAGACAATATCACACAGAAGCTTACAAAATCGGCTTCGGCTTTTTCGCCTGTGCCCACAGTTACAACTGCACGGCTCCTGTCGCCCTTGGCATGCAGCTTCACCAAAATTGGCCTAGATTAACATCTATATAAAAGTAGTTGGGTGATGAGAAGGCCGGTGAGCAGGTGGTGAAGATTGCGAAGAGATTGTTGTGGATGTGGACAGCAATAGCCTGATCGCAACCTCATGCCCTCCCGCGGCGGCATGCGATAGCGCCGTCTGACCCTTCTTGTCCTTCGTCTCGACGTTAGCCTTAGCCTCAAGTAGCTGCTTGACGACGGCGTCGTGCCCTCGCGCGGCGGCAAACAACAGCGGCGTCTGAGAGTGTATGTCCTTCGCCTCGACATTGGCATTTGCATCGAGCAGCTGCTTGACGACGGCGTCGTGCCCTCGCGCGGCCGCAAACAACAGCGGCGTCTGGCGGTGTACGTCGTTCGCCTCGACGTCGGCCCCGGCCTCGAGCAGCTGCTTGACGACTGCTTCGTGCCCTCGCTGGGCGGCATACGATAGCGACGTCCGACCTCCGTCCTTCGCCTCAACGTTAGCCTTGGCTTCGAGCAGCTGCTTGACGACGGCCGCGTGGCCTCGCTCAGCGGCCCATAGCAGCGGCGTCCGGTCATGTACATCCTTCGAATCAACGTCGGCGTTGGCCTCGAGCAGCATCTTAACAACGGCCTCGTGGCCTCCCGCGGCGGCAAGCAGCAGTGGCGTTTGATCCCACGCGTCCTTCGGATCGACTTCGGCTCTGGCTTCGAGCAGCTGCTTGACAACGGCCTCGTGCCCTCGTCCAGCGGCATACGACAGCGGCGTGCCGGCGCCGCTCTTCGCCTCGACGTTGGCTTTGGCCTCGAGCAGCTGCTTGACGACGGTCGCGTGCCCTCGCTGAGCGGCCCAGGACAGTGGCGTCCGGCCAGATGTGTTCTTCGACTCGACGTCAACGCTGCGAAGAAGTATCTCGATTAAATTTGTAATGCCGAAGTACGCCGCTAAATGCAGTCCCGTCATTCGCCTTGGAAAGTGTTGACTGTAGTCGGAATGCGATGGGAATCGCTTGCGGGCTAGCATTCCTTGGGTTGCTGCTTCCACCTTGGATTCACACTTTAGAAAGTCTATGATTCTCTCATTTAGACTCGATGCTTGGCGTGCATGGTCTCCCCAGTAGCGTGCGGCGTAGTCGTACAGCGGGTTGAGTCGCAGCCTCTCCTCGAAGCTGGAGTCTGTGTGACAAAATCCACTTCCAAAGACGGTGAATGAGAGATAGGTCACACAGATTGACGAGATGTCGAATTCTACGGTTGAGAACCATTTCTTTTGCGTCCGCTCGAAGTATTCTTGCGTTGTGTAATGGACTAAGCGGATGATACCCCCTTCTTCGTCAACCGTGACTAGTCCAGCACATACCGAAACAATATCCTCGATGTCTGTTTTGCTGCCTTCATCAAATTCTGCTTGGCCGACTTTGATGGCAAGAGCATGCTGAAGTTCAGTCGTAGTAAGTGGCCTTTTCGCGCACGTGATCCATGAAAGAACTTCCTTAGCAAGTATTTCTTGGTCCGATAGTTGTCCTTCGATTCGCTCCATGGCATCAGAATATGCACGATCGTATGCTTGTGAGCCGGTGGGCAACTTCTTCAAAGCATCTCGAAGGGACGTTGGGGATCTCTTCCCTTTCAAGGAAGTAAGATGGAGTTGGGCAAGTAGAAACCTAGTAAAATTAGCAGAATTTTTTTTTTAAAAGGATGTTATCAGAAGCTTCGTACATGCCGTCGATAGTTTTAACGATGGCAGAACTGATTTCTTGCTGTAGATCTGGATCACGTCGGACAAAACGCGGTAGTTCATCGATATGTTCTTCCAAATATCTTTGCACGTCTTCCTTATTGGCACGGATTTCTAATATCAGGTCTCGTTCAAATATCTCTGTGATGTGTGGAATGAATCTTGATGTCGCGAAAAAATTCACTCCACATTTCGTCTGAAGATCAGAGATTTTTGATAGTAAGTTTGCTTGGCAGCTATCATCGGCTCTGCATTCGTCCAGCGCATCGATGAGAATGAAGACTCGTGAATATTCAGCAGCCACCAGCCTAAGGACTGTTGAGATGTCGTCTATCGAGGGCCGAGTCTGCTTAGATTTGCATTGGTCATGGAGGGACTTGACACTCTGCGGTAAAGATCTTCCTTGAGCCAGCTGCTTCAATATGCTTGTGAGTATATCTTCTAACGTTTGCTCGTTTTGTCGCTTAAAGTTGCAGTAGATGTACGCAACGGCGATGCTGCTATTATCGCCACAGAAGCGTGTACAAAGCTCGTCTACCACGATTGATGTGAGGATTGTCTTTCCAGCTCCTGGAATTCCTGGGCAAAACAGTGTCTGCTTCTTAGTCTCTACCCACCTTTTGAAAATCTCTGAATCTAGAAGCCATTGCCCAGTTCCGGCTTGACGCTGCTTGAAGAAATCGTTCTGCTGAGGAGCATAATCCACTGGCGTTAGCCAGTTTAGAATTGCTTGCTCTTCTTGATCTTCTTGGTATCGTAGTAATTTGGTAGTTTTGTCTCTCGTGCGCCCCAAAGTGAAGGCGTTTAGCAGGGTGATGTTATCATTTACGCGACTCCGAAGGTTACGGATATCGGCTGGCTCCAGAGATAGTCGCTTCCATACTCTTTTCACCCTGCGGCCGATGCTCGTTTGCTGTGATTCCAGCTCCGTGTATTTATATAATGTGCGCTCCAGCTCACTAAGAATATTCTGGCAGCCTTCGAGGATACTCTTCAAGTCTGCTTCTTCTTCAGGATTAAGCTCGCGTTCTGATGCGGCTATTTCAGCATCTTGGAAGACAATCGAGAGGCTTCGGATTCTATGAATACATTCATCAGTAACGATTCATCCTGCATCATGGCCACTTACATATCTACTGCACGGTTGAACTCGTTGGGAGCTCCAGCGAAATCTTTCCTGATCTTGTTAGCTAATTGGATTACGGCCAAGAAATCGCTGACGCCGAATCCAAAGCTCATTGCGGCCTTCGTCCAAGGGTGATTGCATTGTAGAAATGTAGGAGAGAGGAAGCTTCGTATCTTAATACTGAGGCTGAATGAACTCTTTCATGTTCAACTGCCAAGAGCTACAGGACTTATGCAGCTCTAAACTATTGTATGCACACGGAAAGCGGAAAGCGGAAAGTGATTTTGCAAGCATCTGTACGATAACCATGTCGAGTCACAACTTAAACCCCTAACTCATTACACTATCAAATAATATATAATGGAGAGGATAAGTAATTTCAATCAGTATCACCAGAAGATCGTACATAGGTTTGCTTTTCGCCTCCAGCGCCGTCACTTTTTCCAGGGGTAGCTTTCATTCTCCGTCGTAGCTAGTAAACATACGGAATCAGTTTATACGGCGTCTGCTGCGTATAGCGCAGCCACTCCTCGCCATACGTCCTCTCGCAGTAGTCACTCAGCGCCGGCACCGCCCGCAGCGCAAAGTCCGACCCATGCAGCAGCACCGTCCCCGCCGCCCACACCCACCCGCCCGCGGCGAGCGCATACCCAGCCCGCCACAGCGTGTACCCCGTGTAGTTGACATGCCGCGCATACGCAAACAGGCCGCCGGTAAACGGCCTGCCCTTGTTCTTCGGGTCGGCCTTGAAGCGCGCGCGCTGGGCCTCGGCCACGACCTCGACGGCGAGGCCGACCACGAACAGCGCAGCGCCCAGCACCAGCGGCACCTGCGGGAAGGCCCCGTCGCCCGCCAGCGACGCGCTCAGCGCCTGCGTCGTGAACGCCAGCGCGTTGGCGCTGTTGGCCGCCGCGTTGTACGCCGCCACGATGAGCGCCGCGCCCACGTCGAAGCGCTCCTGCCGCGGCCCCGACACCCACCATGCGTGCTTGGCCGCCGTCGCCGCCGACATCGCGAGGAGGATGAGCCGGTAGGGGCTGAGGCCGAGGGCATCGATGGGCGTGCCGGTCGTCGTGGGTGCGCCGGCCGGTAGTGTCTCGAGGCCCAGCGCGTGCAGCGTCGAGGATCCCCAGCCTTTGGCCAGGATTCCGTATTGTAGCAGCGGATCGAGGAGGCGGAGGCCGATGAAGGTGGCTGTGCCGACAGGCGATGGGTCTTTGATGCCGCGCTGGATCATGTCGTGGTGCTTGGGCGGCGCTTTCTTGTCGGTGGATGCCATTGCGGAGTGGAGGAGCGGACTGGTTGTTTTCGAGTGGCAGATTGTTGGAGCGAAGGGAGAAAGATGATAATTGGATTTAATTCAATTCAAATTGGTCGATGATGAGTTCGCTGTTGAGCAGGACTCAACTCAGCTTTAATGTGAAGCAGCGGAGTTGAAAGTTCGTCCGATGACGTTTAGAGTTTAGAAATGAAGCTTGAGCTCGAGCCACAACTCTAGGGTCATTCGTGTACAGAGTCAGCCTCGCTCCGAACTGGCCAATTGCACAAGCAATTCACACATAAATACAACTGAGGATTGACGGATATATCTATCCGGCAGAAGTGGACGGATTCGTCGATTGCTCAGTGCAATCACATGTCTGATTTCGAGTTTGATGGCCGTGGGGACGGTTCTCAAAGTATTCCATTACCGAAGTATCTGGTTCCGTTCGATTTCAAAGGTTTAAATTATACGGAATTGAGCGTGAAAAAGGACGAAGTAATCTTCACTGTACAAAGGGAGAATAGCTGTAGGCTGAATCTGCCCTGTAGGTGCCGTCTATTTATACTCTCGTTAATCCTTCTCGCTTCTATCCAGGTTGGTTAGCATGTCGACCGCAAAGCTTCACCATTAGGATGACTTCTAGTATCTGTTGAACTCGACGGGACAACTATTCCACCGTGAGCGCTCTGGGACGCTTAAGATTGTCAGGGGAGAGAGATTGTGCTTTTTGGCACGGCGACATTCAAGCATTCTCACCCATTATTATTACCACCTATCCATCTAGACTAGGCAATGCACTGAGAGCACAAAAGATGCTGCTTATCGTACAGCTGAACGCATGTACCTAAATGCTCCGTCCATCACCCATACGCGTATACCGTGACGGTCCCAGACAGCACGCGAGTGAACCACAATTGAACGCCTTCAAACGATGCCCTCCGCTCTCTTGAACTTTTCTTGAACTTTTCGCATAGACGCACGTTCAGCAATCCCTAAACCAAACCCATACGACGGAGCGTCACCAAAAGCCACCATCTATCTTGCAGCAAGCGCACGCCATCCGCTCTCCACAAAGCCCACACCGCCTACGCCTTGCGGCTCCTGGCCGACCTTCCCTTCTCGCCATTGGCAGTGGGCAACTCGTAGCCATTGGCATGTCCCATAGCGCCGTGACTGAGGCGACGCGTAGCCTCCTGGACGGTGGGCACGTTCTCGGAGGCCATCTCCTTGAGGGCGGAACGGGCGCGGCCGCGTGTCTTGACCTCCTTCTGCTTGGCTGGCGATTTGCGGTAAGTCGCCAGATAGAATGATATGAACAGCAGCAGGTACGACGACAGGATGCAGATCCCCGAAATCGCCGCGAATTCCTCGCCTGAGCATTCGCCGCAGTTTGGCAGCCATGGCCAGTAGGTGCTGGTGAAGTAGGTCCACGACGCGAAGTATACGAAGCCTGTGGATCGGACTCGTTAGCGGGAGTACTGGCACTGTGGATAGAAGCAGAGAAACTCGGAGTGAAACTTACCAAGGTCAATGACGAATTGCACAATCTGCATCACTGTGATATACTGCTTCCACCAGATACGGATGCCACGGGCACTCTGGAAGTAGTACCAGTACATGACTACGTGCACCATAAGGTTGAGCGTGATAACGACCCATGAAACAGATGTACGACCGAGAAGTTGGGTGTAGCAGAGGAGAGCAGTGGCGCCATGATGGTAGGTATGAAGGAAAGCTACACGGTTAGCAGTTTTCTTAATTCAAATCCTGAGATCACTCACTAAGTGGCTTCTTCTTAAGGAAAAGGAAAACTGTGTCCAACAATTCAAGGTACTTGGTGAGATAATTAAGCTGCTCCACATTAGCTCATTGCGGCGCGGCTTTTGCAGTTGCTCGGTACATACGTAGTAAAGGATCACCAACTCATCGGACCAGCCGCCGTCGTTGTTACAAATGGCATAGAAAACGCCATGCCTGTACAAGGTAGGAATCAATTGCTCGGCAAACAGAGCCAGAAGAACGCCGCTAATGATTGTCAAGTAGAGGTTGTGAACCTTAAACAGCCAGTTCATCTGCAGAGCTGGTCGGTCACGCATCAATTCACGACCACCAAATATGATAATGTAGTAGGAGACGAGAACGAATGCCGTCGAAGGGAAGGTCGACAAAGGAGTCTCGCCGGAGACGAAGCGGAAGTCTTGAGGTTTGTAGCCTTTGATGGACTCGAAAACGACCTCGAAGATGGGCCATAACTTCAGACCGAAAGGTCTGTCAATGGTGGGAAAACCGAATTGAAACACGTCTGATTGCGCCATGGCTGCCATTCAGTCGTAATGAAAGAGAAGGTGAAGGTTGTATTAGAGGTTGAATTGAGGGCGGAGGATTTCGTTGGGAAGATTGAGGATTTCGAGGGTGACGGAAATCAGCGGAAGGGGAAGATGCCAAATGTTCAGGCCAGATCGACGGACAAGACGCGGATGGTTGCGGCACCTGCAGGCACAGCGAATAAGAAAGATCAGGATACGAAGAGCGAAACCAGGAACAGAGTCAGAAAAGGAGAGACGATAAGGGTGACAAGTCGCAAGTGTAGAAAGGTGTAGCAAGAGTTGCGAGGGTAAGAAGACACGCGAGCGTTGAAAAGGGCAGGCGTGCGTGGAGGAAATTAATTACAAGGCATTTTGCTGAATTTAGGGGGTTCATTCACCTCATCATACGGGCGCAACGGGCAGAGCCTACGCCATTGGCTGACTCCCGCGGTAATTTCCCAGCGGCTCACCCATTTTGAGTGTGGCTGCGGCTACCGAGTATTACGATGAAGGCTGTAAGATTGATTCACATGGAAACGTAGCACTTTACATGTAGGGGCCTTGCGATGGAGGCGCGGCAATTCATGCACGTCACTCAAACACGACCTACATATGCAAAGTACCCTACTACCCTCGGTGTATCGTCGAGAACTATACACTGCATAATCAGCTGCCATTCGAGCTCGTACGTTCGCATTTATCTCATCGCCTCATTCAATCTCAAAAACACTTCGTTTTTCCTCATTGAACGAATCCCCGTGCTGTACTATGCCGTCTATGCTTTGAAAAAAGTCCATCACACTCTGAACCAGTGAACCCCATAAACCCTCCCAGAAAAACACGATCGATCATCCGTATGCCCTTATCCATTTGAATAGGGCTGGACTCCAGACCTGTGATTGAAAAAACGCATGTGAGAAAAGAAGTTTTGGACATGGCACTGCATCAACTGTGCTTTTTGCCCCATTTTCATCCGACTTCTCGCCCCAAATCCGCCGCCATCCTTGAAAAAAGCCCATGTACATTAAGCCACACCGGTTTCTTGGATCCATCCAGTGCTGTGCGTAACAACATATGCCCAGTTCAATCGCTCAACCGTCTTGCATCCTGCGGGAGTCTCCGTCTATCCTCATCACACCGCCTCCCAAAGTCTTTGCCGGCCCAATACGACCAGGTAGCCAAAGCCCGTTATGTTGTATCCTTCAGACCATTGTACAAGTGAGAGCATAGCGGATGGAATCGAGCGGGAAAGGAAGGAATCAGCATCGACTGTCGAGGGCCAAGTCTTGAGTTTCCGGTGGGTCTTCGTGCGTACCCTGGTACTAGCCTCTCGACACGCTTCCGGAGTTGTTCCGCGAGATGGTAGGAGGCGTGGCGGCGCTGCCCGACGAACCGGGCCGACTGTTGCTGCGTTGCCGACTCGACGGGCGAGTGCTGGAATCCGACGACGATTGTGACTTGGACTGCTGCTGCTGCTCCGACCGCCGCTGCTGTGACCGAGAGACTTGATCAGAAAACAACGCCCATGTTACGCAAGCTTTTCGTGCAACAAAACCAGACGACGACGACTTGGATGGTCTATGCTTACAAAACTCCTGAACGGGTAACATATGCTCGGGGAAAAAAAAGGAAAGAAAAAACATGAATGGCTGGCACACATTTTTCACGCCTCGACCCAAAATGGTACGTAGGGGGAAATCAACATACCGAAGTTGTCACCGCTCTCCTATCCCTGCCCGAAGCACCATCGTCGGCCAATCGTAATTGTTCCAGTCTCCGTGAACTATCCTGGCTGAGTGGATCACTGTCTTCTTGTTTGATTGGCGACGTCACTTTGCTGCCGGTTGTTGTTGTCGCCGGAAGTGTTGGTAGTTGACCGTTCTTTCGGTTCTTCGCCATTTCTGCCAGTCGATCCCACTTGGCCTGACGATTGCGTTGCTTTTGTTCCGCATTGTTTTGCTGTTCAGCATAGTCGTGACTGCAATCGTCGAAGAGTTGTGGATTGACTTCCATGAACAGCTTCATTGCGTTGTAAACCATGCCGTGGATTGTTCTGTCATAAAAGTTAGTTTCTGATGGAAAGAGAGTGATAAAGGCTTCTTACCGATTCCAATGGCCTTTGGAGTTTTCGTAAAGTGGCGCAAACATGATCGGAAGGATGACTTCCACATTGTCGCTAACCAAGTTACAGAAATATTCGTTGTTCCAGAAATATAACGCTCGCTCCGCCACCTACACAATGAATTAGCATATTGATTAAACCATGGATTACTGTTAAGTTCTTACTTGGAAGTGCGGGCTCGCTACCGACTTTGCGAGCTGATTGAACAGAGGTTCCTGAACTTTGGCGAATTCTGCTGGATCCATGACCTCGAAAATGTCTTCAACCTCATTCAAGAACATGACTTCTTTGGTGCTGTTGACCTTTGGCCAATAACGAAGTAGGCCGAGAACAACCTCTTCGGTCAACGCGGCATCTTTCTCCAAGAATTGTACGATGCAATACGCCAGTTGTGGATGGTACATGCTAAGACTCTTGACTTTATGCATGGGAATGAGGACACGGGTAAGGAACAGCTTGTGTTCTTCCTTCAGCGGTAGGGCGAACCCGTTGATGATGGAACCGAGAATTTCAAGAAGCTCCGCGACGCCATTGAATCGCTCCGTCTCATACACAAATTGGAAGAAGACGTTGTTGATGGATCGTCGGATGAAGGACCGAAGATTCAGGAACTTGCCGTAGATGCGGTGAAGGGTTGTTTTTAAGAAGTCTCTCTCGCGCGGATCTTCCGAGTCGAAAAGCTCTAGCAGCTGCAGCACAAAACTGTGGTCAATGTACTGCTTCGCGATGTTCGTGTTGAAGTCCTGGCTCTCAATGAACCGCAAGAAGAATTCGTAGACGACCTGGATATGAGGCCAAGCAACTTCCAAAACAGGTTCGTCCTCTTCAGGATCGAAAGCATCGCCTTGAGGATTCATCGGAGGCGGAATAGGTCGGAATAAGTTCTTACTGAACATCTCAACAACGCGCGGATACATTCGCTCAGTGATGACTTGGCGATTGTTGGCGACATAGTCGAGAAGCTCATGGAGCGCCAAGCGTTTGATTTCCTTGGACTTCATATCACCGCTGGGATCGTTGAAGTCGAAGATGATATTACACTGGTCGAGTTTCTGCATAAAGAGGTCCTCACGGCGTACGAGTGGAACTTCATGGAAGCCAGGAAGTTTTTCCAACTCTCGCTGACGCTGATCTGAAATGTCAAACCTCGACGAATGCTGCCTCTTGGGTGTACGTATGCCTTCCGGTACATCTTTCGGAGTGGCTTGTAGGCGGTCAAACAAAAGGGATTTGGTGCCGGCCTTAGGTGGTGCTACATCACCAGGCATTGTCTCGATGGCGCCAGGAGGTGGGACATGCTGCGGTGAAAGACTGTCAGTCATTGAACCGGATAAGAAACGCTTGCAGTCGTCGATGATATTCTCGTATGAAGACTCTGGTGAAGAATTGTTAGAACTTACTCCTGGAGCACTTGGGCTAACAACCACACTCGGAGGTAGTGAGTGAGCCGGACGAGAAGGAGTGCCTCCGCCTGTGGTGCTAAGGCTACCCAGTCCACCAAGGCCGGCACCCGCGCCGGCCGGTTGTTGCGATAAGAACTGGGAGCCTGCGCTGAGCGAATTTGATAAATTCGATTGAGCAGGTTGTGATGTTGTGAGATGAGGACCGTTAGTGGTGGCTTCGTTGGAGGGTAGAGGCTTGTTCCGGTGGTCAATCAATTGGGTGGTGGACGACGTAGGGGTGGCATTGGCAGAGCCAGCAGGCGAATGCGTCGCCGATCCGCCGTGGGAAGGTGAAGCAGTGCCGGCGCTGGAGGAGTCTTTGGACTTCTTTGAAGATTTATTTGAGTCTTTGGTGCGCGAGAGCTGTTCGTGCTATCCATGTCAGTCAATTCCGTGCTTCAGGGTCCAAACGTGGAGATTGTGGAAGCAAACTCAAGAAGCGGGACGCGTTTAGGGATCGGTATGACTTACCACTCGTTGCCGAAAACCTTTCATGCTTGGAAGCAGGCCGGTCGAGCCTGACATGTAAGATGATGTTGTCGTATGCCTTTTGCGCGGTCGGCTGAGGAGAGGGCTAGGGTGTAAGAGAGCTGTGATGGAACGTCACAGTCCAAGGCTTGGGTGCTGAAGGCCAGCCGATAACGATGGCGACAACTGAAGGACGAGGAGGCTAGATGGAGGACATTGCAGCGAGCCAAGGCTGGAAGAGGGTGAAGTTGGATTCGAGGCTTCGCGTGATGTGGCTCTTCTTCAGCGCCCGATGCGGTGGAGAGCAAATAATCGGCGAGCCGGCAGGACGACGGGAGCTAAGCGTGCGCGATGAGAGGGGGTGTGCGAAGGAATGCAAGGAGATTTGGAAGACTGAGCTCAGAGGAGGAGTTGCATGTGGGAGCGGAAATTGAGGATTGAAGATTGCAGATAGGCTGAATTGAGAGTGTGTTTGAGGGGGTTGCTGTGGGTTGTGTGATGTTGGATTCGACAGCGAAAGGGCGAAAGAGCGAAACGGGAGCGACGAGAGGGACGCGGGTGTGCGCACGGACCACCTGCCTCCCTCCCCCCCATTGCCAGCAGCGCGAGACGAGTCAGACAGGGCAGGCAGAGCGCGGTGAATGAAGATGATATTCGGTCGAGTGAAGAGAGATCACGGTGTGTTCAGGCTTGGAACCAAGTATGCACGCTACGAGATGATGTCTCTTCATTCCTCTCCCACTAAAAGCCACCCTAACTTTTCGTGAACGACTTCACCAAAATTCACCACCACGCGCATCGACTTATTGACAATACGTCTCCTCTAACATCAATTTCCTTTGCTTCGTAACTGCTGTTGTATTGCTCTTTCCTACGTTGAGCTAGAAACGACAAGCACTTCGCTACAGTAACGTCATCAGGCTAGGCAAGAGCTTGGAGATCACCGGGCAACGGACATCCTTGGAAGGCTATCAGCAGCTCTTTTTTGCCTTTGGATCGGCTTGATTCTATTATGAGCTGGCAGCCTACCTACTATTGAACGGTGACTCAATCTCCAAGGATTCCAACCAAACACATGTCTTCCTCGCAGTCTAATGCTGCCGGACTGGAGGTGCCAAGAGCACACCTTGCTGTCATTGAGCATCCATGCATCGTCAAGAACATCTCCAAAGGCATCGTATCACTGGGAGGTGACAAAGTTCTCGATGAGGCTCTAGTCAAAGCCTCTCCGGAAGCTCCTGTCGAGCTATCTCTCAGGCCAGATGACCCTTGGGCTAAGCGAAACCAAGCAGGCATTGCGCAGTCTCGAAACGTGGTCTTAAGAGTCACTGTGCCTAAACGTACGGGAAGGAAGCGAAAGAGAGGCTCCGATGAACCATTCGAGTACCATGATGACAGAATTGCGGACTTGACGGCCAACGGCTCAGCTCATCCACCAGTACAGGACTCCAAAGCGAACGTGCTATTGAGAACGCTTCAAGACCACCCGAAGTCGTACAGCATTACACCGGTAGGGACAATCGACCACATCCATCGCTTCCGCAACCTTCCAGACTTTCAATATGCCTCATCCACCTCACCGTTAATGACAAAACTCAAGCACACCATTTTGACAAACGACTACGACCGCATCAAGTCGTTTGTTATCGATCCAACTCGCGGCATAGTACCTGGTCTAGACGTCGGTCCTCCACCCGTCTCAAACCTTATGAAAGTGCCGTACAACTACTCGTACCGCCAGAATGTCTACACACGCATCACCACCGACTCAACCACCGGCGCTCCAAAGCTCACCACTCTCAATCCAATCACGCAATACATCAACCACGTCATCCCGCCGTCCGCAGCCTCCGTGCCATCCGAGTCGCCGGTGCCGCTCGAGCCCGAAGAAACCCTCGACCTACGGCTACGGTCCTGCATCGCCAAGCTGCGGGCGGCACTGGCCCAGCGCCCTCTCATGGCGAAGCGGGCGCAAGAGAACATGGTGCGGGGGGCGAGCGACTTCGACCTGCGGCGGGCGTGGCCGTACGTGGGCTACATGTTCAGCGCAGGGCCGTTCCGCGACGCGATCGTGCGCTTCGGCGTCGACCCGCGCCGCGACCGCGCCTGCGCGCCCCTGCAGACCCTGTGGTTCCAGATCCCCGGCGCCACCGGCTACGGCCGCCGCGGCATCGCCGACGCCGACAAGCGCGCTGCCGGCGCAAAGCGCTACCTCCGCCGCGTGCGCTACGATGACTCCGTCCGCCAGAGCCATGTCTTCGACGGCGAGGTGCTGTACCGCGATGGCAAGACCTGGCAGCTGTGTGACATTGTCGATCCGCTGCTCAAGAGCATCATTGACGAGGCGCCACTGCGGGACGAGTGCGATGAAGTGTGCGGCTGGTATGGCAACGGCACGTGGAGCGCTTTGCGGATGATCATGAAGGAGAAGATTGCCAATCTGGCCGAGGGTAAGCCGCGCAAAGATGAGCTGTTCAAGAAAATCTTAGCCACCATTCCGGCGTTTCTGACGCCCGACAATGTCGCCGTTCCGCCTAGGAGCGCCGGCAAAGAGTTTGTGCGCATCAGTGGCGTGATCAGAACCTCTGCGCTGCACTTTCTCAGAAAGTCGGCCAAGATCAAAGCTACCGAAAATACTTCTACAAACACAGAGCCACAATCGAGTGTGGCGAATGAGCAAACTGTAGAATTGAACATGAGTAATGAAGACGAAGGAGACATCGAAGAAGGGGAAGAAGAAGAAGAAGAAGATGGCGACATGGATATGGAAGAAGACGAGAATCAATCGGAACTTGAAGAAGGTGACGAGATGCCAGATGATTGAGCCCGACATGGGCCATTCTCTTCACAGACAATGAAATACAGCCTGCAAACCTATATTCTACTGACGAGAAAGAGCTGTATGGTACATGGTGATGCCTACCGAAACAGGCCAGCAATATTGGTTGATACTAGCCTCAAACACGCCTCAAATATCTCTAAGCATTCGGCCCATACCCGCTAGCGCTCCTAGGTTGTCATATCTGAAGTGCAGTTGTAAAGCGATCTCTGTCTGCCACAATCCTGGACTTGCGTCTTTTCTGAGCATGTTTCGAAAGTCGAGACCTGTATAGAATGCTGTCGTCCACCGAATGGTCAAGGTATGAATGGTACAGCTATAAACCGACTAAAGGTGCCGAGATGATAACAGGTATGGATTGGAAAGATTCTTCCAGCCAGTCCCGGCGCCCTGATGAGCTATCGGCAATATCAACGTATCTTTATGAACGTCTCCTCCCAACACTAGGGTGTAATGTGGCCGTTTGCGGATATCTTCATGGCTTTCTTTGCTTTCTTAACACGGCCTGGCACGCCGCTCTTTGGTTTTGCACTACCAAAGAGCATTTGATAGCACGGCTCTCCATTGACTTTCGGTGCCTAACACAGGTGTTAGTTCATGCACTAATCTGTGCCGGGTAGAATGGCGATCTGCTGGTCGGAACTTACATTCTTTTCATACGCTGGCTCGAAATCGAAATCCCTCAATGTCAAAGCCATGACAACTTTGATCTCCAATACCCCAAACTCACTACCGATACAGTTCCTCGGACCTCGCTCAAATGCTCTCCATGCTCCAGCCGGAATAGGTGGAAACGGAGAGTCTGGCATATATCGCTCTGGAATGAACGACTCAGGTTCTGGAAAGTATCGATCATCGCGGCCAAGAACATAGCTGTCCGGCCATACGACCCAATTGTGTGTGGGATAATCTTTGCCAGTATTTGGATCGATAATTTGCACCAATGGAGAACCAACGCGGACTGTATTTGCCGGAGGGAAGAGCCGAAGGACTTCTTTCATTACAGCGTGGCTATATGGGAGTTTGTTGAGAACGTACGGATCCTCTCTGATCATTGCGGCTGTGGTTAGGAAATCCGGGCCGAAGACTTGGTCGAGTTCAGCGACGGCTTTTTGCCTGACGGACGGATTTTTCGACAGGAAATAGAAGATCATCGAGATTGTGGTCGAAATCGTATCATGACCCGCAAACACGAATGTGCGAATCCTATACCAGTGAGCTGAGAAAAAACGATGGCAGATTGAAAGTGAACCTACTGGTCGATGGCGGACTGTCTGAATGAAGGATCCAAGACGGCAATTTTGCTCTCTCCCACTGACTTCAACTCTGAGTTATAGGTGTAGAGAGCCTTGTCCATGATACAGCGACCCGATCCTTCTTTTGCATCATCTCCTTTGGAAATCTCTGCAAATCGAGTGTCAAGGATACGACCTAGGTACCTATCAATCACCTTACTGTTGGCTTCAATCTTCCATTGTTGAATTGGGTTGAAACCAGCTAGAGGAGACGACCAAGTGTTGGCAGAAGACAGGAAGTGGAGTTGTTTGCGAAACGCGTCCACCAATTCATCGCTCGTTCGTTGCGAATTGAGTCCCAGATCTAATACGAGCCTTCCGATGACGTCAAAGGAAAGTTTCATCGCTGTTGATTCCATTTGGATAACTTCCTGACTTTCTGCGCATTCCGAAAGGACTTCGTAGAACACGAGCACATCTTCTACGATGTTTGAAATGACAGTCATGAGATGAGAAATGGCAAATCCGGGATTGTAAGTTGTCCTTGCCTTTCTCCAGATAGCTCCATTGGCGGCAGCCATGTTCTCTACTCCGAGATGCTGTTTGAGGTAGTCTTTGACCATTGGATGTTTGTCAAGAGAGTTCTTCACGGTAACTTGCTCCGCCACATCCGGCTCGCAAATTATCAAAGTTGGCGGACCCATTGGCCAAACATCAAAGTAGAAAAAGTCGCCTAAGTTGTATTCTTTCTTTAGCCAGTACCAATAATGGTGTGGATGCACATCCGGAGGCAGAGATTGAGCCATCTTCCCTGCCACAAGCAGATGTCCGAACACAGGATGATACGGAGGACCAGGCTAGAATATATCAGATACAAATTACCAGAAGGAATAGAGAAAGTGAAAATTTACCAGGCCTTTCATCATCTGTCGCTGTCGATAGAGCCGGGAGATAAAAAAGGCGAGGGTAACTGCTGCCACGCTTAGTACGGTATACAGGAAAATACCGGGATTGAACCCGGCCATTTTGAAGACTGCAGAAGAGAAAGGAGTAATGATGAAGAGAAGATGAAGGGAGAGGCTACGAAAAGGGGATTAACATTGCAGAAAAGAATGGAGGTGATGTTGAAGGCAAATCATGCCTCCCTTGCGCACCTGCAGCTTCCACATCCGTAATTAGCAGCGGGCCACACCCCTTTTCTTCCGTGGCGCTCGACAGCGTCATCGCCTTTCATCGCCGACAAATTGGGAAAGGGCAAAGCAGGTGAAGGAAAGCACCTCTACATCGCGTGAGCAGCTATCGACTTAACATTTCGTTTTCTGGACAGCTTTGTGAAGATATTGTCAAATAGGGATCACTCCCTGTGATCATCTGCAAGGCTAATGGGCAGTTATAGCCAATAGGACTATATTCACCGTCAACCACTGCAGCGATCACCACCTGCATGCGGACGAACCTCACGTTATCACATTCGACACAAATCTCCAGTGCTCTTTAACAGACTGATTTCTACGCCCGAGAGTGAACACTCTGCTATGAGAAATCGCCAAAGCAGCTCATGTGAGGTATCTCGGTACTTTCTCCCATCTACCTTGCGTTCGTAAGGGCATGACATGCTCGGGCTAAGACACGGTTTGTATCATCACCTCAAAATCAAGGCGTTCTTGCAGGAATGGTTTTCTTGTATTTGCAATGTCCATTCAGACTATCCCTCTAAGAATCTACTTCTTTGACCCGCTTTGCTCAGCCCATAAGTCCCGGTATTCATTGTTAACTTTTCGCAGTTCTGCCATGTCTGGAACGAGAGATACAAATACAAGAGCTCAAATACTGCCGAGGCTGCCAGTGCGAGCCGTGCCGAAAGAACGAATTCGAAGGAAAAGTTGAAGCTGCTGTCGTTCTTGGAAGTAGTTTTTGGCCTTTGCCAATGCCGTTGTTTAGGCTGTGTCGGATCTAGGCGATTGCCATCTTCTTCAATCCTATGATCGATTAGAGATTGTCCCTCGCCGTACGTTCCGGGTTCGACGTACCATATGTGATCTTCTTCAACTTCTTCTTTTCCTTTCCAACCTTCAAATTGTTCTGCTTGATGATCCTGGCGGCCTTTTCAGCCTTCGCCTTCATATATCGAGTGCGTTCGGTAATACTGATCGCTTTGATCATCTTAATCGTGAAGAAATTCAGTTGAACGGTGGAAGGGTTTGTAGAATCGCTGCTGAAGGAATTGGACTTCGTTCGTGAATCCATTGTGGTCAAAGTGTGAGGTATCGTGAGTGAGAATCGAGGTATATATGGTATGAGATCGAAGCAGACGCAGAAGTGGAGGGGACATGATATGAAAGTGAGAGTTTATATACGTGAGAATTTCTTATTGTGCGCCTTTTCATATTGTTTCAATGCTTTCAGTGCTCTGCTCTATTGATATTGTTCAATTGAACGCTGGCTCCACTAGTGCGAGCACATCGTGTTGTCAAATTTTGAGATCTCAATCAGACCATATTAACAGGAACACCATTCTGTTTCCATACCTTTCCATCCTTCATTACGAAATGTACCTTTCGCAAAGCTTTGATATCATTTGTTGGATCACCGTCCAGCGCAACAATATCTGCAGCACAGCCTTCATCCAAACATCCAAATCTTCGCCCACACAACGAGCCTCCGCAAGCCTCCCAACCATGAAGAGTTGCAGCCTGAAGCACAGAAACCATGGGAACACCAGCTTCCGACATGAGCTCCATCTCACGGGCGTTGTCACCATGCGGGAATGGGCCCGTATCTCCTCCACAAGCAAGTTTTACTCCCTTGTTAAAAGCATTTCTGGTTTGTCTGAGGATGTTATCGAAACCGCCCTTGCGTGGATAGAACAGCTCAAGAACAGACAGCGTCGGCACAAAAATTGTTCCGTTCTTCTTCATCAATCTGAAGGCATAGTCATCTTCCAATGTCTCATACCCGTGCTCGATCGTGGTGACGCCAGCTTTGGCAGCCATCAAAACGCCTTCCGGGGTACAGGCATGAGAAGCTACCGGTGCCTTCACCATTTTGGCTTCTGCAACAATGGCGTCCATCTCTTCCTGCGAAAATAAAAGAAAATTCGGATTTCGATCACTGGAAAGTCCAGCTCCTGGAGGAGGGAACTCTATCGGTTTCGCGCCTGGCCATGATTCCGTCGGATAGCGTAACGCCTTTGTCCGGTAATCCGCATAGAACTTGACCACATCCGCTCCGGCCGCCACTCGTCTTCGCACTGCCGCTCTTGCTCCCCACGGTCCGTCACAACTGTCTGAGAGCCTCGGTACTGATGTACCTCCTGGCGCGCGGCTCTCCAGTCGCATTTCATAACCTCCGCTGCTTGCTAGTGGCTCAGTCGCTACAAACAACCTTGGACCTGGAAGGAGGCCTCTATTCACAGCATTCCGGAGATGAACATCCGCATCTCCTAGCCCTTCCGTGCCGAGATCACGATAAGTGGTGTAACCGGCAAGGAGGGCTGTACGGCAGTGGTTTGTTGCACGAATGATACGCTCGACAGACGACTCATCGCGCATTTGATTTATGGCAGGCGTCTCGGAGTAAGCATGGAGGAAGATATGAGTATGGGCATCGACGAAGCCTGGTAGCACCGTTAGGTGACGGAGATCGATGTCACCATCTGGTAGCTGATCCGAAGATCGCTCATAGACTTTTGAGATCAGACCTGTTTGTGTATCGACTTCGATTGAGATGTTCTTTGAAAATATCTTCTGTTTCGAATCGAACAGCCTCGACGTATGAATCGTCACCGTTTGCCTCGTTGCAGCAACATGCTTCCCTTGCGTTGACATGGTATGTTTGCAGGATCTAGATCCCAATAAAGACCTAGCTAAATGGGTATATAGCCTGAGAACAATTGGATCAGGCGAAATCTTGGAACGATCACTCACGATCAAAGTCGGATGTAAGGTACACAATGCCGACGTTGATCAACCAATCTTATAATTAGACCTACTTATTCGAACAGGCATCAAAATCTTCCGATATTTCCGAACCTTTTTGAACAGTAACTAGGATCTACATTTGGTTCTACAATCCTAATAACCATTACATTCTAGGACTCCAGAAGCGTGTACTTTGTCAACCTGACAATTTATCATAGATTGAATATCATTCGATGATTGAACCAATCCAAGCTTGCCGGGCTCATCCACATCTTAGATGGGAAGCTTGCATCATGCCACTACTGCAGCCGTGCCGTAAAAGCCGTCATTGACCCTGAACACGAGTGAGAAGCGTCAGCGAATGTTCCAATTGTTCAAGCTCCGATCACTGCCAAAGTGGAGTTGGCAGCCAAACTCCAACAGGGCACTCTAATGCAAGCCTCGTTTAGTCACGCAGCATCTTGTAACAAATGCCACTGGCTTTAGATCCATTGAAGGAGTAGAGCCAATATCGCAATTCCTTTGAGGAACGTGACGATTGCATCCTTGTTGTAGGGTTGGAAAACGACTTTCTGCATCAATGCTGGGATATTTCGGATGCGTCAATTTTCCTATCACGAGATGCCCCTTCAAATGGTATATCATTGCATCAGATGTCGTTTTGTCATTTGTCCAGCTCAAAGCTTAACACAACTTCTATATAACCCACAGCCACTATCCAAGCTTGAATCGAGAGTACAATCAAACAATCATCATGTCTGCCGCCTCCAAAGTCACTGCTTCATTCTTCTACGTCGCCGACAAGCGCCCGGTGATTGTTTTCAGCCTTCCTGAAGACGCTATTTTACTCCAGAAAAGCTTCAACGGCGCTGAAGTTTATCATAACAAGACTCATGTCTTCTTGCCAACTCCACACGGATTAGAATTCGTTCGCGGTGGATCTAAGGGAGAGACGGCTTATGGTAAGCAGGGTCACGGTTTTGCTCTCATGACCATTAAACCCTGACCCTGACCATAGTATTCCATACCGCGGATCAAGCACTTCACTGGTTCCAGAAACTCGATGGCTACGGGACCATGTATCCTGATGGGGACTTTCCCAAGCGTACCGTTTTTATCGGAACTCATGGCCAAGGCTACTCTGGTGAACCAATCTGGCCCGGTGTTGCTTAATCTTGCAAATACCCAATGACTAGGCTTCTCTGTTCACATATTTCTAATTGTTCAATACAGCCATTGGCACGATATAATGAGTACTATTTAAAATTTTTTTGCCTACTCACTTATAGCGATCATTGCTTTCATCAAAGCAAGCCGAAAATTTGAAAAGTGATCTTCATCGTTTCATAATGGTGCCAATTGCAGATTTTGGGAGAAGATTCGCTGCCTCATCGTTCATCTTCATTTGAAGATGCCTTTTAGGATCTGTCGTCATATGTGTTTCTCCGCGACTTCATTTTCTCTGCATTTGGATCCACGTCCTAAGTTTTACGATATCTTTAATGTCCAAGGGTCATCTTCTCGCAGTTCTATCTGCAAGTCACAAGTCTGTATTTTCTTCTACGAGGGAAGGTGCAGCGTTCAAAGCTCGTTCCCTTTTAAGTCTCTCTGAAATCTCTCTATACTGTGCTGCACTTATTCTTCTCCACAACTCTGGAAACGTTCACTTTTCCTAGTCTTCCTTACTATATCCAAGAATGGTTCGTCTGCCGAATCCCGTCAGAGCCATTGCTACGAGGTCCTGGCCAGGTCGTGACGAAACCGATATGACTATCTGGAAGCATCAACCACTACTCATCGTGAGCATCGAATCAGATACATGGTGTCTTGCACGAGATCCCCGAGGTGGAGAGTCTTATGTTCCCAGAGCATATATTGAATTCCTGTTACCCGTCAGTGGCGTTTCCGACGAAAGCGCGGCCGCACAAGCATACCGCAACTGGACAACCCAAGTTGCGCGTGTGTTGGAAGGAGCAGGTCGAAGCACGGTTGATGGATCAGACGAACGAAGACAGAAGGGAGAGGCTATGAAGAGCGAGGCGAAGTTGGAGGAGGGCGATAGGATCAAATGGAATCGAGTCGATGTCGAAACGTTTCCGTTTCCGCCAAAGGAAGTTTGTAATTGTGAGCTGCCGCGATGCAAGGAACGAAAGGCAGAAACGAGGCTGGGAGCCTGTAAACATGATGTTGAGAGACTGTTGAAAGGCGTTGGACGTGAATACAACGCGGCTTGGTTGTGGAGGGAAAGTTTGAAGTGGCATCCTGATAGATGGGTTAGGTTTCTCGCAGATGACTTTGTAGAGGGCAAGAGAGTTGTTACAGAGATTTTCGTCATTATCAAAGAGCTTGCAGACGAGAAAAGAGAGCAGGAAGGACTTGCCACAGAAAAGAAGTACGAGGTTGGAGTTTGAAAAGGATAGCTCACGAGGACAAACGATGAAGATATGGAGTAGTGAAATGAGCTCTCATCCAGATACCATAGAATGACACACGACACGACTTCACCTTTCTCCAGACATACATCGTTCCCTACTTGATCATCCGAGAGTTCGCAAGATAGAGTAATGTGCCATGAATGACGCCCGCTTGAACGCAAATATTTCAATGCCCGAAATTTAAATCCCTGGAGTATTACGAGATCACTCTCCAGCACCATTTGTCGTCGGATATTCTTCGTCGCCAATGTCCTCTTCACCTGGCGTAAGTGTTCGCGTTTGTGGCACATTTGATCCATCAAAAGGCCCTCCTCCTGGAGTTACCGCGATTACCCTTCCATTCTCGTCCATGAACTCAAAGTTGTATCGGGCAAGGTAGTGTGGGATCGAGGAGAGTTGTGGGCCATAGCGTGCCGTATTGTCGTAGAGCTCGAACAGCGGTACCGCAAGAAGCTTCATGTTCTTGGGTACGGATAGAACCTCTGTGGGCATTTGAATTAGCACCAGGCGCAATCTAACAAGCTAGGGCGCAACTTACTTCTCTTTGGCAATTGTATAAAATAGAGCTTCTTGCACTCCTTTGGTCTCGTGGAATGCGCGGGATAATATGGGTACATGAACGTCTCAAAATTCGGTCTCCACCACTGCGCAAGAGTGTCTCCAATCTCCCACTCATCATTCACTGCCTCTCCGGAGAACTGAGTGCCCACAGGACCCAGCCGTTCGGTTAGCCGAGCCTTGAAACCTTCGATCTCATCGTCCTCGGGCTTGAGATAGTCGCCAGGCAGCTTAAAGAAGGCATTTGCGATTTGAAGCATCAAGATGTGTGGATGGTTATGCTCGTGACAGACGAGAATGCCTTCGCAGGTCCGGCGCATGCCATGTTGTTTGTAATGGTCCTGCAGGCGACCTAGTCGTGCTATGACCGAAGGGTCTTCCTCGGGCTGCGCTTCTTTGGTCCCGAATGTATAGTTGCTCAGAGGGTAGAGGCGAATGGTTTCTGGTTGGTTTGCGTTGAATGGTTTAGGAATTAAAGGTCTATTTTACGGTTATCGTCTGCGGCTTTTCATGAAGGGGAAGCCTGACTTACAGTTGTGAAGATACCATTGCCTCTTCTGTGATTGTCGACATTTTGGTAAATGAAGTAGGCGGGTCTCAGATTAGATCCTCACGGTTTGTTCTCACACTCTTGACCGCGAGAGAGCAGATAGTAGAGGCAAAGACGTACATGGACTATGGATATGCTCAGACCGAGCTTTGAGATTCCGCACAAATTATCAAGCCACAATCGAATCGCACCAGCCACATTTCAGCCTCGTTTGCTAAGATGAACATGAAGCAGCACTAATATTTTGAACGCTAACAATTGAAGAGCGCGATTAAATGGGAGCCATCTACAAAGATGAACATTTTGTTGAGTGATTGCCGCGTCACTGCAAGCAGTCGACAAATTTACCAACCTCCGCATTCCAATTCTCCTCCTTGGTAATCCAGCGAGTAATCTTCTCCAACTTGTGTGCAAGCTCTCGGGTCTTGCCTCTATGCTCGTCGACAAATGTACCTCGCATGTGCAAAAACACCGTCCATCCTTCGGGTCCGCCCACGCCCGAATTAATCACCAATCCGACCTCTGGCCTAGCCGCCATGGTGACCATCTCAAAGTTCTGATTCGGATTGGTACCCGTCGTGCCCATGCCGGGAACCCAGTTGAAAATTTGCGTGCGTGATATTTGAGGCATGATGGAGGCATCCTCAGCACTTAAACCCTTTAGGATCTCGAGCCAGGGAGCCGAGCCAAACGCCGTCAGATGGGTCTGGTCGTCCTGCATCCGCCGGATGAAATCGATGACTTTTTCGCGCGGGCGAATCTCCACAAGGTTGATGACTGATTCAAAGCACGCGCCTGCAACGTCAGTGGCCTCGAAGTCACTTAGCGTGAAGAGCGCTTTGGGGATAAAAGGGAAAGTGGTTCGCGCTGCTTCGACATTGGAAAAGAGCGCGTGGGTGTGGCCGGTGATGTGCGCATTCAGTAGCGCATGAGCAGATTTCAACACGACGGGTTGAGAGATGTTGCGAAACCGTTTCCGTATATTGTGGAAGCCAGGTGCATCGAACTGGTGCGGGAAGCCATCAACTTCTGCCACTTCATGATGAATGAAACCCGGCACAAGTGGCTTCATGGGCGGGAAGATTGCTCTGCGGTGAGCCGCAAGGCCTTTGAGTCTGGAAAGATGCCAGTCTACTTGTAATTTGGCATCAAGCGAAGTTTTGAGGGAAAAGTAGGCGTCGGCCTAAATCTTGTAGTTGACGTGAGGATGAAGCTCTTGACAACAGAGCGCGCGATCGAGGTCTTCACTAAAAATTTGTCCAATTGATGCATCTACTACGGCATGATTGACTTGGAATGGTTAGTTGCTTTTGCATTTTAAGAGTGACCATACCAACCGTTCAACACGAGGCCGGAAGTCTGACCGTCTTCAATCTCCACCGTTAGGGCCTTGAACAACGGTCCCGGAAACATTGCGTGATTTCGATGCGGGTATTTAAAGGCAATATTCTTGACATCATTCACCGTCTTCACTTTACCGAAGTCGAGGATGTATTGATCAAGAAACTCGTCGGTTTGACGCACGACGACGTGAAGTGCCACGTCCGAACCCACTTCTTCCTTATCCCAAACAAAGAAGGACGCAAGCAGGGGATTGTTTTTCAGCACGACTTTGATGGCAGACCGTAGCGACTAGTACAATTAAAAGGATGGTCTGAGGATGGAATAGCGAACGTACCTTTACGTCCGTTTTCTTAGATGGAACGATTGCCATCTTGATGTTCCAGCTATCAATGGTATAACTTTGAGCGAGAACTTGGATAAAATCGTAGGTTGGTGCGACTTCTTCAACGTCCAACCAATTCAATCCGAAATTCTTGATGCCCTTCTCAATCAATCTTTTGGTGCCGCTGAAGAACTTTGGGTTTTGCGCGGTATGAACCATGTCGCCGGCTGTGAGCGGTGACATTCGCTTCGATCCCGTTTTTCGTTTACGTTCTGTCGGTTCCTTCGCGGTCAGCAGCTTGATTTATTCATATATTGAGTTTGCTTCTGTCATTTGAGCGAGCGAAAGCGTCTTTCCGGTCTCGCGTTGTACTTTGTCTCGTACCCTCATGATGGTGATACTATGCGCAAAATCGGAAACAGGTGCCTCCAAGTCGACTTGATCCTCGTTGAGTCCAATGGATTTTGGCCCAGATTTTTCTTACGGTTGCCTGTAGTTGGTCGTCGTTGATGAGGCTGTCCGAAGCATCTTTATCAGCACGATATTTGCGGACCAATGCTGCGAGCTCCGTCTTCTTCACCTTGCCCGCCATCGTCTTGGGATAGTCATTTACTCCAAGCGCTTCCAAAGGGATAACTTCGTCCGGAACGTAAATGTTGCCCATTTTACGCAGGATGATGTCTTGAACTTCTTTTATGATCTCGCTATCCACTTTCCCCAGTAAGATGGCCACGGGAACTTCACCGGCTATCGTGTCGGGTACACCAACAACTTGTGGATTCAACTTTTGAATCTTTGTGGACTCGTCTCGCCTAGATTCGATCGCGGCCGGGGAAATGTTCTCACTACCGCGGATGAGCATTTCTTTGTATCTCCCGCCGATGAAGACTCGATCTTTATCATCAATATAGGCTTGATCTCCCGTCTTGAACCACTTTTTTCCGTTCTCTTCATAAAAGTTGTCTGACTTTTGGCCAATGTAGCCCGGAATGAGGATCCGTCCGCTGAAATGCATTTCGCCTGAAACGTACCGAGGAAGCGGGTTTGTCGAACCTGGAGCACAGATTTTGATGCTCCAACCGGGCAGTGCACTTCCAACTGTTATGTCGTCTTGATGTTGTAGATCCGAGACCTCGGCGCACGCTCCGGAGAAGATGATTATGTTTTTTGTTATTTTATAGGTATTTATGACGCGCTTCGCCCCTAGATCTTGGCAAAGTTTTAGGATCGGAGCGGTCACCATGGTTCCGCCCAGCGTTAGATTTTCCATGCTCTTCATTTTCGGGCCACCCGCGGCTATTACGGCGCTGATGGTATGAACCATCGTGGGCACGACACACGTGTGGGTGACTTGCTCTAGATAGCAGGCTTGGACAAAGGTTGCGGGGTTGAAGGCAATATCAGGGAATACAATAGTCGCTCCTTCTCCTTGAGCAATTATGCCAAAAAAGTAGGCCATTGCGTGGTTGTTGGGTACCACAAGGCATAGAACGGAAGAATGCTTCATGATTCCAGGTACTTTTTTAAAAGTGTCGAAGAATTCATCCAGATAGCCCTTGGCCGGCCTGCAGCCTTTTGGTAAGGATGTCGTGCCGCTGGTGAAGAGAATGCGCGCGTCATCAGCTTCGTTTACGTAGCGGTTCTGGAGGGCTTTGTTGACGGAGTGATCACCATTTTCACTCATCAGATTTGCAAATTGTATCCAGTCACTGGAGCCTGGCTTTCCATTGACAATTACCCTGATGGAATCCAATCCAATGACTCCAAGTCGGTCGATTTGGCGTGCTGTATCATCATCATTTGCAATGATAACGACTCGGCTCGAAGAGGCAGAGCGAATGACGGTCTTGATCATATGCACCACTTCCTCTCGATTTGAGAGGTTTTTCAGATTGATAGGAATATCGACGGTGCCAATTTGCATGGAAGCCCATCGTGCAACCATGACTTCGATTCCATTTGGCAGGAACGTGATTTGTGCCATGCCGCTTCGGACGCCTCGCAGTTCAAGGGCGCAGGCGAGTCGATTTGAAGCTCGTCTCAAGGTTTTGTATGTCCAGCGAAGATAGAGCTTGTGTTAGAATGCTTCATCTTGAAGAGGAACGCAAGGAAAGCCGTATAGACCTGAAGGCTGATATGAACTGACAATAGCCACGCGGTCTGGGTCGGCGTCGACAACGCTATTGAACCGAGTCCAGCAGGAGACTCCATCTCCTTCTAGAGGCGGACCCTCGATTACGCTCGCGGCGACAGACATTGCTGGAAGAGGAGATGCGATAGGGCTAGAGTTGACATCGCCATCAATGTCTTGTACATTGGGTTATATGCCATCATCCTCAAAGA
>Ga0335072_10001312_pt1 | contig 40600 bp, 30 predicted proteins | sample Lox_Sample_21_FD_206725 | JGI IMG/M metagenome (GOLD analysis project Ga0335072, IMG submission 206725) | Soil microbial communities from Loxahatchee National Wildlife Refuge, Florida, United States - Lox_Sample_2.1 | ecosystem: Environmental > Terrestrial > Soil > Wetlands | place: USA... | reverse complement strand
GTTGCCGAACCCAACCTGGACCGCCAGTCCGATAGCACGCTTATAGTGCCCGCTGAGGTTGTTGGCAAGCCAAACGATAGCGACAGGTTGGGAAATGTAGGTTCCAGTGCACACGAAAAAGACGGCCATGTACCTGACGCGCACGCTCAGGCCGACCTGAGGGTGGTGTGGCTTTGCAAGCGGACCCTGGCACAGCAGAATGATGTAACCGATGCTTGCAAAGGCGACACCAAACATGATGAAGGCATAGCGATGGCGGAGCCGGTCCGTGAGGATAGATGTCGCAAATGTGACGACGGCAGCAACAATCCAAATTGGAATGCTGTGGACTTGTGATTCGACGCCCGAGTAGCCGAGCGAGTTGACAATTGTGGGCACGAAGAGCGCAGTGGCGTAACCGGAGGTTGTGACTCCGGTGTACATCAGTGCGCCGACGGAGACCTTCCAGTCCGTCAGAATGCGGCGCCAGGCGGTGGAGTCGAGGCGATCCATCCGTGCACCGACGCCAACATCTTGGCTGTTGCGGAGCTGGAGGGCATTCTTCTCCTTACGGCTCAGAAATCTCGCCTGTTCAGGCCAGTCTGCTAGGAGGAATTTTGCGGGTATGGCGACGGCAATGGAGAGCAAACCTTCGATGATGAAGATCCAGCGCCAGCCGGAGTAGCCGCTCAGGCCTTGCATATGCACCAGACCGTAGGCGAGCAGGCCACCGAAAGCCCCTGCAACCAGGCCGGCGCACCAAAAGAGCGAGAAGCGCTTCTGAAACTCGTGGCGCTTGTAGTACATGGACATCAGATACGCACTACCAGGCACAAAGCCCGCCTCAAACACACCCAGAAAGAAGCGACAGGCGATCAAACCGCCATTGGAGTGCACAAAGCCCTGACACATGCACGCAATGCCCCAGAGGAAGGCAAGTGCGGCGATCCATGTCGAGGGGGAGAGCTTACGGAGGGCGATGTTGCTAGGGATCTCGAGGAGGATGTACGGCACGAAGAAGACCTGTAAAGCAATGTTGAATTTGTTGCCGGTGAGGTGGAGCTCCTTGAGGATACCGAGGACGCGGACGTTGCCCAAGTTGATACGGTCCATGAAGCCGAGCATGAAGAGGATCCACAAGGGGGCAATAAGGTGGAGGTCGATTTTGCGGAGCATGCGACGCTCTAGGTATGGGTCGATCGGGGATGGGATCGGTTGTTTCTCATTGCCGGGGTAGACTGAGACAGGTGGTTGCCCTTCGGCCGTTGTCGATGGGGGAATGACTTTATCGGCCATGTTGCGCGAGGACGAGGATGGGTTTGCCATAGAAAAGAGGGGATGGCGGTCCGAGGAATATGCCTCGGACACCAGGCGTTGAAGAGAGGAAAAGGCATGTAGTAGGTAGTAAGTAAACCAGAAAAGGTAGGGCTTGGAAGGAAATTGAATTTTGTGTATTGTGACCAAAGGGATATTACGATACTGTGCCGTTCGAAGTAGCCGCCTTACCTTGCGTGCTTTGAAGATTAGGGGAGCCTGTCTGGACCACGTGCAACGATCCTGGGGACTCTTTCGAGCCCTTCATGGTCTTTGTGTGCAACCAGTCTCATTTCCGAATAGGAGAGGTCGACAAAGCATGAGATTGGTTCCTGGAAGCTCGGGTTGCACGCGGAGGATCGCGGTGGCTTGTCTCCACTCATATCGCTCCATCCTTCTACGAATATGCCCGACAGCAGGAGCGTGTATTAATTTCCCCCATCGACCTGTACCACTGTACCGCAAGGTTAGTCGATAGTTAGTAACTTACTGATGCTACAGCCGGTCGTAGATGCGGCGCTGAGATGGCAAGTCAACCACAATGAAATCGATTTTGCAAGCATTGACTGCGCGGGGCCTAGCTTTCGGAGCCACAACGCTTAGTACGTCGTTCGGAGCTACAAGCCTGCTAATAATAATGCCGACAAAGTCTTGACACAAAGTCCTGCTCTATTAGAGCTACACGTGTTTGCAGCCAACAAATGCATGCACGCATGGGGGGCACATTTCCATAACGGTTAGCAGGATTCGCGGATCCTGGGCTCAGCAAAAGCCGGGATATGCCTGGCGCGGCAGGGGAAGCATCGGGCACAATTCATGAAAACCCTAATTCGAGCTCAATCCTTCGTCTGCGGCACTTAACATCCCCTATCAGCCTTCAAGCATGGCCTCTATCAGGCATAGCTCTGACGAGAATATAGCAGGGCAGCAACTTCGGCAGCAATTTCCGGACCGGAACAACTTCAGTTGAGGCTTTTTGCCCTGGCCAACTCACAACCTACGATCACCGTGTCTCACTGTAGAAAATACCACGCAAAACATCGGTGGTGCAAAAGCTATTTGTACAACCGGTGTCTACATAGTCGTCGCCGGTGCTACAGATCTCAAGATAGGGCTTTGTGGACAGCCCCTATCGACTCTATCTTTGAATGACCCGTACTGCTATCCATTCAAGCTGGCCGCGGTGGTGCTGTGGATGCTGGTGGCCCTGTTTGGGAAGGTGGAGCAGCGCGGTAAGGGCTGTCTAGAACCAAGACAATAGTATTTCCACCCTGGCTTTCCCAATCCGGTCTTGGTGGTGTAGTAGGTGTTAGGACTACCTCGGCATCCTCCTCGGGGGTAGGGGGTATAGTTTCCCCCTTCTTCTAAGCTCTTTCATCTGCTAATTCTAGCCCTGAAAAGCCCTCTAGTGTCGGCGCGCCCGTGTGTCTCGTTTGGGGTATGTAGGAGGGCAGTAACTTTGGCAGCAACTTGACCAGCTTTGTCCTACACGCACTGTAGATTTAGCCTGCATACCTGATTATAGAAATATCACTTGTGGTGAAGCGGCAATGGGTAATGAGGAAGCTGCACCGGTGTGTCAACGTTAAGGGCCGAAAGGGCCGAACTGGCAGCTCCGGTGGTTACGCTTCGATGAAGGATCACCAGTTCGATCGTACGTACATACCACAGCGCGGCTTTGGTAGAGGCCTACTTTGAGATCCTTGGCGCTGACGACGACGACGAGGTCGCCGGCGAAGTCTGAAGATTCTTTGAGTGCCCCCCACTTTGATGATCGACGAAGCCACAGCACATCCTGCCAACTATGGTCAAAGCTCCCAGGGGTGCAACGACTCCAAAACGTCACGTGAAGCTAAAGGACCTCAATTCAGAGCCCGAACATGTCGACGCTAAAAGCATTGCTCACGTCGAGTTGAGGTAATACCTAAAGCATATACTTTGGTGAGGAGATTGGTCCATTCCAGCCCTCAGTGAGAGATGGATAATACCATCTCGACAAGCCAATATTGCTTCTTTTACCCACGGCGGAATTTGAAAGGGATCTTATTCGTCCTAGCTGACAATAAGGAGCCTTCTGTCGTCTGGGGGTTGAGATTTTAGTTGATATCGTCCATCGGGAAATAAATGTTCATGCCTGGCTCCCGCGACTTGGTCTGGTCATCCTGAGGCGGCAGAGGGCCCGCCAACAGCTGGCCTGTCAATCTTGAAAATTGTCAGCTACGACTCGGTAAGAAACTTTGTTGCATTTTCGAAGGGGCCTGTGAGCCAGGCATAGCGCTTAATGTGCTTTGTCGAGGTAATGAGGTCAAAGCTCTCAGGAAGATCTTCGAGAGCCGAAGAGTGAGAGAAGCAAGATAGGCCCTGGACATGTCTTCCAGCAAGGTGGGTCCGCTCTAGTCGAAGCAGCCTCCCATTACCATGTCGGTGTCATTGAAGTCCTTCTAGACGCAGGCGCGAACATTGAGTCCAGCCGGGGTGACCACGGGGCCACTTTAATGGTCGCTTATTCTGGAGGCCGGCTGTCTGCGGCTCAAATGCGGTTGCTCGCGGCTCGAAGGTGTCTGTCAGACTTCTAGACTGTGGGAGTAGGTGACGTGGTGGTGGTGGTGGTGGCGTTGCGCAGGAAGAACCAGTTACGCAAGCTAGAGGACACCTGGCTGATGGACGGTTTTTGTACCTATAAGTGTCAGCTCGCTACTTAGTAGATAGAGGGACAGACGGTCCTCCGATCTCACCCAAAAAATCTGACAGTGTCCTATACTGCGGCCGATGGTACCAGCTTCATGGCCTTCGTCCAGGCTAAGCGTCATTCTGACATCGCCAAGTAGCTGGGAAGCACTGTCGGCCTCCAAGCATGTTGTCAATTTCTGTGAGGGATGGAAACTCGTGTGTCGATTGAATATGGAGGATAGGAGGTTTGCCAAGGCGTACCAAGCAGCCAAGGCACCACACTGCCACCCGAGTTTGGTGACGTATTTCCAGCTACTATTATACGAGCCGAATGGTACGACATCACCAATTGGTGTCAACATGCTCGTCCTCAGGCATAAGGCTGAATTTAGTCCGACACCTGTTCACACTCAATTGAGGTCTATGAGAAACCGACGAAAGAGTCAGACCAATCAAGCAATGAGCATTGTGTGAAATCCTTACGCGGACAGAACTCATCCTCTTCGATCCATGAGCAACGGAAGTGCTTCTGATTCATTAACGGCAACCAACAACTCGAAGTTACAGTTTGATGACATGCAATGGGAGCCGAACTCTTTAACCGAAGTTAGCGTTCGTGCAAGAGACACCGATTCGGAAAGTACGTCTTCCGAGCGTCTGATTCGCGAACGTTGGGTTCCGCCCCCGTGCGATGCATAGATGATCTTCTGATACCTCCACTAACCTGCATCTCTATCTTGGGACTTTGCCTTTCCTTTAGCAACGCTAAGCTTTCGGCAAAACGCTATGGGCCTCAAGATTCGCGACTTCTACGCCCTTCGCACATGAACTTCTTGCATTTCCGGTATTGAGTTCGGAACATCGGTATACGCAAACTTTGTTCTTTTCCAACTATATCTTGTTACCTAAGCTGTACGTATACATATGAGCGATCAGGGCCACGACGAACCTCATTCATGTCCTGCATCTCCAGGTCAAGCGGCAAGTTGTAGGCAACTTCCTGGCAGCTTTGCCCAAATATAAGCTCGTACCTGATTTCCCCCCTGTCAAGCATCCAATTCCCACCAACCATATCCCGTAGTGTTTCAAACGTTCACCTTACAACCACCCTTGCCCATCTACCGATGGGCGGGAGATAAAATCCACTTGAACTCCCGAAACTGCCCATTGCGCCAAGACGCGGGGACGGGACAACCACTCAGTTAGTGTTTGTTACCGCAGACCGGGTTAGCGGAATTTGCTTCCATCCCTCATCTCAATTTGCCACGTCACACACGCATACGACAAGACAAGCCCTACGACGCTCACGCCCTTAAAGCTTAGCTAGTGAGCGCACTAGGAACCCTGTAACAGAAAGTACTTAATTCAAACGACCATCCAATACACCTAAACTAGAATTACTTTCCTCAGATACTGTCAACTTGAAACCCGTTTCCCTAAATGGAACAACACACACAGAGAGAGAGGGCTTTTGAAGATTTGCATCAGGTCAAAGTCTTTTTGTTTCTGCCCCCCTTGCTTCGCGTTGCCCGCTTCCTATTCCCCATTTGCTGCACTAAAGACTCCCAACTCAAGGTGAACCCCCGCGACTCCTAGCCTAAACCAAGGAGCGCAGAAAAGCTCTAGAGGGAAAGAGGGGGGTATTACTCAATTGTTCTCTCCACAAAATCCATAAACATCTCATCCTGTAGTAGCCTCTCCATGTCCGCCGCCACCATTTGCACGACAACCTCCAACACATCCTTCCTCGGGTCTTGCGGCAGGATGATACACGCGCCGGGATCCCTAGACCACGGCTTGCGCACCCAGTCTGGCATCCCTAATCCCATACCAAGATCACCCTTCTCATACAGTTGCAGACCCAGCCACGATGTGATATACATGTCCGCACCGGTAGCCCTGTTGATGTTTGCCGCGAGCAGGTCACGGACATCGATGAAAGGGGTGTTCGAAAGATTGATTGTGGCGCGGACGTAGGGATCCTGGACGGCGGCGACAGCGTGGCGGATCGCGAGCGCGGTCAAGGCATAAGATGACGGGGTGGAAGTCGAGAGGTGGGTGATGGTCTGACGAACCGAGGCAAAGTCGACAGCAGAGCCGAAATAAGAGGGTGGTAGTGGTGGGGTCATGCGGCCGCGGATGTTAACAGGAATGAGGAGAGTAGACGAATTGACCCTCGCATGATTTACGGAATGCCTGCGTGCTTGCGTGAGGTGGTGCCAGAGCAAGGCGTGCAGGACGTCATGGTCGGTGACGAAAGGGGTAACATTGTTGTCGTCTTTCGGCAGGAACTTCATAATGAGACTTTTGAAGTCCTTCATCTTGGCGTGGGGTATTGCGAAGACGCAGCCGCGGCCGGTGGAGGAGGCTGTCCGGCTTGCGATATCACCAGGGACAGGTGTATTGTGGCTGTACTGTCGTTCAGTGTCGTAGCCTCTTGAGTGGCTTAATTTACTTCGTGACCTGGTCTCGATGCAGGCAATAGCATCCAAGTCATTCTCGCCTCCGCGGCCGTTGGTCATTACAGAATCAGTGGTGCCGTTGCTGCGCTCGTGGTTATGGGCACTGTTGAGGATCGCGCCGGAGACAAGAAGACCTAGGCCAGAGCCATCCGTTACACAGTGGTGGAGGTATACCGAGACAATGAGGCCCCCTTCGAGTAGGTTGGCCTGAACGCGGAAGACTGGCGCCCGGTCATCGTCAGTATTCTCAGGAAGCGCTGAGACTAGGTCAGGACGGATGGCACTCGGCGGTAGTCCTAGGCTGCTGAGCTTATCATACGTCCATGGCATCTCCTCGTTAGTGTAGTGTCTTTCTTGCATAGTCGGAAAGTTGACCACATTATCTCTGGTGAACCGAATCTCCACCCGGCCAATTGCATCATCACCCTCCCCCGGCGATGGATGTACATATCCAGCAAGGAAGGGAGCAGCGTTCACTGTTGCCTTGAGGAAGCTTGCCAGTCCATCCAAAGCCGCCTTTGCCGAGTCTGGGTGAGGGAGGCGAAATGCTAGACAGACGCGAATATATGCCCTTGGCATGCAATGGTCGATGCTTGAGAGTTTGATGACGTGTTCGATGGCCGATGAACCCTCTTGGGCTGGTCGAGGTGAAGACGTCGGTGCCCGGACGTTATCCAGCTTCAATTCCGGCAGAGCAACGTCATCATCCTTAAATCCAGAAGCGCTCAGAAAAGTCCTCCGTTCCGAAGGGCCAGGACTTTCGGTCTTTGTCATCGACAACCCATGGGGAGACATAGTCTTTTAAATTCTGAGCACCGTGCGGGTTGTTCCATCGCAGCTCCGGCCGTGCTTTATGACAAACAGAGCGCTAGAAAGGAAGCATAGCTGCGGAAAGCGTAACACAAAAGAACAGGTGTTATGTGCCGATATCAAAAGGCAGGCCAAAGCGAAAACTCAAAATAATTCAAATGCCGCGTAGACTGCCCTTAAAATACGACACCCAAAAAGCTTTAGGCGGCCCTGCGGAATGTAGATGGACTCTTTACATCATGCATGTCACTTCCCGCTTGGGCGCAGCCGGACTAGACCTCGTTTTGCATCGATCCATGTCCATTTTGAGCGCCGTGCTTCCCCATGCAAAGGAGGTCTTACGAAAGCGCGGTTGACCGCCCCCCCCCCCGGGCTTATCACAAAGCCCCCATTGAGATGGTAGGATGTGCTGACCCCGCGGTGATGTGGCCGCTAGCTCCTTCACGCTTGCCCAATTGATGGCCAAAGAGGCAGACACCTTGCCTCTCCAGGTGACGTTGGCACAAAACCTCAGCCGCGTTTGGGAAGGTCAGCTGAGGCCAAAAAGATGTGGTGCGAACGCTTGGTATGCAGCTGCAGGATTTAGTTGCAACAAATTAGCTGGACGCGGCTGCCTTAGCATTTCTTGCGTCGATGTGCAGTTCTTGTACTTGCTGTTGGTCTCACTCTCTATAACAGGCAGTAAGCGCCCATTCAACCTTTGAGAGGGAGGAGGGAGGTGCGGTGGAGCCTGGTAGTTTGGGCTCTAGTGAGTTGCACCATTGGAAGAAGGGGGGTTGTAGGTGGTGTCCGGCTTGGCTGGAGGACCTAGAAAAGGAAGCCAGCTACGGGTGGACGTAGCCCAGCTTCCGGCCGAATCTGTTCCCCACACTTCTCACCGTCATTCTTCAATGATTTGCTGTTCTTATAATCCTGATGCATGGTGGAACCATCACTAGCTCCGCTTGTCAAGGGGAGTTTGACCAGTCATCGAACGATCGCTTCGACAGAAGAACGAGAGCCAATGACTCAGATGAGTAAGGACGGGCAAATACCAACCTGCTCGGAGCAGAATGTTCGGGCTCGGGCACTGCTTCCGAATCCTATTCAGGCACTGGGTTGGACAATTGCTATTGAGCCTCGGTTTTTGCTCAAGATGCATCCTCCACCGGTCATGCGCGTCTCTCCTTCAGGCAAAGGAAAGTCCCTTCTGTTGTTTTGAGACACACGGATGTCAAGAACACACCGCTTAATACAGAGATTTCGGCTGCTATTGGCCGTCTAGGAGGGCAGTGACATATCTCCTGCGTTTCCTCACCAGCAAGACAATTCCCACCATCCAATGACGCTGCCCAAGTTGCAAGGCCACCATCACATTGAGGGTGACTAGAGTACGCACTCGTGTCAAGGATCACAACTCAAGCCCTGCAGGAGGCAATCGGGTCCACCAGGCGGTCCGCATTCCCCGTCGGAGCAGAGTGGTCCGATGGAAAGCACCTGCCTTTCTTGGGGCGTCTATTCCCTTTATTAAGCGCCGGGGCCACCGCGGGTCTGCACAACGAGACCATGCTTTACCAGCAGATCGGCCACCCCGATCTCTGATCAAAAGTTTCATTCAGCCTCCAGACGACCTCTCTCCCGGTATTGCCACCACTTTATGACGTGTCGACCGCTGCAGGGCGCCGGGAAAAGAACGCCCTGCAGCTCCGGAAATGGAATAGGCCTTACTGCCAACCATTCAAATGATTTGGCATGCTAGCGCTGCGACAGCTGAAAGGTTGGTGCCTTGCCTCTAGCCTGAACATAATTGCCTCATACCTCTGATTCCTCCATCATGCCCATCTTATGTTTCATTGTGCCGTTCAGACCTGTCCTTTGCACTCCGGTGTCAGCCGTAGGGAATGCTGACTTAGAGTGTGCCTGACCAATTATAGCGCCACAGCCTAATTACCCACGCATATTTTCGGTTCAAAACAAGGCAACCTTTTGAAGTGGTGTGCAACAGCTCTTAGCCTTCTAAGGTCGGACGGCCAAGGTCTGTCGCCATCGGTGCGACCTGCGACGATCGAGGAAAATGGTTCTGCCGTTCTCGAAGTTGAGTGGCCTCAACGGGACAGGATATCTGATCCGTAAGCACTGCGAGCTGTTGTGGGTATAGCAAGCCTTCATTGTTCTGTGGCTCAAGTCTCGTATGTGCCTTGGTCTAGACCGTCGATGCAGCTCGTGCTACCAGCACCAGAGCATGCAGTGTTGTGCACTCCTGATGCAAGGTCGAGGCTCTCGTATGCTTTTGGAGGTCCATGCTACTTCGTTTGCCAAAGGCTGCTTTGAGTCTTGTGCACTTCGCCTGCACGCCTTGCTTGCGTTCCTTGCCTGCGCTGTTCGGCAACAAAGAAGCAGCTTCGGCACAAGGGGTGTGCCAAGTCTCGCGTTGTTTGGTCGATGTTGACCAATGAACAGCTTACAAGTATTGAGCAGGGTTTGCCCGCTACGAGTGCAGAGCCTCCTAACGTCAGTGGAGTCTGCGACTTCCGTTTTGTCAGAATACTGCACGCCTTTCTATAGCATAGTAACACCGATTTCTAGGTTGCTCTTTACACAGAAGCGCACACTAACTCTTCCAAATTAAGATTGATGTATGTTAGATGATTAGGGTGTATGGCTTCTCTTGGAGAAGGCCTATGTTTGTTGTAGCTAAAGTGTTGAGTGTTTGGTTCTTAGAGACAAGACCTTCCAACATATGCCGCATACAGTTGGCTGCCACAGAAGTAAATGAATTCTGGGGAAATCAAACCTCCATAAACCCTTTCATGGCCAGATCCTGGGAGCCTCTTTGAGGTAACCCTAGTTCCCTTCATACCTCATGAGATGCTTTTCACCGATCTTCCTGGGCGCCTTGCTAGCAAAGAGAACCGTGATGTCGTCTACCACGCTACCATTCCTAAAAGGAGAATTGCAAAAGAGGCCACTTTGGTTCCGGCTACAAGCCACGGTAATAAGTCGTGTCCATCGATGGTCTTGCCGACTTAGCTCACACTCCTACACGTCTTCGTCTGCGAGTCGGGTCTCCGCCTAGTTGAAGAAGTTCTTTTTGACTGGCTTGTTTTAGACTTTTTGGTGGGTGGCGGCGGATGAGGTGGCGGGTTCGGGGCCCTTCTCTAACTCCATACACTCCGAAGCGGCTGAGGCACCACCCGATGCGGGCTTGGTCGAAATAGCGGGTGGTTGCTACGTGCGTGCCGCAGCTGTTGAAAAAGGCCGGAAGGCAAGGCCAGCCAGCATCGGCGATCGTCCTTGAGCTTACTTGTGGTGCGAACCTTCGTGTGGCCCTTTAGCCATCATTTTAGCTTGTGGCCTATGAACAGATTTATTGATGGCCGAGAGGGGAGGATGCTAACTCCTTGCTCAGAGCAAATAATCTCAAATGGAGGAGGGTCATTGCATATGCCAATATGAGCAACCCCGGAAGATTACTATCTTAGAAGGGTTCTTGCTTGGTGGAAAGAACGGATGAAATGTACAACAACGAAATAGGTAAGTCATAGGTCCACATGGATTCAAGAGGATCAGGAACAATTTACAAACACTCGCAGTACGCGGGATCAACAGAGATACAGTCAACCCATCTACCATGGCATTGTTTCAGCGACTATGTTCATGGCGGACAGGGAAAAAGGTGACAGGATGTCATGATAGAAAGCGACAGCACCGATGCAACTGCCAGTGCGAATGAGGGACGTCAGAACGGCCGATGCATCGTAGATTAGGGCGACGGAATCTTGCTCCCACATTATCGTCACAATGGGTTTATTTGAGATGCGCTCTACAAATGACATTGGTACTTGAATCGCGCGAGAAGGAAGAATCAGTGCAAAAGGCTGAATAGATGCTTATGACGACGAGCCCCCTTTCTTGGCACGTCAACTAGATTTGCGGCAAATCGTAGTCATTGTTTACATACTCCACTACAGCTGAAATGTAAGTGACAGGCACTAGGGGCAAGCCGCAGAGCCTGGACAACCCTCTAGCTGCACTAAACACACTTGTGAAATTTCAAATAGAAAAGAGCAAAGTTCTTCTCAGCACGTTCCTTGTTTCATAACGCAGGCACTCTAGCTATTGTGTATCGTGAGAATAACTAGTATTGAGATGACCGAAATCCTCACAACAAAGATGGAGCTGGCTCTCCCACCCTGCTTGTGTTTGAACGTGCCAGGGCCCGCTGCAGATGCTATCACTGCGCTAGCTGTTGCCTCCGCAGTCTGCCAAAGTCGGGAACGCAGCTTATAACTGCTGCATTTCGCTCACTCCATTATCACTGCAACCTCATTCCTCTACTTCTAACACACGCTGCCATCATCAGACACCTGACCTTTCGGATCACGAACCAGCTGAAACCAGCCACAGTTCCAAGCCAGTCACCTGTCATCAAGACACCTCAAGACACCCAGCAAGCCTCATGCTCAGCCATCATCAACCCTCCACCATACGCAATAAACGCCAAACGCGATGAGAGCGCTTGCTATGATGCTGAATGAAATTCCCAACCCTCAGAAGATGGGGACGAGCAAATAAAAGAACACCATGAAGGACGCGAGAGTAATGGTGGTGAAGAGAGTCCTGTGAAACTGGCTTATTCGAAGATGTCATCGATGCCCTTGACTTTGGCCAACTCCATGCTATAGCTCTTTAAGATACGGAAAAGACTCTGCGACTCACCTCACAGCCACAAAAGCACGGACAACCGAGGTCGCCAAAACCTGTCATACTCCATCATTCCTACCCCACGTAAGGGCAGCTACAATATCGTGTACGCCATCGAGTTCTCAGACGGCGTCAAGTGGGTGGCAAGAATCACTGGGAAAGGGACGGAATTGGAAGAACTGGACATCAAGAAAATGGACACAGTTCACCAAGCCATGAGATTCATCAAAGCTTACACATTAATCCTCCTGCCTACAGTCTTCACATGGGAGGCCAATGAAGGAGTCACTGGAGCTCCATTTGCGTTGATGTCATTTGTTGAAGGCTCTCAACTGTCGGATCGCTGGTTTGACAAGTCCTGAATTACGGAGGAGAAGCGCCCGAAGATTCTGAGCGGAATTGCCATCCTGATGTTAGAGCTCGGCAAATTTCCTTTCGAGGCCCTAGGAGCATTGAAATTTGACATAGATGGACTGGCGTCTGGTCTGGGTGGGTATATCTGGGCAGATGAGCAGCCAAATGCTACAACTTGGCCAAGCTTGGGAAGTGGCGAAAATGCCTAGACCGTGCCAATGTGGAAGGGATAAAGGTATGCCAAATGGCTGGTTGTTCAATTGGGAAAGCATGGCAATCGGGGAAGGGAAAGCCTAGAGACGCGTTGTGTAGAAAGCCTGCTTGTTGTCGATGCGCTATTTGTCCTTGCTATCCCAAATAGATGCCAAAAGACAGTTACTCTGCCCTCAAGGGGCTAATGACTAACTGGCCTCATCATACCGACCTGCGAAAGATTACCTCGCTGCTGACTGGGATACAGCGTCTTTTCCTTCTAAACGTGCAAAGACCTCGCTCGAGATTCTTCATCTTACGACCGAGCTCATTCCCGATTTCATGGAGAGCGGCCACCACTTTCCTTTCCCGCCAACGGACTTGAACTACCACAACATCCCCGCCGACGATGATTCAAGTGTAATTGGATTCACTGACTGAGACAGCGTTGCGCACAAGTCCTGGCACTCGAGAATTTGCACGCTACCCATCCTGGATTACTCGCGATTAGGATTCCGTGAATTATGAGGACAACCAGTACGAATCTTCTTCACAAGAATTGTCAAAATACCGACGGCACTATGCCACCGTTTTCGAAAGCCTAGCTCTGCCGAATTTCGATGCACGCCACACACGCTTGCCACACCTTGCGGAAGCTATCGGTATCAGCATCGAGCGATAGTTTGAACAGGGGCTCGATCGCTGTGAAACTGCTTGATTACGCATTCAATTCAAATCTTCCGTTCGAACTATTTGACTACATGAACGCCTACACGAAAGACGCAGCCTCCGAAATGGATAAGCTCATAAAGGAGGCGTTCAAGAACATGTGGCTTGCTGAATGGGAAGATGGTCGGGAAGAGTTCCAGAGAGACGATCAAGCCAAGTCTGTGAAGGCACTTAATCTCAGGCTCGAGGAAAGAGGAGGAGCGAAGATGGGAGCAGTGACCCTCCCGGGGAAAAGAGAGGATTGACTAGGCCATGGATTGAATTGGTATCAGGTTATCGGAATTGCGGGAGTTCAACGATGTCGTGCATTCTAGGAGAGCGTTCCACATGTCAGAAAAGCTCTCCTACAACTGAATATGCTTAGTTGGTTGACTTGGCACAGCAAGATTCCTCTGCACCAGCGTGGGCGGCGTTTCGTTTCGGGGAGCGAACAGCTGGCGGGATCACTCGACACATTACCTGAGGGAGAACGATTAGTATGCTTTAGCATCATCAACCTTCTACTTGCAACTGACATTGCATCTCAAAGGAACATGTCGTGGCTCAACTCCCTTCTTGGGTCCAGGCTTCCACCTCGTAGCCATCCACGAAGTCGATATCCCCATGTCCAGCAACCCGCTCGCCCTTTAATGCTACCCTCCAATGCCACCCTCCAAGACCTTACTCTTCATGGCATTGTCACATCCCGAGGCGATTTACTCGGCAAGCCACCCCGGCGCACGTAGACCTCTGCCACCAAATCAGCCCTGCCGTTCAAAGTCAATCATTCTTACAGTAACAGGATCAAGCGAAGGAATCATGAGTCCAGGGGGGTTGTCGGATCTTCACATCGTGCAGCAGACGAACTGACGGGATTGCCATTGAGATGGCGCTCGATACTTGGACGCGATCGGGTATGGATCTATCGACATGCTGTGGAATCAAATAACACTTTCAGTACCAGCGCAGAAAGGAGCTAGCGTAGCACTGGTATGCTGTGGTGCATGACCTGGGTTGGTGCGTTGATTGAGTGACGGTTCGTACCTCCCTAGTTGGTCGAGCCAATGGCAAACTCCCAGTAGCCAGTCATGGCGTATTCGAACTAACATGCCACGTGGTCCGCTGGCCTTAGATCAATGAGGATGGACTTTCTGCTTTTGCTGGTGGAGTGTTGAGGACTGGGCATCTCATAGCATGAAATGGAAGGTGGACTTTGGATGAACGATCACCATTACAAAATGTGGCAGTTAGATATCACCAGCCATCACCACCACTGCCATTGGCAGGTAATCGCCATCTCTTTCTTACCATGCGCTGTTATCGCTCACTCTACGTCCCTCTCAACATACGATGTCTTCACCTCTTACCTATATGTCTAGTGGGATGAAACACTTCCGCTCTGCCTTCTCAAAAAAGTCATTACCATGCTATCCTGTTTCTCTGCGCTTTTGGAGGATCTACCAATCCTATTCCATCAATGGTATCCCCTCAGGACAGAAGATGGCACGGAGCGCATCTAGGCCTCGTCAAACCCTCTAGGACTGGCCCCTTCAGACTCTTCCTCGATTGATTTATGCATATTCACCATATCATTAGCCTGCCCTCGATCCGTTTTGTGGTTTTCCTCCCCATGACTTTCAATTCCTCGTTTACCCACAAGTGCACGACTTCTGGGTCTTTGTCATCAGAGGAGACCTGATGATCGAAGATAATGTGTATTCCGCCGATCGGCACATCCATCAACTGCGCGTCTTTAGACAGCTATTTGTCACGGGAGATGTACTCGTAACAGCGGATTGGGTCGGGCATCACGCCGGCGGCTGGAACTGGAGTGAAGAGGTGGGCGGATATCTGTCGGGCGAGTTCAACGCAGGCTGGATTGACGACGTTGAATTCCTCGAAGGGGCTAACGGGAAAGGAGTCAAGAAAAATGCGGGAGAGGGCTGATAAAGGCGTGTAGACCGAAACACGGATGATGTCGTTAGGGGGGATTTGGAGAGACTAGTCGATCTTCATTTTGAGCGGAGAGCGTAGGATGCATTTGCTGTGATCTTAACGTCTGCCAGGTTTGGGCTCAAGTCTGTCATCAATTTGCGAAGAACCCAAACCTACCGTGCTTCAAGTATTGTGGCGCATGCTGTAAATGAGCAGAGGGCGATGGAGCGTTGGAGAGGAGTGCGAGCGGCGTACATTATTTTAGGGAGAGCCTGGTTTGGGATCCTAGGTGCTAGGAACTGGGCACCCTGAGCATCGTCGTCCAAACCTGACGAAGGGGCCACGGCAAGACGACCAGGCCAGGAGGTCATGATTGGCTCAGAGGGAGATTGGAGGAAAGTGACTGGAGGACTCTGCAGGGTCCGAGCAAAAGGTGAGCAGCCTGAAGAGAGTCAGCGATCTCTGCCGAGGCCGTTTTAGCGCCTGACCAAAGTAGCGATGCTGACTAACCACATGGACGTCACCAAAAAATTTTTGTGTCTGAATACCTGGTTCAAGATCCGAACGCCGCAAGTGTTCAGCTGAGTACTGCCTCTACCTACTCAGAGCCAAGGACGCGCACGGCCCTGTTCGTGGGGGCTGATGCACATAGAGAGCTTCGATACGTCGTTCGTGAAAGCATCCGGCGACTGTCAGACTGATAAGCAGCTGCCACTTACCTATGATCTATTCCGGGGAGTTGTTTGATTAGTGCTCATTGCAGGTTAGAGTGAGCCTTAGCGCAACGTCGTATTTTCCCCACCTTTTTACCTGCATTCAAGGTACCCCGCGAATGGCTGCAGGGGCTAGTAAGACGAAGAACCAGTAGAATTGCTGCTGGAAAATCGAAACCTACATTCGGCCTAGCTATCTGTAACCCGAAGCATGGCAGATTTGACAGATGCAAGCCTCTTCCATCGAACTTTCGGATTCAGCCACGTGCTACCCTAACTTGTTCGGATGAAGTCTTCACACAAGCGCGCTCTTTGTATCCCAGGTCAAATACAACATACAGGCTGCTTCATTCTTCCCCACCTTTTCGATCAGAGGCTTTGAAGACACATCTTAGTGCCATCGCTATATAACCGGTGAGACTGCTGCCTGCGTTGCACATTAAAGAGGCAGAGAGTGACACACTCATAGAGACCTGGCGTCGCCCCCGAGCGGGAGGGCTTGGGCATTTCGCAAAATAGCTAAATCTCCACACTGGAATAGACAAGTCAAGCACAAGTAGGCCAGAATATGACGAATCCTCCTGGCGAATTCAGAACCAAGACATAGCTACCTTCCCGTCTAATGACCGGCCCTCAAATGTCGAGATACAACTAGAAACGCCAGGCAAACATGGAAATGTGGTTATCGATGTGGGTTCCTCCGAACAGCATATCACTGGTGGCTTTGGAGGTGGAGGAAGAAATACGCATATCCCCAAAATACCGATGATGAGAGTCCTTACGATGGGAATTTCGCCCGAGACTTTGGAGAAGGAAGTAGCATCCAGGTGTTGAAGGAAGATCACCGGAATGTTCAGAGCTCCATTAGCAACCAGTGGCTTTAGGATCTCCACGAGAGTGAGGTTGACCGGCTACTCGAAGTGCACCACGCTGATTTATGCAGGTAGCAAACTAGGCCACCAGCGCAGAGTTTTGCCTACCTGGCAGATTGAGATGTTGGCTCCTTCCTACCCCCAGCCTCGGGCTTCACTTCTCAGCGCTGTCTTTATGAGATATGAGCCTGCACATTCACAGCATCCAGTAACCGCCGACGAGACTGAGGCGCGCTGTCTACCTCCGCAGATGGCTCTTATCTTCACCGGACAGTCACCTCCGCCTTCGAAGGGCCTTTGGACGGACGGTGAGTCTCAGGTCCGCCCTCTTCCCGTCCAAAGCATACTGATCATCTGATTTTGCTGCCCACAGCAGGGAATAGACGCAAAATGCACTGGCAAGCTCTTCAGATGAAGACTTCTCCGGACTCTTGGCATCAACATTTGGACCGCGCCAGCCTTTTTGCTCACGAGGATGGTGATGAAGCTGTTCTGGACACTCAAGACTGGTATTGGGAGGAATCTTACGAGGCCTAGGATCCAGACATCGACGGTCACACAAAAAGCGGGATCACCGTGAGCAAGGCTAAGGACGATAAGGAGGGCGAGGAGAAGGGTAGAGGCAAGGGACAATGAGGAGGAAGATAATCTCTGGGTTGACTCAAAGTCAGTAAGATGAAAACTGGGCGCCATTCGCGAGGCTTGACTACCTTGGCTGATCCTTTTGCAGATCTGAAAACAGCCATGGGCTCTAGAATAAGGTTGTGTTGAGCAACATGAGCCTCTCGTGTGTTCCACGGTGCTTGATGTGCCCGGACCAACTCTTCTCAGAAGTGCGGCGTATAGCATTGCCTCCAGAGATTTGTAACGAGCATGGTGTAGATTACACCAGCAGATCACAGTTGATTGTAGCGATACGTTGGTTCGGTGGCGGTTACTGGTTATGCGAGTTCCTCAATATTTGCATTGGGGTTATCAGGGACTGGTAGCGAGATATAGGGGATTAGAAGCTGAATCGATAAATGTCATCGAAACCACCAATTGACTGATGCAGTGACTCCTTTACCAACACCCTTAATGCTGTGCCACCAACCTAGTGGAATGAAGAGCGCTTCCCCGTGGTCCAGGACGGCTTCATGCCCATCCAAGCCGTTACCTTTATGTTCCCAAACCTCTCGCTCCAGCAGATCTTTCTCTGGTCCCTGCATCATCTCCTCGCCACGGAAGGTACTTGACGCGTTCTGACCAAGCTTCTCTTGCACCCCAGCGAAAATAGTAGCTCCCACATCAGGTGGAAAGAGCCTGACGACCTTTCTGCCAGCAAGCTGCAGGAATAGATTCGGATTGGGATCTCGATGTAAAGGCGTATACGTCGGGGCGAGGCCCATCCAGAGATTGGCGTCATAGACATCGCCTTTCCCGGCCTTTTGTACGATCTCTGGAGTGGGGACATGGTCTCTTAGAGACTGCGGTAAGTCTGTGAGTTGGCACTGGGCGAGGTAGAGTCGTTGAGAGGATTCGCCTGTGGCTTGTTCCATCCAAGAGAGAAGGACTCCCAGCGGCGCTTGCATTTGTTTGAAGATTGCGCCATCTTTGTGGTTGGTTGTGAGCTCTAGGGGCACAGTAACATCGCTGTATTTCGCCCAGAAGTCTTGCTTCAAGGAGAATGTTTGCGAGGGATCATTCCGGGCATGTGGTGCACTACATATGAACCACTCATGCTGTGCGTGAATCAACGTCTCTATCTGACGTGAGAGATGGGCTGGAAGTTGAGGTTCGAATGCCTTTTTGCGGAACTCTTCCAACTCCCACGACGTCAGTCGTTGGACAGGTTGAGATGCGGGTTTGTCCGGCGTTGATGCGAACAATCTCGCGAATGATACGTTCTTGGGCGGAAAGTATCAGGGACGCAACTTCGGAACGCAATTTCGGCCCGGAGCAACTTCGGACTCGGTTTTGCCCTAACACACATAGTATCTAAGCCCGGCGAGTCTCATCGTTAAAAATCCATCTCTGACCTCGCTGTCGCTGATTTGTATGCCCACTTTTGGTGTTGTATTCTTGTCCACCTAACCGGTAGACGCCCGAACCCTCTAAAATGCCTGTTCAATCAACCCTCGCCTGGCGTGCAAAGCCTCGCTGCCCCAAGCATCTTGTAGCTGTTCTCGAGCGTGCTGTGAACGCTCTACCGTCCGCATGGCTGTTGCAGCCTACCACGGGCGAGGTCTTCGATAGTATAGAGCATTGTAGACGCCGCCTTCAAGGCTACGCGTTGGCCGAAGGCTTTGATGTTGTACAAACTGGAGGGGGTACTAAGAAGGTCCCTGGGGCGCGTTTCGAGTGCTCAAAGCACGGGGAGTCCACTAGGAACTGGAGGAAGCTCGAGAGCCATGTTGAACGTGATGAGGAAGGTACTATTACCACAGTTCGTCAGCGTGAAGATACTCTAGTCAGTCAGACTGCCTGCGAATGGGGCGCTCGCGTTTCTTGGAAAGGTATAGGCAAACGAGGTTCTGGGGAAAAGGGGTTTGTCCTGACCGTCACCTGCCTCGACCACCATGGCCATACGCTTATTGACAATCCTCTCTCAATCCCTGCCCATCTCCGCTCGCTGGAGGAGTACCAGGCCGCCAAAAACACGGCTCGCAAGCACCGCATAGCTGTGATCCCATATTCTGAAAGCCGCCGCGTTCTCGAAGCTGAGGAATTCGGTCTTACAATTTCAGCTAGGGACTACTACAATTCTGTGCGTAAGATGGTCCCTGACAAAGACAAGCCGGAAACCATCGACGGTTTGCTTGTAGCGCTGCAAGAGGCTGGTTTCGTATATCGCTGCAGTGTGGAGGTGGAGGAGGATGAAGAGGAAAACCCTATAAGTCGCAAGTTGAGGCAGATTTGGTTTGCGCATAGAGAACAGCTCAAAGCTGCTCAACGCTTCGTTTCTGACTGGTCATTAGTAATAGATGGGACGTTTAACACGAATAAGGATCGCTTGCCTTTGCTGATAGCGGTGGGCGTGTTGAATTCAGGCCACACCTTTCCCATCGCCTTCTCGTACGTCCCTTCGGAGTCAGATGAAAGCTTGAGCTTCTTTTGGGACTCTATGAAGGAAGAATGCTTCATCCCAGACGGGAATCTCCCTGCACCACCTCCACCACGCATTGTCATAGCTGATCAAGCTGGTGGTGTGCTTTCTTCAGTCCCGAAAGCCTGGCCTAAATGCCGAGTCCAGATATGCGATTGGCACGCGGTCGAAGCGATGAAAGCGAAGTATCGGAAGAGTGGCTATAAGAAAGCTGAAATAGATGGCCTAAGGAATAAGGACGGCGCAGTAGAGAAGGAAGGGTTGGCCGACCTCTCCTGGAATTACATCAAGTCAATGACTATAGACGAATTGAAGGCCAATCGAGCAATTCTCATCGCCGCTCTTCTGCCTGAGGACCAGGACTACATCCGCAAAACCTGGCAGATCAAGGAAGATCGTGTAGTCCACTGCTATACCAAGTTCTACCCAAACCTGGGCTCTACGAGTAGTCAACGTGGTGAAAGCTACCATCCTGTTATGCGTGAGATCACGAACGGCCAGCTCTCGATTGAGGAATCAGCAAAACGCCTTATTAGCAAGACTCTGTCCATCTTGAAGGACATGGCTATGGACGAGGACCTCTCTATTCGCAAGTATACTCGCACTGCACAGCTAGTCACTGAAGGCGTAGCTTTCCAGGTGCTACGAAATCAAGTCACGATTAAAGCGATGAAGCTACTCGAGGCGGAGTGGAAAGCTCTTGAAACAGACATCGCTGCTAACCAGCCCTTAGGCGATTGTCACTGCCAGATCCTTCTTCGTTACGGTATTGCCTGCAAACATTATCTCAAGCGCGTATATGAACGCGGCCAGCCTATTCCTCGATCTCTCCTTCATCCGCGGTGGTGGCTACAAGGCCCTATTACTCGCTTCAAAGACTGGCGACCACAATACCCAGAAGAAGAACCGATCGATTACACAGCTACTTCTACATCTGCGGAAGACGTGTGGGTAATTCGCAACAAACTACACGGTGAGGAGCAGGCTCGCTTTGATCGTCAGCTTGAAGCAAATCACGAGCAACTCGCGGAGATTGGTAGACGCCATTTAGCTATGCAGAAGCTCCCTATCGGCAACCCTGACCCTGTTCCAAAGCGAAAATACATCGTACAAATGAAGACACACGGTCGAGCCGATGCTAGAGGACTCACAGGGCCAGAGCTAGCAGACCGGGCCCTTGCTGCCAAAGAGAGGGCTGAAAAGGAGGAACAACGCTCCAAAAGAGGAAAAGCGAGGCCTGCCACGCCTGAGGACGATGATGGGGTCAGATTGATACCTGACACACCTCCAGGAGCTACCTTAGGCCCAAGAGGTGAGAGTCAGGGTGGAACTACCATCGTGTTAGCTATGGGCAGCCCCCGACGGCCCCCTCCTCCGCCTGTTCCTTCTTTCCGAGGATCATCGTCGCCAGGACCCCTTGAAGACCCGCCCGCTTCTACGGCGCCAGCCAGGTTGACTACAAGAGCAGGAAGACCACGTGTGAAGACTACGAGGGCGAAGGAGTCAAGGGAAGATGGGTATCTACCAGAATCGCAGCCTAGGTAACTCAACACCATCAGTTCTATATTCATTCCTAATCGGGAAACACAGGTGATGTCGATGGCGAGGTAGATTTTCAACGATGAGACTCGCCGGGCTTAGATACTATGTGTGCTAGGGCAAAACCGAGTCCGAAGTTGCTCCGGGCCGAAATTGCGTTCCGAAGTTGCGTCCCTGATACTTTCCGGAGTCCGCACAAGATGGGTCGTCACGATTGCAGAAAGCGGGCAGCTCAGTGAGATAGCGCCGATAGTCGATAGTAGCTTGGTGGAAAAGTAACGTGATGAAAGATAGTCTGTGAATCTGGGCGGAGTCACTGTTTGGGGGCTCTGACTCTGACTCAGCACCCTGTCGATTGAGTAGTAGCAGTAGCAGATGAAGGTGCGTCAGTCTAAGGTCGCTCTACCTAAAGTCATATAGCGCGTTGGGCCTGCAAGATATCTTCACTTCAAGTACGAGCAGTTACTGCTTTTGCCTTTTTCCAAACCGGTGTTTGACCCTGTAATGGGCTACAATAACATGAGGCTTTGAGGATCCTGTTTCACAACAATATTAGGCTACATCTATTTGGGGCAGAACGGGTAGTTCCGGCCTTGCCTCCTTCCCAGGACTCGTTGGACCTGTCCTGGGAGCGCTGAAGCTCCCAGGAAGGGCCTCAATGGTCCCAGGAGGGGCTAAGCTGGTCCTGGGCACACTCTAAAGTGTCCCAGGAGCACCTAGGCTCCAGGAAGGGTCGAATTGCTCGCAAAGACATATCTCTGAATGCGTCCCAGATTATGTCGAGAGCTTAGATAACAAGAACTCTATTTTATGCCCGCATTTGTTATGCCCTGCGGTGCTTCATTCGCAATCAGACTTATGGCACCACCTCGGAGACATTCATAGCACTCGTAAGCCCGATGCGGGGAAGAAGCGCCAACGTCAGCAGGGAGAGGGCGAGGATGAACGAGTCGAAACGTAGGGTGCCGCTAAAAGGAGACGGCCTCGGCTCCAAGGAAAGTTGGAAGATAGGGACTCCAAAGTACCAGCTGGTCGGAAATCAGCCCCCAAGGGCCGCTCCGAAGATTCCCTTGGCCACACGCTTTTGAATGTCTTGGTAATGGATTTTGATGCAAGCCCAGCAGACGATGGGAGGAAGAGCGGCATCTCGACCCCGGACTTGGTTACGGATGGGAAGGAGAGCGGCACCTCGACCCCGGACTTGGTTACGGATGGGAGGGAGAGCGGCACCTCGACACCGCTATCATCTGTGTGCAATGATACACTTGATAATATCGATCCTTTACTCCTCACATCCGCCCCTGCACCAGGCATACCAATCCGGGCAATAGTTCATGATGTTATCGACTTGGATGACCTCACGGGCATCGATGAAGGGAAAAAGCATATCGCCGAAGTGGTATGGTCGGCAAAGTATGACGGCGCGACCCAGAGTACGTGTCAATAGCGAAATTTCGGGATGATAACCTCTAACTGAGACATAGACCACTACACAGCGGGAAGGAACGTAGATGGCAGTCTTCCAACCCTTGAAGGTAGTCTTTCGGGCACAAAGCTGGAGGGACAACACTGCGGCGCCTCGGATCCACAGATCAAATGTACGGACGACAGCATCGGTGAATCAATGGTTGAACTACCAGGAGATGAGTATCCACCGCCGGCCTCCACACGGACTATTCCAGACATCGATCCACCCGCCGCCATAGACCCAGATGATTGCCAGTTCATCGTTGAGCGGTTGGTACGAAAGCGTGTCCGCAAGGTTGGAAGGCGCAAGATTGTCCAGTATCTGGTTAGGTGGAAAGGATATCCAGAAGATGAAAATACTTGGGAGGATGAGACAGACGTACACGATGATCTGATTAAGGCTTTTGCAGAACAGAAACGCCTCGACGTCTCCAAATGACCGTCAACCGAGGTCCAAACGATCACCGTCAAAACACTCCAATTACTCCCGGTTGACTCGGGGTGGAGTTCTACGGCTCTACAGTTAAAGGAAGAATAAATTGCAAGGCATGTCTCTTGGAACAAGATTTCTGTAGCAGTTTCTCTATGTGTTTGACAGTTGCAGTCGCACCCCTTAATAGACTCATACATGTTGCATGCAGATGGCTGGTGCAAGGGCGTTTCCTGTGTCCCAAGCGAGATGAGGCGACATCATAGGATATGATCATACTCATTCTTAGTATTGCTATCATTGTGCCATCAAGAGGCTGCGCCATTGCCTCTTCCATTCTGTAAGTTCGACATGATGTAGATAGAAAGGGGCTCGGAAAGGGGACGCTTTTTTAGCTGTTGCAAATTGACCGCATTCCGGTGTCAGCCTAGCAGGGCGTTGCCAACGGGGCGATCAGGGCATGCAGGGCGTCGTCAGCAAAGCAGGGCGAACATCAGAAGTATATAGATCTCCTTTCCCTCTCTAGACAGTCCCTACAGAATAAGCAGTGCTTCCACAACCAACGTACACCTATACCTGTCTGCTGCGCGCAACATTAACTAAGTATCCCGGAGTCCTAGATAACAGCACTCCGTCAGAGATGGTGTGGGAGAACAGGATGGCCAAACGGCGGGCGACATGCTGGAAGCGGTAGGGACAGTAGGACTAAGGAAGAGGGCCTACGCACACGTTACGCAAGCCTGTGAAGAGGCTTGTTGTCCTGTTTAAAGAGACGTGGATGCTCAGCCACAGAAACCTTGGAGACTCCCGAAATGAGAACACAAATCCTAGAAAGATTCCTTGGGGGCCCAGAATCGGGCCCTTCCGAAAACACCCTATCCCACAATAGGTCGTAGTAGAAGAATTCTTCTTAGAAGGATTTAATGCAAAATGGCTCGGGGCAGAAGAATTCCTCTTAGAAGGGGTTGTCATACTATAACTAGCGATTATTTGGGGGGGGGGGTCCCAATGGCCCTGCGATTGCGGCGATTAGCGCGTGCGACTGGCTTGCGCCCCTATAACTCTCCGGCCATAACTCTGTGCGCGCGCCCCAATTTTCGAATAATTTACACACAATTAAGGGCTCTAGATGAGGCTCCGGACGGAGATATGGATGGTGGTATGGGGAGGAAGCAGTAGCATTATCTCGGTTATCTAGATCTAGATCTACAGTACATATATACAGACAGTAGTGGTACGGACCACCCGGCGTCACGCTTGGCCGTTCAGGCCGGCGGAGCAGCTTGTTTAACCCGGTGTGAGAGAGCCCGTCTTGCCGCCGGCGCGCTTCAAGCTCCTCGGCGGCGGCGGCGAGGCTCTTGCCCACCCCCTTGCCATGCCAGCCGCCGCCGGCTATAAAACGAGACCTCGTTGCCCTGTCGCTACCGGTGACCCCAGATGTCGTCGGAGGGATTGAACCGATGGCCGCCCGACCTATCCACCCGACTATTCCTGCCACAGATCCGTCACAGTCCCGTGAGTCCGGACCATCTTATAGACGGGGGGCTCGACGGGTTCTAGCGGCCTAGAGAGCGGCTCCGGCAGGGCCACAGTGCGCTGCTGGTCTAGGTCGGACCCGGCAATGGCGGGCAGGGCTAGCCCGGCGGCCCTGAGCTGTGATTCGGCCTCCTGGATGCGTTCATGGGACCATATAGAGCCGGCGGTTAAGTCCCCGGCCGAGGCTCTCGACTGACTGGTGCTGTCCGCGCAGCTCCTCTAGGGCGGCTGTAACAGACCGTTGTTGCCGGGTGATCTCTAGCCGGATAGAGGCCTCCGCGCTCGCCACCGTCAGGCCCAGGATCTGTAGCTCGTTGGCGACGAGGAGGTTGGCTACCACTCCCTCCACTCCTTTCACTCCTTCTGTCGCGGGCCGTACGCGTCGTGCGTGTTCGCCGGCCGCGGATCTTTCCTCATGGCGATGTATTTCAGTGTCGTCGCGTGGAGCTCGACCTGGTTCCGGGCGTTAATCTCAGTCTGCGAGGGGCCCTCGGGCGGGATAACCTGGGCGGCGGCTGGGGGACGCGCTGGTGCAGGGCGGGCTGCTGGGGGCCGTGGGCGCCGGCGAGGGCCAGGGCCAGGGCCAAGGCCAGGGCCAGGGCGAGGCCGGGGGCGCGGTGGTTCACGTGGTAGGGTCGTGGTGGCCGTAGTGGCACGGTGGGACGATGGTGCGATAGCGGGCGAGAAGGGAATGAAATGGCATGGCAGAAAACCCCGCCGGCGCGGAGTACGTGCGATCGCACCAGCCACGAGCGCCCTCGCGGCCGACGAACGTGATTGGCCTCGACCGAGTTATGGGGGGTCCTCGCGGCCGCCGTAACCGGGGTTATTGGGTGACAGCCCTGCGATCGCGGCGATCGCGGCGGGGGTGGATAACTCCGCATAAAGCGGCTTGTTGCATCCCGATCATACACAGTATTATCGAAGCAACTCTAACCATCGACCAGTGTATCGCTGCTCCTGAGTGCGCTTCCTGTCTGACAACTAAAAATGTGTGCACGTTCCAAATTCGTCAGGGCAACAATGCCAAAGAACAGTACGAAGTACTGCAAATCAGCTTAAAAAGTACCTGCTGATCATTGCAGCCTCCGGAACATGAGACAGATCACCGACGGAGCTCTTCAGCTTCTATACTGGGCCTGTAGACATGGTATCAACTTTCCAGAGAATCTGCCGACCGAGACAGAAGGCATGGTCAGCACACATGCTGCATGCACGCGAGGTTGCTGGAACCTTTGAGGTATCAAGAAATCTCGATCTCGCGAAGCCAGGAGTGATTCAGCCTTGGGGGCCTACAGTAGTCCGTGCCCATCAACAAATAAAGGCCAATATTAACCTACTCTTATTAGCCAAATTTCTATCACGACCCACATGGTCTCAACGCCATCTCTGCCAGCACTTACCGAGCTGACCTTTTGCTTACGACTCTGTGCGCGATCATCTCCCAAGACAAGAGGCTCACAGAGTCACAGGCCTCTTGTGCAGAGTTCGTGACTAACGCGTGTCGCTGCGTAGCTTGTCTCTCCCTCCGTACCTAACGTTAAGAACCTACTTGCTGTAGGGGGCTGCCAAGATAACCTCGTAAGAGTGCTAAGACTTCATGCAAGCTGCAGGCAACAGAACCGACGAACACGACGAACACGGACGCCATCTGGGAGTTACGAGGCCACATGCACCACTCACCGCTTGCATGCGGTGTGCTCTGGTCGCCCCCAGCATCACATCATGTCCAAGAAGGTACTTCATGCTTGCCAAGTGCCTTCTCAACCATGTTTGATACTAGTCACAAAGGAATGAGTGGTTGAAGGCCCTGGTCAATGGTCTAGCCAGAGTTGCTGTCCCAAATCGTAGCGCGGAAGTTCTTGCAGCCATCAGGCGGTCAGCAGTGCAATGATGGGGACAGAAGCCTTGCCTCATGGTAAGATATCATGTCATCTCATGTCCCACCTGCCTCCGGTCTTTCCTATACCTCTTTTGATTCCTTCCCGTCTGCGAACTTCTCTCTACAACCGAGACAGTATAAAGCACAAATCCAAGCACAAAACCTTGCGAAACTATGGCTACTCAGACTATTCTTTCCACAACTACCTCCCATCCCAACAGCTCTGCCCCAAGCATCAATGTCCCTTCCAGCTACCAAATCGAGCCGCAAGACGGGAGGCTTGAGAATAAGCCTGTGCCCGATACCTTGCTCCCACCACCACCTTTGGGTGTACTGTCGAACTTTACCGGCACCTTCATTGGGTCCGGTTTGAACATAATCTTCCGCCCGAATAGCGGGCAGACGACCTTTGGCAACCCAGTCCCAGGAGCGCCACTGGGTACCCCACCAAACAACAATGTTCTCGAACTCAATCTCACCATGGAGACACTTTCCTTCTCAAACCCTGTTGGCAATGTGCCCAATCGTGGGGTGGGGAAGCAACGCGACATCTTTCTCAATGGCGTGCCCTACGTTCAATCGATCAGTGACGTGACCAATCCCACAACCGGAAGGGGCGATGCGTCGCCGTCGCCTATCCACTTCGAGCCCGGGATTTGGATGCACATACCAGCGAGCACTACCGGTAAGCTCTTCTCTTCAGTGCTTCCTCATAACATTCATCAGAGCATCTGTAACTATTCAAGATCCTTCTTCGACGAAGTGATCTTGACCCAGAAGCAAGAATGGAGTCCTCAAATTCTGCTAATGAGGAATCGAATCATACACCAATTTGGCTTACTGACTAAACGTGACCTACAGATCCGGCTCTGGACGAGTCTCTAGCTCGCATGGCCTCCATTCCACATGGCACCACCATCAATGCTCAATGTCTTGAGCCTACTGTGACCTTCCCGGGGCCACCACCTTTGGGGGACCCTACCCAGGCGGTAGACATCACTCCATTTGTAACATCGTCTCCGCAGACCACGGGAAGGTTTGCCTCCCAGACCGCATCCGCCACTAACACACCAAGACTACCGCAGGACCTAACCAACTTCATTGCGGCTGGTACAATAACTCAGGAAATTCTGGACAATCCAAATCTTGTGCTCCTCAAGGCCATCGAGACCCAAAACATCATCAGTACAGTCGTCTTCACGGTCTCCACAATACCTAGCGCCCCCGAGCTAGGTGGTGGTACGGCTAACATCGCTTTCCTTCAAGGAGCTTCCACGGGCACCCAGCAAGGCCCGAATGCGAATGCAGCTTCTATGTCAGCCAAGTTCTGGATCGAGGAGGTGCAGACTCAAATCGAAGTGCCGGTCTTCAAGCGGGGGCAGCCACCACTGCTGATCCAAGCCCCTGCTGCTGCTAGCCCAAGCGGGCAGACCGGGCCAACGTTCAAAGTCCATCCGCCGCATGACATCACGGAGCCCACGACCATCACTGTTGCTTTCACGCAGATTCAGTATATGCAGACAGTGCTCCTTAATTTCGCAAATCTGTCGTGGCCGCATGTCTCGTGCGCCACGCTGATCCCGCAAGGGCATGTGCATGTCCCGGCCTCGGCCTTCAACTGAAGATATCCACTCGCGCTGGCGACCTTCAGCTCATGAACAGCCATTGGTGTCTGGAGATGCAAAAGCAGATATGGAAGATGTGGGAAGACTGGAAAATGGAGGACTTTCTTTATCATGACACCAGTCACTCGTTAGAAGTATCATCAGGATCTTCCTAGTCAGAGGTGACAGTTTCGGATTCAAGTCGTACCCACCAAGCCATAGCTTAGGTAGGCAGCTTTCATTAGCCATAAGGTGCACTGATAGTACTTGAGATCTTTCGTGATTCCCCTGAGGAATGTTGGCAGCCATGTCCTCGTTTTATGCAGCTGTTACGACTTTATGCCTTCGCACGTTAACAAAAGGGAAGTGCATATAGTATGTGGCCATGAAATAGGATAAGTCTGAGGAGTCGCCTATAAATGGCTGAAGCTTATTGAGCTGGTCGTCCGAGAATGCAGATCGCCCAAAGCCAAGCGCATAATCCGGCTGCGGACGAGGTTTTGTCACAGGAACACAATTATTCCAGCCCTCGCCAAGCGTGGCGAGGGTTTCAGCGGAGGGAACGATCAACGGAGTGAGATCTTTGAAGATTCTTGCTTCATTCTTACCTTGTAATTTGTTGCAGGTGGTTCTGAAGACATCGTCGCGGAATATGGTGTCTTGTGGGGCAGGCTGCTTCTTCTCAAGTAGCATCTGGCAGAGACTCTCGCTTGTGTCCGTTATACCTAGCTCATACTCGCTCATGTAGCTGTCGCCCCTGGGTCCCGAGTAGAGTTCTATAACTCGGATTCTTGTATGGAGCGCTTTTCTCCTTTCGTGGTCTTTGGTCGCTTGGTGTCTGTTAGGAGGCCAGTCTAGAGCAGGTCAAATAGAGGTGTCATTAAACGAGGACATCAAATCTAAAGAAGGAAGGAAGATGAAGCAGGGCTAATAGGTACAAAAGACAACCCAGTGTGCGCCAAGGCCGCACCGCCAAGGGCCTGTACAGCCGGTGTTCGTAACAGTGTCGCAGAGGTGGTGAAGCTGCCTTCTGATCGTTTACGACGAAGAAGAGCCGTTGACTTCTTCGCAAGTAGGTGATTCATAGCGTCTTGTTTGAAGAACTCCTCTGGCCAGTTGTTCCCCTTTACCCAAGAGCCAATATGGCTCCTCTGAGATGCGCTGATACCACTGACCCCCTCTTGACCGAAGGCCTGCCCGAAAGAAGGGCCTGCAGGTAAAGATCGAAGGCGTTTTTGAGGCTGGCTCGATTGAGGCGTGACTTGCTAGGGTTTCCGCTTCTAGGGGTCGTTTTTGGCCCTGTAATGGTAGGGGAGGCGGGCGATTCTGTGAACCGGCAGGTCAAGTTAGCTCTAGGCAGTATACTAAAGGAATGTATGCGTACCTCTTCTGTTGAGAGGGACGAGTGTCTTCACACAGCGTCTCAACTTGCCGGATTCTCTCTAGAACTTTTGACAAGTAGTCGTCCGCGCTGCTCATAGGCTAGCTCGTATGATAAATCACGTTGCGCTGTTTGGCTCGGCGTTCGGAAGTGTTGGTTCGCCAGGTCCACCACCCATGCCATCTCCAATCACGGAAGGTAGGAGAAACTTCTATCGAGCAGGGTCGTGAATCCGCAGCAGCATCGGGGGTCCAGGCCAATCTCTTCTCATGGAGATTGGGAAGACCGATTCTTTAAGGCCTCAGGCACCGAACCGGACACCGCCAGCGCTGGCTGACGGATAGCGCTGTCTCGTTCCTATTGGCCCGTCCACCACTCATTCCGGTATGACATCGCCGATACGGGGCTCCTTTAGTAGCGTCTGGCAAAGAGTCATCGGACCAAAGTAACACGGCACGTGGTTAACCGTCCCCAGTCCCTCATCTCCACTCTCAGCAAAGTCGGCCATCGCCGAATTGGCAGGTTCATGCACTGTAGACTCCCTTCATGCTTCCTGAAACCGGTCCTTCTAAGGGCTAGATGTTGTGGGTCATCATGACTTCAGCAGCTGAGACTTGTGAGGCTGAGCCCACAACGGAAGAGGAACAGCCGAAATAGCCATTCCAGGAATTAGTCCCGGACTCGCAGGCTCGCATTATGGCAGTATTAGCTGGCTGAGGATCACCAGTCGAAGAGTAAGACAGGCAACTTCGATCATGACTCCCTTTGCTCCTTCCCCGTTCCTTGCCACCTGCTCCTCAGCCGAAAAACCAGAATACGCGTTCCGGAACTACCGGTGAAATTCTGCCTCGCCGCTGTCACACCAAATTGCCCATCTATTCAGGGGTAAGTAAGTGATCGTTTGACTTCGATGTCGCAATGCAGAAGAGAGTACTCAGGCAACTGGACCATTCAGCTCGTGAGGCTAGTATTGAGACTAAGAAACCATATAAATTCCATTATTTGTACGTTCTTACAGCAAACAACAATTTCATTGGTCAGTAAACGGGTCGAAGTGTGTACAGGGCCTTGGCACATCCGATTGCAAGAGAACTTTCTAGACGCCACATACTAGTGGATGCAAGTACTAATCAGACAGTCTAACGGACAATCGTCGTTGAGCGATTCGCTGTATTTGACTTTCGCCGGTCTCTCACTAAAACGCTTGCAATCGGATGCGCCAAGGCCCTGTAGGACCTTTTGGCATGAGTCCCAAAACTGGGACCCAGAAAAGTATCCCTGCAAGCTTGTTTCCTTTTTTGGATCGCGGCAACTATAGCCGGGGTAGCAAAAACGGGGTCCTTGTCACAAGCTAGCCTCAGCCTCGACTCAGGCTAACCTCAGGTTGAAGCGGGCAACTCCTCAGGTCCAAAGACGGAAATGGAAATTGCTCATGTCGAGATTCCGACGCCTAACCCTTTGTTCTGATCTTAATCCATTTCCTGGTGTTGCATTTCTGGTGACATTCAGTCCAAAAGGGCCACACCACAAAAGGGAGCAACTTTTTGGACTACGTCCAGGTACGGAGGCGTGATGCAAAAGTGCTTGCCGCCAAGATAAATTCTGCCACTTTCACTGTAACCTGTGACCTAGCTCCCCTAAAATTGTTTTGTCTGGGTCACTGTTGAGCCCTGGCGCAGTGGCATAAAGCGGTGAGAATTCTCTTGGCGGCAGGCACTTTTGCATCACGCCTCCGTAGATTGCTTCGACATGCTTGTACCTGGATACGAGGGCCGTAATTTCCTCAGCTGCAGCTAGGGCTGCCGCATACTAAGTGGAGTCGTTCAAAGCCAACTGGTCTGCATTTGAGAGGAGGTCTATCTGGAAAGTGTCTTCCACATACCTGCATGAGGACACAGATCCCAGCCCCAAGGAATTCCGGCATGGACAGGATCGATCCTAGTAGCAGATGAGCCCAAGGTCTTTGACTAGTTGAATGGCGTTCATAATTTTGTCCAGTTGCTCACGAAGGACGATCTCCTTGTTGTTGATGCAGATTTTCCATTGCTTTTCGACAAGTATGCTTCTGCTCTTCTTCGTGTTCGACATCAGCTCAGTGCTCTCCACAGGCCGTACAAAAAGCCAAGGCCTGGGTTGGCCTGGTAGGGCTGGTGGGGCGCGCCCTAATGCCTAATGTAGTGTAGACTGTAGCCAACTGGGTATAGACCGCAGCCTGCGTACCCCTGACCATGTTCTGTCCAGCTCTTCAATCCTGTCTATTCGTCTCCCTAATCTGCGTGCTATTGGCTGAAATGGACTCTTCTTTCAACGCCGACAGACCTGATGACGACCTTTCGACCGCGTTCGGCACCGAGACCCTGGCCGAGAGGGACATGGTCCCCGAGGGCTTCGCAAATACGCCAACTTCGAGGACGGACATGCCTGTAGAGGTAATCGGCGGTGGAAGGTATTTGAGGGTTGATCAGAGCGCCAATCTTCGCGCTAATTCGGTCATTTCGAAGATATGGAAGCACGGTTTTAAATATCGGTCGCTGGATCATGCGTTACGTGACAAGTATTGACGTTGCAAGTACTGCAGGGCCAATAAGCTGTTCAAGGTCACCGGCGCCGGCAATACCAATACGAGTCATGTGATTCGTCATCTAAAGAAGAAACACCCTGTCAGCTTCCGACAAGGTCGAGAAGAATCAGATGAAGAGGAGGATGATGAAGACAATACCCTACCTCTTGCAACACCTTCTTACCTCTGCTGGCGGCACAATTCCAGACCTATTTGCTAACATGAGCGCCACAACAAGTCTCGCCCTCTGTTTTGTGGGCTTTTGACACCCCGTCTATACCCGCGATGGCTACCGAGTGCGAACGGACCTTTAGCAATGCCAAAAAGCTCATTAATGCTCTTGGTGATGCTACTATTGAGGCTAGGGAGTGCCTGAAGGCTTGGTGGGACCAAGGCCTAATCACGCGGGACTAGAGGGCTGTGGTGAGAAATCTGGGTATACTGTGTAGTGCTTAGTATAATCAAATTCTATTTCTTTTCTTCCCCAGCGTCTCTCTTTCCTAATCCGGAAGGTGGCCTACCAGGCCGGCCCACCAGGCCAGGCCGAGAGGTCCTGGCCTGGGTTGTACGGCCTGTTGGGAGCACTGCATCAGCTGGCCCAATACACTTGTACCACCACGTAGGGCGGCTTTCTGCACAGCCTCAAAGAGCTCTATAAATTGGGCTTCATCTTTCTGAAGCTGTTCGGCTGCGAGAAGCATAGGTCTTTCTTAGAGGAGCGGCCAGGTGAAAACAGCAGCATCATTGGAAGTGAGGTCAGGTTGGGCTGCTACGAGAGGACGTGACCGGCCTAGACTGCTCACTCTGCCGCTGGTGTGTCTGCTCTCAAGTAACCCAGTACCAGATTCTCTGTTGGTGGTTTATCTCGGACTCGGCGAAGGACAGACCTTATCGAGGACGGCATCACCCACGGACAGCTACTTTCACTGAAATTTGAGCAGAGAGATCGGGCTCCAGCGAGTATGCGCGCAGCTGGTCAACCAAGGCATCCTCAACAGGATCCCCGTCCCACTCGACTCGTCTTCATGAGATGATAATCAGCGAACCGCCCCGAGGTGTCCTCGGCCAGCTGCTGGTAGGAGGGCGGTACTGGTGGGAGCCAGAACATCGGTGGGCCCTTGGGATCGGGCCATCCGGTGTTATGAGTGTGGCAGGATGAAAAGCGTCAAAAGGGGACCGCTCGCCCATAGCTTGGCAAAACGCGGAAGGATTTGGTCACAACGCCCCAGAGGTTCAGAGTCCCCCTCCATCGAACTCTCAAAACTACCACGTCGGATGGATCTGCGTAGGGCAGACCGAGTACGTAGTTGCCTGCGAATTACTTGATCCCCGTTGTGAGGTGCGACTGACAGACCTTAGACTGGCGGGGCGGCGTTCTACAATTACGCCAGCACTTCCAACCAAGCCAGCAACCCAGCACTTCTACACACCGGTTTCGTTGTCAGTCCTATGGCCGTCATTTCCCAGTAGTACTCTGCTGACACGTCATCTTGAATCATACAGTGGAAGCCATCTTACCGATAACAGCAGTGGCGCCAGGCCGGGCTAGTCCCCATCGCTACTCCTACACTGCACTTCGCCCTGTGGCCAACTATGTATCTCGTCCCCCACCTGCATCGACAGATCAAAGAACAGCTACACGATAAGAGACGAGACACGACCATTCTCGTCGTCCAGTCTTGGTGGATCAGGCAAGTCGCAGCTGGTACTCAACTATGTGCAGGAGTATCGAGATGATTACTTAACTATCTTCTGGGTGGCGGCGGGACAGAAAGAGTCGATTGAGCGGGACTATCTTCAGATTTATGGGCTGCTCTTCAACCTGAGGCCGGTAACGGGACCAGATGCGGCGCGCATTAAAGACGCGGTGGCGGCAGTGAAGGGGGTGGCTTCATGGTCAGACGGAGCGGTCGTTGGTGGTTTTAGACAGTGCGGACGCCATTGACGACGACCAATCATACCCTAATCTCGAATTTTTCCTGCCAGATGCGCCGACCGTGGACGTCATCATCACAACTCGACACGTAGGGGCGGGCGGAGATGACGAACGCTGGCAGCGGTTAAGGTGGGCGAGATGGAGACTACAGAGGCAGCGGAGTTGTTCTAGAAATACGCGAAGCTGCAAGTCTCCCAGACCAGATATGAACACGAAAGTGCTTCAGATCGTGGCGGAACTTGGCAAGCTTGCGCTGGCAATCACGTTAGCAGGATCATATGTCGCGGCGATACCACGGTTGAGATCAGACGTCCGCTTATTTCCGCCGGAGTACCGCGAACGACGGAAACAACTACTGAGTATGAAGGCAAGAAAGCTGATTCATCAATACGGTGAGAGTATGCTCAGCACGTGGGAGGTCTCATTTGCGGTTGTGGAGCAGCAGTCGGCGATAGCAGCGCGTCTGCTCGGCTTAATAGCTTTTCTAAACTTTGACGATATCTTTCCGGCGCTGTTTGAGCAGCTTAGAGGTGGGGAAGGGCTGGTGTGGGTGAGCGGGAAGGTGAGCTCGGGGCGGATTTTACTTCTATTGAATTTGCCAAGAACCTACCCCACAGACCCTCACTCGTGTGGTTATGACTCTGCTAAAACCCCTGCGGCTTTTGATTCTGCCGCCTTGGCGTCTTATTGCGGCCCCCCTTTCCCTTTACATAGTATAGCTGGTGCTGGAGATGGTGGCAGACGAAGAGACTCCGACAGATCTTGGGCAGCCGCGGCTTGGACAGGCGTAGGAGGCTTACCAGGAGTCCCTCTCTAAAGTATGCGTCCTCTTTCGGCCTGGGGTGTGTTCGACACTATCTGGATATCTTCTTGCCGTGCTTCCCCTCTTTCTGATCTGCTTGTTGTGAGAGCATTCCGGGCGGTGCCAGTCAAGCTGATGGTGACGACCATAGTGGTGATACAGGAGCGCTACTAGAAGATTCAATACCTTGCTCTCTATATAGATTTCCCATTTGGGAATCGCTGCGATCGTCTGTCATAACTCTCCACGAGAATATGGAATGAGCAACTAGATATTACAGGAAATGCAGGCTTATGCGGTTCTTCATGACACGAGAAAGTGATGTGACCCTCCTGCAAGTGGCAGTCAAGAATGGCTCTCCGGGTAAATGACTATCCCGTGTTATCCCCCATGTGGCATTCTCCCAACAAATTATCTGAATCTTACGACTGTATTCCTGTTCCAATCATAGATACGGCGCCTCTCCTAAGGGCGCCGCTACCAATGACAGCGTGCATTTCAAGCATAATACATTGTTACGAGGATTTCTGTGATGCAAGGCCGACTACTTCCAAATACCACCACAACTCCCGAGTCCTTCGGACTGCAGTGCTCCGATATTGCCCATCGCCATCAAGTGTCCCCCTGCGCCCCCGAATCCAGAGCCATAACCGCCGCGTTTACAAACAACCTCCCTCACACCCGCGTCTTAAAATGTCCGTGTTCTTCCCGCTAATGTCCACAAATGCTTGCCCTTTTCCTGATTACCTCATTCTTCTGGGTCTCAAATTCTTCGCTCGAATGGGCTACCATAATAGCACGGGTATTGATAGGTGATGTACCTAGATCCTTCTCTGAGCTCATGTTGCGCGTGGCAACTCGACATCCACGAGCCAGGGTGCATTGTCCGGATCGTTCTTCCCAGTCATTATGGCTGCGTTGACCATGAGGGATTCTTGTCCGTATGCGATGGCGCATTCAGTCGGCTTGGGGTATTGATTGACCAGTGGCCCCTCACTGTTGTGGCTATGGATTGTGCCTGTGCCCGTACCGTTTACGTCGGCCTCGCTCGTATCTGGCTTCCAAGCAACAACTTGCGCACCGTAGCCTTCGTGAATGTGACCGAAGCAATGCATACGTGGTCTCGCTCGCCGCACCGCTCGAAGTAGGTTCTCGCACCCCTTGTGGCCTTGCGCACATTCATCCATAATATCCTTTGGTGGGCCGTGAGTCATGATAATGTCGATGTTGGGGAATCTCGGTATTGGATTCTCCGCAGTCGAGGTGCGGCCCTCTGCAACCTCATTTGGACGACTGAAACGATCTTCGTTGCGCTTATAGGGGAAGGCCCAGTCGCAAAATTCAGGCGTGTAAGGAGAGGCGTAGACTGAGAATCTGGCCCCGTTCCTGAGTGTGAAAAAGTGCACCCCCTCTTCTAAATATGTGACCCCTGCTTCCGCTGCCAGTGCTCCTTTCATGATGTTCATGGCGTGAGAGTGTTCCTCGGGGTCGTCATCCTCTTCTGGGTCATCACCCTCAACTCCTTTGTAGAGGTGAGTCCGCCAGTACTTGCCGTCCAAAGAAATATCGTGATTACCGGCAATCACGAGTTTCAGTTCTGCATCGATACTGCCAAGCATCTTCAGGGCTTTCTTGTACATAGACAGGCCGCCGACCTGAGTTAGATCACCGCAGTGTAAGACTACGTCAGCTCGAGGAACCGGCTGACGAAAGTGACAAGATTTGTTGGAGTCATCGAACTCAAAGTTGTGTGTATCCGAGATGACGAGGAAACGTGTTGTGATGTTGGTTGTTGCCATGACAGAAATCCTAGACAACCTTTCTCCAGACGATTTATTGAAGAGTGAGACTCCGTAGGTGTACAGTGAAAGCTGATGGTACCGATGCTAGCGATGTTGTGGATGCTGAGAACGGCTAGGCTGGCAACACCTTCACCGGGATCTTCGAATTTAGATTTTGAATAGTTTTCTAACATTTTGGTCTTGAAGGGCAGCGGATGCGGCTAATTCCTCGCCAAGCATAACCAGGCCAAAGGTACATTGCTTCTTTGACGAGCATGTAGCCTAGCAAATAGCAGAGCTTGCTGCAGGTAAACGCAAGAACACAGTAATATGAATTATCCCTAGAATGTGTTCGAGCTTCTGTTGCCATCACCATTGTTTGACGCATTCTCTTCAAGACTATCACTTTGCCAGTCATCAGCTGTTCGTGATCACCATCACCACTACCGGAATAAACTTACCCATTCAGCCACATCTACCTTGTCATCACTTTCTCTCGCCACACCACGTTAGAATCCGGGCATATCGACCTTCGCCATGAGCAATCCAGCCGCACCCCTTACTCGCCGCGTATTGCTTGCGTACTGGATCGAGGCGATTTGTGCAACAGATTCAATACAGAAGACTTGGCCTGGGAACAGGATGCAAACATTCTCCTGCTTGGGTGTGGTGACGTTCGAAATATACTCTTCACCATCTTTTCCGATGTGCATCTTGGCCCGATCAATGGCTAGAGGCAGATGCCCCAACCATCTTTCAAGGTCCTACATGGATGAATGGTGCCCATAGCGAGACATCAACACCTGTTTGTACATTCCACACACCCACCAATAAGGTCCTGCACAAAACGCCCTATGCTAAAGATCGGGGACGTTCAAAGGACACTTTCGGGAATCGGCTCCAGGTCCCACTGATTCAAAGCTGGCGATGGAGTCTAGCACGAGGACGACTGGCACTTCTAACTGATGAGACGGCAGCTGGTAACTCTCCACGTCATTGTCGGACACGGCGGTCTCTCTTTGGGAACGCCGTGATGTAGTTAATGCAATTGGTGACGCGCGGCGGTAAGCTTGCAGGCGGGCGCGTCTAGGCTGTTGCCCTTACGCTTCTTTGGCCATTCAAAATCGGCCGGAAGCCCGCGGGGAGAGGCCTGGGGTGGATTTGGCCTCAAAATGAAAGGAACAATTGCTCGATTCGTCGTGCTTATATAGCTAGATAGACGAGAACGTATTAGGAGTTGCCCGCTTAACACGCTTACATTTGGTAAAAGCATTCTTTTTTCGCGTTCCCTCTCTTAACGTCCTAAAGCAGTCTGCTCGTATAATGAAGTCGCCGCTTTTCTTATATCTCAAAGTTACGTCAGTCTTTCCCAACTAGGCAGCAGCCCGATGCTTGACGTTGCGGGGTTCGTTGCAGGACTGACCGGTGACCCACCACCTGGCCCTCTCACCCCTGGCTCAGCTTCGGCTCGCCCCAACTCCAGCGAGTCGCACGCGCTCAGGGCGGCCTTACCCCAGGTCCAGAGCGGGGTGAGCCTGGTGCAGAAAAGTGGAATCTTGGCAGATCTCGCAGCAGAGCCTCATCCGCAGCCTCCGGCATCAATTGCACTTAAGTTACCCAAAGTACTCAGCCTTGATCTACTCATCAGTTATCCCTTAATTAGCCGCCAATTGCTCGAAGACAGGTACATGCTCCGTCCTCCTAAAACGACTAGTCGGATTCCTCATAAACCAGGTGAAGCAGTCGAAGAGGCCTCACAAGGGGATGTGGTAACTCTCTCTACGCTCTCCGTTCGAAACAACTCCAGCGGCGACTTACTATAACGTCGGGTGCTTTGTCGGCGCCATTATCCAAGGGTCGATGCACGGATGGGACGGTCGACGAGCTAATGCTGCCGAGGCGTCGAGGGAATGAGAGTCAGGCGTCGCGCTGCGATATTTTTCCCACTGGCCGCGTTGTATCGGTTTTCTGGGGCCAGGAGGCCTGACAGGGGAGTAAGTGGAGCTCGGCGCGGCCTGAGGCACGAGGGGGCGGTGCAGGAAGGTGAGAGAAAGAAAGGGAACAAAAGGGAACAAAAGGGAGGGAGAGAGTTGTTGGATAGGCGGCCGGGGACGAGTGTGTCTTTGTACCCGGTGAAGGGCCAGGGCTGGCAGATGAGGTCGGCTCCGACGAACCGGATCGCGTAATTCACAGGTACCAGGTACAATAACATCAAAGAAAAGCCCCAGCTTCAAGGACGTTGGCATACACAGGGTGGATCCCAAGAAACGCCAATGTCATGCCTCAGGCCCATCCACCAACGGATACGACGGTCCGGCTATGGGACGCGCAGACGGGAGCGGCACGCGGTATATTAGAAGATCACTCCGATTCTATCATCGCGGTAGCCTTTCTCATCTGATGGCTGGCTGGTAGCTTCTGGATCCTGCGACAGGACGGTCCGGCTGTGAGATGCGCGGACTGGGGCGGCACGTGGCACGTTGAAGGATCACTCCGATTCTATCTGGATGGTGGCCTTCTCGCCTGATGGCTGACTGATAGCTTCTAGATCTGTGGACACGACGGTCCGATATGACCCGTCGAGAGTGACCGCTAGCATAAGATATCTCAAACCACTTTGTGGCTGGTCTTCTTGTATCCCGAACGTTCAAAGCGCAGGAGATGACGTCGCTGGAGGCGGTGAAGGTGGGGGACATAGAACCGGTAGAGGAGGTGGCCACCCGACGGCCTTAGATGTAGAACCGTCGCTCCCCTCTTTTACCTCGTCCATCAATTTATTACACATCCTCATGTCTCCACCGTGGTTGGCTGAAGCCGCGTTAGCACATTGACCCATTACGTCGCCACAATGTCGTCCTGTTACCGATCTCCACTACTCGTCAGATTATCTTCTATCGTCTGACATGTAGCCCAAACTGCACAGGTTTTGATTTGTTTCGTCTCGTTTTCGACTTAGGAGTGGGCAAGATTCGTGGCAACGGGGCCTCAGGCTCAAGCATGGGCAACATGCGTATTGCGATGACCCATCCAGGTTCTATCATCTCTTCCCGGTCTTCCGGTAAAATAATCTCTTCATCAGGGCCGATCAACTCATAACGACCGTCTTCAATGCGTGGATCGATAGCACCAACATCACAGGATTTTTTTTATACGTTTCTCCATTCCCTATTACTGAAGCGTTAGTTTCTAGCTTCCCTCGGCTATTGAGATAATGGTGTAAGAGTACGAACTTGCCATGTCTTACAATTGTCAAAAGGTAAACGATATGTCTTGCCAGCAGCGTTTATGAACTTTATCTGCTTCTTTTCTTTTGGAGGCCGACCTTCAGCCGGAGGCGATGCGAGTTCAAGAAAAATCGGGAACATAGGTAACATGCGTATTGTGATGACCCATCCAGGTTCTATCATCTCTTCCCAGTCTTCCGGTAAAATAATCTCTTCATCAGGGCCGATTAACTCATAATGACCATCTTCAATGCGTGGATCGATAGCACCAACGTCGCAGGAATCTTTCATACGTTTCTCCATTCCCTATTGTTGAAAGCGTTAGTCTCTAGCTTCCCTCGGCTGTTCGGATAATGGTGTAAGAATACGAACCTGCCATGTCTTACAACTGTCGAAAGACAAACAATATGTCTTGCCAGAGGCGTTTATGAACGTTATCTGCCTCTTTTCCTTGGGAGGCTGAACTTCAAATAATCTCACAATAGATCGAGTTTCAGATTCAGCTGGAGGCGATGCGGGTTCAGGAGAGCCCGGAAACTCAGACTCGGGCATAGGCAGCGCTCTCAACACGCCGGCCGCGCCGGCCATAGGGTCATGGCCTGGCCGGCCTGGCCGGCCTGACAGGCCTGCGCTAAATCGTCGCTTACTCATCCCGCTCATACGAAGGAGCCAAGATATGGA
>Ga0335072_10001311_pt1 | contig 40600 bp, 35 predicted proteins | sample Lox_Sample_21_FD_206725 | JGI IMG/M metagenome (GOLD analysis project Ga0335072, IMG submission 206725) | Soil microbial communities from Loxahatchee National Wildlife Refuge, Florida, United States - Lox_Sample_2.1 | ecosystem: Environmental > Terrestrial > Soil > Wetlands | place: USA... | reverse complement strand
TAGATCATCGTGAGCTCGGTAAGCCCGAACGCCAAGGCCACACCTGCGAAGCCAATGCCGAGCGCCGGGAAAGCGGCGGCCAGAACGGCGCTGCCGCACCCACCAAGGACCAGCCAAAAGGTGCCGATGAATTCGGCAGCAAATTTTCGGGGCATGATCGTTTCCTCCACGACATTTCCGGCCCATCGCCGCTATCGTAGCTGGTCCGGAATGAACGGGACTATACTGCGTCATCAGTCCGGCAGGGTCGGGTTTCTTCAATTTCCGGCTGCGCTCTCTTATTGCATGATATGCTCGCGTCATGCCGAACGCGGTAATGTCCATATTTCAAACGGATACACATCATTCTTGTGCGTCATGCTCATTGGCGCGCCTAGAGCCAGTCGCCATTACCGGATTGTTCCGATTGTGCTGCCGTCACAACGGGTCGAAGTTGTGCCAGGGGTCTGATCCCGGCGTGATCGAGCCCCCGCGATATCGACACGGAAGGAAGCTGAATAGCCATTCAGGAATTGGTCGGACGGTCGTCGAAGGCATGAGCAAGGCCGTGGCCATGGTCTTGACCGACCCCCTCACAGACAAGCAGTCCCAAAAATCCGGGCAACGCGCTTAGACACCCCGATCCGATATTGATGCGCTGACGTGGGCTTACGTGACGTCTTGCTAGGCCCTATACGTGGACCATGATTCCGCTTTCCGTTCTGGACCTCTCGCCCGTGCCTGAAGGCAGCGACGCCGGGCAGGCATTGCGCAACTCGCTCGAACTTGCGCGGTTCGCCGAGTCATTGGGCTATGCACGCTATTGGATGGCCGAGCATCACAATATGCCGGGGATCGCAAGCGCTGCTACTGCGGTCGTGCTCGCTCACGTTGCCGCAGGCACCCGCACCATTCGCGTAGGAGCTGGCGGCGTCATGTTGCCGAATCACGCGCCTCTCGTCATTGCTGAGCAATTCGGGACCCTGGCCGCCCTGCATCCGGGCCGGATAGACTTGGGGCTTGGTCGCGCACCCGGGTCCGATCCAGTCGCCGCGCGGGCGATGCGGCGGAGTTTGGCCGGCGGTACCGATAACTTCCCTCAGGACGTGCTTGAGCTCCTGTCCTACTTCGATCCCGCCTCGGCCGGCCAGGCGCTGCAAGCGGTGCCGGGCGCGGGTGAGAAAGTCGAAGTCTGGATTCTCGGGTCGAGCACCTTTGGAGCGGAGCTGGCTGCGGCGCTCGGTCTTCCTTACGCCTTCGCCTCTCATTTCGCACCGGAGCAGATGAGGGAGGCGATCGTCATCTACCGGGAACGTTTTCGGCCCTCGCCACGCTTGGCCGCGCCCCACATCATGCTCGGAGTCAATATATTCGCGGCGGAGACAGATGCAGAGGCCCGGCGTCTCTTTTCCTCCTTGCAGCTCGCGTTCCTGAACCTACGTCGAGGACGTCCCGGCAAATTGCCGCCACCGGTCGATGATCTGGATAAGGATCTCGATCCTTTCGCCCGCGCACTGCTTGCAAATTTTCTCGCCTGTTCCATCGTCGGCAGCGCGGAGACAGTCCGCCAAGGGCTTCAGGAGTTTGTCTCCTCGACTGGAGCCGACGAACTGATGGCAACGGCGCAGATCTTTGACCATTCCGTCCGGATGCGGTCATTCGAGATTCTCGCTGATGCAAACCGCCAACTTGGCTCAACAGCGACTCGCGCAGACCGAACTTGTGCGTAACCGCCATGTCAGCCAGTCCGGTGGCTTCCAGCCGCTCCATCATGCTATCGCGATGCCATTCGCCGCACCTTGCCCGCCGACAGACCAAGCCGCACGACTCTGACTGGCCTTCCCAGCACGCCCACCCTCAAGTCAAACTATCGAGTCTGCCTGCCACATCATCACTCGGCTTGGGCGCCCTCGAAGAGTCAGCCCTTCGAACAATTGGCATAAACCTATCTCATCGGCTATTTCCATGCCGATATCGCCGAAGTGCGACTGGCTGAAGGTTTGCTCTATCTCTTCGTCGCAATCGATCGGACCCAAAAATCGCCCTCACCAGACTGCATACAAACGCCGAAATGCAAACCGCAACAGAATTTACCTGCCTTGAAACCTCGTCTGACCATGTCTAGGGCCGAGGCTGTTATCAGCGGTATTGTGCGCGGTCCTGCGCCCATCCCGCTTGCCGGAAGATGGCGGAAATCCATCAACATGACCGTAACCGAATCGATCCTTCATGGTACTGGTGATCGGGAAAAATGACCGACAATATCTACTTTCTCATTCCGCCTGCGCAGCCATGACCAGTCGGCGGTTCCTGCAAGGCAGGGTGGCGTTGCTGACCGGATCATCAGATGGGCTAGGATTTGCCCTGGCGGAAGCATTGGCGCACTCGGGCTGCCACGTAATGCTTAACGGAATCGAGCCGTCAGCCTCGGTGGAGGTCAGACGAGCAGCACTGGAACAGAGCACTGGCGTGTCAGTCGGCTACTGCGAGGTCAGCGTCGCTGAGGAGTCTGGCGTGGCGGCGCTGATCGAGGCGACTCGCAAACGGTTTGGAGCTCTCGATATTCTGGTCAACAATGCAGTCGTCCGCCACTTTGCGCCGATCGTTAATTTTCCGACGGAAAAGTGGGAGGCCGCACTCGCGGTCAATCTTTCGGCCGCCTTCCACACTATCCGCATGGCACTGCCGGGAATGAGGACCGGCAACTTCGGCCGTATTTTCAATATGACATCTGTTTACGGTTCGCGCGGCACGACAAATCGTGTGGACTATGTGACTACGAAGGCAGCCCTGCTCGGGCTGACACGTGCGGTCGCCCTGGAGAATTTGGATTGCGACGTGACCTGCCACGCCCTTTGCCCAGGCTCAGTCCTCACGCCGGGGACCGAGGCGCGGATCCGCCAGTTGATGGCGGAGCGGAAACTCTCTCGCGCGGCTGCCGAACAAGCCTTCCTCGCGGGAAAGCAGCCTGGTGGCCGATTCATTCCGACTGCGAGTGTCTCCGACCTCCTCCTCTTTCTATGCGGACCCGCGGCCCGCGACATGACCGGTGCTCAGCTTCCCGTGGAGGGTGGCTGGCTGGCCAGCGGTTAAAGTGGAACCTGCCTTGAGTTGACATCCACGCTGGTCTTATTCTGTCTGTTTTGGCCAACTATCGCCTCACTATCGGTGCCCGCTCAGGCGGGCCTGCGAGATCAATATGGCTTCTGGTGGAATCGGGGCGCCCCTCCGACTTATCGGGGACCCCGGCGCAAACCGATCCGCCAAAGTCGCGAAATCGATTGGAGAAAATAAAACGAAGAGTGATGATCTGAAATCATCACATTCTGGCCGGGCATTCTCACACTGGATGATCTCGAACTTGAAACCGGTGGCGCCACGCAGATAATTGGTGCCATCCAAGATGCGGCCAGGCAGCATTTGCGCAGCGCACTCGCCGATTCCATATCGTGAAGGCCATGCCCTCCGGCTCAGGTGGCAAGTTGCCGTTCTCGACCGCCGACACGCCGGCTTTCCGGATCGGTGCCCTGATACGTCTATGTGCCCGATATTGTGAAGTACACTGTCACTGTCCCCTGTGTCGGGAGCGCCGCGACCAGCTCCTGCTCCGACGGATCACAGCCCGACTCTGCAATCGTGGGCTGAAAGCCGCGGCTGCACAGCACCACGGACAAGCCTTTCGGGGCCTGCGTGCGATGGAATTGTCGATGCTCCGAACGATCGGGTCAACAATTGTGGATCGACTGGACGAGAGGCCACGAAGGTTGACAAGGGTTGTTGCCGATATCAACGAAAGATACGATAGTTCTTCCAGCAACATGGACGCCGAGCGAACTTGCCGGCGGCAGAGGGGAGGGAGAATATTCAGAAATTGGCGGAGCAGCCGAGGCTTGGGGAGGCTACGTCTCGCTACGTCCTGGCGAGTCGGCCGGTGCATGATGGGTTGCGGCAGATACTCACGCAGATTGCGGGGGTTGCATTGCTCGTCATTGTACCGGGGCGCGTCCCGGCGATGCTTGGCGGTCCTGTTGACTTTGCCAGCCGCGCATTGTCACCCGTCCGCGATGCGCTTGATGCCTTGCAAGTTCCTCCGCGGGCGCAGCATCACCACTTCCATCTGAGCGCCGCAGCCAGTGCATTGGCCCGCAGCCTCGACCTGCTGACCAGCTGCCTGCGACCTGATGCCAGCGATTCAGAACGCGATGCTCTGGTGCGTGGCTTGCGCAACGCAACCGATCATCTGCGCGCGGCAACCCGGCTGCTGCCGGGATTCGAAATGGCCGATCTCACACAAGCCTGCTGCGCCGTACACGCCGGTCCGCAGCAATGGCTGTGCGTCTAGGACACGATGATTTCAGGCCGTCGCACTCTCGCTTTATTTTCTTGATCGATTTCATGATTTACCTTCGAACCTTTCTTCAGGCTTTGTCAGATCGCTGCGCGTCCGGGCACCCCGATTCCACAAGAAACGACATCGATCTTTGATCTGCAGGAGAAGGAAACACCTATGGCCGACTACTCGATCTGGGTGCTGGACTACGCTGCTGTGGAAAAATTCCCGCTCAGCGTGATGTTATATGGCCCACAATACCAAGGAACCCGCAAGCTGCCTTACGCCTATGTGCTGCTCAAGGGCAAGGGTGAAACCGTCCTGATCGATACGGGCTACGATCACGTAAATTATGGGAAGACGCTTGCCGATCTCTACGGGGTCACAAACTATCATGGCCCAGCGGATGTCCTGGCGGAATGCAGCATCCGGCCTCAGGACGTAACGACAGTGTTCATCACACACGCTCACTTCGACCACATGGGGGCGATGAGCCATTTCCCCAATGCGAAGTTCTATGTGCAAAAGCGCGAAATCGAAAAATGGGTTTGGGCACTCACACTTGGCCCGGAATATCGGTTCCTGGTCGGTGCCGCCGATCCGGCGGATATCGTAACGGCAGTGGAACTCACACGGCAGGGCCGCATGATTTGCCTCGACGGCGATCATGAGGACGTGTTGCCGGGAATTGATGTACATCTCGCCGCTGATACGCACACCTACGGTTCAATGTACGTCACCTTGCGCAACGACGGCGAGCGGAACAGCGAAGACGTGTGGGTATTCGCGGGCGATCTGCTCTACACCTATGACAATCTGACGGGTCTCGATCCGGCATCGCCGGAGTTCGTACCGATCGGGCTGGCCGTCGGCAGCCAATCGAACCTGATCTTCGTCAGCGCCGAAATGCTGCGTGCGGTTGGCGGAGAGCAAAAACGTGTCATCCCGGTCCATGAACATCGGCTCCACTCGCTGTTTCCGTCGCGCCGCACTGTGGCCGGATTGCAGGTCGTCGAACTCGCGCTCGCAGCGGGTGAAACCAGCAAAGTTGGCTGACTCGTCCCGCATGGCTCCGAACCGTCTTCCCCTCACTGTACCCTGAGCTGACCGGCTGCAAGGAAACACACGGATTCCGTTTCGACCATGACTGCCAAGGTCGATCGGTTGCGCTGGCCATCGCCAGTGACCCCCACTCTCGATTCCGGAATCGCCTCGACAATCACTGGTCTTCTCGTCCGCGCGCCGATTGACGGGCCCCATTTCGAGCGTAACAATTTGAAATTGTCACACTTTAAGCTCCAGCCATCAGCTGCAGGAGCGGTATCACGTTCGCCGCCTCCTCGATCGTCCATACCGCAGCAATGCATGCCTCCGCGTCCATCGCGCCACCGCTTCGCGCGGCATTGTCGCGGAACTTGGCCTCCAGATCGCGGTCGGACAGCGGCTGCGCGACGCTGCCGAGAGCCGCGTCAACCCGCACGGACATGCTGCGCCCATCCTGTGCCCTGGCAATGACGATGGCGCCTCCGGACGGCAGCGATGGGTCACATTCCACATACACTTTCCGACGCAGCGCGACGATTGCCGGATTGGTCACCGCTGGTGGCTCGAATTCTTCAACGCCCGCCCGCCCGCGCACAAAGGCAACCGCAGCGCAATGATGAATGCTGACGCGCGCGTCACGCGCGTTGGTCACCGGCCGATCACCCCGATCGAGCAGCAACCGGTCGCCCCGCACCGTCACCGACTGCAGATCACCCAAGGAAATGCCGAACCTTTTCCGCAATTCCAGGCAGGCATCAATGACAGCGTGAAAGACGATGCCGGCCGGATAGGGTTTATAGGTATTCGCCGCATATTCCCAGCGCGTGCCCAGCTCGGCTGAGAACGCCTCCGGCGCCGGCGCATCGCCCATCGCCCGCGCCCAGCCGAGCGGGCCCTCCAATGCCTGCGCCGCCGCCATATAGCCCGCGCGCGCCAGCAGCGCCGCAAGCAATCCGTTGCGGGCGGCATTGCCGACACCGACATTCTTGGCTGCGCTGGCGAGGTTTTCCACCAGCCCCGCCGACTGGCTCGCCGCGATTCCGATCGCCGCAGCAAGCTCCCCCACCGTCAGCCCGAGCAGCTTGCCGCAGGCAGCAGCCGCGCCGAAGACACCGCAGGTCGAAGTGATGTGCCAGCCGCGCGCATAATGTCCCGGCGAGACGGCACTGCCGATACGGCATTCCACTTCCGCGCCAACAATGAAGGCATGCAGCAGGGAAACCCCGCTGAACCCATGCTGCTCGGCAAGCGCGAGCGCCGCCGGCGCGACCGGCGCCGTCGGATGGACCACCGTCTTCAAATGTGTGTCGTCGTAGTCAAGCAGATTGGCCGCGATCGCATTCACGAACGCAGCACCCATCGCGTCCAGACGCTCACGGCGGCCGATCACGGTCAGCCGCGCTGGACCGCTGAAATCCCGCATCACCGCGGCCGCGGCCGCGACGGCCGGGTCGCTCGCCGCAGCCAGCGCGCAGCCGAAGAAATTCAGCAGCGATCGCTTCGCCTCATGCCGCAACCCGGCATCGATGTCCGTCCATTCGGAGAAGGCGACGAACCGCGCGAGCGTCTCGCTCACGGACCCCGCCGCCGCTCTTGTCATAGCTTTGTCCTCTCGTCGGACGCGGGGCGCTCAGTCCCGCGGTGGCACGTCCAGCCGGGCAACGATGCCTTCCAGGTCCGGACTTGGCGCCGGATAGCGCCGCATCACCAGTGGGTCGTGGCCCGGAATGATATGCGCGGGCGAAGGCGCGGCGGCGCGCACGCGGTCGTAGCTTTCCAGCATGTCGGCCACGCTGACGCAGACCGGAAAAGGTCGCCCTGTCTCCATATTCTCGTAGAAATGCGAGACGTCCGAGGCGAGCACCACCCACCCGCGCGCCGTGTTGACGCGCACGAACTGCAACCCCGCCGAATGGCCCGGCGCCGGATGCAGCGTGATGCCGGGCGCGAGCTCCACCATGCCGTTATAGAGCCCCACGCGCCCGCGATAGTTCAACCGCACGATGCCGACCACGTCCTCCACCTCGTACGGGTGCGCCAAGTGGCTGTAGCGCATGTGCCGTCCGACGGCGAAATGCAGGTCGGATTCCTGGAGATGAAACTGTGCGGCCGGGAATTTGTGGAAACTGCCGACATGGTCGTAATGCAGATGCGTTAGCACCACGTCCTTCACAGCGGCCGCCGCGACGCCGAGCAGCGGCAGCGAGTCGATAGGGCAGCGCAGATAGGTGCGGCGACGCTGCGCGGCGATCTCCGCGGTGAATCCGGAATCGACCACCACGACGCGTTCGGTGCCGCGGATCAGCCAGACGAAATAATCCATCGGCATCGGCCCATCATGCGGGTCTCCGCCGATGAAATGCTCCGCACGCCGCGCCTCGCGCGTCGCATAGCGCAGGGCGAAGACCTCATAGACGGGCAGCGACGCATTCATCTCCGCTCTCCTCCTGCTCAGCCGGCCCAGCTACGGCCAGAGCAACGGCTTGCATCTTGTCCGTTTGGGGTGCACCCCACCGCCACCGGCAAATGACACTCGGCGGGAACAAAAAATTGCGCGCGCCCTGCTCCCGACAGTGCGTCCGCGAACCGCGTCAACCGGCCGGCTTGGCCGGCAGGACACCCTCGTTCAACAGCACCTCGTGCGCCGCCTTGAAGGCATCGAGGCCGGCAGGGATGCCGCAATAGGCGGTGGCATGCAGCAGGACCGACTTGATCTCCTCCACCGTCACGCCGTTGTTGAGCGCGCCCTTCACATGCAGCTTGATCTCTGGGGCGCGGTTGAGCGCGGTCAGCATCGCGAGATTCACCAGGCTGCGCGTCCTGCGATCGAGCGTCGGGTCACCCCAGGCCCAGCCCCAGGCCCAGCTCGTCGTCGCGCGCTGGAAAGCCATCATGAAATCGTCGGCTCTGGCGATCGAGGCATCGACGTAGTCGGCCCCCAGCACCGCCCGGCGGATCGGCAGACCTTTTTCGTAGAGGGCTTGGTCGGACATGAGGGCACTCCCTTGGATCGACGGAAGCCTAAAAGAGGCATCAATAGGCCGTCAATATGGCAATCAGACGATCTGTCCAATTAACGAGCAAACCCTTGCGGTCTGATCTACAATATGGCAAAACTGTAGCCGGCAACGGATGAATAGGACATTTGGATTGTCTGACGCCGCTACGATTGATCTTCTGCCAGCATCCGTCAATTCGTTGCGGGTTGAACGGCAATCGCTCCGCCGCCTCGTGGAAGACCGGCTGCGCGCGGCAATCATCGAAGGCGCTTTCCCCCCCGGCAGCCACCTTGCCGACCGCGCGCTCTGCGAGCAGTTCGGCTGCAGCCGCAGCATCATCCGCGAGGCGATCCGCCTGCTGGAGGCGGAGGGGCTGGTGACGGTGGCGCCGCATCGCGGCCCGTTCGTGACATTCCTCACCGCCGCGGAGGCGGTACAGATCTACGAGGTGCGCGCCGCCCTCGAGGCGCTGGCCGGCCAAGGCTTCGCAGAACGCGCCTCCGACGAGGAGCGGGCGGCGCTCAGGCGCGTGTACGAGGAACTCGCCGTCATGGATGCAACGGTCGGGCAGCATGCCTTGCTGGAGGCGAAACGGGCCTTCTACGACGTGCTGCTGCGCGGCTGCCGCAACGACTATGTTGGCCGCATGCTGGGGCAATTGCTGAACCGCATCACCCGGTTGCGCGCCACCTCACTCTCCAGTCCCGGCCGATTGCCCAACACCGTGCGGGAGTTGCGGCGCATTCTGGGAGCGATCGACCAACGTGACGGCGAGGGTGCCGCCGCCGCCTGCCGTGAGCATGTGCGTGCCGCCGCCACCGTGGCGCTCGCCGTGCTGCGCGAACGCGAGCGCGCGGCCCAGCACTCGCGCGACTCATGACGGCCGGTCTTTCATCATAGGTCCGGCCAGGTGCTGTGCAGCGCCCGGCTGACCCGCATATCCGGGCTCATCCGTGCCGGCTCGGTGAGCGCCGGACATCCGCCCCGGCGTCGCCGAACGGATAGGCAGCGGGCCGCGCCATACGGCGTGCAACAGACGGCACCGCGCGAACGGTCCGCCAAGGAGGAACGTCATGGAGTTGAAGCAGCTCCGCTACTTCCTGTGCGTCGCCGATACCGGAAGTTTCTCCCGTGCGGCGGTGCAATTGAGCGTCGCACAGCCGATCCTGAGCCGCCAGATCCAGGCACTGGAGCACGAGCTGAGCGCCGAGCTGTTCTACCGGAACGGCCGCGGCGTCGTGTTGTCGGAGGCGGGCAAATTGCTGGATGGATATGCCAAGGAGATCCTCGGCACCGCCGATCGTGCGGAGGTCGAGATCGCTTCGATGCGGCTGGCCCCACAGGGCAAGCTCACGATCGCCATGCCGCCTTCGCTCGGCTGGGTGCTCACCGTGCCGCTCGTCCATCGCTGCCGCCGCGAATTCCCCATGATCGCGCTGCACGTGGTCGAAGGCTTCAGCGGCTATGTCACCGAATGGCTCGCCACGGGCCGGGTGAATATCGGCATCATCTACAATGCTCCACGGGTGCCGACATTGCTGATGGAGCCGCTTTTGGAAGAGCGGCTCGTGCTGCTCGGCCCGGCCGACGATCCGGCCGGCGCCGGGCCGGGGTCGGCAAGGGCCGAACGGCTCGCCGACATTCCACTCATCCTGCCGGCCCGTCCTCACGGGCTGCGCATGCTGATCGACCGCACGCTGGAACGCATCGGCGTCGTCGCGAACGTGCAAATGGAGCTGGATGCCATGACCTCGACACTCGCCCTGGTCGAATCGGGCGCGGGCTACACGATCCTTTGCGATGCCGCCGTGCGGCATCTGGTCGGCGCCGGACGCATCCGCTCCTGGCCGATCGAAGCGCCAGCGATGTATCGCCGGTTGATGCTCGCCACCTCCACCCAGCGTCCGACATGTGTGGCGACCCGCACCGTGGCAAAGCTGATCCGCCAGCAGGTGGGAGAGTTGTTCGGCCTAGAGCCAAGGATGACGGCAGCCTGAATGTCCCCTGCGCGAAATCGCCTCCCGGCTCTCTCTCCTCGTGTCTCGTCCTGAAGCTGGCGCGAGCACCGGATGGACGACGATCGTCCCCCTTGCCGCGGGCTGGAATGGGTGCCCATGATGAGATCAGCGATATTCGCGAAGGGGCCGCCCTTGTCATCGCCTCGATCGGAAGACCGAGGAGGGACGGGTCGGATTGTGCCAGCGCTATTTCTGTTATGGTCTTGACCGCTGCTGCGCGCACTCCGTCCGCACTGGTAATCGGTGTTAGCGGATCGTCCGTGTCGGCTCATCCGCCGCGGCGGTCCTCGTAAGAACAGGAGAGATGCATGGCGGAGCAGATTGTCGGCTTCGTGGGCCTCGGCCGGATGGGCGGCCCGATGAGCGGCCGTCTCGCCGCTGCGGGCAGCGCGGTACATGTCTTCGACACCAGCGAATCCGCGCTACGCGCCGCAGGCACGGCGGGATGCATGGCTGCCGCGTCCGCTCGCGATGTGGGCGACAAGGCCGAAATCGTCTTCATCAGCCTGCCCACGCCCGATATCGTGAACAGGGCGGTGCTCGGCGAGCAGGGAATCGCAAGCGGCTCACGCGTCAGGATCGTGGTCGATCTCTCGACCACCGGACCGGGCATGGCCGGACGGGTGGCGAGCGGCCTTGCGGAGAAGAGCATCGCCTGGGTTGACGCGCCGGTCTCCGGCGGCGTTGCGGGCGCGAAGGGCGGCACCCTCGCCGTCATGGTTTCCGGCCCGAAGAACGCCTATGCGCTCGCCGAGCCGTTGCTCAAGAATTTCGGCAAGCTGTTCTATGTCGGCGACAAGGCCGGGCTGGCGCAGGTCGCGAAGCTCGCGAACAACCTGCTCGCCGCGTCGGCACTGGTGGTCACGTCGGAGGCCGTGGTGATGGGCGTGAAGGCCGGCCTCGACCCGAAAGTGCTGATCGATATCATCAATGTCAGCAGCGGCCGCAACAGCGCCACGCAGGACAAGTTCCCGCGCGCGATCCTGCCGCGCAGCTTCGATTTCGGCTTCGCGACCGGCCTTTCCTACAAGGATGTCCGGCTCTGCATCGACGAGGCGGAGGCGCTCGGCGTGCCAATGGTGGCGGGTGCCGCCGTGCGGGAGATGCTGGCGGTGACGCAGGCGCGCTTCGGCGCGGACTCCGATTTCACCTCGATCGCCCGCGTCATCGAGGAATGGGCAGGAGTCGAAATCAAGGGCTGACCATCAACTGTGCGAATCGGAGAGGATCGAGATGTCAGGCGCTATGGAGCTTCGCGGACGGGATCATTTTCCTGAGAGCGATGAGGCCGCCCCTCCCCTGGACTCCCCTCCTTTGGCCACCGCGCTGGCGCGCGCGATCCTAGAAGCTCGGTCCGCGGATTTTCCCGTCGCGGTACGAGAAAAGGCACGGGCCTGCCTTCTGGATTTCCTCGGTTGCGCATTCGATTCGCGTGACCTGCCCTGGAGCCGGCAGGCCGCGTCGCTCGCCGAAGGGAAAGGGCCTTGCACGATCATTGCGTCGCCGGATGGCGCTTCCCACGGGGTTTCCCATGGCGCTTCCCCTGGCGATGCCGCTTTTGCCAATGCGGTCGCGGGACATGGCCTGGTGCGCGAGGACATGCATGTGGGCGCTGTCGCGCATCTCGGGGTGGTGGTGTTGCCGGCGCTGCTGGCGCTCGCTGAACGGCGCGATCGGACGCTCGCCGCGGTGATCGACGCCGCGGTGATCGGCTACGAAGTCGGTGCGAAGCTCGGCCGGGCCATCGTGACGCCCGAATTCTCGCGCTTCTTCCGGCCGACCGGCTTCGTCGGCCCCGCTGCCGCGGCGGCTGCCTCTGCCGTGCTGCTCGGACTCGACGAAGCAAGGATCCAGAGCGCCCTCTCGCTTGCGGCCAACATGGCTTCGGGGCTGAACCAGTGGCCACACTCGGGCGCGGACGATATGTTCTTCCACCCAGGGGTTGCAGCCCGCAACGGACTCACCGCGGTCCGTCTCGCGGAACTCGGGGCCGAGGGGGCGGAGGGCGCCCTGGATGGGCAGGCGGGGCTGCTGACGGCGATGCGGCCGGACAGGAAGGTGCCGCCGGTCCGGCTGTTCGATGGCGCGCCAGAAATCCTCTCGGTGTTCTTCAAGCCCGTGCCGGTCTGTAACTTCGCTCAGACGCCGGCGCTCGCCGCGATAAAACTCGCCACCGACGGACGCATCGACCCGTGGGCGATCCGCTCCGTCCACGTGCGGGTCTCCCGCGCCGCCAAGGTCTATCCTGGATGCGACCACGCCGGCCCCTTCGCGCGCATCCTGCAGGCCAAGATGAGCATCCAGTACGCAGTCGCGAGCGCCCTTCTGGAGGGCCGCGTGGATGAAGCGAGCTATGCCGATCTCGCCGATCCCGCACGCCGCGCACTCGCGGAGAAGATTATGGTCGAGGCTGATGACACCTACACCGCAGCCTTCCCTCAGCAGCAGAGCGCGGCCGTGGAGATCCGGACACAGGACGGGGTGAGCCTGTCGTGCGCCCTGGCGGATGTCGTGGCGGCGGACCCGGCCGGGGTGCGTGCGCGGTTCCGCCGCGCCGCGGGTGCCGCCGTCGGAACCGACGCGGCGCAAAGGATCGAGGCGCTCGTCGATGACCCGTCTGGAGAGATCAGCGTGGCCTCGCTGATGGCGCTGACGCGGCGCGGATAGGCCACGCTCCGGCTTGTCGTTTTTCCGGGCGATTCATGCCTTCGGCGATCCCACCTCCGGCGATCACGCTCTGTTCGTCTTCCCGCGTGATTCACGCCTTCGGTGATCCCACCTCCGGCGATCACGCTCTATCCAAGATACTTGTTGATGATGCCGAAGCCTTCGCGCGCAACTGCATCGGGCGTCATTTCGTCAACGATCTCGCCGTGCGTCATGATGTAGAGGCGGTCGCAGACCCGCAGCGCAACATCGACCCGCTGCTCCACGAGGAGAAGCGACGCGCCCCGGCGGCGCAGTTCCAGGAGCCCCTTGACGACATTGTCCACGGCAACGGGTGAAAGAGCGACGGATGGCTCATCAAGCAGCAGCAATTCCGGATCGCTCATCAGCATGCGGCCGATGGCGACCATCTGCTGCTCGCCGCCGCTGAGGAAGGCCGAGCGCCGGCGCCGATATTCCCTCAGCACGGGAAACAGCGCATAGACCGATTCGAGCAACGCCAGCACCCGCTGCCTGTCGCGGCGAAGACGCAGCGCGCCGAGCAGGAGATTGTCCTCGACCGTCAGTTCGGTGAACAGCCGGCGGCCCTCCGGCGCGATCGCGGCGTGGCCGCTGGCGATTCTGTGCGGCGGTAGCGCGATCACATCCGCCAGCCCGATCCGAATGGTGCCCCGCCGGTGCTTCACCAGCCCCATGATGGCGCGTAGCACCGTGGTCTTGCCGGCCCCGTTCGGCCCCATAAGCGCAACCGCCTCGCCCCCGCCGACATGCAGTGCCACGTCGCGCACCACGTCGAACCGGCCATATCCGGCAGACAATGCCAAGATCTGCAGAGCCGTGTTGTTCGCGCCGCTCATTCGCCGAGATAGACCTGTCGTACGGTCTTATTGGCGCGGACCTCGTCAGCCGTGCCAGTCAGGATCACCTCGCCTGCGTTGAGCACTGTCACCTGGTCGCACAGCGGGAAGAGGAAGCGTGTCTGATGCTCGATGATGATCATCGTCACGCCACGAGCCTTGAGCTGGCCGAGCACGCGGGCAAGATGATCGACCTCGGTGCTGGAGAGTCCTGTCGCCGGTTCGTCTAGGATGATGATGTCCGGACCGGCGACACAGACGGAAGCGAGCTGCGTCAACTGCTCGATGCCGTGCGGCACGTCGCCGACCCGCTTCTGTGTCCAGGCCGCCGCCTCCACCGACCGGAGTGCCTCGTCTGCGCGATTGCGCAGACGCGCCGAATCGCGCCGGCCGGATGGCAGCAGCGGCCAGAGGGCAGCACGCCGGGCGACCCCTGGCAGCCGGGTGTAAAGACCGACCCCCACGTTCTCGCTGGTTGTCAGTTCGCGAACCAGTTCGGCCGCCTGGAACGTGCGGCGCAGGCCGAATCGCGCCCGGCTGCTGGGCGACAGGCCGTCGACCCGCCGCCCGTTCACGACGATCATGCCCGCCATCGGACGCAGGCGCCCGGCGATGACGTTCGCAAGCGTGCTCTTGCCCGACCCGTTCGGTCCGATCAGGCCGTGGATGTGACAGCGCCGCACAATGAGATCAACGTTGCGGAGCGCCCTGGGCCCGGTCCCATAGCCGAACTCGATGCCGCGACATTCAACGATCACGTCATGCGTCGCGCCCTCCACGTGTGTCGGTGGCGGGGAGAGGTCGCCGGATTCGAAACCGCCCTCGTCGCCGACGGCCGCCGTATCGGCAGGCGGGCTTGACCCGTCCGCCGCGCCACCGAGGCTCCGGCGGATCAGGCCGACCACGCCTTCCGGGAATATTGTGATCGCGAAGATCGACAGCGCGCCGTAGATGATCTCCTGCAGCCATGGGTTGATGTTCACGACGGCCGGAAACATCGTGACGAAAGCGGCGCCGACGAGCGGGCCGAGCGTGGTGTTGATTCCGCCAACCAGCACCATGACGAGAATGTTGAGCGAGACGGCCCAGTCGAACTGCCCCGGCGACACCACGCCGAGAAATGAAAAGAGCCAGCCGGCGGTGCCGGCCATCGCGGCCGATAGCCCAAAGACGCTGATCTTGATGACGGATGTCCGCACGCCCGCTGCCTCGGCGAAGGGCTCGGCATCCCGGATCGCCAGCAGCACCGGATAGAGCGGCGAGCGGCGCAGGCTCCACACCGCCCCCGCCGCCGCCAGCAGCGCGATCAGGATGCACCACGCGACTGGCGCGCCGAGCGGCGCGAGCACCACCGGAAAGTCGGGGAAGGATGGACCCAGCAGGCCCTGCGTGCCGCCCGTGATCTGCAGGTCGGTCGCGAGCACGGTCAGCACCAAGGTGAAGATAAACGTGGTGATAGCGAAATAGAGCCCGCTGACCCGGAGCGACATGGCGCCGATCACGAGGCCGATCGCGCCGGAAACGACCACGACGAGGGGTAGCAGCAGAAACACGCTGAGATGCATGTCGGCCGCGAGAATCGTTGTCAGATAGGCTCCGACCGCAAAGAAGCCGCCCTGCCCGAGCGAATAGAGCCCGAGCATCCCTGCCACCAGGTCGAGGCTGATCGCGAGGATCCCGAAGACTGCCGCAACCAGCACGAGGCTCTGCACATTCAGGCTGGCGTTGGCGACGAACCAGGTGGCTGCCAGGTAGGCGAGCATGACCGCCGCGCCCGCCATCCCCCGCCAGCGGGAACGCGGGCCGGCCTGACCGCGGATCGACGAGGAAGGCAGCACCACGGGCTTTCCGTCCATCGCAGGCTTCTTTCAGCAGCCTAGAGCGTGATGACCGAAGGTGGACAAACCGTAGGTCTGAATCACGCGAGAAAACAATGACCGAGAGCGGGATGGGGAAGCGAAAGCGACCGCATCCCGCTCGAGAGCGTGATGACCGAAGGTGGACAAACCGTAGGTCTGAATCACGCGAGAAAACAAAGACCGAGAGCGGGATGGGAGAGCGGACGCGAACGCATCCCGTTCCAGACGGATCATCCGCGCCGCGGAAAGCCCGGCATGCGCCACCGGCCGAACGGCGTCGTACCGCTGAACAGCCCGCGCGGCGTCAGGATCAGGATCAGCACGAGCACGAGGAAAGGAAACCAGTCAGATGCTTGCGAATTGATCAGCGCGTCGGCCCCTTCCGAGAGGACGCCGAGAAGCAGGCCCCCGAACATGGCGGCAACCGGGCGCTCCGTGCCGCCGATCATCATCGCGATGAACCCGAACGTTCCATAAGTGTGCCCGAGATACGGATTGGCGAAGGTGCTTGGCCCGATCAGCACGCCGGCCACACCCGAGAAGAAACCGGAAATTGCGAATGCGACGATCGCGACGATGGTGATGTTCGCACCGATGGCGGACGCCATCTCCGGATCCGCCGCGATCGCTACGCCCAGCTTGCCGAACAGCGTCCGCTTGCGCACCGCCTCGAACAACGCCGCGAAGAGCACCCCGACGGCGATGGCGAGCACTTGCTGCCCTGTCAGTACCGCGCCCGCGATGTGAACACCAACCCCGTTCAGGATCGGCGGGAAGGCGCGAGAGGTCGGACCCCAGATATAGGCCGCCGCGTTCTCCACGACCACGGCGAAGCCGAGTGTGCTGACCAGCCAGCCGAAACTCGTCCGGTCGAACGCAAGGATAGGGCGTACCGCGACGAAATAGGAGATCACGGCGATCACGCAGGAGCTTGCCAATCCCACGGGCACGGCAAGCCATGCCGAATACCCGGATGCGGTGATGGCGGCCGTCAGCATGATCGCCACCATCATGATCTGTCCCTGCGCGAAGTTGATGACGCGCGTGACATAGAAGGAAATGCCGAGCGCCATTCCGATCAAGCCATAGACCGCGCCGATCGCAAGTCCGCTCAGGACGAACTGCAAGACTCAGGCTTCCTTCCCGTTTTGCCAATGGACCGTGCCACGCGAATTGCCAAAAAGAGGCGCCGGGAAACCGGCGCCGCATGGCCATCTACCTTGAACGCCGCGCCGCACTCCGCCACCTCCCGTGTGATTCCGTGGCGGAACAGGACACCCCCATTCACGGCAATCCCTGGCTCGGTAAGCTTAGTCCGGGACGTTCCGCCGTCGCGGCTTATATCAGTTATGTTGCCCGGATGCATCTGCGCATGTTGTGCCCGGCGCCTTCGCGTATGTTGTTTTGGGCGCCTTCGCGCCACGCGCGTGGTATCGTTGCCGGCCGATCCCGTGCCGATATTGACAATGGTAACGATATCAGACAGCAAATCGCTGGGCAGCGCGCTTGGCGGACCGCGCGATATCTGGACGAGACGCCCATTGGCCGGCGCGATTCGCCGAGCCAATCCAATCAACCGCCAGGGAGGAGGAAATCCATGAAAACGCTGATCGCCAGGGGCGCTGTTGCGATGCTGGCGTTGTTTGCCTGCGCGGCCAGTCCGCCCGCACGGGCGGGTGGCAAGTCCCCCATTCTCATCGGCATGATCGCGGGCACAACCGGCGCCTATGGCACGACCGGCATCGCCACGGTCAGAGGTGCACAGCTGGCAGTTGAGAAGATCAACGCCGCGGGCGGCGTGCTCGGTCGCCCCTTGAAGCTGGACTGGTATAACGACGACGCTTCGGCGACGTTGTCGGGTCAGCTCTATGCAAAGCTGGTCAGCAACGGTGCCGTCGCCATCGCCGGCTCGCCGGATACCGGTCCGGTCACTGCCCAGCTTGCCACGCGCTATAAGATTCCGACGATCGGCGTGGTCGACGATGGGGGCCTGACCGTGAACCCGAAGGGCCCGACCAGCCCCCCGAATCCCTGGGTATTCGACTTTGGTCTGAACACCTTCGCCTGGGGCGAAAAAATCGGAGAATATGCGCTGAAGCACTGTCCGGGCGGTCTGGCCGTGCTGCATGATCCGACAACGTACGGCGACGGCGGCGATTTCGGTATCAAGCTCGCCTACGACCAGGCCGGCCAGAAGATCAAGATCGACGACTCGATCACCGAGAACTGGTCCACCGGTGCCACCACCGGCCTGATGCCGCAGATCAATCAGATCAAGTCTGCCGGCATCAAGTGCGTGGATGTGTGGCTCACCCCGCAGGACCAGGCGGCCTTTGCCCAGGATGTGCACTCGCTCGGCTATCCCGTCGCCATGTTCGGCAATGACGAGACCAATGCCGACAACACCTATTCCGGCCTGGCCGGCGATCTGGCCGACGGCACGATCAGCGCCGTGCTCACCTCGTCGCTGCATCCGAGCCCGGAGATGCAGGCGTTCCGGGATGAGTACAAGAAGAAATTCAATGCCGAATCGACGCCCTTCGCCGAAACGAGTTACGATAGCATCATGATGCTGGCGGACGTGATCACCAGAGCCAAATCGACGAATCCCGAGGATCTCCAGAAACAGTTCAACGAGACCCAAAACTTCAAGGGGATCACCGGGGATCTCAGCTTCTCGCCCGGCAATCACATCACCATCAGCCCAGCTCAGTTGACCCTGGTGAAGTACGATGCCTCGACGAGACAGTGGGTCGAGATCAAGAATTGATGCCCCTCGCTCCACAGGGGTGAGATCATTCCGACGCACGCGGTCGCGACCACAACCGCGTGACGTTGTTGCTATGACCGAGAGCGTGATCGCCGAACGTGGAATCACGGAAGGCGCGAATCACGTGGGAAAACAAATGGCGAGAGCGGGATAGGTAAGCACGGGCGAACCCATCCCGCTCTAGACGACGACCGACCACGATTCCGGAACAAGCCGGAACCCGGTTCCGCTTCGGACAACATGCGCGAAGGCCGGGACGTGCAAATGCATTCCGGCGACCAGCAGCTGCTCCGCCGCAACGACATCGAAGATACGGCGGCGACTTTCTTCCGCCAGGCGCTCGTCGATGTCGTATTCGCTGGTGACTTCTGGATAGGGCACCTGGATTTCCGGCACATGAACGGTGTCGCCCCATATCACCAATGTTTCGCCCGCGGAGTCGACGCGGTAGCCGCTGTGGCCGGGCGTGTGGCCCGGCAGCGGCAGCAGCGTCAGACCGGGAACGACTTCGCCTGTCTCAGCAGGGCGTAGCTGGCCCCGGTAGGCATCGAGCAGCGCCGCGGCGGAGTCGAGATAGGGCATGGCCGCCGGCGAACGCCCGTCGCGCAATTCCGGATCGGACCAGAATGCAATATCGGTGGCGTTGATGAAGATTTCCGCCCGCGGGAACAAGGCTTCTCCGGAAGGGCCGAGCAGACCGTTGGAATGATCGGGATGTATGTGGGTCAGCAGCACCGTATCGAAATCGGCCGGCGTGAATCCCGCGGCACCGAGATTTTCCCGCAGCAGCCCCATCGAAAACACCGTGTTGGTGCCACCGCCGGAATCGACGAGGATTGTGTGTCCCCCCGTCTGCACGATGAAGGCGTTCACGGTCAGACGCGGCGCTCCAGGACGGAAGGCTTCGTGCATCGCATTCTGCATGCTGTCTCTCGTGACGCCTCGCAGAATGTCGAAAGGAATGTCGAGATAACCGTCATTGACGGTCGTCACCATGATATCGCCGATTCGACGCCTGTAGATGCCAGGTGTTTGCTTCTGCGGCGACTGATCTGCGGTCATCATTCCCTCCATGATCGGTCGGAGGCGCATGATGCGCAAGATTCCTGCAATTTTCCAGATGCAAAGCACGCGGAAATGGTGTTCAGAATCGGTTATATTGCGCCATAATGGAATGCTGCCGGCGGGATAGAGGCGTCTTCTCCCTGAAGGTTGCGCAAGAGGCCAATGACCGCTCTGTCTGCGCACTTCCGAGAATCTGGTGGCAATGGTATTCAGCAGCATCGCCTTGATCCTGGATAGGGCTAAATGCCACACACGCAACATTGACCGAGAATGGACAAAAGCCGAGAGCGCGAGCGATCTCATCCCGCTCTCGACGAGGGACCGAACTCGATCACCGGCTCAGGCGGGACAAATTGTTGCGACCTTACACCTCGAACACGGGCATCGGAGCGATGGCACGACAGTTGAACTGCGATGGCAGCGCCGCAGCCGGCTCTCTTGGGAAGAAAAATCCTTCGCGCTGCCGTTACCGCCAAATAATGCTGACCGCCGCGCCATGGCGCCGCTCCCAGCCCTCGCTTTCCAGTTCCGGCGTATCATGCTCCTCCCGCGGGTAGCCCAAGCAAAAATACCCGATCAACGTCCAGTCACATGGGACCTTGAGCACTGCGGCAACGACGGCCGGATCCAGGATGGACACCCAGCCAAGTCCAAGACCGATAGAGCGTGCCGTGAGCCAGAGAGTGTGTGCCGCCATTACGGCGGAATAGACGACTGTCTCCGGCATGGTACGGCGGCCGAGTCCGTGTCCCTGCCGCGGGTCGGGCTCGGCAAAGACGGCCAGGTGGCAAGGCGCCTCATCGAGACCCGCGAGCTTCAGGCGTGCATAGAGAGCCGCCCGGCCAGAGTCCTGACAGGCCAGAGCCTCGGCATTGCATACGGAAAAATTTGCGCGCACCGCTTCCCGGCGAGCGCGATCCTCCACAATGACGAAGCGCCAGGGCTGGCTGAGGCCGACCGACGGGGCAAGACTGGCGACATCGAGGAGCCGGAGGAGGAGATCGGGCGGGACGGGATCCGCACGGAAATGACGTACATCGCGTCGCCACCGGAACAGGGTCAACAATTCCTCCCGGAACGTCTCTGAGAAGCTCGGCATCGCAGAACATTAAAGCTGTTTCGCGAGTACCGCCATCGCGGCCCGATTCAGGAGTCTTCCGGCTGTTCGAAGGCAGCTTCATCGTCGGCTGGATCGGCGCACGGCCAGATGCGATGCTGTCGCGCCGAGGTGAACTGGTGCCGCGGTGCCCTATTTTGCTATTTTGGATGGAGCTCCCGCGGTTCTGGGGCTCTTCCGCAAACCGCGTGATCGTCATGGCGGGAGCGCAGCCTGTCGCTCACGCAGCACGTCGGCCGAGTGGCGAACCACTTCGGATATCTGCAAGAGTTGTTTGACCAACGGACTCGTCTTGCGCCAGATCATGCCAATTGTCCGCGAGGGCTGAGGACTTTTGAAGCGAGCGATGGAGACTGACGCTGAACGTGTCTCGACCGCCACGGCCATCTCGGGGATCAGCGTGACACCGATTCCGGCGCCGACCATTTGAACCAATGTGGAAAGAGAGCTTCCGTCCAGCAATTTCCGGGATGATGTCGAGGACGTGTTCATGTTGCAGAATGACAGGGCCTGATCGCGAAAGCAGTGCCCCTCTTCCAGCAAAAGCAACCTCATTTCGCGGAGCGCTTCGCGATCGGGTACGGGCTTTTTGTCATCGTCGCTTGGCCGGACGAGGACGAAATGTTCAGCAAACAACGCAATCTCGGTCAACGAAGGTTCGGACACCGGCAGGGCAACGATTGCCGTGTCGAGCCCACCGTCTTCCAGCTCTTGAATGAGCTTCGCCGTCAGTGTCTCGCGCACATGAATGTCAAGGCCGCTATGCATGCGGGCCAGGTTGCCGATGATGGTTGGCAGCAGGTAAGGCGCGATCGTCGGGATCACACCTATGCGCAGCCGTCCCGCCAGCCTGTCATGGGAAGCGCGCGCCAGATCTCCCAGCTCATCGACCGAACGCAGGATGTTCCGGATGCGCAGGGCGAACTCCTCTCCGAATCTCGTGAGTCGGACGTGGCGGGCGCCTCTTTCAAAGAGTTCGGTGCCGAGCGATTCTTCCAACTCTTTGATTTGCATAGACAAAGCTGGCTGAGAGATGGCACAGGCGTCCGCCGCGTGTCCGAAATGGCCATACCGTGCCAACGCCTCGAAGTAGCGAAGCTGCTTGAGTGTCAAGTTCATCATAATCAGAACTTATCCCCGCAATCAATAAATCCTACTTAATCTGATGATACAGATTTGGTAAAGGACATGCACCGAGGATAAGAGGTGACTAATGTCGCAACGCGATTGGTGTCAGAAAGGTTGGCTGAGTGCGGGTCGGTGGTGCCCAAAGCATTGGGAAGGCCGGTGCGTCGAGTCCGCCTCTGTTTGTGGAGAGGGCTCTTTCGGGTGAGCCCGTGGCGTCGGAATTGGCGTCGTTGTCGGATACGAATTCATCACTCCCGGAAGGAAAGAGGATCGCCTTTCGGCGGATTCCCGGCTCCTCTCCGCGGAGCAGTGTAGCCAACGCAGTCACGATCGGAGGGAAACATGGACGGAGATAATGTCACGAAGGGCGGCGGATGCCCGGTCGTACACGGGGTTCGCCCCAACGCCATTCTGGGTGGGCGGTCGAACCGGGACTGGTGGCCGAACCAGCTGAACCTGAGGATTCTGCGCCAGCATTCTTCTCTGTCCAATCCCATGGGCGAGGCGTTCAACTATGCGGAGGAATTCAAGAAACTCGACCTTGAGGCCCTGAAGAAGGACCTCTTCGCGCTGATGACGGACTCGCAGGACTGGTGGCCGGCTGATTATGGCCATTACGGGCCGCTTTTCATCCGCATGGCGTGGCACAGTGCGGGCACTTACCGCACCGGGGATGGCCGCGGGGGCGCAAGCTCGGGCACGCAGCGCTTCGCGCCGCTCAACAGCTGGCCCGACAATGTGCTTCTCGACAGGGCGCGCCGGCTGCTTTGGCCGATCAAGCAGAAATACGGCAAGAAGATTTCTTGGGCCGATCTCATTATCTTCGCCGGCAACTGCGCTCTCGAATCGATGGGCTTCAAGACCTTCGGCTTCGGCGGCGGGCGCGAGGACGTCTGGGAGCCCGAGGAAGACATCTACTGGGGCCACGAGGACACCTGGCTTGGCGACAAGCGCTATAGCGGAGACCGGGACCTCGAAAACCCCCTTGCCGCCGTGCAGATGGGCTTGATCTACGTCAATCCGGAAGGGCCGAACGGCAAGCCGGATCCGCTCGCGGCGGCGCGCGATATCCGCGAGACCTTCGCGCGCATGGCCATGAACGATGAAGAGACCGTCGCGCTGATCGCGGGCGGGCACACGTTCGGCAAGACCCATGGCGCGGGCGACGTGGCGCTTGTCGGACCGGAGCCCGAGGGCGCCGGCCTCGAAGAGCAGGGTCTCGGCTGGAAGAGCAAATTTGGCACGGGCAAAGGCGCTGACGCGATCGGCAGTGGCCTGGAAGTCGTCTGGACCTCGACGCCGACGAAGTGGAGCAACAACTTCTTCTGGAACCTGTTCGGCTACGAATGGGAGCTGACGAAGAGCCCGGCCGGCGCGCATCAGTGGCAACCGAAGAATGGCGCCGGCGCCGGCACGATCCCGGATCCGTTCGATCCGTCGAACCGTCGCGCACCCGCCATGCTGACCACCGACCTCGCCTTGAGGTTCGACCCGGTTTACGAAAAGATCTCAAGGCGCTTCTACGAAAACCCGGATCAGCTCGCTGATGCCTTTGCCCGGGCGTGGTTCAAGCTGACGCACCGCGATATGGGCCCGCGTGTGCGCTATCTCGGACCGCTCGTTCCGGCGGAGGATCTGATCTGGCAGGATCCCGTTCCCGCAGTCGATCACAAGCTGATCGACGCTCAGGACATCCGCGACCTCAAGACCAAGATTCTCGCCTCTGGCCACTCGGTTTCCGAACTGGTCTCGACAGCCTGGGCTTCAGCGGCGACCTTCCGCGGCTCCGACAAGCGCGGCGGGGCGAACGGGGCGCGTATCCGCCTTGCGCCGCAAAAGGATTGGGAGGCCAACCAGCCTGCCCAACTGGCGAAGGTGCTCGGCACTCTCGAGGGTATCCAGAAGTCGTTCAATGCCACGCAATCGGGCGGGAAGAAGGTGTCGCTCGCCGATCTGATCGTCCTTGGCGGCTGCGCCGCGGTCGAGCAGGCGGCGAAGAAAGCCGGGCATGACGTAGAGGTTCCCTTCAAGCCAGGCCGCACGGACGCGACGCAGGAGCAGACCGAAGTCGATTCCTTCGCCATGCTCGAACCGGTCGCGGACGGGTTCCGCAACTACCTCAAGGCCAATTTCACGGTCTCGGCGGAGGAGTTCCTGGTTGACCGGGCGCAACTCATGACGCTGACGGCGCCAGAGATGACGGTTCTCGTCGGCGGCATGCGCGCGCTGAATGCGAATGTCGGGCAGTCCCAACACGGGGTCTTCACCAAGCGGCCAGGGATGCTCACCAACGACTTCTTCGTGAATCTGCTCGACATGCGCACGGTCTGGAAACCGACCTCGGAGGAGGAAGAAGTGTTCGAGGGCCGCGACCGCGCGACGGACGAATTGAAGTGGATCGGCACCCGTGTGGACTTGGTCTTCGGCTCGAATTCCGAGCTCCGTCCCCTCGCAGAAGTCTATGCGAGTGACGACGCGCAGAAGAAGTTCGTGCAAGACTTCGTGGCTGCGTGGAGCAAGGTGATGAACCTCGACCGTTTCGACGCAGCCTGATCCCAGTGGAAGGGCGTTCGGTCGCCGCTCAAGTCCTGCGGCGACCGAACGTTACCGATTTCGAACATAGAGAGCGATCATTTCAGACCATTGCTCTCTTTCCTTGTTTTTTGATTTATTTCACGGCCGCGCCTTGGGCTTCGATCGATCGAGCTTTCCGATTGCAGGCTCGCAGCCGGTCATCGCTTTTCCATGAAGCGCGACCCCAGATCGGATTCATAAGGCGTTTCAAGCGGCTCGGAATCCTCCGTCTATCGGCAAGATCACGCCATTGATCATGCTCGCCTCCTCGCTCAGGAGGAAGCTGATGACCGATGCGATTTCCTTCGGCGTGGCGAAGCGTCGCAGCGGAATGCGCACCAGCATGGTGTCCGCCTTCGCCGGGTCGCTCCAGGCCCGCTCAGCCATTGGCGTCAGCGTGACGACCGGGTTGATGCTGTTCGCCCGAATGCCGAACGGGCCCAGCTCGTTGGCCATTGTCATCGTGAGCGAATCGAGGGCAGCTTTCGAGGCGCCGTAAGCGGCATGGTCGGGCGTGCCCCATAGGCTCGCGAGCGAGGAGACGTTCACGATCGCGCCCGCCGCTTTGCGCCTGATCCAATCCCGCGCCACGACCTGCGAAATCAGCATCGGGGCGCGAGCATTGACCGCCATGATCCGTTCGAAAAGCGCTGCCGTCGTCTCGAGGAACGGCGCCAGCTCCGCGATGCCGGCATTGTTCACCAATCCGTCCAGCGGCAAGGCCTGCTCGGCCGCCGCTCTGGCTGCATCCGCATCGGCGAGATCGACAATATGGGGACGGCAGCCCGTCTGGTGTGCGAGGTTTGCCAGGTCCTCGGCCGAGCGGCTTGCGGCAATCACCTCGGCACCTTCCGAGATGAGCGTCTCCACCGTGACCCGCCCAATTCCTTTGCCTGCGCCGGTGACGAGGATTCGCTTTCCCATAAGCCGCGGCGCGATCGCGGTCGTCATCGCCGTTGCCTCACGACACAGATACGGTGAGGGCGGCTCCAGTTCCGGCGTCGAAGAAATGGACGCTCTTTTTGGGAATGGCGAGCACGATGCGCTCACCCTCGCGCCATCGGCTCTCTCCGCGCGGCCGGCGCACCACGACTTCCTGCCCATCCTCGGTGCGGAAATGGAGCTCGATTTGCGCCCCGAGATGTTCAACCACGTCCACTTGGCCCCGGACCTCCGTCTCACTGGCCTCGGCCTCGCCAGGTCGCGCATCCTCGCTCCGGAAACCAACCAACACTTCTGGCGGCAAGGCAATGCCGTCGGGCACCGGCGCCCGCAGGAAGGGCGTCTCCACCGTCTCTGCTTCCGGGCGATGGGCGGCCCGGACAAGGTTCATCCGTGGCGAGCCGATGAAACGAGCGACGAAGGCATTGGCTGGATGCGCATAAACCTCGTCCGGCGAGCCGATCTGCTCGATATGGCCGAAATTCATGACCGTGATCCGGTCGCCCAGGCCCATAGCCTCTTCCTGGTCGTGCGTGACATAGATCGTGGTCATGCCGACAGCGCGATGGATCCGCAGCAGCTCGGCGCGCATGATCGTGCGCAGCTGCGCATCAATGTTCGACAAGGGCTCATCCATCAGTGAAACCGCTGGCTCGCGGGCAATGACTCGGGCCAGCGCCACACGCTGCCGCTGACCGCCCGAGAGCGCGCGTGGTCTGCGCTCCAGATACTGGCTGATCTGGACAAGATTTGCCGCGAACGCGATCCGCCGCTCGATCTCTGTCCGCTCCAGGCCCCGGACCTTGAGGCCGAGCGCAATATTTTCCCGTACTGTCATGTGCGGATAGAGCGCATAGTTCTGAAAAACCATGCCGACCCCACGGCGTGCGGGCGGAAAGGTGGTGACATCCGTACCGCCGATCAGAATTCGCCCGCGGCTCGGCGTCTCAAGCCCGGCAATCATCCTGAGCAGCGTGGTCTTGCCACAGCCCGAAGGACCGAGCAGCACCATGAACTCTCCGTCAGCGATCGTGATGTCGATCCGCTTCAGCACTTCCACGGAGTCGAAGTGCTTGGTCACGCCGTCGATGACGATCTCTGCCACGGTCGGTCCCTTGCCGCCTATTTCACCGCGCCCAGCGTCAATCCCCGGGCGATATATTTGTGGATGGCGATGCCGCCGACCACAACCGGGGCTGAGATCATCACCGCGCACGACATGACCGTCTGCCAGGGAACGATATAGCCACCGAGGAACCCCATCATCACCACGGGGGCCGTGCGTGCATCGGTCGAGGGCGTGAGGATGAACGCGTAGAGGAGATCGTTCCAGGCGAATATGCCGGCGAGGATCGCGGCAACGACGACGCCGGGCAACGTCAGCGGCAAGGCGATCCGGGTGAAGACCCGAAACCGGCTCAAGCCGTCGAGCAGGGCCGCCTCCTCCAGCGCAACCGGTACCGCGGCAAACTGATCGACCAGAAGCCAGACCACGAGGGGCACGACGAAGGTCTGGTAGATCAGGATGAGGGCGAGCGGGCTGTTGATCAGCCCGATATTGGCGGCCAGGAGATAAAACGGAACCAGCACCACCACCGGGATCAACATCCAGTTGGTTACGTACCAAAATTGAATCTGCGCGTGTCCCTTGAAACTATAACGGGCCAATGCGTAGGCCGCCGGCGCGCCCACGATGAGCCCGAGCGCCACGGCACCGGCGGTCACGATCACCGAGTTCACCAGCGCCGGCACGATGCCGTTCTCTGTGATGGCTTTGACATATCCGGCGAGATCAGGCCGGAAGAGCCATGCCGGAGGCAGGCGGAAGATCAATGTCTCCGGCTTCAGCGAGGACGCGATCATCCAATAGAAGGGAAAGAGGATGAGCACCGCGACCAGAAGCAGAAAGAGACCGTGGAGCGTCGTCAGCACCCGCTCTCTCATCCTCCGGCCCCCTTCCTGTCCGGATAAAGGAAGCTCACGACCGCCTGGGCGAGAAGGATGGTGACGACCAGGGTGAGGACGGATTCGGCCGAGGCGAGGCCGACATCGAACCCCCGGAACGCAACGCGCTCGATGTTGAGCGACACCGTCTCCGTCGCGTTTCCCGGACCTCCCTTCTCGATTGAATAGATCATGTCGAACGTCTTGATCGTGAAGATCGTCTGGAATACCAGGCTCGCAACGATTCCCGGCCGCATGTACGGAAGCTTGATGTAGCGGAACCGGGCCCAGAAGCTCTCGGTATCGAGTGTCAGCACCTCCTCGATCTCCCCGGGCACGGTGGCCAGGCTCGCCGAGAGGACGAGGGCCACGAAGGGAGTCCACTCCCAGATCTGGGTTGCGGTGATCATGCCGAAAGCCGCAGATGCGCCGCCGAGCCAATCGATCTGGTTGAGGCCGACGCCATGGCCGAAATAGTTCACGATGCCGAGTTGCGTGTTGAACATCAGCTGCACGAGCATGCCGACGACACTCGGCGTCGTCGCGATCGGAACGACCAGAAGGACCTGCACCAACCTCCGGAGAGTGCGGTTCCGCGTCTGGTCGAGCGCAAGCGCGATGGCCATGCCGAGGACGAGCTCGACAGGAAGCGTGATCAGCAGGAAGAGCCCGGACGTCTGCAGCGAGCCAAGGAAGTCCGAGGAAGTGAGCGCGTTGATGTAATTGTCGAGGCCCGCGAAGACGGGCGGCCCCATGCCCATCGTCCAGTTCTGGAATGAGTAATAGAGAACGAAGATCGTGGGATAGAGCCCGACCGCGAGGAGAAGCAGGAGCGACGGGCTGATGAAGAACCAGGGCTCGAGCCGCTTGACAAGCGGATCTTTACGCTCAGCATTCATGGCAGCGCAACCGCGGAGAGGGGCTCCGTTTCATTGTCCGCTCACCGAGAAGCACGGTCGCCAGAGCGTGATGACCGAAAGTGGGAAAACCGCAGGTCTGAATCACGCGAAAAAAACAAATGAGCAGAATGGGATACAGGAGCGGGAACGAGCGCATCCCGCTTTAGTCTAGCATTGGAGAAGCCGGCGCGCGGGGCCACAGAAAGACGGCCGCGCGCCGGCACGCAGGTTTCAGTGCTGTGGAAGATTGATCGAATTCCAGCAACCACTGGAGTCCATATATTTTTGCAGCTTGGCGTTCAGGATCTGCGCACCCTTGGCAACCGGGTACTGGCCCGTCTCGATATCCGATCCGTAGTCGGAGACCAGCTCGGAGAAGTAAGGATAGCACGCAATCTGCGGCCGCCAATCGGGCACGCTCCCGTTCTCCCAGGTTTCGACCATGGGCTTGAGGTAGGGATACTTGGCATCGAGCGTCGGATCGGTATCCGCGCTTACCCTGGCAACCACCGCCCCGTCCTCGATCAGCGGCTTCGCCATCGCCTTGGATGTGAGCCACTGGATGAAGAGCCAAGTTGCCTTCTGTTCGGCGGCGGGAATCTGCGCGCTCACCATGTAGGCGAAGCCGCCGAAGGCGGAGAAGCGGCCGTCGGGGCCCGTCGGCTCGACCGTGACCCCGAGATCATCGCCGATCGCCGAATCCTTGAGGGTTGGATAGAAGGCGGACCATTCGGTGATCATGGCCAGCTGCCCCTGGCCCATCAGCTGGACGACCTGCGAATGATCGTCTGCGATGATCCCCTTCGGCATATACTTGACGAGATCCTGACGGAACGTCAGTCCGGCAATGGCCTGGGGCGAATCGAGCGTCATTTTCTTGGCCGCGGCATCGAAATACCGGCCGCCCCACGGCCAGAGAAAACGCGTGAAGCTGTCGGCGGTCTGGGTTTCCCCACGGGCCGACTGCAGGGCATAGCCATAGAGGTTCTTGGCCGGATCATAGAGCTTCGGCGCGTAGTCCGTCAGCAGCTGCTGCCAGGTCGTTGGCGGCCCCGAGAAGCCGTGCTCGCTCAGGATCTTCTTGTTGTAGTACAGTAGCCCGGCATACGAATCGAAAGGCAGGCCGATGAGCTTGCCGCCGACCGTGAAGGCATGGCGCCAGACCGGGATGAAGTCGTTGAGGTCGACATCCGGATCGGCGATCGCCTCGTCCGAGAGAAACTGCTCGACGGGGACGACCCACTTGGCCCTCGTGAAATCGACGGGCCAGACGACGTCGGTCAGGATGGCATCGAACTGGTTGCTATGGGAGACGAAATTCAGCGTCTCGGCCTTCAGAGTGTCCTCATAGGGGAAGTTCACCCATTTCACGTGAATGCCGGTCTCATTCTCGAACTCAGGCGTAAGCTCCTGCGCCGCCTTGTAGCTCGGCCGGTCGAGACCGACGACCGTAACGGTCATGCCTTTGTACGGGGCCGCCGCTTGAGCGAGCGACCAGGGATCGGCGTTCGATGCCTGCACGCCGAAGCCGAAGACCGCGCCGATGGCGGCTCCGGCCAGAGCATATTTGAGAACTCTCCGCATATCGTTTCCTCCGCCCAGGTGGATTGTCGCAAAGATTGATTATTTTTTTAACTATGACAGAATTAATCACCGCCAACAACCGCTTTTTGGACCCAAAAAGACTCCCTGAGAGGCGGAATGTCCGGGCCATGACATGATTGCCCAATCGGACATTCATTCGTTCAGGCATTGGGCATTCGTTCAGGCATTGGGAAGGATGAGGCTTTTGAGCGCTCCGTCTGCGCACGCGCTCTGAAGCTCGAAGGCACGCGCCCCTCCGGAAAGCCCGAAACGATGGGTGACGATGGCCGAGACATCGATGACCCGATTCCTCACCAGTTCGATGGCACGGGGATAGACATGTCCCATGCGTCGCGAGAACTTGACGGAGAGACCCTTCCTGCGCGCATTCGCCGCCGCAAGTGCGTAGCTGTCCCCCTTTGGGATGCCGACGAGAACGACGTGTCCGCCGATCCGCACTGCCTCTGCGGCGTGCTGGAAACCATCCGGCGAATTGGTCGCTTCGAGAACGAGATCGGCGCCGCGTCCGCCGGTCCATTCGCCGACTTCGCTGCGATCGGCCCCGACGCGGCTTGCTCCAAGCGCTCCAGCCTGTTCGCGGCGATACAAGACCGGATCGATCGCAAACACGTCGGCTGCGCCGGTGAATCTTGCAAGCGCGACCAGCAGCAACCCGATCGGCCCGCAACCGATCACGGCGACGGATTCGAGCAGGCTCGGCTTGGCGAGATCGACGGCGTGGATGGCGACACCAAGCGGCTCTAGCATCATCGTCTCTTCCACCGTGAAATGTTGCGGTACTTTCACGACCTGCCGCGGATCGATGGCCAGGCGTTCGGTCATCGCGCCGGGATGAGGCGGGGCACCCGAAAAGATCGTATTGGGGCAGAGATTGATCTCTCCGCGGAGGCACCATTCGCAATGGCCGCAGGGGATGGCCGGGTCGACCGCAATGAGTTCGCCCACCGTCAGCCCGAGATCCTTTCGGGTCTCGAGGACACGAGCGGCAAATTCATGACCGGGGATGAAAGGCTCGCTCACGACCTGGCTGCCGATGCTGCCCTCGACATAATAGTGGAGATCGCTGCCGCAGACGCCGACGCCCAGGACTTCAACGAGCACCTGATCGTTCCCAACCTTCGGTTCCGGTGTCTCGCCGATGGCGATGTCTCGCACACCACGGATATAAAGGGCTTTCATCGGCGTATGTCCTTCTTTCCGGATCAACAGGGCTGAGCGCCAGGCAAGGATGAGCCATGCGATGATGAAGAATCGCAGCCCATCAGCTCTGCCGCATCGCCCGAGCTCGCGGGAAATCCTGCGAGCCGTCCATAGATCTCCGCATATTGCCGCCGAAGCCCGGCGTAGACGGAAGCACGCGATGGATCTGGATCGAAACGAGCTGTGACTGGTCCCGCCATTGCGCGCGCCGCTTCGGCAAAGCTTTCGAACCAGCCCGCGCCCACGGCGGCAGCCATCGCGGCGCCGAGGCTCGATGCCTCCGGAGATGCCGAACGCAGCAGAGGCAGCGCCAGGACGTCTGCGAGAATGCTGCACCAGAGATCACTCTGGGCACCGCCACCGATGGCGACGATTTCATCCGCGGTGGCATTGGCTTCGGAGCGGATCATGACCATGACCTCGGCCTGCTCCATGGCAATGCCTTCGAAGAGCGCGCGCAGCAGATGAGCGCGACCATGATGCGGGGCAAGGCCGACCAGGGCGCCGCGCGCGGAGCTGTCCCAGTGCGGCGTCATCACGCCGAGAAAATAGGGAAGCAGCATGACACCCGCAGCACCTGGCGGCACAAGAGCGGCTTCCGACGCAAGGGCTTCCATGGCGCGGTCGGTTCCGCCGAAAATATCCCGCACCAGCCAATCGCAGAGCAGAGTCCCGGAGCGCAGCGACGTCTCGAGAACATAGGCGTCGCCATCGGCGCTGATCATCGTACGGAAGCTCCGGCCCACGCGATAGCGCTCGCTGCGAAGGCCGGAGACCACCGCGGTCCCGAGATTGAGATAGGCCCGCCCAGGCTTCATGAGGTTGACGCCGAGTCCGGCTGCCTGGCCATCTCCTGCGCCGGCAACAACCGGCAAAGACGACGGCAGGCCGGTTGCGCGCGCAGCCGCGCCGGTCAGATGCCCGAGAACCGTCGCGGGCGGAAATGCGGGGGCGAACTGGCTGGGCGAGAGCCCGATGGCGCCGAGCAGGTCCGCAGCATAGGCCTTGGCCTCAAGGTCGAACACACCGAGGGGATCGGCGCATGCGGTGCTCGTCGCGAAACGGCCTGTCAGCCGATGGACAAGACAGGCATGCACATCGGCGAAATAGCGGCTCGCATCCAAGAGATCCGGCTCCACGCGCCGCATCCAGGCAAGCTTGTAGAGGGCTGGATTCGGATCCGGCACTTTCCCTGTGATCCGATGGAGGCGATCGGAACCGAGACGCTCCGCCAAGGCTTTGGCATCCTCGCTCGCGCGCCCATCAAGCCAAAGGATGGCCTTGCGGACAGGCCTGAACCCGGCATCCAGCGGCGCGATGGTCTCGCGCTGATTTGCCACGGCCACGGCCGCGGGCCGCACGCAAGGCAGTTTGCCGGCAAGCGCCCTAAGGGCGCTGCAGCAGGCGTGCCACCATTCCTCGGGGTTCTGTTCGAATCGACCTTCGGCATCCGGACCGAACGGAACGGCAGCCCTTCCCGCCGCGAGAACGTTACCCTCGCGATCGAAGGCGAGCGCCTTGACCGTGGTCGTGCTGCAGTCAAGGCCGATAACGCAGTCTGAGGTGGCGTTCACTCTCTGTCTGCTCTGTTCGCGCAGACGAGAGAGAAAGATCGTGTCTCCGGCGAGCTCGACGGCGTCGTCATGTCCAAAGTTCCAATGCGTGCCGGATCATGCATCGGAGCTGGCCTTGCGCTTTCGTCTCTGGCGGTCGGTCGGGCGGGCAGAGGCGTCGGCTGCAGGTGGATGTCCGGCGATCGGTCCCCCAACCAGGCTTGCCGCCGTCCGTTCGTCGGTGATCAGGGCGCTGATCAGCTGGGTTCGCAGAATTGCGCGAATGGCCGCGACCTTCTCGAGGCCACCAGCAACCGCGAGAACCTCGCGACCAACGAGGGTGTCCGGACCAATGCCGATGAGCCGGTCGTGGAGCTCGGTCTCGATGCGCTGGCCCTCGGCATCGAAGAACGAACCCAGGGCTTCGGCAGCCGCGCCGTCGCGCTGCGCCTGCTTGAGCTCCGCCGTCAATACCATTCCGGTCTGGCACATCGATGCCGTCGGCGCAACCTCGCCCACTCCGATCACGATGAGGGTCGCCCGCGTGGCGATCTCAAACGCCTCGGCAACCCCGCGCTGGCGCATCAGAACGACGCGATCTGCCTTGGAGTTCGCAAAAAAGGGAACCGGCGGGAGAAACGCGCGCGCGCCTGTTTTTTCCGCAAGAGCATGGATGACGTCGAACGGCGTCTCATCGATCCGTTGCGCCAATCCGCCGACGACCGAGACGACCGTGAGGCCGGGATGGGGAAAGCGTGGGAGATGCTCGATGCTCGCCGCCACGGTTCTCCCATGTCCAAAACCGATCACCTTGTGGACGGATCTGCCGAATGTCTCGTGCAGGAATCCTGCCGCGGCGCGGCCAAGGGAAGAAATGAGTCGAGAGGGCGCTGAAGATCCCGTCGGCCCGGTCTCGGGAAGGGCAGGCACGACGCGGCAATAAGACAGGGAGAACCGTTCGATCAGCGCACGTTCCAGCGCAAGACAGCCGCCGAACTCGCCCTCGATGAGGATCCGCACCAGTCCGTCGCGAGCGGCCTGCGCAATTAGTCGCTGGACGCGCGCCGGCGCCAGTCGCAGTTGCGTGCTGATCTGCGCCTGCGTAAGCGAGGCTTCGTAGTACAGCCAAGCAGCCCGCGTTGCGAGCTCGGTGTGATCGGCGTCGGAGCGGTTTCCCGGATCGTGCGGCACGTTTCCTTGCTTGATGATTATTTCTGCATATATGATAAAATAATCATACACGTGGAAATCCGTCAAGAGCAAAGGCCGCTCCGACGCAAGAGCGAACGGGAACGCCAGCAGGCCCGGCTTCATGTCAAACGGCGAAAAGGGGCAAGACGGGAAATGGAGTTGGCTCCCGGTTGGTTCCTCTGTGTCCATCATGGACATGCACGGCTCAGCCAGAGCCCCATGGGAGCGGGCGTTCGATTCTCCGAGCAGCCCTCACGGTGAGGCCGGGATTGTTCTTCGCAGGACACCATGCGGGAGGGGGCGCCATCATTGGGCCTCACTCAGAACCCTTCAGACTCGTCGACCGGCGTTCCGCGGCTTCGCTCCAGGATCAGAGCGGTCGGGTTGTTCTGGTCCTTGTCGGCGCCGCCCTCCGTGTCTGGCGTTCTCCGGCATCCGCGCCATAAACGGACTTGGCACGGCTTTGTAAACTCGCCAGCCGGACCCATTAATCTCTAACCTATTGAAAGATATATCGCCGCCTGGATTCGAACCAGGGACCCACCGATTGCGAATATTCCCACGCCTCTCTTGCAAGCGACTGATTTCCGGAAATCCCGTTCCGTCCGAGTTCATTGACCCCAAACGTAATCGGAGAGGGTCGCTTTCGATCCTCTGCGGTCATCGCCTCTCCCGCTCGTGACCCGATTTCGCGGTTCGCGGCATCGCAATGCGGACGGAATCGGGACACTGGGTCTTTATTTTCAATATCCTGCGCCATTTGTTTTCCTGTGTGATTCATGCCTCCGGTGATTCCGCCTTCGGCGATCACGCTCTAACCTGCATATCCACAACATCGGTACGCTGCGGTCCCATGAAAAAGATTGGCTTCCTCTCGTTTGGACATTGGACACCGTCGCCGCAATCGCAGACGCGCTCGGCGGCCGACGCGCTCCTGCAATCCATCGATCTGGCCGTCGCGGCCGAGCAACTCGGCGCGGACGGGGCCTTTTTCCGCGTCCATCACTTCGCCCGCCAACTTGCTTCGCCGTTCCCCCTTCTGGCGGCCGTCGGCGCGAAAACCAATCGCATCGAGATCGGCACGGCGGTCATCGACATGCGCTACGAAAACCCGCTCTATATGGCCGAGGACGCGGGCGCGGCCGACCTGATAGCGGGTGGGCGCCTGCAGCTGGGAATCAGCCGGGGCTCGCCAGAGCAAGTGATCGACGGGTGGCGCTATTTCGGCTACCGCCCGTCCGAAGGCGAAAGTGACGCCGACATGGGCCGGCGCCACACCGAGGTGCTGCTCGAGGTGCTGCGCGGCAAGGGCTTCGCGCAGCCAAATCCGCAACCGATGTTCCCAAATCCGCCAGGCCTGCTGCGCCCCGAACCTTATTCGGAGGGCCTGCGCGACCGAATTTGGTGGGGCGCCGGCGCCAACGCCACCGCGACCTGGGCGGCGAGGCTCGGAATGAACCTGCAAAGCTCGACTCTCAAGAACGACGAAACCGGAGAGCCTTTCCACGTCCAGCAGGCCGCCCAGATCCGAGCCTTCCGTGATGCGTGGAAGGACGCGGGCCATCACCGTGAGCCACGGGTCTCAGTCAGCCGCAGCATCTTCGCGCTGATGGAGGATCGCGATCGCGCCTACTTTGGACGCGGCGGCCAGGAGGAGGACCAGATTGGCTTCATCGACGAGAATACCCGGGCGATCTTCGGTCGCGGCTACGCGGCTGAGCCGGACGTCCTCATCGAGGAGCTGAGGAAGGATGAAGCCATTGCGGAGGCTGACACGTTGCTCCTGACCGTTCCCAACCAACTGGGTGTGGCGTACAATGCACACGTCATCGAAGCGATTCTGACCCATGTCGCGCCCGCCCTCGGCTGGCGTTGACGCCAGCCGCTCGAAAGCCACCGACCTCAAAAGAATCAGGTGTCCGTTCCTCCGCCAACCGCGTTCCTTCGCACGCGTTCTCTGATGACGCGTTTGGCATGGCTATATTGCGTGCGCTCGCTCGGTGGCGCGATCTCGTGCTGGGCTGCCATTTTGCCGCGCTCAAGGATATTTCGGCGCCTGAATCGATCAGGTCGATGCAGGCTTGCGATGGAGATCGGGTTGTGACGTCGCGCAAGGAGACAATGATGCGAACCATTACTCTCGAAGAGCATTTTGCAAGCCCCGGATTCCTTGAAGGTCCCGGCCGCGAACTCAAGGAGCGCGCGCTCCGGCTCGGTGAACGCGGCGTGACACTTTTCGACCAGCTCGGCGAAATCGGCGAGAAGAGGCTCGCCGCGATGGATGAAGCAGGTATCGACGTACAGGTTCTATCGCTCACGTCTCCGGGGACTGAACAACTGGACGTGGCGGAGGCTTTGGCACTCGCTCGCGAGTCGAACGATTTCCTTGCCGACGCGATCAAGCGGAACCCGACGCGTTTTGCCGGGTTTGCCGCTTTGCCCACCGCTTCTCCCGAGCGGGCCGCCGAAGAGCTGGAGCGAATGGTTCGCGGGTACGGCTTCAGGGGCGCCGTTATCAACGGCCATAACCGGGGGCGGTACCTGGACGATCAATTCTACCGGCCCATCCTCGAACGCGCAGAGGCGCTCGGTGTTCCGATCTACCTTCACCCGACGCAACCGCCGAAACCGGTTATCGAGACTTCGTATGGCGGGTTTGCCCCGATTGTTAGCGACATGCTCGCGGGTCCGGGCTGGGGTTGGCACATCGAGACAGCCATTCACGTGATTCGTCTAATCCTTGGAGGCGTGTTTGACCGCTACCCGCAATTGGAACTCGTCATCGGCCATCTCGGCGAGGGACTTCCTTTCATGTTGGAGAGGCTCGACGTCATGCCTCGGACCGCGACCAAGCTCGAGCGGCCCGTGAGCGCCTATCTGCGCGAGAATGTTCACTACACAATCAGCGGCTTCAATTTCCTGCCGAGCTTCCTCACCTTGCTGTTCGAGGCCGGTGCCGAGCGGATCATGTTCTCCGCCGATCATCCCTATGCTTCCATGGAGCACGCACGAAGCTTCCTCGACCAACTCCCGGTCAGCGCCGCGGACAAGGAGAAGATCGCACACGGAAATGCGGAACGGTTGCTCGGCTTCTAGTGTCCCGCCCCTGAAATGCCTTTGCATTTCAGGGACCAGCAGGCCACTGAAAACAAAGAGCTAGCGTCCCGACGCATGATGACGATATTTACGAGTCGGGACACTAGACCAGATTCGTCACTGGCCATCGGGTTACGGCGCAGTGGCGGTCCAAGTGCGCCCCGGCCGGACGTTTGCTGAGGCTGTGATGAAGTGGCGACGAGGGGCCAGTTTATGAATCGAGATTGCAATGAAATTTCGGCTGGCTCCAGTCACGCCAGTTGAAAGATGTGTCAAAAAATAATTTATTATCAATATCGTATAGGATCAGCACAGCAGTGGTGCATCCCGATATCCGCGAGGCGGATCCGCGGAATCCGGCACTGATGCGCTCCTACCGGGCTTTTCCCCAGGCTGCCGATAAGGTGCAGAGGGTTGTGCATCGCCCTCAGGGTGCCTGATGCGCCCGTCGCAACCACGCACTTCGACCGAAACCGACGGCCATGATCACGACCAGCTACGATCCCGAGGCTGACGCGCTCTCCATCCGCTTTGCCCCAAAGGGCGCAGAGGTCGCCGAGACGCGCGAAGTGCAGCCGGACGTCGCCAGTGATCCCGACGCAGCGCCGAGGCGAAGCGAATTGATCGCAACCCTGGATGATGCCGAGCGCTTGATGCTCAAACTCATGAGCCGCCGGCAGGATATGCCGGCCGAGGCACGAGCCCAGCTTCGCGGCGGCGCAAGCCTCATCGGCCAGCTGGTCGCGCGCTGCCAGAAGCCACGGTAGAACCCTCCGGCCGAACCTTGCCGCGAGTCCTCGCTCAGAGGCTGTTAAGAATTTGACCTATGGTTGCAGGCCGACCCGGCGTGAGTAGCCGCGATGAGCGGGATTGTGGCCCGTCCGCTTCCGGACCTGGATGCACTGAGGTCAGACGTCGAGCACAAGGTCGGGCATTGGCCGAATCCAGGACGGATGGCGGATCTTGATCTGTCCAACGGCGACAACGTTGCAGAAACCGAGCGGGCGTTCCTCAAGATGGAGAACCTGGACAATCCGGGATTGGCGGCGATGGTCGGAGGCTCAGCGTAAATTGGTGCGCTCGCCATCACGCCTGGCCTCGACGTCGGCGGATCGGCGAATTTCCGCCACCCGCCCAACATGGCGATTTGCAACGCTCAATATGTCAGAGAACGGATGGCTTTGTGCTATCCTCATCGGGCCCCGGCCGCGAGGGCAAATCTGGCCCTCAAGCAGTGGGCGGTGCGTCCGTGCCGACCATTGAAGCTGGACCTGATCGCGCGGAACGAGCTGAAGTCGCTGTTATCTGGACGCATACGCTTGGTCACTCGAACGAGGAGATAAGCATGGCAAGCCCCGATACGCTTCGCTATACGAGGATTCCTCTCACCAACGGATCAGGTGCGATCCCAGCCGTCGGGTTCGGCACGCTGATCCCCGATCCTCTCGCCACCAAGCAAGCCACGAAGACCGCATTGGAAGTGGGATTCCGGCATCTCGACTGCGCGGAGCGATATCGCAATGAAGAGGCGGTTGGTGATGCGATTCGGGCGGTGCTCAAGGCCGGCATGATCTCGCGGGAGGACCTTTTCGCGACCACGAAGCTATGGAACACCAATCATCGCCCTGAGCGGGTCAAGCCCGCCCTTGAGGCAAGTCTCCGGCGATTGCGCCTCGACTATGCCGATTGCTATCTCATCCATACCCCTTTTGCCTTTCGACCCGGCGACGAGCAGGACCCGAGGGACGAGCGCGGTCAGGTAATATATGATCGCGGGGTGACGTTGATCGAGACGTGGCAGGCGCTCGAGCGCCTCGTTGATGACGGTCTCTGCAAGGCGATTGGCTTGTCGGATGTCACCTTGGAGAAGGTGCGAGAGATCGTCGCGGCTGCGCGAATCAAGCCCGCCGTGGTGCAGGTCGAATCCCATCCGTATCTCCCTGAATGGGACCTGCTCGATTTCTGTCGAGAGCACGGAATTGTCCTGCTGGCGTTTGCCGCGCTGGGACACGGCATGAGTCCGAGAGTGCTGGACGACCCTGTGATCACAAGCATTGCACAGCGCGTCCACAAGACGCCGGCTCAAGTCGCGCTGGCCTGGGCCGTGCAGCGTGGCACCGCCTTCCTGACCACCTCAACCAATCCCGCCTATATCCAGGAGAACTTTGAGATATCGGCCATGCCTGAAGACGCCATCCGGGAGATGCGGGAGGGCATCACGGCAAACGTCCGGTTCAACGCGGTGGTGGAAACCGGTGTGCCCGGCTTCATTCCTAGATCGAATTGACTTCGCCAGGCCGCGCGGCCCAATGTGCGATGGCACGGAGCGGCCGGGCCTTGGTCCGTGATGACCGGAGGTGGGAAAACCGAAGGTCTGAATCGCGCGAGAAAAGAAATGAATAAAGCAGGATACGGGGGCGGAAGCAAACGCATCACGCTTTAATGACCGGGAACGGGAGCGGCAACATGGATGAGAATGAGATTCGAGAGGCACTCAATCGCCACTGGGCCGCCGCGGACACAAATGACTTCGACGCTGAGCACGACATATACCGAGAGGACGCGGTGCTCGAGTACCCGCAATCGGGTGAGCGCATCAGGGGCCGGCACAACATCCAGGCCTCACGCATCGCGCAGCCGGAATCGAAGCGCTTCAGGGTGTGCCGCATCGTCGGCACGGGCACCCTCTGGGTCACGGAATTCATCCTCACGTATGACGGCCGGCCGTCCTACTCAGTGAGCATCATGGAGTTCCTGGATGGCAGGGTGGCCCACGAGACCCAATATTTCGGTGAGCCGTTCGAGCCCGGACCTTCGCGCGCCCATTTGGTCGAGAGAATGTGATGAAGCCGGCACGACAATAACGCGCTTGCGCCCATTGGATCGGGCGGAGATCCCCGTCGATACTGTCCAGCTCGCCCGTTTTCTCATCGGCAAAATGCTCGTGCGGATATTGGCCGAAGGCGTGGCAGGCGGCCGCATCATCGAGACCGAGGCATATGGCATCGGCGACCCCGCGGGTCATGCCTATCATGGTATCACCCCACGCAATCGGGCGCTCTTTCTCGAGCGCGGACACGCATACATCTATCTCGCCTACGGCAGCTCATTCATGCTCAACGTCTCCAGCGAGGCGCCAGGCGTGGGCGCTGGCGTCTTGATCCGGGCTATCGAGCCAACACATGGCATAGCGATCATGGAGCGGAATCGCGGCACCAAGCGCGTGCGAGACTTGGCACGGGGGCCGGGACGGCTGAGTGCGGCCTTGGAGATTGATCGCCGATTGGACGGAATCGACCTTTGCCAGACCGGTCCGCTGTGGCTCGGATCCGACGGTCGAGCATCCGGAAAAATCGGGCAGAGCAAACGGATCGGCATTACACGCGCGGCCGATAGCCTGCTGCGATTCTATATTCGCGGCAATCGATTCATCAGCGGTCCACAGGCGCTCAACAGATGAGAGAACCAACCCTTGCCGGTAGGGGACCTTGTCAGCACGCGTCCGCTTTGCGTGCGAAGCTTTAATTCGCAACCGCTGGAAACCGACCCACTTGATCACGATGTGCCCTTTGTTTTCCGCTGCAGATTGTTACGCATAAGAAATATTAGACAAAATCAATTCCGTCCCTCGACAGATTATGAGACCTGTGCGCGGATGAGTTCAAGACGTTGAACTTGCTTACAAATCGGGTGCGCGGCGCGGCTTGGTTTGCTCCGTCGTTCCTGAATCCGTCGACCACCCTCGGTGCTACGCGGTGAGAAT
>Ga0335072_10001309_pt1 | contig 40627 bp, 31 predicted proteins | sample Lox_Sample_21_FD_206725 | JGI IMG/M metagenome (GOLD analysis project Ga0335072, IMG submission 206725) | Soil microbial communities from Loxahatchee National Wildlife Refuge, Florida, United States - Lox_Sample_2.1 | ecosystem: Environmental > Terrestrial > Soil > Wetlands | place: USA... | reverse complement strand
TGCTCTCGGTCACCTTGTTCGAGAAAATGCCCATTTCACAGGCCCTTCAGCAGCCCGATTACACATCCGCAATCATCCCTGATCCCAACCAACTGACCCTGTTCGACTTTTAACCGGACGGTAGTGATCAGTGATCAGTGAACAGTGGCCGGATGATGGCCCGGCACGAGGCGACATTCTTTGCGGCTTTCATCGAATGGAAAAATGCTTCTGAAGCCGGCACCGGCGCTTCAATACGTCTTGCCTTCCACTCTGCTGCCGCGCGCAGGCAACTGACCACTGACCACTGATCACTGACCACTGCCCTTAAAAAAATGGGCGGCAAAGGGGATGCCTTTGCCGCCGCCCGTCCCTGGGTTGTCTTGAAGGTATTGCAGGCTTGCTCAAACTCCTTTGCCGATCGCAACTCACGCAGCGCTGAACACTGACCACTGATCACTGACCCCTGCTTACTGCAGGAGTTTGGTCACTTCCTGCTGCACGCTGTTGGCCTGCGCGAGGGCCGCGATGCCGGTCTGGCTCAGAATCTCGTACTTCGACATATTCGAGGTCGCCGAGGCATAGTCCGTCGCCTGGATGGCGTTCTGCGCCGAGACCACGTTCTCCTGCTGCGTGCTCATCACCTGGCTGATCGAGTTCAGGGTGTTGATCTGCGCGCCGATGTAACCGTCCTGCGCCGCCACGTCGCTGATGGCCAGGTTCAGGTCGTTCAACGCAATCTGCGCGTCGCTCTGGTCCAGCAGGTCGGTTCCGCTCAGCGACTGCCCCGCCGCATCCGAATAGCTGATCGTCGCCGTCCCCGTCGCCGTCGTAGCCGTGCCGCTGTCAATGTTTGGAGCCGCTGTCTGCACGTTCCCGGCAACTCCACCAATGTCGTTGTCCTTGATATTCGTAGAGCTGATGCCGTCCGCGTACGCGGCTGCCGAGGTATACGTCATCGACTTGCCGATCGTCGTATCCGTCAGGTTCGACGTCACCGTCAGCGCGTTCGCCGAACCGGCCGTGCTCGAAAGCGTCAGCGTGCCGTTTGCGTCGGAGACGGTTACGCCCAGGCCGGTGTCGTCGGTGATGTAAGTGGCCAGGTCCGCCACCGTGGTGCCGCCCTCGGCCGCGTTCACCGCCGCCATGGTGACCGTTTGCGCCGCACCGTTCCCAACCCGGAACGTGATCGAGCCGGTCAGATCGTTCAAATCCCCCACTCCCGATGCGGTCAGCGTTCCCTGGTAGCTGGACGAACTTGGCGACGATCCCGCCCCCACCGAGCCCGTGATCATAATGCCTGTATCGGTATCCGTTACTCCCTCCGCCGAATCCCCTGCGATGGCCGCGGTCGTAAAGCTCGCCGTCAAACCCAGCCCGGAGCCGTTGATCGCCTCGATCATTCCCTCCGCCGTATCGGCGTAGCTCGTGCCCGCGCCCACGGAGATGGTCGTCGTCTCCACCCCGCCCGACCCGTTCAGCGTGTCCACGCTCAGCTTGGTTGTGGCCTGCGTCAGAGCGTCAGTCTCAACTGCCTCCGAGCCGGGCATCGTCGGGTTGTTCGTCAAATCGATAAACACGCTGCCCGAGCTCTGGCTGGTGCTGTAGGACATCGCGCCGTCCGTGTCGCCCACGCTGCTCCCGGACAGCGTGCGGATGTTGAGCTCGTCCACCGACGCGCCCGAGGTGGAAGAATCGCCCGTATAGATCGCAATATCGCTGCCGGTAAACACCTGCTCCTGGTTATACGTCGTCGTCGACCCGATGTTTGTGATTTCAGCCAGGATCGACTGGTATTCCTGGTTCGCCGCAGCTTCCTGCGTCGAATTTAGGGTGCCGTTCGAGGCCTCGGTGGCCAACGTCACGGCACGGTCCAGCAGGTTCGTCACTTGCGAAAGCGCTCCGTCAGCCACCTGCAGAAGGCCCACGCCCTCCGTGGCGTTGGTCTCCGACTGCGTCAACGCTGCCGAGTTGGCCGCCAGGCCGTTCACCAACGAAAGGCCCGCGGCGTCGTCCGCTCCCGAGTTGATGCGCGAACCCGAAGACAACTGCTGCAGAACCGTCTGCAGGCTGTTGTTCGTGTTGTTCAGATTGTTCTCTGCGTAGATCGCCGAAAGATTGTTCAAAACACCGAGGGCCATGGGACTCAACTCCTTCTCGGATGCCTTGCTGCCTGCCCCCGTCCCAACTCCGCGTCCACGCTTGGGCCGGGAAGCTGCCAACTCCGGATGGGCATTTCTGCATCCACACCTTTCATCGGGCAGGCCCGGAATAACTTTAGTCATTTCCGAAAATCTTTTTCCTCACCCTTTCTGTCGCTTGCTCATTCACTCTGTCCAGCTCTGGAGCAGCCGCTGTCCGATTGCCGGTCAATGACTGTCTCGCGTTGCTCCACTTCTCTGTCTCGCTTCGAGTCAGCGCACGCCCACGCTACGCCCCCGGCCCATCCCTCCCACTCCCCAACAAAAAACGGCGGCAAGGGGGTCACCCCTGCCGCCACCGGTCCGTTACTGCAACCGCAGTTGCTCTCTGCCTGAAACCTTCGATCTTTCGCCGCCGGGCCCCGTCCGCGCCCGGCTCACTCTTTCCCTATTGGTCCATCCCGCTTCCGCTGGGCGGAGGCGTTGGAGGATTCTGCGGCTGCGGCGCTCCCTGCGGACCCTGGCCCGGCGCCATCGGCCCGTGGAACTGCCCGCCTGGTCCGTGCATCCGCGGCCGCCGTCCATCCGGTCCCCAGCCCGGACGGCCCGGGCCCCGCATCTCACCCTCCCGGAACGCCTTCACCTGTTTCCACTGGTCGGGCGTCAACTGCATCCGGAGATCCAGCAGAAAGTTCGAATTCGCCTTCTCCAGCGCCGCCCGCGCGGCCACCACCTTGTCGATCTGCGCCTCGATCGCCGCCCGGTTCGGTTCGTCGGCGTTCATCAGCGGCTCCATCCCCAGGTTCGCCCGTTCCAGGTCCGCCTGCAGGTCGATCAACTTCTCGCGATGCTGGTAAAGGATCCCGTCCATCGCCTTCTGCTGATCGGGGGTCAGCTTCAGCGCCGTCGCGACCCTCGTGTTATCCCACCACCGGCCTTCGATCCCGTGGAACCGGAAGGCCCGCTCGAACGGCGGCCGCTGGGGTCCGAAGCCCGGCCCCACGCCATGGCCCATGCCCGCGCCAGGATCCATTCCCTGCGCGCCGGCCGGCGCCGCCATCAACATCCCTGCAACTCCCGCAATTGCCAACACCCACCGTACCGCAATCCTTGACTTCATCTTCCTGTTCTCCCTTTTTTGGCTCCTGCGAGCCTTGTTTGGTACTTTGCTCTTGTTCTCGGCTCACCAACCTGCCCCGACGCGGCCAAATGCCGCCGGCTTCCTTACTTGGCTGCACCGTCTTCCATCAACTCCGCCAGCGGCTCCATGGCGCTGGGCACCTCCTGCGAGATGTCAGTGTCCACCGTGGCCATCAGCTTCTGGTCCTGCTGCCGCCGCTCGGCCGCGGCCCGTTCCTGCTCGTGCGCCCGCTCGGCCGCGGCCGCTCTCTGCGCGGCCTGCTGCCGCTGCACGTGCTCGAAGACGCCGCCCGAAACACCCCCGGCCACCAGCACCAGGGCCATCGCCCAGCCGGCCGCCAGCCGCCAGCTCCGCCGCCGGGCAACTGCTTCCAGGGCAGCCTCGACGGTGCGCGGCCGCGCATAGACGGCCGCGCTCCACGCATCGACGCTCTGCTTGAAATGGCTCAGCACCTCCTTCAGCTCCGCGTCCTGCTCCCCGATCTCTCCCGCCATCTCCCAGCCGGCCCGCTTTACGTCCGCGGCCGTCAATTCACCGTGTTGTTTCTTTGTACTCATGACTGTCCTTTCAACTCCGCGCGCACCCGGCCCACTGCCCGCGACAGATGCGCCTTCACCGTGCCTTCGCTCAAGCCCGTTGCCGCCGCGATCTCGCTCAGCTCCTGTTCCTCCACATACCGCAGCAGAAACACCGTCTTCTGCCGCTCGCTCAGGCCCTCCACCACCCTCCAGACCTTGGCCACCTGCTCCCGCGCCAGCATCTGCTGCTCGACGGTGCGTTCCCCGCTCGGCAGCCACTCGCTGGCCTCGTCCAGGTCCACGGCGTTGATCTGCGTCTTTCGCCAGAACTGCATCCGCCGGTTGCGCCAGTGGTCCTTCTCCAGGTTGATGGCGATCCGCATCAACCACGTCAACGCACTTGACTCCCCCCGGAACCGCGCCCAGTTCCGGTGCGCCTTGAGGAAACACTCCTGCGTCAGCGTCTCGGCCAGGTCCATGTCCCGCGTCGACGCCAGCAAAAACCGGAAGATCTGCGGCCGGTGGCTCGCTACGATCGCGTCAAACTCCTGCGCAGCAAGCCCTTTGGCCGCAGTCCCTGTCATCGGCTCCAATGCTGTTCCGGCCGCCATCCCTTGTGTAGACGCCCGCTCCGGCAGCGAGTTTACAGCCCCACCGCCTTTTGATCAACCGGCTCCCGTCCCCATCGCTGTCAACCGGCGCGCCCAGATCCTTCGGCCCGCGCCGCCGGACGTTGAAACGGCCGGTCCTCGTGGCCGCCTCCGATCCTGCCTCTCAGCAAAGAAAGCTGAAAGCTGACGGCTGAAAGCTGGAGCTGCAAGCGGATCCCCCGCCCTGCGGGTGTATAAAGGACAGCGTGCTTGCGCGCCCCGCGCAATCCACCCAATGGAGAAAACCATGATTTCCAGGCGCACTTTTGTGAACGGCCTTGCCGCTGGAGTTGCCGGTTCGGCCCTGGCTTCCACGGCCAAAAGCTACGGCCAGATCCTCGGATCGAACGGCCGCCTCAACTTCGCCATCAACGGCCTCAACGGCCGCGGCCATGCCCACCTCTCCGCTCTCAAAAACAACAGCCAGACCGCCCGCGTCGCTTACATCTGCGATCCCGACGATCACATCCGCGCCAAATTCGCCTCCGACGCCGAAAAGGTTCTCGGCTACGCGCCGAAGGCCGAAAAGGACTTCCGCAATGCGCTGGCTTCCGGCGAAGTGGACGCCATCACCGTGGCCACGCCCGACCACTGGCACACGCCCATGGCCGTCCTCGGTCTCAAGGCCGGCAAGCACGTCTACGTCGAAAAGCCCTCCAGCCAGAACCCCCGCGAGGGCGAGCTGATCGTCGCGGCCCAGAAGAAGTACGGCAAGCTCGTCCAGGTCGGCGACCAGCAGCGCTCCTCCGCTTACACCATCGAGATGATCGACCGCATCCACCAGGGCTCCATCGGCGAGGCCTACCTGGCCAAGTCCTGGTACGCCAATACCCGCGGCTCGATGGGCACCGGCAAAGTGGTCCCCGTGCCCGAGTGGCTCGACTGGGACCTCTGGCAGGGCCCGGCGCCGCGCAGCGAGTACAAGGACAACATCCATCCTTATAACTGGCACTGGCTCCGCCGCTACGGCACCGGCGAGACCCTCAACAACGGCACCCACGAAGTGGACGTCTGCCGCTGGGCCCTCGGGGCCGAGTTCCCTTCGACCGTCAGTTCCACCGGCGGCCGCTACCAATATAAGGATGACTGGCAGTTCTACGACACCATCGTGACCAGCTTCGGCTACCCCGACAAGACCCTCTACTGGGAGGGCCGGAGCTGCCAGGGTCTCCGGGACTACGGGCGCGACCGCGGCTCCGCCATCCTCGGCACCAAGGGCAGCGTCGTTATCGACCGCGGCGGATACGACGTTTACGACTGGAAAGGCAAGCAGATCGATCAGTTCCGCACCGGCCACGAAACCTCGACCAGCGACCTCATCGGCCAGGACTCGATGACCGACGTCCACTTCGCCAACTTCATCGCCGCCATCCACGGCACTGAGAAGCTGCATTCGCCCATCGAGGTAGCCAACGTCACCGTCACCATGCTCCTGCTCTCGAACATCGCCTGGTTCGTCAACCGCTCCCTGCACCTGAACCCGGAGAATGGCCACATCCTGGACGACCCCGAGGCCATGAGCCACTGGGGCCGCACCTACCAGCCGGGCTGGGAAGTGACGGTCTGAGCAGAAGACCTGCCCTCAGAGAAAAAAAGCCCCGGCCGAAATTCCGGCCGGGGCTGGCTTCATGGTTGCCAACTTGGGTCTGCGCGTCAGTAGTTGACGCGCAGGGACAACTGGAGCGTGCGCGCCGAGTTGTAGGAGTCGCAGCCCACGCCGCCGGCCGAGTAACAGGTGGTGCCGTCGGTGCTGCTCGGGTTGCCGAATCCCTGGTGGTTAAAGACGTTGAAGGCGTCCACGTTCATGCGCACGTTGAACCGCTCCGTGATCGGGAAGACCTTGAAGAGCGAAGCATCGGCGCTCCACTCCCACGGTCCTGCCAGAGCCGTATGGCCGAATGGGTTGGTGACGTCGATGGCGCTCTCCGAGGAGCCGTTGTCGTTGTTGCCCGGGACGTCGCCGTAGCCGATCTCGGTGCCGTTCTTCTGCCCCGCAACGTTGCTCATGAGTACGTCGTTGTCGCCGAAGTACTTGTCGGTGGTTGAGCCGGAGCCGTTCGGCGTGCAATAGACGTCCATGGGCGTCTGATAGGGCTGCCAACTGGTGGGCAAGTTATTAATGGTCTTGGTCGAGCTTCCCGCGCAGCCGGCCTGGCCGGCAACGGTGTAAGTGCTGCTGAGGTTCGACGGTGGAATGTAGCCGTTGAACCATTCATAAGCCTCTTTGCAGATGCCGCTGCGGCAATCCTGGATCTTCGCCTTCTTCTTGAAAAGATGGAGGGAGTTGCCCGCGGCCCCGCTTCCGGCTGTCGGTCCCCAGTTCGTGGTGGTCGGGTAGAAGTCCGTAAACTGGACGGTTCCGGCTCCGGCAACCTGCCAGCCGCCAACCGCTTCGTTCAGAGGCTTATTGATGTTCGACAGCCAGCGCTTGCCGCGGCCGAAGGGCAGGTCGAGCAGGCCGTTGAACTGCAGGTGCTGGGGTGGGGAGTTGTTGTCCACCATGTAGTTTTCCCAGCGGTTCAGGGCCTTGTAATAACCCGCGGGCCCTACGCCGGCGGGCGGCGGGGGCGGAAGAGCCGGCGCCATCGCGGGCAGCATGGCATTGGCGTCGACAGGTGAAACCGTGGGTGTCTGGTTGCCCGCGGCCACGTAGCCGCCGACGTAGCTGTTTACGTAGTTGATGTAGGGATCCACGTAGTCGCCGCCTTCACCGCCGTAGTCGCCGCCGGTGCGCAGGTTCTTCGACCAGACGTACATGATCTGCCAGGCGGAGCCGCCGCGGTAGAGCTTCTGGTACACGGCCTGCAGCCCGTTGTAGTTCGACCACCCGGTCTTTTGAATGATCTTCAAGCCGCTGCCGTAGACCAGATTGTCGTACGGGCCCATGCCGGTGCTGGAGTTCTGGGGATTGAGAATGGAGCTGCCGCTGGCCGACGGCGCCACCGCGTCCTGCTGGATCTCCCAACTGTAGGTCGAGGGATGGTTGTTGAAGTACCAGTAGTTGCCCAGGTTGGTTCCGTGGGTATAGATGTAGCTGACCCGGATCACGGAACCCCATTTGGTCGGCTGTTCGATGGTGAAGTTGGCCTCGTCGATAAAATCCGGCGGGTAGTCCGGGTCGATGTACTGGTTGCCGAGCCCGGGGTTGATCGCCGTGGTCGATGCGCTGTTCACGACGTTCGCGCTGTTGAATCCCATCAGCGGCGTGCCGGCGCCTGTGGTCGCGTTGGTGGTGTTGTAGTTGAAGCTCGATGAGCTGTTGGGCGCGGCCAGCAGCAGGTAACCGGCATGGGGCGTGTAGGTGTTGCTGGTATAGTTCGCCGAAAAGCCGACATTGAAGGGATTGTTCTCGTCCTCTTCGCGGTAGCTCTCGCGGACAGGCACCGGGTAATCGTAACGGCCGAAGCCTCCGCGCAGCACGGTTCCCCATTTTCCGAAGGGCTGCCAGGCAATGCCCACGCGCGGAAGAAAGTCGAGGTTGTAGTTCTTCACCAGCATGGAGGGCAAGCCTGCCTGCGTCGGGGTTTCGAAGGTGACGCCGAGGTTTTCGTCGTTGGCGACGATGGCCGCGGTTGTAATACCCTCGGACTCCAGTTGCGCGAGCGAGCCGGATGTGACGATGGCGCCGTGGACGCCGGTCGTGGAATTGAAGGCCTTGCTATCGAAGCCCAGCATGGCGCCCTGGCCCTGCCAGGTGGCGGGATGCGACTCCCAGCGCACGCCCAGGTTGATGGTCAGGTTATTGCGCGCGTGCCAGTTGTCCTGGATGTACGCGTCGGTTTCCATGTCGTGAAGGTGTTCGTAGGGGGTCTGCAGGTTCACGCTGTAGTTGTAAGGCGAGCCGATGAACTCGTCGGCGTTGTCATTGCCCGTGTTGGACGTACTGTTGGCCGCGCTCGAGCTGTAGCTGGAAGAATTCAGCAGGCCGGTTCCGTCACCGTCAAATTCCAGTTCGTCCTTGCTCCGGTCGGGCAGCGAACCCAGGTGCTCGAAGAAGTAGCGGCCTCCGAAGAGCAACTGGTGCTTGCCCAGGATCTTGGTGAGATTCTCCTCCGCGGAGTAGTCGGTGTAGGTGACGTCGTAGTTGAACTGGGTGCCGTCGAAGGGCTGAAGCACCTCGCCCGAGCCGACGATGGGAAAGCCCTCTTCGCCGAAGTTATTGGGAAGGCCCAGCTCCGACTCATAGTTCGCGTTGGATACGGGACCGGCCCAGGTATTCTCGCCGAACCAGGTCATGTTATAGACCGTTTCGGCAAAAAACGTGGGCGAAAAGATATGAGTGTATCCGAGCGCGGCCGCATTCACGTCGGCGACCTGGTATTCGGCCCCGCTCACCCACTTGGGAATCGCTCCGCCGCCAGGCGCGGTTGCCGCCAGGGTATAGGCCTGCGCCGGATCGGCACGGGCGGTGATGGGGCTGCTGCTGTTACGCGTAAACCTCAGATAGGCGCGGTTGTTCTCGTTGAAAACCTGGTCGATGCGGGCAGTGTACTGCGGAATCACACTGAGCTCGTAATATTGCGTGTCCAGGTTGTCGCCGGCGAGCGGGTCTACGTTGGCCAGAGCCGGAGTGGGCAGCGGCGTCATGGCCATGAAGGTCTTGTAGAGCGCATTTTCCTGCGAAGTGGGGATGCAGTTGGTCGCGCTGGCGCAGTTGGGGTTGTTCGTCCCCATATTGTTCTCGCTGGTGTACGTCTTGCGGGTGGTGGAGGCCCCGGAGCCGGTCGTGGTATAGGGATCGTAGAGCGTCTGCAGAACATTCGAACTGTTGATCAGTCCGCTGAAGTCGCCGTTGCGCATCGCCTGCGTGGGCGTTGCCTGGTCCTCGGCGGGCGAATTCGCCAGCGAGTAGCGCTCGTAGGCGAAGAAGAAGAAGGACTTGTTTTTACCGTGGTAGAGATGAGGAATTACGATGGGGCCGCCCAGGGAAGCGCCGGCCTCGTTGCGAATGTACTCCGTGGCGGGCTGATTGGCCGGGGTCTGGCGATTGCGAGCCACGCCGAAGGCGTTGTTGCGGGCGGTCCAAAAGGCCGTACCGTGGAGGCTGTTGGTTCCGGACTTGGTGTTGATAATGGCCGTCGCGGGAGCCGCGTACTGCGCGCCGGCGTCTTCGTCCTCTACCCTGACCTCCTGGATGGCGTCCGGGTCCACCATCTGCTGAGAGCCCTTGTGCACGCCGCCGAATTCGCGGTCTTCCAGGCTGGCGCCGTCGACCTCATACACTGTCGCGGGGCCTTCCAGCCCGTTGGCGCAGGAGCTCGACTCCGGACAGCTCTCGAGGCCGGGCGTGGTCTCGTTCACCAGCGTGATGATGTTGCGCCCGTTCATCGGCAACTGGTTGATGCGGGCATTCTCCAGGGTCGATGTGATGGCGCCGTTATCCGTGGTGACAAGCTGCACCGCACTGCCCGAAACCGTGACCTGCTGCGTCACGGCCCCGGCTGTCAGCTTGGCGTCCAGCACGAAGTTCTGGGCCACCAGCAGCTCGATAGTCTGCTTGAAGCTCTCCATTCCCTGGGCTGTCACGGTTACCACGTATGTACCCGTATTCAGTCCGGGAATCGTGTAGAAACCCACGCCGTTGGTCTTGGTGCTGGCGGCGACGTTGGTGGCCGTGTTCACAGCGCTCACCGCGGCGGCGGGAATCACCGCGCCCGTCGAATCCGTCACCGTGCCCTGGATCGATCCTTCACCGCTCTGCGCCAGCATCCAGGGGCAGCTCAAAGCCGCCGCGATGCCTGCGATCAGCGTCAGCAGCGCACCCCTCTTCCAATTTTGTCTCTCTTGCGTCAACTTCCTGGCAATTTCTTTCATCTCAGTCTTTACCCTCCTCAACGGCCTTATGTTCTTATTTGATTTTGCCAAAGTGATTCCGCAAATCCGCGGATGCTGCCCTGACAGCAGGCACGCCCGGTCGCGCCTTTCGTTGGAATTTCCGTGGTTTCCAGGTTCCCGCGGCCGAACTTTCGTTCGCTACGGCGGTTAAAAGCTCCTGTATCCGTATCCAGCCGAAGCAAACAGGTATATCCTTCCTTACCGCCGACCGTTCTAGCAGACCTTCTATCTCCATTGGCAAGTGACTCACCGTTTGACCCAGGCGGGACTTTCGAACTGGCTCGAATTACACTGGTTACGGCGGGGTCAAAGCTTGTTTTAAACGTTCTTGCGTCCCGAGCAAACCGCTCATATCATGTAAAGGGCTTATGCATAGCGCCCATCTAACCACGGAAGTGTGGCGTCCAGTGAGCAAGGAGGATCGCGAGGCGGTCCTGCATGAGCTGCACGAGATTCTGACCAGTTCGCACTTCTGCAACAGCAAGCGCTACCCCGCTCTCCTCAAATATGTCGTCGAGCACGCCCTCGATGGCAACTCCGAAATGTTGAAGGAGCGCACCCTGGGCGTCGAGGTCTTCGGCCGGCCCGCCGACTACGATACGAACTCCGACACGGTGGTCCGCTTTACCGCCAGCGAGGTGCGCAAGCGCCTGCTGCTCTACTACTCCGAACTCGAGCGCGCGCCAGCCTTCCGCATCTCGCTGCCTGCCGGCTCTTATATCCCAGAGTTTCTTCCCGGGCACGCCCACATCCACGACCCGGCCGCCGACCCGGCCGCCCCTCCATCCGCAAGTCTTGCGGAGCCGCCCAATCCGGGCGCATACCAGCACTCCGAGTCCGGCCCCCCAGCGTCCATTCAGGTCCTGCCGGCCGACCCGGCGGTCGCGGCGCCGCCGCAGCCCCGGTTCCCGTTTCTGGCTAGGATTCCGGCGCCAGCCCGGCGGGCCGTCGTCCGTCTCGCCATCCCCGCCGCCGTTATCGCGGTAGTGGGCGTCTCCTGGGCGGTCTACCGCGCGGCCCAGCCGCAAGACCCCCTCGCCGCCTTCTGGTCCCCCGTCCTCACCGGGCAGCACTCCGTGCCCATCTGCACCGGCAGCGTGGTCTTCGCCGACCGGCCCAATTACTCCGGCGTGACCACCGCCGGCCGCGACATCGACTACCCCTTTATCTCCATGCAGATCGCCTCGGCCATCAACCAGGTCAGTCACACCGTTGACAACGCCGGCGACGCCGACCAGCTTCTCTCCTCGGCCACCACGCCCCTCACCGATCTGCGCGAGCACTCCGTGGTTCTCCTCGGCGGCTACAACAACCAGTGGACCCTGCACTTCCTCGCGCCCCTGCGCTTCTACTTCCGCACCGATCCGGACGGCGCCATCCTCGACCGCTTCCAGTCGCAGAGCAAGTGGGTCCGCAACCGCTCTCAGCCCTACTCCAGCGCCGACGACTACGCCATCGTCGCCCGCTTCCGCGACTCCACCATCGACGGCTGGGTCGTGGCCCTGGCCGGCCTCGGCCGCAACGGCACCGAGGCGGCGGCCTTTTTCGCCACCAGCCCGCATTATCTTCAGCTTTTGCGCGATCGCCTGGGCCGGGACTTCGGCAACCGCAACGTCGAGGCCGTCCTCCGGGTCAACGTCGTCGAAGGCAAGACCGGCTCCCCGACCCTCCTCGCCGCCTACTCCTGGTGACGCCCCGCCATCCCCGCCACGGCGCACACCGTCACAACCCCTGCGATGATCCCCAGCGAGACCTCGATCGGAATCTCAACCCATCGCCCAAGGAGCATCTTCGCCGCGACAAAGGTCAATAGCGCCGCCAGACCATAGTGGAGGTAACGGAAGCGCTCGAGCAGCGGCGCCAGCGCTCGATAGAGCGAGCGCAATCCGATCACGGCCGCGATGTTCGACGTATAAACGATGAACGGATCGTGGGTTACCGCCAGCACCGCGGGAATCGAATCGACCGCAAAGAGCAGGTCCGTCACTTCCACGGCCACAATCACCGGCAGCAGCGACCCCTTGGCCGGCTGCAGGCGCCGGATCCACTCCGGAACCACGGCGCGCGCCGAGCCGCCCCGCAGCAGCCGCCACGCCGCATACAGCAGCAGCAGCCCGAAGCCCCAGGTTACCCACTGGAACCGCGCCAGCAGCGCAACCCCCACCGCGATAAACAGCCCGCGGAGAAGCACCGCGCCCGCCACACCCCACGTCAGCGCCTTCTGCTGCCGCCGCGTGCTGATCCGGAACCCGTCGAAGATCACCAGGAAAACAAACAGGTTATCCGCGCTCAGCGAGGTCTCGATGGTGTACCCGGTCGCCCACTCGAGCGCCGGCTGCCGGCCCCGGGCCAGCGCGATCCACGCGGCAAAGCCTGCCGCCGCCAGCACCATCGCCGCCGTTCCCACCCAGGCCGCGGCCCGTCCGCGCACGCGGTCCTGCAACAGCCAGTCGGCCGCCAGTAGCAGCACCACCACTCCGTGGAACCCTGCCCACCAGCCCCAGCTTGCCCCGGCGATCATAGCTGGATGCTATCGCAGTCCCCACCGTCGCCGTTCGCCGAGGCTCTCGATGTGACATCGCACCCCTGACCCGCATCTTCTAATTTGAGAGTGAGGTCAGCCCCCTTGAGCGATCCCCGAAGCGAGTCCTTGACCGATACCCTGACGACCGTTTCCAGACCTGCAGCGGTCCGTTCGCAGGGCCGCCGTCCCAGAGTGGTCATCGTTGGCGCAGGTTTTGCCGGCCTCAACGCCGCCAGGTCCCTCGCGCAGCTTCCTGTCGACGTCACCGTCATCGATCGCCGCAACCATCACATTTTTCAGCCGCTCCTCTACCAGGTGGCCCTGGCCGTTCTTTCTCCGGCTGACATCGCTCAGCCCATCCGGTCCATACTGCGCAAGCAGCCGAACACCGAGGTCCTCATGGACGAGGTCGTCGCTCTCGATACCGCCGCCCGTACCGTCACCCTCGGCAGCGGCGCGATCTTCGCTTACGATTACCTCGTCCTCGCCGCCGGCGCCACCCACTCCTACTTCGGCCACGATCAGTGGGCCCCGCTCGCTCCCGGCCTCAAGAGCATCGAAGATGCCCTCGAAATCCGCCGCCGCGTCCTGCTCGCCTTCGAGCTGGCTGAGCGCCAGATGGTCGAGTCCGGCGACCACCCCCCGCTCAACTTCGTCATCGTTGGCGGCGGTCCCACCGGCGTCGAGCTGGCCGGCGCCATCTCCGACATTGCCCAGCTCTACATGCGCCGCGACTTCCGCCACATCGACCCTTCCAAGAGCCGGGTCGTGCTTCTCGACGGCGGTCCGCGCGTCCTGGCTTCCTATCCGCCCGATCTCTCCGCAAAGGCCGAGCGCTCGCTTGCCACCCTCGGCGTCGAAGTCCATACCCATACCCAGGTCACCGGCGTCGGTCCCGGCTGGGTCGAGGCTCAGGGCGAGCGCGGCAACATCCGAATCGACGCCGTGGTCACGCTCTGGGCCGCCGGCGTCCAGGCCTCACCCCTCGGCAAGCTCCTCGGCGCTCCGCTCGACAAGCGCGGCTGCGTTCTCGTCAACCAGACCCTCAATCCCGCCGGCCTGCCCAATGTTTTCGTCTGCGGCGACCTTGCCCACTTCGAGCAGGATGGCCACCAGATCCCGGGCGTCGCCCAGCCGGCCATACAGATGGGCGATTACGTCGCCAAGACGATCGCCGCCGACCTCGCCGCCAGACCCCGCCCCGCCTTCCGCTACTTCGACAAGGGCGACATGGCCACCATCGGCCGCATGTCCGCCGTCGCCAAGGTCGAGTGGCCCTTCAAAGGCCACCTGAGCGGCTTCCCGGCCTGGGCCACCTGGCTCACCGTCCACATCTTTTTCCTGATCGGCTTCCGCAGCCGCCTCTCCGTCTTCGCCGCCTGGATCTGGACCTACTTCACCTTCACCCGCGGCGCCCGGCTCATCACCGGCGACCAGCGTCTACCCGGCTGGCGGGAGCGCGTCGAGACGGAATCGGCCCAGGATTCATCGAAAGTCGCCGCTGTGCGCTGAGGAGACGGAGCATCCCGCCTGGCGCCATCAGGCAGCCGCGGAGGCCGGCCTCTTCGCGGTCTCCTTCAGCAGCCCAAGCCGCACCAGGCTCTCCGCGGCGGCCACAATCGCATCTTCCCGGGAGCGCGGCGACCAGCCCAGCAGCCGGCGCGCCTTTTCGCTGGTGGCGTCCTTGATCTTGCCCAGCTCGGGAAGAATCTGTCTTACCGGCGGATCGAAGATCGCCACCGTGCGCAGCATCCAGTTGGGCAGTACGCGCGTCGGAACGCGCCGCGCCGCCTCGCCCATCCGGGCCTTCAAAATTCCGGCAATCTCGGCCATCGCCAGGAATTCCCCGCTCACCGCGAGAAATCGCTCCCCATTAGCCGCCGGGTGGGTCATGGCGCGCAGGTGCAGATCGGCCACGTCGCGCACATCCACAATGCCGAAGTGCAGGTCCGGGCAGCCCGGGATTGCTCCGTCCATCAGCCGCTGCACCAGCAGAATCGAAGCCGAGTAGTCGGCGCCGAGCACCGGGCCGAAAACGGCGACGGGATTGACCACGGCCAGCTCCAGGCCGCCGCCCTCGCGCGCCATGAACTCCCACGCGGCGCGCTCGGCGATGGTCTTGGATTTGGGGTAGGCGACCAGGTCTTTGCCGTTGGGATCGCTCCAATCCTTCTCCGTGAAGGGCGCCGGATGCGACTTGTGGCCGTACCCGATGGCGGCAAAGGAAGAGGTGAGAACCACACGCTTGACGCCGGCGTCGCGCGCGAAGCGCAGGGCGCGCAGTGCTCCCTCGCGGGCCGGCACGATGAGCTCGTCTTCGTGCTTCGGCGGATTGGCCGGCAGGGGCGAAGCGACGTGGAGAACGTAGTCGCATCCGGCGACGGCCTTGGCCCAGCCGGCGTCGGCGGTGAGGTCGGCGGCAAAGAAGGCGAGCTCGGCGCCCGGCCTGGCGCCGCCCCGCCGGAGCATGGCGTGGACTTCGGGCTCCCGCTTGAGGTCGCGAACGGTGGCGCGGACCGTGTGGCCCGCCGCAAGAAGCTGAAGGATGGCGTGGCTGGCGATGAAGCCGGAGCCGCCTGTAACCAGAACAATACTCATGAAGGACTCCTGAAAGGAAGGCGCGGCCGTCGGGCCGGTACGGGCCGTTTGCCGGCGCTGCTTCTTCAGTTTAGATCGAACGTTCATTCTAGTCGATTCGAAAAAAATTGATGAATTGCCTCCGGAACGCATTGCGGCTCATTTGCAATCCGTGCGGAGACATCCGGGAGGAAGATGGCCGCGGTCTTCTCCGCACCCGCTATTCGTCTGCAATCGCCGTCCAGACCGTCTCGGCGATCTCTCGCAGCGTCGATTCAGAAAAGCTTCGCCGCGCCTTGGCGAGGGCTACGGCCAGGCCTAGCGTGAGGCTCTCGATGGCCTCCATCGGCAGGTCTTTAAGGATGCCGCCCTGCCTTCTGGGGCGGAAGAGCCTGTAGATGCGCGCCATCGCGGGATGGCCGTCCGCCGATTCCTGCTTGCCGGCGGTCGAGCAGAAGGGCGAGTTGAGGTACTGGTCGAGGAAGCGCGCCTCTCTCCGGTATTTGCGGTAGAAGCGGTATGTATTGAGCCAGAGCTGCAGCATCGCCTCGCGCGCCGGGACGCTGTCGGAGTAATCCTCAAGGATCACGTCGTGCTTGATCGCGGCCACGCGCTGGTAGACGGCGCGAATCAGTTCGTCCTTGCTCGGAAAATAATGGTAGATGACGCCCGGGCTCGCCCCCGAGCGCCTGGCCAGCAACGACATGGGCGCATTGTGGAATCCGCGCTCGACAACCAGATCGAGCATCGCCTCCAGAATCGCGTCGCGCTTGTCGGGTTTGGCATGTATGGCTTTGCGGACCATCGCAGTGCGGCCATTCCGGGCAACTCGAACAATCATTCTAGCACCCGCGTTTTTCGCGGTCAGGCCGCGCGGCGCGGCAACCTCGTGAAGGTCCCGGTTTCGAGGGGCGCCGGTTCATTCGCGCCGCAGGCGCAGTGTCTGTCAGCCCCGCGTTTCAGGGTGGGGAAGCGGTCCAGAATATGCGCCGGGAGCCCCGTCGGGGCGGTGCCGCACGTACGTGGAGATACAACAAAGCTATACGAGCCATCGTTCCGGCCTGCGCTGTCCCCGCCCGCAGCGCCCTTCCATTAAACTGAAGACGTCATGCTCGATCTCGCCTTCGTCCGCGCCAACCTCCCGTTGGTCGAAGCCAAGCTCCGCGCCCGCGGCGCCGACCCCGCCGCGCTTCTCGGCGACTTCCACGCCCTCGACCGCGCCCGCCGCGAGGCCATCACCCAGGCCGAGCAGCTCAAGGCCCGCCGCAACGAGCTCTCCCAGCAGGTGGGCGCCCTCAAGAAAGCCGGTCACGACGCCACGGCCGTCATGGATGAAACCCGCGCCCTCAAAGACAAGCTCGACGAGCTCGACAAGACCGCCGCTTCCCTCGATGACCAGCTCCGCCAGTCCCTCGCCCGTGTCCCCAACCTCACCCGCGACGAGGTCCCCACCGGCGCCTCCGAGGCCGACAATGTTGTCGTCAAAACCTGGGGCGAGAAGCCCGTCTTCGCCTTCGACCCCAAGCCCCACTGGGAGATCGGTGAAGCCCTCGGCATCCTCGACCTCGAACGCGCCGCCAAGCTCAGCGGAGCCCGGTTCGCCGTCTACATGGGAGCGGGCGCACGTCTGGAGCGAGCCCTCATCTCCTTCATGCTCGACACCCACACCCGGAAGCACGGTTACACCGAGGTACTGCCGCCCTTCATGGTCAACAGCAAGAGCCTCTTCGGCACCGGCCAGCTGCCCAAGTTCGCCGAGGACCTCTTCCGCTGCAACGATGCCGACGCCGAAGGTGCCGCGCGCGGCGAGTTCAAAGACAGCGACCACTGGTTGATCCCGACCGCCGAGGTTCCCGTCACCAATCTCTACCGCGACGAGATCCTCGACGAAGCCCGCCTGCCCATCTCGCTGACCGCTTACACGCCCTGCTTCCGCGCCGAGGCCGGGGCCGCCGGCAAAGACACCCGCGGCATCATCCGCCAGCACCAGTTCCAGAAGGTCGAGCTCGTCAAGTTCACCCGCCCCGAGGAATCCGAAGCCCAGCACGAGCGCCTCACCCGCGATGCCGAGGAGATCCTCGAAGCCCTCGAGCTGCCTTACCGCCGCGTCCTGCTCTGCACCGCCGACACCGGCTTCTCCTCCGCCAAGACCTACGACCTCGAGGTCTGGCTCCCGGGCCAGCAGCTCTACCGCGAGATCTCCTCCTGCTCCAACTTCGACGCCTTCCAGGCCCGCCGCGCCAACATCCGCTTCCGGCCCGCCGCCGGAACGGCCGCCAAGGCCAAACCCGAGTTCGTCCACACCCTCAACGGCAGCGGTCTTGCCGTCGGCCGCACCTGGCTCGCGATCGTCGAGAACTACCAGCAGCCCGACGGCTCCGTCCTCGTCCCCGACGTCCTGCGTCCATATATGGGCGGCATGGATCGGATAGGCAAGATAGAATAGTCAGGGTAGAGTAATGGAAGCCTCCCGCAGCACCGTGGCCGCACCTCAAGCCAAGTCCGGCCCGCGCAAGATATTCAGCAACTACTTTTACTGGACCTATCCCCGCGGTTCCATCCACTACGACGTGATGGTGACGCTGATCCTCGTGTTCATCTTCGTCACGCCGCGTTTCTGGGACTACGGCGCCAAACCCTCCCGCCCCGGCGGACCCCTCCACCCCATCGAGGTCATCGGCAACGACGGCCACGGCGTCATCGTCACCGTCGAGGCTGTCGACGTCAACATTGCTCCCGGCGCATCGGAACGCGAAGTGCGGAAGGCGCTGGTAAAGGCGATCGAGCCGGTCACCGGCGACGCGGTCTTCATCGATCGGTGGGCGACGGTGCGCGAGCCCGACGGCAAGTTGGCGTGGAAGGTCTGGGCCCACCGCTGATTGCCGTTCACGCGACCGGCCTTCCCTTCCCGCGCATCAGAGTGGAAAGAAGAATGACATGGATGTGATGAGAAAACTCGTCCCCGCGCTCCCGGCCCTGTTGTTGTTGCTTCCCGCGCACCCCGTCCTGGCGGCCGATCCGCTCAGCGCCATCCTCCACCAGCTCGACGAGGCGTCCCGCAGCTTCCACTCCGCCTCGGCCGATCTGGAATGGAAGTCCATCCAGACCGAGCCCATTCCCGAAACCGACATCAAGACCGGCAAGGTCTACTACGACCGCAAAGATTCAGACCTGCGCATGGCCGCCCACTTCAAGACCTACAACGGCCAGCCCTTCGACCAGGCCTACACCGTCGCGAACGGGGTGGTCGAACTCTATGACGGCGCCACCAACCACGCCACCACGTACCACGCCGCCAACCTCGCCTCCTACGCCATGTTCGGCGACGGCGCCAGCGGCAAGGATCTCCAGGAAAAATTCGACGTCACCTCTCTCGGCGAGGAGACCATCGACGGCGTCAAAACCGACAAGCTCCAGTTGATCCCCAAAGATCCCAAAGTGCTCAACACCTTTCACAAGATCGTCATGTGGATCGATCCGGTCCGCGACGTGAATCTCAAGATGGTCTTCGACGAGGGCGACGGTCAGTCGCTCGTCCTTACTTACTCCAAAATCAAAGTGAACATCCCCGTCTCAAGGGAAGACCTCACCTTCAAGACCAACGGCAAGACCACCTACAGCAATCAGTAAGCGGGGCTACCCGGAGGCACCGGCGCACTTGATCCCGGCTGCACCCGGCCCAGGATCCATTCCCCCGCCGCGGCCAGCGCCACTCCGCCATAAGCAAACAGGAACGGGAAGAACTCCAGCGTATAGCGCGCCTCCGGAGCAGCCACGGTCAGCAGCAGCGCGCAGCGCAGCACAAAATAGGCCAGCGACGCGCGCCAGAACAGCGGCCGCAGACCGGGGCCCCTGACGACGGTTCTTCGTCGTCGCAGTGGGAGGCAGAGCCCGGCAATCCCCAGCCCAAAATAAAGCACATTCAAGCCCGCCAGCGCCCAGCTCACCCGCGTCTCGAAATGATGGTGCGCGTACACCCACCAGTCCAGGTCAATGGGCAGGTTCTCCACGCGCGGCCGCAGCAACATATCCGCCAGCCGCCCCAGCGGCAGCCACACGTAGTAGCGCACCGGGTGCGCGCGGATACGCTGCCGCGCCAGCGCCGCGAACTCCGCATCCAGAGCCGGCGAAATCTCCTCGCCGTCGGCCTCGTACTCGTTCGCCAGCTCTGCCGTCCGCGCCCGCTCGGCCGGCGAATCGAAGGCCCGGCTGGGCAGCTCGGATATGTCGAACGGCCCTCCCGGCACCACCCAGTAAACCTGGTAGGTCGAGACAAAGTCCAGGCTCCAGGTGCCGAACCAGCGCTCCCATCCGCGCAGCGCCGGCTCGCCGGGGTCGTTGGCGTAGCGCGGCGCCAGCGGCTGGAACAGGTGGAACACCTGCCAGTTGCGCCAGGCCCACGCCGCAAAGGGAGCCAGCGCCAGCCCCGTGCAAACCAGCCCCATGCGCAGGAGTCTTTTGCCTTGGATCGCGCCTTGGGGCAACCCCAGCACCATCGCCGGCGCCAGTGCCACGGCCACCAGCGCCCCGTCGGGCCGCAGCAGCGCCGCATAGCTCACCGCAAAAGTAAAGATCAGGGCATTCGGCCAGCCCGGCCGCTCCCGGAACCGCGCCATCGCCCACAGCGCCAGCGCGATCAAAAAAAGCGTGGGCGTCTCCGTCAGCGGATTCACGGTGTATCCCGCGGTGAACGGGCAAAGCGCCGCCAGCCAGATCGTCGCCATGGCCGCCGCCGACTTCATCCGCTCCGGGGCCATCCGCCGCGCGAAATCGGCCAGCAGCAGGCACCCCACCAGCTCCAGCACAATCTGGACCCAGGTGACGGCGACATAGTTCTCCACGCCGAAGAGGCGGAAACACACCGCCAGGAACAACGGATAGCCCGGCAGCCGCATCAATGAAGGCTGCAGCGTATTGGCGTTGCCGGGCAGGGCATAGCGGCCGTGCAGAAGCAGGTTCTTCGCCAGCTCTCCGTAGGTCAGCGTGTCTCCGTTGGCCTGGAAGAACTCCTTCAGCATCCACAGCCTGAGCCCCAGCCCGGCCGCCAGCGCCGCGCCGTATGCGGCCGCTCTGCGCGCATTTTTGCCTCTCCGTGCCTCTATATTCGGAGCGGCGATCGACCGGTCTTCGGGGGCGCCCTGCATACGGTAGGTCATGTATAGCGTAGACTGTTTATGGCGTTTCCAGAATATCCGCGCTCCCAACCGCGGTTCCGGGACCCCGACTCCAGTCCTTCGCGTGCGCGGGTCGATTTGAAAGTAGGATGCAAAGAACAGCGAAAGGCCGGCGCGCTCTGCCAGTCTGCGATCTCTGCCGGCCTCCCCGCAATGCATGCTCCCCGGGGGAGTTCCTGCTGTTTTTTGGTGGCGGGGCTTCAGGTCCTGGTTGCTGCGGGTTAAGATGAATTCACATTTCATGCCTTTTTGCTACGCTCCGGGTGAATTCAAGGAATATTGCGGCCGATGAGACCGGGAACCGACGATCGCCAGATCTTTTACGATCCCCAGCGCAAGCGCTGGAAGCGCCTGCGCCGCGTAATCGACGCAGCCGCCGTCCTTTTTACGTTTGTCATGGCCGTCTTCATCTTCAACGTGCTGCACAACCAGCACCTGCCCGAGCTGCTGCTGCCCATTCCCAAGCACAACTACAAGGCCCTGCCCGACCGCGCGCCCCTGCTCGAAATCCGGGCCAAGCATCCTCTCCGGCGCAAGGACAAACGCAAGCCGTCGGACATTCCTCTCAACACCGGCGAGGGCCTCCGCGCCGCCTACTACGTCCAGGACGACGCCGCCAGCTTCTCCTCGCTCAAAGAGCATATCCACGACATCGACCTCCTCTTTCCGCAGTGGCTTCACGTCGACTCGCCCGGCGGCACGCTCATGATGATGAGCAGCGACAACCTGCGCGAGTTCCCGGTCATCGAGGGAAGCACCGTCCACGACCCCGACTATCAGAACCGCGTCAAGAACGTCATCCAGGCTGCCCGCGAAAACACCGAGATCTTCCCCCACGTCAACAACTACAACCCGCACACGCAGAGCTGGGACAGCGGCGTGGGCGACGTTCTTCAGGATGACGACAAGAGCGCCGCCCTGCGCGAGCAGCTTATGCGCTTCCTCACCGCCTATCCGGCCTATCACGGCCTCTCGCTCGACTTCGAGAGCCTCTCCGACGACGCCGACCCCGCCTATCTCAGCTTCATCCAGCAGCTCTATGCGGAGATGCACCCTCGCAACCTCCGCCTCTACGTCAACGTCGCCGCCTCCACCAGCGCCAGCGACCTCAAAACCATCGCCGCCAACTCCGACGGCGTCATCCTCATGAACTACGACCAGCACCAGGACACCAGCGACCCCGGACCCGTGGCCGCCCAGGACTGGTTCGTCCAGAACCTCATCCGCGTGCTCAAGAGCGTGCCCAAGCGCAAGCTCATCTGCGCCATCGGCAACTACGGCTACGACTGGACCCTCTCCATCCCCAATCCCAGAAGCCGCCACCATCGCAAGCCCGAAGTCGTCGACACCGAGGATCTCTCCGTCTCCGAAGCCTGGCAGGAGGCTTCCGACGCCGACGCCGACCTCGATCTCGACGAAGACTCCCTCAACCCGCACTTCGAGTACATCGACGAGGACAATAACCAGCGCCACGTGGTCTGGTTCCTCGACGGCGTCACCGTCCTCAACGAGATGCGTGCCGCCCGCGAGCTGGGCCTGGAGACCTTCGCGCTCTGGCGGCTCGGCGAAGAAGACAGCTCTCTCTGGAATATCTGGGACCGCCCCATGGCCCCCGATGCCGATAACGAGTTGGGCTCCGTCCAGCCCGGCCACGACGTCGATACCGAGGGCGCCGGCGACATCATGCGGGTGGTCGGCCTGCCTCATCCCGGCAAGCGCACCGTCACCGTCGACACCGACGATCCCAATCCCAGCACCCGGCTCATCGTCGATGAGCACATGGATGTCTATCCCCAGACCTACACCATCCAGGAGTACGGCTACCGCCCCCACGAGGTCTCGCTCTCCTTCGACGACGGTCCCGACCCCCGCTGGACCCCCAAAATCCTCGATATCCTCGAGCGCTACAACGTCAAAGGCACCTTCTTCATGATCGGCGACGAGGCCGCCGAGAACGTCGGCATCATGAAGCGCGTCTACCGCGACGGGGACGAGATCGGCGACCACACCTGGACCCACCCCGACATCAGCGAAATCCCCAACCGCCAGCTCGAGCTCGAGGTCAACCTCACCGAGCGCCTCTTCGCCAGCAAGCTCGGCGTCGAGTCTCTCTACTTCCGCCCCCCCTACGACATCGACGAGGAGCCCGACACCGACGACGAAGCCGCCCCCGTCGTCCAGGTCCAGAAGATGGGCCTCACCATCATCGGCAACAAGATCGACACCGACGACTGGAACGAGCACCCCCACAAGTCTCCCCAGGAGATCACCGACTCGGTCCTCACCCAGTTGCGGATCATGAAGACCAAGCCCCAGTTCCAGGGCTCCATCATCCTCATGCACGACGGCGGCGGCAATCGCCAGGCCACCATCGACGCCCTGCCCCTGCTCATCACCACCCTGCGCGCCCATGGCTACAAGTTCGTTCCCGTCTCCGCCCTCATGGGCAAGACCTTCGCGCAGGTGATGCCCCGGCTGACCTTCCATCAGCTTCTCCGCGCCATTCCCGACTCCATCGCCTTCTCCAGCGTCGCCATCGTCGAAAAGTTCATCTTCTGGGTCTTCTTCCTCGGCGACATCCTGATGAGCGTGCGTTTCCTCTTCATCGGCGTTCTGGCCATGGTCGACCGCCTCCACAAGCGCCGCCTGCAAGCCACCGCGGCCTTCTGCCCCCGCGTCGCCGTCCTCATCCCCGCCTTCAACGAAGAAGCCGTCATCGTCCGCACCATCCGCTCCGTCCTCAACTCCGACTACCGGAACCTCCACGTCATCGTCATCGACGACGGCTCCAAGGACCGCACCGCCGAAGTCGCCCGCGAGGCCTATGCCGCCGAGATCGCCGCCGGCCGCGTCATGGTCCTGCGCAAGCGCAACGAGGGCAAGGCCGCCGCCCTCAACTATGGCCTCGAGTTCGTCAAGGAAGAGATTTATGTCGGCATCGACGCCGACACCGTCATCGCCGCCGACGCCATCTCCAAGCTCATCCCCCACTTCCAGGACTCCCGAATCGGCGCCATGGCCGGCAACGCCAAGGTCGGCAACCGCGTCAACCTCTGGACCCGCTGGCAGGCCCTCGAGTACATCACCAGCCAGAACTTCGAGCGCCGCGCCCTCGACCTCTTCCACGTCGTCACCGTCGTCCCCGGTGCCATCGGCGCCTGGCGCACGGCGCCCGTCAAGGCCGTCGGCGGCTACCCCCTCGACACCGTCGCCGAAGACGCCGACCTCACCATGCACCTGCTCGAAGACGGCTACAAAGTCGACTACGAGGACCGCGCCCTCGCCTTCACCGAGGCCCCCATCAACGCCAAAGGCCTTATGCGCCAGCGCTTCCGCTGGTCCTTCGGCACCCTCCAGGCCGTCTGGAAGCACCGCGCCGCCTTCGTGCGCAACCGGGCCATGGGCCTCTTCGCCCTGCCCAACATCCTCATCTTCCAGATGCTCCTGCCCCTGGTCTCACCCTTTATCGACATCATGTTTCTGGCCGGCGTGGCCAACTACTTCGTCGACCGCTACTACCACCCCGAGGCCGCCTCTGCCGCCGGCCTTATGAAGCTGGTCGCCTACTTCCTCGCCTTCCTCGTCATCGACTTCCTCACCTCCTCGGTCGCCTTCAGCCTGGAGCGCCGCCACCCCGCCTGCAAGGGCGATGTCTGGCTCCTCTTCCACATCTGGCTGCAGCGCTTCGCCTACCGCCAGCTCTTCTCACTCGTCCTCGCCAAAACCCTCCTCCGCGCCATCGACGGCAAGCCCTTCAACTGGGAGAAGCTTGAGCGCACCGCCAAGATGAGCAAGGCAACCGAGGTCCTCACCGAGATGTCGCAGTAAACCCCGCGCCGACGCCATAAAATGGTTCGGCGGGGGCGATTCCCTTGCGCGTTCGACAAATCCTGGTCCGCACTCTTGCGTTGGCCGCCGTTGCGCTGGCCATGCTCTGGCCGGCATTCCTCAACCGCGGCCCCTTCTTTAACCCCGACACCCGGGGCTACCTGCGTGGCGCCGACGCCGCCATCCACAAGCTCACCGGCCGTGGAACCGTCTGGCCCGTCGCCGTCTCATCCTCAACTCCCGCCCAGCCCCATGCAGACGCGCCCCGCCCGCTCGCCCAGGCCGGCCAGAAAGGCATCCTCCTCGGCCGCTCGCCCTTTTACGGTCTTCTGCTCGCCATCGGCGCTCTCGACGGCCGCTTCTGGCTCACGCTCTACCTGCAGGCCTGCGCCGTGCTGCTCGCCCTCGCGCTCACCCTCCGCGCCTTCGCCATCCCCGTCTGGCCTGGCCTCGCCTGGGCCGGCCTCGCCCTCTGCCTCGTTCCCGCGCTCCCCTTCTACGTCTGCTATCTGCTCCCCTACCTCTTCGCCGGCATCGCCATCCTCGCCTGCGCGGTTCTTGTCTCCACGCGCCGGCGCCTCCCCACGCCCGATCTCGCACTCTGGTTCCTTCTCCTCGCCGCCTCCACGCTCTTTCACGACTCCTGCACCCTCATCGCCGCCGCGTTTCTCCTGCTCGCCGCGCTACGCAACCTCGCCCGTCCATTCCGCCAAAATGGCGCCCGCCAAAACGGCGCCCGCCAAAACGGGGCCCCGCCCAGCTTGCGCAACTGGTCCAACTGGCCCGGCCTCGCCGTCATTCTTCTTTCTCTCGTGACCGCCTTCGCCGGCCAGGCCCTGGTCGTCCACGGCGCAACCCGCGTCACCGGCCAGCCCCCGGTGCGTCTCCCATTCCTCTCCGCCCGCCTCGTCGCCGACGGCCCCGGCGCGCGCTACCTCCGCGCCGCCTGCCCCTCCAGCGGCTTCGCCCTCTGCGCTTATGTGCAGGAGTTCCCGCTCGGCGACGCCGAGTTCCTCTTCGGCAACCAGCCCGGCCGCTCCGTCTTCGCAACCGCCTCCAACGCCCGGCGCCGCGCCTTAAGCGATGAACAGTTCCGCTTCTTCCTCGCCGTCCTCCGCTACGATCCCGCCGCCGTCACGGGCGACGCTCTCCTTGCCACCGTCCTCCAGCTCGCCGACTTCCGCCTCATCACCTTCAACTACGACCCCGGCATGAGATCGCAGATGGCCAGCCGCTTTCCGCCCTCCGTTGTCGCCCGCATAGACGCGTCCCGCGCCTGGCGCGGCGCCATCCCCGCCGCGTCCCTCTCGGTCCTTCTCTACGCCGAAGTTCTGGTGCCTCTCGCCTGGACCCTGGTCGTCCTCTTCCGAAGACGCTCGGATCAAGCCATCCCCGCCGAGCTCAAATCCCTCTTCCTCTGGCTCCTCGCCGGCATCGTCATCAACGCCTTCGTCTGCGGCGCGCTTTCCGCCATCGACCCCCGCTACCAGGCCCGCGTCATCTGGCTCGTCCCTTTCGCCGCGCTGCTGGTCCGCCTTCGATTGCCGGATACGAGACTGCACGCCGACGGTCTCGTCTCCGCGCCGCCCTTTCGCACGATGTCATCCTGGAGGAACGCAGCGACGAAAGCTCTGCGGGTGCTTCTCGGGAATTGTCCGGTCGCCGCGTCATTCCTGGGGTATAGCGGTTCTCCAACTGATGTGGAGCGAAGGGCTGGTGTGGAGCGAAGGGCGATCGCCAAGTGGCTCTTTCATGAAGAAAAAGCCACCTCGAGCAACGCCACAAACGCCACATAGCAATTGGAGAACCGCCTTAATCTCCGTTTAGCCGGCGCGGAACCCACCAAGTACACACGCGATTCGATGGGTTGCACGATCCCCGCAAACCAACACCAACGATCGTGCCTCTCCACTATCCTTCATCAGGCACATGCTGCCGGACCATGAAGCGCCATTCCAACCCTATGGCGGCTTCTTGTATGCCTTGTACCACCAACGTGCCATTTATTCCACATCAGAATGGCCGTAAGTATGGAGGTACAGCGACACTTTCTGCACGACGTCGTGTTTGAGAAAGTAACTCGGCCAGGAAGGAGGGCACATGAGCATCGAAGGAATCACGTTCTGTGATCTCTGCGGTGAGGCGATCTTCCTCGATGATCTCGCTCCCGTCACGATCGAGAAGGAGGGCCGTCCTCAACGCTTCCATTTCCACAACAGACATAGTGAAGACTGTCTTGCTAAGGAGCTTTCTTTATTGGAAACCGAACTGGCTGCGGTATAGGATGACGACTGTTTCACCGTCGATCGCCCATGTGCAGCTTCGATAAGTAGTCGCACTCTCAAATGGCCGTTCAACGTGCCCTCAACCTATCCCGCACGCCCAAAGAACAGCCCGCTTGAGGATTGCGATCGAATAACCGGCAATCGTCAATAGTCAGATTGCTACTTGATCATTATTCTTCCCGTTCGAGCGCCTTCAGCCTCGCACCAGCCCCAGTTCCCGCAGCACAAACGCATAATCGAGCGCGATCTCTTTCAGATAGTCGTACCGTCCGCTCGCCCCTCCATGTCCCGCCTGCATATTCGTTACCAAGAGCAGCGGATGGGCGTCCGTCTTCAGCGTCCGCAGCTTCGCCACATACTTCGCCGGCTCCCAGTACATCACCTGGCTGTCGTGGAGGGAAGTCTTCACTAACATCGCCGGGTAACTCGCCGCCTTCAAGTTATCGTAGGGCGAATAACTCAACATATAGCTAAAGTAGTTCTCCTGGTTCGGGTCGCCCCACTCCTCGTACTCGGGCACCGTCAAGGGAAGCGAAGCATCCAGCATCGTATTCATCACATCCACGAACGGCACGTGCGAAACCACGGCCCGGAACAGCTCCGGCCGCATATTCGTCACCGCGCCCATCAACAGCCCGCCCGCCGATCCGCCTTCGATCGCCACGCGGCCCGCATCGCCGTACCCGCTCGCCGTCAGGTACTCCACGCAGGCAATGAAATCGGTGAACGTGTTCCGCTTCACCAGCATCTTTCCCGCGTCGTGCCACGGCTTGCCCAGGTCGCCCCCGCCGCGGATGTGCGCATAGGCCATCACCACGCCGCGGTCGAGCAAACTCAGCCGGTTTGAGTTGAACCCCAGCGGCAGCGAGTACCCATACGACCCGTACCCGTAAACATAGAGCGGATTCTTCCCCTCCTCCCGCTTGTCCTTCCGGTAGACAATCGACACCGGAACCCGCACCCCGTCCGCCGCCGTCGCGTGCACCCGTTCGCTCGCATACAGTTCGCGGTCAAACCCACCCGGAACCTCCACCTGTTTCAGCAGCGTCGACGCGCCGGTAGCCACGTCATATTCGTACACCGAGCTCGGCGTTACCAGCGACTGGTAGGCGTAGCGGTACTTCTTCGCATCGAAGATCCGGTTCACATGCGGATAGGCGCTATAGGCCGGCTCCGGAAAGGCAATCTCGCCCGCCGGCACCGCCTCCGCGCCCTCGCCGTTGAAGCTCCACATCCGCAGCCGCGGCAGCCCATCCTCCCGCTCGCAGGCCACAAAGAACCCCTGAAACAGGTCCACATCTTCGAGCATCACCTCATCGCGGTGCGGAATCAGCTCCGTCCAGTTCTCCCGCCCCGGCGCGGAAACCGGCGCCGTCACCAGCCGGAAGTTCCGCCCCCGGTCGTTGGTGCGGATGAACCACAACCCGCTGCGGTGGTCGATCGCGTACTCATGCTCATCTTCCCGCGCCGCAATCAATGCGAACTTGCCTTCGGGCTCATCCGCCTTCAGCGCCCATGACTCCGTCGTCGTGTGGCTCGCCGACTCCAGCACCAGGTAGATCCCATCTCGCGTCCGCCCCGCCGCCACATTGAACCGCTCGTCGTCGTCCTCATAGACCAGAACCGCTCCGGCAAGCTCCCGGTCCGCGGCCTTCCAAAGCTGGTATTGCCGCTTCTGCTCCTCATCCTCGACCGTATAGAACAGCGTGGTGTTATCCGCGGCCCACGCCACCGATCCCACCCGCTCGACTGTGCCCGCGAGCGTCTCGCCCGTCTCCAGGTCCTTGATGTGCAGCGCGTACTGCCGGAACCCTTTCGTGTCGGTCGTATACGCCAGCCACCGCCCATCGTCCGTCACGTCCATGGCGCCGATGGCAAAGAACGCGTGTCCTTCCGCCAGCCTGTTGCCGTCCAGGATTACCTCTTCAGCCGCCGCGGCGCCGGGCGCCGTTTCATCCCCGCGCTTCCGGCAATGGATCGCGTACTGCAACCCCTCCTCGGTTCTGTTGTAGTACCACCACGCGCCGTCCCGGTAAGGGACCGAGACATCGGTCTGCTTGATGTGGCTGAGCATCTCGCCGTAAAGCTCCTCGCGCAGCCCGGCCAGCGGCGCCAGCACGGCTTCCGCGTAAGCATTCTCAGCTTCGAGATACGCCGACACCTCCGGCTTCTCTTTCTGGCGCAGCCATGCGTAGTCGTCCGCGAGGACAACCCCGTGTAAAGCCGTCTCGGTATGTTCTCTTCGCGCAACAGGAGGTTGGGGAATTGGATTGTCACTCATTTCTATCTCAGTGTATTTGAGCCCGCGCTGCGGGCGTCCGCTGTTCTTCTGGCCGCCTGGTACCCCATGCGGCCTGCATACCGCTGTTTCCGTCAAAGCCGTCTCCGGGAACCATCCTGCGCCCGCCCGCGTACAATGAGACAGAATGAAAGGGTTTCGTAGCAAGTCTCTGATGGCCTTTCCGCTGCTGCTGGCCGCGGCTTTTGCCCTCCTCGCACTTCCATCGCCGGCCCAGAGCGTCGCCAGCCTCCCCAAACCCACCGACTACGTCAGCGACTTCGCCCACGTCCTCTCGCCGGCAACCATCGCCCAGCTCGACAGCATCTCGAGCCAGCTCGACCACACCAAGGCCAACGCCCAGATGGCCATCGTCACCGTCAACACCCTCGACGGCGACGACATCGACGACTACGCCGACGACCTCGAAACCAAGTGGAAGATGGGCAAAAAGGGCTCCGACCGCGGCGTCCTCGTCCTCGTCGCCGTCAAGGACCACAAGTACAAGATCGAGGACGGCTACGGCCTCGAAGGCATCCTCAACGATGCCAAGATCGGCGACATCGGCCGCACCATGATCCCCGACCTGCGCGCCGGCGACTATGACGGCGCCATCACCCTCGCCGTCAGCCAGATCGCCCAGGACATCGCCGCCGACGCCGGCGTCACCCTCGACAGCAACGCCGCCGTGCCCGTCCCGGCCGTCGAGCCGGTCCATCACTCCAGCGTCATCGGCAAGCTCATCCTGCTCATCATCATCCTCGTCTTCTTCGGCGGTTTCTCCATCATCCGCATGTTGTTCGGCTGGGGCCTCTTCTTCGGCGGCTGGGGCGGCGGCGGTCCGTGGATGGGCGGCGGGGGCGGAGGAGGCAGCGGTTTTGGCGGTGGTGGTGGCGATGGCTTCGGCGGCTTCGGCGGCGGCAGCTTCGGCGGCGGCGGAGCCGGCGGCAGCTGGTAGAGCTTTTCAACGCACAATGCGGCTCCCTCGAGCGGAGCCCGAAGGAGAATCGAAAACTATGAGCCGTGGATTTGGAGCGCTTCTCGCCGTCGTCGGCGTCTTGGTCCTGGTCGTCCTCATGATCTTTGGCAGCTATGTCAGCGCCCAAAGGCAGATGGTGGCCAAGGACCAGGCGGTCAAGAGTACGTGGTCCGAGGTGGACGTCCAGCTGGAGCGCCGCGCCGACCTGATCCCCAATCTCGTTGAGACCGTCAAGGGATTCACCAAGGAGGAGAGCAGCGTCTATGGCGAGATCGCCCAGGCCCGCGAAGGCCTGATGAACGCCCAGACCCCCCAGGCCAAGATCGCCGCCAACGGCCAGCTCGACGGCGCTATGGTCAAGTTCCTCGCCCTTACGGAGAATTACCCCCAGCTCCGCTCCAGCGAGCAGTTCATGCGCCTCCAGGACGAGCTTGCCGGCACCGAAAACCGCATCGCCGTCGCCCGCAAGCGTTATAACGACGCCATCCAGGACTACAACACCTTCATCCTGCAGTTCCCCAACAGCATCTGGGCCGGCGTGGCCGGCTTCCACCAGAACCCCGCCTACTTCACGGCCAGCCCTGCCTCCCAGGCCGTCCCCAACGTCAAGTTCTGAGCGCCCTCCGGCCGTGCGACGCCCCTGAGCCCATGCAAAAAAGGCCATTCCGCACCGCGGAATGGCCTTTTTCATCGAACTTTCAGCATGCCCCGTTGCCCTCTTACTTGTACGACCCGATCGCCGACGCCTCGTCGTCGTAGATATCGAACACTGTGTAAAGCTTCGTCAGCTGCAGCAGGTCGTGCACCTTCTTGGTCAGGTTCAGGAGCTTCAGTTTGGCCTCCTGGTTCCGGGCCGTCGTGTACGCGCTCACCAGCTCGCCAAGACCCGAGCTGTCGATATAGTTCACATCTCCCAGATTGAGCAGAATGCTCTTCTGACCCTTCCCGATCAGGTCGCGGATGGCATCGCGCAACTGCACACTGCCCTCGCCAAGAGTGATCCGCCCGCCCAGGTCCAGAACGGTTACACCGTCCACCTCACGCGAAGCAATTGTAAGTGCCACGGAAACTTCCTCCTTTTGGGGTAATACCGTTATAGCATCCTGCCGGGCCGCGCCGGTGGGAAAATCCCCCGCTCGCGGCGTCCTGCCGCAAGCAGCGATCAGCCCCCTTCGGCCGCCCGCGCAGTTGCTTTATGTTTTGGTGCCAGCCGAGGCCAAACGTTTCACCAACGTCAACTCGGTGCCAGGATGCAGTTGTCGAAAGTGTACCTCATCCATGAACGACCGCATCAGAAAGATTCCCCGTCCCGTCCCTCGCAGCAGGTTCTCCGGCGCCAGCGGATCGGGCAGCGTCTCCGGATCCAGTCCCGCTCCCTGGTCGGCGATGGTAAACACCAGCTCCGCGCCCGTATTCTCCAGGCTCACCCGGATGTGCTTGGTGGAATCGTATTCATTCCCGTGCAGCACGGCGTTCACCGCAGCCTCCCGCACCGCCATCGTGATGTGGAAGCGCTGGTCCTCGTCCACACCGGCCTCTTCGGCCAGCTTGTCCGCGGCGGCTTCCACCTCGCTCACGCTCTCCATCGTGGAGTTCAGCGTAAAACAGCGCCGGCCTGTCTTCGGTGCGCTCAAATCGTCTGGAACCACCCCGCGGAGTCGGTCGCGCGAACACGCATCTCTGCTGTCCACCTCAGCCCTCGCCAACCTGCTCGCAGTTTCTTCGCTCAAATCCGTTTGTGTCAAGCACGAACCGCTCCGTCGCCTGAATCGAATCGATCTCCCCAAAGAACCCGCCGCGTCTCTTTCCAGCGCGCAAAGGCGGCCTGGGCAGTCTACACTCTCTTCATGCAGCCCCGCACGTCCACGCGCGTCAGCCTCACCGCGCTTCTCGGCACGCCCGTCACGGACGCCAAGGGCCATCTCCGCGGCCGCCTCAAAGACATCGCCGTCGCCACCGGCCCCGACGCCGGCAAGGTGGCGGGCCTCGTTCTCAAAACCCGCGCCGGCCTGTCGCTGGTCCCTTCGCAGGACGTGATGGAGACTCCCGCCGGCACCCTCGAGCTGCGTTCCGCCGGCGACCTGCGCCCCCTCAACGACCAGGGCAACTACCTCTACCTGCAGCAGGACCTCGTCGACCGCCAGATCATCGACGTGCACGGCCGCAAGGTGGTCCGCGCCAACGACGTCGATCTCGAGTGGCTCGGCCACGGCGCCGCCCACCTGCTCCGCGTTGCCGAGGTCGAAGTCGGCCTGCGCGGCGCCTTCCGCCGCATCTTCAAAGGCGTTCTTCCCCGCGCCCGCCTCGAATCCCTCTCCCGCCGGTTCGGCGCCCGCGCCATCCCCTGGCAGTTCGTCGACGTTATCGAGGTCGACCCCGCTCGCCGCGTCAAGCTGCGCATCGAGTACGAGCGCCTCGCCGAGATGCACCCCTCCGACCTTGCCGAGATCCTCGAAGACCTCGCCCCCGCCGAGCGCGAGGCCGTCTTCACCGCCCTCGACGAAGAAGTCGCCGCCGAGGCCCTCGAAGAGGTCGATCCCAAGCTGCAAAAATCCCTCCTCGAAACCCTCGACGAGGAGAAGGCCGCCGACATCGTCGAGGAGATGGACCCCGGCGCCGCCGCCGACCTGCTCGCCGAGCTCTCCGAGGAGCAGTCCGACGCCATCCTCGAAGAGATGGAGCCCGAGGAGCGCCACGAGGTCGAGGAGCTCCTCGAGTTCGACGAGCGCACGGCCGCCGGCTGCATGACCACCGACTTCATCCATCTCGGCATGGAAGCCACCGTGGCCCACGCCGTCCAGGCCCTCCGCAGCTTCGACGGCGACCCGGAGAGCGTCTCGGAGGTCTATCTTCTCGACGAGAAGCGCGTCCTCCGCGGCTCTATTCCCCTCGCGCGCCTCGTCATGGCCCAGCCTGAAACCCGCCTCGCCGTCCTCGCCGAGCCCCGCGTCCTCTCCTGCCCTGCCGGCCTCCATCAGAATGAGCTGGCCGAGATGTTCGACAAGTACAACCTCCGCGCCCTGCCGGTCGTCGATCCCCAGGGACGCATGGTCGGCGTTGTCCAGGCCGATCAGGTCATCAGCTTCCTCCGCGAAAAGATATAAGTCCCGCCCATCCCCCATCCGCTCAAGGCCTTACCCTTCAAGGATCAGCCCTGTGCACCGAATCGGTTATATCGATACGGTTTGAACCGGACTACACTCGGGTTAATTGCTGGCAGCGCGAACCTCGCGATGCGCGTCGCATCGTCTGCCGTCTACATGCGCCCATCGGGCCCGCGCCGCTTTCCAACCGAGCTTTTATCCGGTTCAGCCGCGAGCTCGCAGAAGGCAGTTTTCCGCCTCCCACAATCCAACCGGTCGAGGTGCAAGAATGTCCGAGCCCGTCAGTCAATGGCAGCCTGTTAATCAATGGCAGCCCGTCACCGAGCAATACAAAGAGATCCTGACCCAGCAAACCGGCGAAGAGCCTTCGCTCGAGAATGTCCTCAAGCAGACCCGGCCCACCCCCATCGGCGTCATCACCCGCAAAGTTCCCATCTTCATCACCTGCATCACCTGGTATTACATCCTCCGCTCCGCCTTCTACGCCATCCTCCTGCTGATCGTCGTCGGATTTCCCGACTCCTCTGCCACCGGCTGGATCACCATCCTCGTCATGCGATTCTTCCGCGTTCCCGGCGGAGTGCAATGGAGCGACTTCGTCCAACCCCAGGCCATGGTCGCCTTCGCACTGGTCCTCCTCGTCGCCTCCACCGGATTCGTAGCCTACAAATGGGTAGTCCGCTCCTGGAGGGCCCGCTGGTTCACCATGTGCTACGCGGGCCTCTTCGCCGTCCGCATCCTCATTCACTACTTTCTCGGCGCAAACCCGGGCAGCTTGGCCTTCCTTGGCTCCTTCATGGGTTTCGCGGGCGGCCAGGACAGTCAGATCGCGCCGGGCGCCTCGTCCCTCATGGTCCTCTCCCTTACCTTCAACGTGTTCATCTTTTGCTATCTTGCCTTCTGGCCGGGCGTTTCGGAACTGTTCAAAGAGTAGTCGCCGCCGCGCAGATCATTGCCAGCCGCGCCCATCGACAGGGCCGCGCAACGGCCACCGCACCCTCCGCATCCATTCCCGTTCGCGCTCGCGGCCGCCCTCCCGCGCGCCCTCACAATCCTCCCGCGGCGGCTCTTCGCCCAATCCCCCCAACCCTGTTATGGTCAGTGAGGAACCTGCATGAATCCACCCTAGGAAACCGCACCGATGTGGAAGCGTTGGCGAACCCGGATACTGCTGTTTCTGGCCGTCCTCGGCCCCGGTATCATCACCGCCAACGTCGATAACGACTCCGGCGGCATCCTCACCTACTCCCAGGCCGGCGCCCAGTTCGGCTACACCCTCCTCTGGCTTCTCGTCCCCGTCACCCTCGCCCTCATCGTCGTGCAGGAGATGTGCGCCCGCATGGGCGTGGTCACCGGCAAAGGCTTAAGCGACCTCATCCGCGAGGAGTTCGGCCTCCGCATCACCTTCGTCCTCATGGTGCTGCTGGTCGTCGTCAACTACACCAACGTCGTCACCGAGTTCATCGGCATCGCCGGCTCCCTCCACCTCTTCCACGTCTCCCGCTTCATCTCCGTCCCCGTCTGCGCCATCCTCGTCTGGCTCCTCATCTTTCGCGGCGACTACAAGAGCACCGAGAAGATCTTCCTCGTCGCCTCGCTCGTCTACATCGCCTACATCTTTGCCGGCGTCCTCTCCGAACCCAACTGGCGCCAGGCGCTCCTGGCCTCCGTGCGGCTGCCCGCCGGCTCCGCCTGGCGCAGCAAGGACTACACCTATATGGCCATCGGCGTGGTCGGCACCACCATCGCCCCCTGGATGCAGTTCTACCTGCAGTCGTCCATCGTGGAAAAAGGGGTGCGCGTCCGCGACTACGCCGGCTCCGTGATCGACGTCATCGTGGGCTGCTTTTTCACCGACATCATCGCCTGGTTCATCGTCGTCGCCTGCGCGGCCACCCTCTTCGTCCACGGCATGGGCGCCATCCAGATCCCTTCGGACGCGGCCGAAGCCATGCGCCCCCTGGCCGGCGACTACGCCTTCGTCCTCTTCGCCTTCGGTCTCTTCAACGCCTCGCTCTTCGCGGCATCGATCCTGCCGCTCTCTACCGCCTACACGGTCTGCGAGGGCCTCGGCGTCGAATCCGGCGTCGACAAATCCTTCCGCGAAGCTCCCTTCTTCTACTGGCTCTATGGCCTGCTCATCGCCGGCGGCGCGCTCACCGTCCTGTTGCTGCCCAACTCTCAGCTCATCAACTTCGCCATCCTCTCGCAGGTCCTCAATGGCGTCCTTCTGCCCGTCGTCATCATCCTCATGCTTCTGCTCATCAACCGCCATGACCTCATGGGCGACCACAAGAACTCGCGCCTCTGGAATCTCATCGCCTGGATCACCAGCATCGTGGTCATCGTCCTTACGCTGGCCATGCTCTGGGGCATGGTTCCCGGCCACTGACGCGATCCACCACGGCCCCCCTTGACGCGCTGTCCTCCTGAGGCGCGCAGCGTCGAAGGATCTGCGGCCGCCTTTCCGGAACTGCCCAATCGCCGCCCCTTTCTGAGGGAATCCCCGTATAGCCGGTCCGAATCGGGAGTCCCGATGCAGTCCCGTCTGGCTTCGAGGCTTCTACGCGGGATATGCTGAATCAGCAGCGAATCAACCCCGCGAATTCAGATTTGGTAAGGGCATTTCCCACCGCGCTTCGAGACGACGCCCTCAAGTCCGTTGCCGCGCTGCCGGAGACTTCTCAGTTTGCATACAGCTTTTCCGTCCAGATCGGCGATGAGGCCGTTTGGATCCCGTACAGGATTTACCACGATCCAACAAGCATTGATTCGGGCCGCTTCACCAGAATCCAAAACGAATGGCTTGCGTGCCTGATGACCAGACATTACAACGGCCTTGTCCGCGAAAAGTACCTGCTCAGAATCGTCGATTGCCGACACGCATGTATCGCCACCTGGAGCATTTTCGCTTCACTTATCAACATTGCCGCATTCTTCAAGGTGGCCTTTTCTTAAGGAAAAAGCCACTCGGCAGTACTGGCTCTGTAAGCAGTAGAAGCGAAAATGCTGTAGCGGGAACCCGTCCGATCCAGCCCGCATGCGCTAACCACGGCTCGCGACCGAACAACAATCTCGAATCCAACCCGTCTCTTCGCGCCTTAAACCCCGTACCGGTTCAGCAGGTACAGCATCACGCTGCCCCCATAGGGCCGTGTCTGGAACCTGCGCTCCGTGCCGCCGGGCTTCAGGTAGTAATAGAACGGAGTAGAAGCTACCCTGGGGAACATGGTCTTCATGAAAGCCTGGCAGGCTCCGCAGGGGGCCCGCTCCGTGAAGACCTGCGCAATCCGCGTCGAGCCGCTGGCAATGTCGGGACGGCGGTAAATCTCGGCGACCACGTTCACTTCGGAGTGGATGCCGCTGTTGGTGGGGAAGGCCAGCGCATCCTTCTTCGCCTCGCGCGCCGTCATGCCTTTGTCCCTGCGCAGTTTCACCGCCTTCTTGAATCCGGCCTCGTCCGAGTCGTTCTCGCGCGGGTAGTACTCCACCGAGTTGTCCTTGTGCACCAGCTTCCACACGGTGATGTTGCGGAAGAAGTCCTCCGGCTTCATCAACTGGTGGTCCATGCGGTACTGCAAGGCCCCGGCCAGAAGCTGAGGATCGCACACCGCACTCTCGTCTCCATCGCGGTAGAGATAGGTGACCAGGGGTCGTTTGGGGGTGCTCATTGCACAAGGCTCCGGGAGGCACGATCGAAGCTACGGCGTCGGGGTTAATCGTACAGCGGCCGAGATCAACAACACATGGATCTTTGGATGTTTGTTACACCACAAACCCCCAAGCGCGCCAGGTCTCGCTTCGGAGACCTGGGAGAGCGAAGCATCACGCCGGGCAGCAGCATTCAACTGGAGCGCACGCGAGGATTCTGCCCTTATCCCGCCATCTTCGGATCCGGCCCGTACTGGTTGTTGCCGCGCGTGCCGTCCAGCGCCAACAGCACCAGCAGCGCGATGTTGACCACCGGCACAATCCCCAGCAACAGCAGCCACGCCGTCTTGTTTGTGTCGTGCAGCCGCCGCGCCCCGCATGAAATGCTTGGAACCAGCACAGCCAGTGCGTACGCAAAGTAGAGGAAATAGCACAGCGCCCCGATACCCGGCTGATGGATCAGCGCGAACATCGTCCCGGCCAGGTAGAGCACGATAAACACAACCACGTTGATCAGCGCAAAAATCCAGTATTCCATCCGCCGCGACCGGCCGCCGAACTCGGCGAATCGCTGCCATGCCAGCAGATACCATTTCATGGGTAGTTCCCCCGTCCCAGCCTCCCGCCGAATCCCGGCGGCGCAAGGAAACCGAGCCTTCGGTTTCGCGAGAGAGCGTGGCAATTTCGGTTGGCTTGGATGCCGCCCCAAGCATACACCTTTTCCAATAGCGCCGCACCCGCGCGCAGCCGGGGCCAACCCCACCCAGGCGCCCAAAAGCTGAAAGCTGTGAACTGATCCCTGATCCCTGTCTCTACAGCAGCTTGCCTGCCGCCAGCTCCCGGATCAGCCCCCGGTCGGCCGCCAGAAAGTCGTACTCCGGCAGCTCCTCGAGCTTTACCCACCGCACCTGGTTGAAGATCCGGTTCTCGATCTCCCCCGAGAACTCGTGGACCGCGAAGAACTGCAGGTCCACCGCGCCGCCGTGCCGGTAGTTGTGCCGGATGCGCGTCACTGGCGCCCCGATCGCCGCCTGAATCCCCAGCTCCTCGTCCAGTTCGCGCGCCAGCGCCTGCTCCGGGCTTTCTCCGGCCTCGATCTTGCCCCCCGGAAACTCCCACTGGAGCGCCATGGGCTGGTCCGGCCGCCGCTGCCCGATCAGCACCTCTCCATGGCGAACGATCAGCGCCGCCGCCACAAAGCGCAGCGCCGGGCCGGCCGGCCGGGGAGTCGATGAGGTCCGTGCGTCGTCCACAGCCCTAGTGTAAACCTGCTGAAAAGCATAAAGATAGCGGCAAATTCCCCTGCCGCATCAGGCCCGTCACCTGTCCCCGGCCGGGACCCGAACACGCGCCCGGGCCGTTACTCCCCGTCGACCGCCGCGGCCACTCCCTCGGCCGCCGCCGGCCGAAAGTACCCCCATCCATGCCGCGCCGCCGCGTCCAGCAGCGCCGGCGACGGGTTCACCGGATACGCCTTGCGCGCCATCTCCAGCATCGCCAGGTCGTGCATCGAGTTCCCGAACACCGCGTCCGGAGCCTCGAGCCCCACCCGCCGCAACGCCTTCGCCTTGCCCTCGTCGGTGGGCACATCGACCAGCTCGCTGGTGATCAGCCCCTCGGCGATCCGCACCTCGGCCGCCAGCACCCGCTCCTCCGGTATGCCCAGCTCCCGCACTCCCTCAGCGATCACCCACCGGTTCGTCGAGCTCACCGCCCACAGCTCCACGCCCCGCGTGCGCAGCGCGTCTACCAGGTCCGCTATCTCGGCGAAGATGTGCTCGCGGACAAACTCGTTGAAGTAGCGCGCCGCCGCCGCCCGCAGTTCGCTGTCCCGCAAGCCCGCGTAGATCTGCACCATCTCCCCGCAGATCTCCAGCTCGCTCACCTGGCCGGCGCGGTAAGCTCTATGCCGGGTGTCGATCCAGTCGCTCGTCGACCGCGACACCAGACCCTGCTCCAGCGACCACGCCAGAAAGCCGTAGCCGGAGTCCCCGCCCCACAGCGTCCCGTCGCAGTCGAACACCGCGACCCCCGGCCCGCCGTCCAGAACCAGCCGCCGGAACTCCGCGGCGGTCCACTTGGTAATCTCCGCCTGCTCCGGCGTCAGGCTCGTCTCCATGCTGCTCGATGCGCTCATTCAATCCCATTCTCAACCATTCCGGCTCCCTTTGCACGTAAACGCTGCATGAACACGGTTTTCAGGCCCCCCGTCCGTCCTCAAACCGTCAAGTGCCCAGGTTGATTCCTTGATGAATGTGGTACTTCAGGGCGCCCCGTGCCCGCTCATGCATGCGCGCCACGCCGATAATCGGGTCTGTGAGCACAGTCCCCCGCAATCTCCCGCTCCTCAACGACTACCGCGACTATCTGCGCGTCGAAAAGGGGCTCCGACCGCTCACCGGCGAGGCGTATCTGGGCGATCTCAGGACCTTCGCCGAGTTTCTCGAGGGCCGCCACGCCGTGCTCGTCAACGCCGCGCAGCAGGACGTCGCCGCCTTTCTCGAGCACCTCCGCGCCCACGGCATCGACCCCCGCTCCGTCGCCCGCAAGCTCAGTTGCCTCCGCGGCTTCTACAAGTGGCTCCTGCTCGACCGCCGCATCCACCACGACCCCACCGTCAACATCGAGTCGCCCAAGGCCTGGAAGGTCCTGCCCAAGTCCATCGCCGAGCCGGAAGTTGCTGAAATGCTGGGCCGCGCCGCCCTCGCCGTCTCCCACCCCCAGGCCAACGCCACCGCCCTGCGTGACCGCGCCATCCTCGAGCTCCTTTACGCCGCCGGCCTCCGCGTCTCTGAGATCACCGCCCTCTCCACCGCCGATCTCGCCCTCGACCTGGGCCGCGTCCAGGTGCGCGGCAAGGGCGACAAGGAGCGCATCGTCCCCCTCGGCCGTCCCGCTCTCGAAGCCCTCGAAGCTTATCTCCGCGAGGGCCGTCCCCACCTCGAACGCATCGGCTCCCAGAAGAAATCCTCCCGTCCGGACCTGGCCTCTGCCCATCCCGCCCGTCCCCGGCTCTTCCTCTCGCTGCGCGGCATGCCTCTCACCCGCCAGTGGGTCTGGCACCTGGTCAAGATGGCCAACAGCCAGGCCAGCCCTCACATGCTCCGTCACAGTTGCGCCACCCACATGGTCGAGCACGGCGCCGACCTCCGCAGCGTCCAGACCCTGCTCGGCCACGCCGACATCTCCACCACCCAGGTCTACACCCACCTCGCCCTCGGCCGCCTCAAAGCCGTCCACCGCGAGCATCATCCCCGCGCCAACCGCCGCTCTTCGCCCGCCGCCCGGCCGCCAGAGCCTCACAAGGAGTCCGCATGAGCGCCGCCGCCGCGCCTCCCGTTCCGGGCGCTCTCGGCGCCCTCGTCGATGACTACCTCCGTGTCCTCGCCAGCGAGCGCGGCGCCTCCGCGCACACCCTCCGCGCCTACCAGCGCGAGCTCGCTGGCTTTGCCGCCTGGTTCGCCGAAAACCACCCCCAAACCGGCCCCGAATCCGGCCTTGACGCCAAATCCGAAGCCGATCCCGTCCCCGCCTCGCCCGTCGCCCAAATCGAGCACACCCACATCCGCGCCTACCTCGGCACCCTCTACCAGCGCGGTCTGGCCAAGTCCTCCGCGGCGCGCGCCCTCGCCGCCATCCGCAGCTGGTTCAAGTGGCTGGCCCGCACCGGCCGCATCGACCGCAACCCCGCCTCGCTCGTCTCCACTCCCCGCCTGCCCAAACACCTCCCGCGCGTCCCTTCCATCGAACAGATGAACCGCGTCGTCGACTCTGTCGGCGAAGACGCCGCCAGTTGGCCCGCCCGCGACCGCGCCATCCTCGAGCTCCTCTACGGCTGCGGCATCCGCAACGCCGAGCTCACCGGCCTCAACCTCCACGACATCGACTGGTCCAACCAGGTCATCCTCGTCCGCGGCAAGGGCCAGAAGCAGCGCTACGTCCCCCTCGGCGACGCGGCCGCCG